>WBZX01002352.1_pt1 | contig 12878 bp, 9 predicted proteins | sample 5204211 | NCBI WGS metagenome assembly WBZX01 (sample SAMN12344362, study PRJNA552823) | activated sludge metagenome | biome: Activated sludge suspended growth; feature: Nitrification reactor; material: Wastewater; isolation source: activated sludge from nitrification reactor of wastewater treatment...
GCTGGGCTCGAAGGTGCTGCAGACGCGCTCCGTCGAGCTGGCGATGAATCATCATGTGCGGGTGCAGGTGCTGTCGTCGTTCGACGAGGCGCTCGGCAGCGACCTCCCCGGAACGCTGGTTGTGGACGAGGAAGAAATCATGGCCCAGGGGCTCGAGAAGTCTGTCGTGAGCGGCATCGCCTTCGCCAGGGATGAGGCCAAGATCACGGTGACCCAAGTGTCGGACCGGCCGGGCGTGGCGGCGGCGATCTTCGGCCCTCTGGCCGAGGCGAATATCAACGTCGACATGATCGTGCAGAACGTTTCGCTCGACGGCAGCTCGACCGATATCACCTTCACGGTGCCCAAGACTGATCTTGCCCGGGCGGTGCAGCGACTTGAGCAGGCCAAGGCCGAACTCCACTTTTCCGAGATCAAGTCGGACATCAACGTGTCCAAGGTGTCGGTGATCGGCGTCGGCATGCGCAGCCATGCCGGTGTCGCGCTCAAGATGTTCGAAACCCTTGCCGCCAAGGGGATTAACATCCAGGTGATCTCCACGTCGGAGATCAAGATCAGCGTCCTTGTGGCCGCCGAGTATACGGAGCTTGCCGTCCGCGCCCTTCACACGGCCTATGAGCTGGACGCGGCCTGATCGCAAATCCCACGTTCTCTATGCGAATTAGCCGGTAGGCAGTTCGGCGCGGGTCTTGCTATAAGCGGGCTATGCGCGCCGAGCTCCATATGGCTTGCCAAGACGTCCGCCCGACCACTCCGGCGGCCGAGGCATGGCGAGTTTGCGCCCGCATCATTGACCGCAGCTTTGTCGTAATCCGACCCAAGCATCCTGCGGTCTGACCATGGAGAGATCCACTCCTCTGGCCGGACCGCGAATGCTCCTCAAGCGGCTCCGGGACACGATGGCGCGTGCCGACGCGGTCGAAGTCACGCTCGGGGAGGTCGCGCGCCTGGTTGCCAACGAGATGGTGGCCGAGGTCTGCTCCATCTACCTGCTGCGCGCCGGCGAGGTGCTGGAGCTGTTTGCCACCCAGGGCCTCAATCCGTCGGCCGTGCATCGTACGCGGCTCAGGGTCGGCGAAGGCCTAGTCGGTGATATAGCGGCTCATGGCCGTGCGCTGGCCCTTGCCGATGCCCAAGCCCATCCTCAGTTCGCCTACCGGCCGGAAACCGGCGAAGAAATCTACCACTCGCTCGCCGGCGTGCCGATCCTGCGCGCCGGCCGCGTGCTGGGCGTACTGGTCGTGCAGAACCGCACGCGCCGCCAGTACGACGAGGAAGAGATCGAGACGCTGCAGACCATCGCCATGGTGCTGGCGGAAGTGGTCTCGGCCGGTCACATCGTCAGCCCCAACGAGGTGCAGCAGGTCGACGGAATCGGTCTGCTGCCCCTGCGTGTCGACGGCGTCCAGCTCACCCCGGGCGTTACGATCGGGCGTGCCGTGCTGCACGAGCCGCGCATCGTCATTCAGCGTGTCGTTGCGGAGGATGCCGCGCAGGAGCAGCAGCGCTTCCAGGAGGCGTTGCATGGTGTGCGCGAGGATGTCGATCGCATGCTCGAAGCGCACGACATGCAGTCGGGCGAGCAGCGCGAGATCCTGGAAACGTTCCGCATGTTCGTCGACGATCGCGGCTGGATCGAGCGCGTGCGCGAGGCCATCGATTCGGGCCTCACGGCCGAGGCGGGCGTGCAGCGCGCCTTCGACGATGTGCGGGCCCGGCTTGGACAATCCACAGACCCTTATATCCGCGAGCGGCTGAGCGACCTGCAGGATCTCAGCAACCGCCTGCTGCTGCGTCTTACCGGCCGCGCTGCCGTCGATCCCAGCACGCTGCCCGACGACATGATCGTCGTCGCACGGGACATGGGCCCTGCCGAGCTGCTCGACTATGACCGCACGCGGCTGCGCGGCGTGGTGCTCGAAGAGGGATCGGCACTCAGCCACGTCGCCATTGTCGCGCGCGCCCTCGACATTCCCGTCGTCGGCCGGGCGCCCGATGTGCTGTCCCGCGTGGAGGCCGGCGATCCGATCGTCGTTGACGGCGACAATGCCCAGGTCCTGGTTCGGCCGGCTGAGGATATTCTTCAGGGCGTCTATGCGGCGATCGATGCGCGTGCCGAACGTCGTCGCAAGTATGCGGCGCTGCGCGACCTGCCTTCGGTCACTCGCAACCAGGCGCCGATCTCGCTGAACATGAATGCCGGCCTGTTGATCGACATGCAGCATCTCGACGACACCGGCGCCGATGGCGTTGGTCTGTACCGGACCGAGATTCCGTTCATGGTGCGTTCGGAGTTTCCCGATGTCGATGCACAGGCGTGGCTCTATGGCCGCGTCCTCGACCTCGCCGATGGACGTCCCGTAACGTTTCGTACCCTCGATGTGGGGGGCGACAAGGTGCTGCCCTATGTCGGCGCGTTCGGTGACGACAACCCGGCTATGGGGTGGCGTGCGATCCGCATCGGCCTCGACCGCCCGGCGATGCTGCGCGGCCAGCTCCGTGCATTGGTTCAGGCCGCCAACGGACGGCCATTGTCGGTGATGTTTCCCATGATCGCCGATGTCGCAGAACTCTTGAGCGCACGTAAGTTGCTCGACCTGGAGCTTGAGCGCGCCAGGCGGCGGGGCATGACCGAACCGGAGCGTCTGCGTGTTGGCGTTATGTTCGAGGTTCCCGCCCTGGCATGGCAGCTCGACAGCCTGCTGCCCCACGTCGATTTTATTTCCGTGGGAACGAACGATCTCATGCAGTTTCTTTTTGCTGCTGATCGCGGCAACAGCCGCCTCGCGGGTCGCTACGACAGTTTGTCCCCAGCTCTGCTCCGCTTGCTACATTTTGTGGTGGAAAAGGCGCGACCTGCCGGTGTCGACCTTGCCGTCTGCGGCGAGATGGCAGGTCGTCCTGTCGAAGCTCTCGCGTTACTCGCCGTCGGCGTGCGTACGCTTTCGATGTCGCCAGGTGCGATTGGTCCCGTCAAAGCAATGATTCGTTCGCTTGATCTCGACGACGCGGTTGGTTTCATGAGCGCTGCGCTTTCACAACCGGATCGACCATTGCGTGAGACGCTGCGCCTCTTCGCCGCCGATCACGCGATCGAAATTTAACAACGACATCTCGAATCGCTTTTGCCCTGCCATCGGGCCTCTGCTAAAACTCGCGACGAGGGGACAAGCAGGGATATTCGATGCCGGATCAGGTTGACTGGCGGGCGATTGAACGTGAGGCCGCACCAGGCCGAGCGGTCGGTCGACTCCTTCGCGATCAGCGCGAAGCGCGTGGGATGAGTCTGCCTGAAATCGAGAAGAGTCTGCGCATTCGTCGCGCTCACATCGAAGCCATCGAAGAAGGTCGCTTCGACAAGCTGCCTGGTGCGGCTTACATCCCGGCATTCCTGCGCGCCTATGCAGCGCATGTCGACTTGGATCCCGAGAAGGTCATGACGGCCTATCATCTGTCGGGGCCCGTTCCCATCAAGCGCCCCGTAGCGCTGCCTGCCGATTTTCCGATCGTCGAGAAGCGTGCTCCGATCGGCCTCGCTGTGCTGACGGTTCTGCTCGTTGTCGGTGCCGGCTATGGCGTGTGGCACTACATGCCGCGCGAGCAGGCCGTCGTTGCCGAGAAGGTTCCGCCGGTGCCGGATCGTTTGCTGGCGGCACGGCCGTCGGAGAAGGAAACGACTGCTCCGGCGCAAGTAGATGCGACGCCGGCTGCGCCGGCTCGGCAGACCCGGAGTGCGTCGGGCAATCTGCCGGCCGAGATCTGGCCGGCTCACCGTCCGGAGCCTGCACCGTCGCCGGCCCCCGCTGCGCCGATGATGGTGACGGCGCCGGCCGCGCCCGCGGCCATGCCTGCACTGCCGCCGCCCGTCGTCGTTGCCGTTCCTGCACCGCCGCCGCAGGTAGTGATGTCGATTCCCGCGATCGGTCAGGCTCAGGCTGCGCAGCCGCCGGCCCCGATCGAGCCGCCGCGCCTCAGCATTGCGGGGCAGCCGGCACAGGGGCAGCCGGTACCGGGACAGCCGCCGGTCGAAGAGGCCAACGCCCGCCAGCCTGCAGCAGACGCTGCCGCCGTGCCGCCTCCGATGCCGGTGAAGGTCAACACCCCGATCAGCGTGCGCCGTAACAGCTGGGTCGAGCTGCGGGCGCCGAATGGCGACGTGCTGACGCAGACCTATGTGCGTGCGGGCGAGAGCTACACCGTTCCGGCCGGGATCGCCTACCGCATCACCGAAGCCCGGTAGCGTCGAGGGTCGCGGCAGTCCGCCGGCTGGATAAGCCCGCCTGCCGCCGCTACATTGTCAGCCATGAGCATCAGACCGTACCGCGACATCGCGCGCCGCAAGTCGCGGCGGGTGATGGTCGGGTCCGTGGCTGTGGGGGGCGACGCTCCGATCACGGTCCAGACCATGACCAACACGCTGACGGCGGACGCCGAGGCGACGATCGCCCAGATCCGCCGCTGCGAAGAGGCGGGGGTCGATATCATTCGCGTGTCCTGCCCCGACGAGGAATCGACGGCGGCAATGCCGCAGATCGTGCGGGCCGCCAAGGTCCCGATCGTGGCGGATATCCACTTCCACTATAAGCGAGCCATCGAAGCTGCTGAGGCCGGTGCGGCCTGCCTGCGCATCAATCCCGGCAATATCGGTTCGGCCGACCGGGTGCGCGAGGTCGTGAAGGCGGCGAAGGATCACGGCTGCTCCATGCGGATCGGCGTAAATGCCGGGTCGCTGGAGAAGGATCTGCTGGATAAGTACGGCGAGCCCTGCCCCGAGGCGATGGTCGAGAGCGCTCTCGATCATGCGCGCATTCTGCAGGATCACGACTTTCACGAATTCAAGATCAGCGTGAAGGCATCCGATGTCTTCCTTGCCGTCGCGGCTTATCAACAGCTCGCCGACGCCTGCGACTATCCCCTGCACATCGGCGTTACCGAGGCGGGCGGTCTGCGCACCGGCACGGTGAAGTCCTCGATCGGTCTGGGCGCGCTCCTGTGGGCCGGGATCGGGGATACCGTCCGCGTTTCGCTCTCGGCCGAGCCGGAAGAAGAGGTTCGGGTCGGCTTCGAGATGCTGAAGGCGCTGAACCTGCGCCATCGCGGCGTCAACATCATCTCCTGCCCATCCTGCGCCCGCCAGCAGTACGATGTCATTCGTACTGTCGAGGCCTTGGAAAAGCGCGTCGCCCACATCACCACGCCGATGACGGTGTCGGTCATCGGCTGCGTGGTGAATGGTCCGGGCGAAGCGCGGGAGACGGATATCGGCTTCACCGGCGGCGGCAACGGCACACACCAGGTCTACATCGCGGGTGTTCCGCACCACCGCATGAAGGATACCGACATCGTCGAGCATCTGGCGGGCCTGATCGAGAAGAAGGCGGCCGAGATCGAAGCTGCCAAGGCCGCCGAGGCGGATCGACATCGCGCCGCCGCGGAGTAGCGGTCACAGGCTTCTTTCCTTCGACGAATTTTCAAGGCGATTTCCCGTGAGCAAAATGCAGCCCGTGCGTGGCACGCACGATCTTCTCCCCGACGAGTACCGGCGCTTCGCCCATGTCGTCGACACGGCGCGCGACGTGGCGCGGCTCTATGGTTACCGGGAGATGGCGACGCCCATCTTCGAATTCACCGAGCTGTTTGCCCGCGGCATCGGCGAAACGACCGACGTCGTCTCGAAGGAGATGTACACCTTCACCGATCGCGGCAACGAATCGCTCACCTTGCGGCCGGAATATACGGCCGGCATCTGCCGGGCCTTCGTGTCCAATGGCGAGCTGACCCAGCAGTTGCCTCTGAAAGTGTTCGCAGCCGGTCCGATGTTCCGCTACGAGCGGCCGCAGAAGGGCCGCCAGCGCCAGTTCCATCAGATCGATCTCGAAGTGCTGGGTGCGCCCGAGGCGGGTGCCGACATCGAAGTGATCTCGGTTGCCGCCGATATCCTCGACCGCCTGACGATCCTCGATCGCTGCGTCCTCAAGATCAATTCGCTGGGAGATCCCGAGAGTCGGGCCGGCTACCGCAAGGTGCTGGTCGACTACTATTCGGGTCATGTCGACAAGCTGTCGGAGGATTCGAGGGGACGCCTGCAGCGCAATCCCCTGCGCATCCTCGACAGCAAGGACGAGGGCGACAAGGCGATCAATGCCAACGCGCCGTCCTTTGCCGACCACCTGAATCAGGCGAGCCGGGATTTCTTCAAGACGGTGCAGGACGGCCTGACTGCCGTCGGCATCGCCTTCGAGGTCGATCCGGGCCTGGTGCGCGGCCTCGACTACTACACCCACACGGCCTTCGAATTCGTGACGACCCACATCGGTGCCCAGGGCACGGTGCTGGGCGGCGGCCGCTACGATGGGCTGATCGCCGAGCTGGGCGGTCCGCCGACCGCGGGCATCGGCTGGGCGGGAGGCATCGAGCGTCTGATGATGCTGTGCAACGAACCGGCGCCGCTGCCGCGGCCTGTCGTGATTGCGCCGCTGGGTGCCGCCGCCGAGAGCAAGGCGCTGGGCATCGCCCGCGTCCTGCGTCGAGACGGCATCGCCGTCGAGCAGGACTATCGCGGCAACATGAAGCGGCGTATGCAGCGGGCCAACAAGGTCAACGCCCGGGCGGTGATCATCCTGGGCGACGACGAACTGACCAAGGGCGTCGCCCAGCTCAAGGATCTCGACAGTGGCGCTCAACGCGAAGTGCCGCTCGACGGCCTCGCTGCAGCTTTGAAGGTCTGACGTGTCGCTTCTTCTGAAACTCGAACAGATCGTCGCGCGTTACGCCGAGCTGCAGGCCCAGCTTTCGGCCGGAAACCTTGACTCGCAGAAATTCGTGGCGGCTTCCAAGGAGTATGCCGACCTCGGCCCGTTGGTCGAATCCGTGAATGCCTGGCGCAAGGCCGAGCAGGAGCTGAAGGACGCGGAGGCGATGGCCTCCGATCCCGACATGAAGGCGATCGCCGAGGAAGAGGCAGCCGAGATCAAGAAGCAGCTCCCCGAGCTCGAGCGCAACGTGAAGCGCATGCTGCTGCCCAAGGATGCAGCCGACGAAAAGAACGCCATCCTCGAAATCCGGGCAGGGACCGGCGGTGACGAGGCGGCGCTGTTCGCCGCCGACCTGTTCCGCATGTACCAGCGCTATGCCGCCGAGCATGGCTGGAAGTTCGAGGTCATGGAGCTCTCCGACACGGGTATCGGCGGCTACAAGGAGGCTATCGCGACCGTCACCGGCCGCAACGTCTTCGCGCACCTCAAGTTCGAGTCGGGCGTGCATCGCGTGCAGCGCGTGCCGGCGACCGAGGCGTCGGGCCGCATCCACACCTCGGCCGCGACGGTGGCGGTGCTGCCGGAGGCCGAGGAGGTCGACGTCAAGATCGACGACAAGGACCTGCGCATCGACGTGTTCCGTGCCTCCGGCCCGGGCGGCCAGTCGGTGAATACGACCGACTCGGCGGTGCGTATCACCCATATTCCGACAGGCGTCGTCGTCAGCCAGCAGGACGAGAAGAGCCAGCACAAGAACCGCGCCAAGGCGATGAAGATCCTGCGCGCCCGTCTTTACGATGCCGAGCGTCAGCGGCTCGATGCCCAGCGTGCCGCCAACCGCAAGGGCCAGGTCGGCAGCGGCGACCGCAGCGAACGCATCCGGACCTACAATTTTCCACAGAGCCGCGTCACCGACCATCGCATCAACCTCACGCTCTACAAGCTCGACGAGGTGATGGAAGGGCGGGCGCTGGACGAGATCATCGACGCGCTGATCGCCGACGACGAGGCCGGCCGTCTGGCGGAGCTCGCGGCCTAGCCGGTGGTTGCAGGCCCGACCTACGACGCGCTGCTCCGCGATACCGCCGTCGCCCTCACGGCCGCCGGCATCGACAATGTCCGCTTCGAAGCGCGCTTGTTGCTGGGCCGCGCCGCCGGCCTCAGCGTCGAGCAGCTGGTCGCGCATGGCGGCGATCCGGCGCCGGCCGGCGTCGTGGCGGCGATGCGCGAACTCACGGGCCGACGGGTGCGGCGCGAGCCGATGGCCTACATCCTGGGAGAGCGGGAATTCTGGGGGCTGCCGTTCAAGGTGTCGCCGGCCGTGCTCGTGCCGCGTCCCGACAGCGAGACGTTGATCGAGACGGTGCTGGATCTGGTGCCGGATCGCGGCCGTCCATTGCGCATCCTCGATCTGGGCGTCGGTTCAGGCTGTCTGCTGCTCACCTTGCTCAGGGAGTATCCCAAGGCAACCGGCGTCGGCATGGATGCCTCTCCCGAGGCGCTTGCCATCGCCGGAAAGAATGCTGGATCGCTGGGCGTTGCATCGCGTGTGCGGCTGGTAGTCGATGACTGGCGTCAAGCGGGGTGGGCCGGCCGGTTGGACGGGCCCTTCGACCTGCTTGTCTCCAATCCGCCCTACATCGAGACGTCCACAATCATGGGCCTGATGCCGGAAGTGGCCAACCATGAGCCGCGTCTCGCTTTGGACGGTGGCCCCGACGGGCTCGAGGCCTATCGCATCATTGCCGCAGCCGCCCCTGGGCTGCTTGTGCCGGAAGGCTGGGCGCTAGTCGAAGGTGGGGAGGGGCAAGCCATTGATATATCTGCTATTTTCTTGGCAACAGGGATGTCCCCTCAGGCTCCCCGGAAAGATCTCGCCGGTGTGGAACGAGTCGTAGCTTCTCAGCATTAAGGGTTGGCAACTTCGTGGAATCGGACTAGCTTTCGCTTGCCCCTTGGAGGGGGCTTTGGTCCGACCGGGTTATGGCGGCGGACACCGACCCTCTAAAATCAGCCGGGACGGCGCCCAGGGAAGGGCAAAGGGGCCCGAACAACAACCATCCGTCCGGCGTGTAACTGGCCTTAGGTTTAATGAGACCAAACAATCGTCAGCGGTCGCGCGGCGGTCGCAGTGGTGGCGGCGGCGGTGGCGGTCATCATCACAAGCAGCATCACAATCCCAACCGCCCGCCCAATCGAAACCAGATATTCGACAGCAGCGGCCCCGATGTGAGGGTCCGCGGCAACGCGCACCAGGTCTTCGACAAGTACCAGGCACTGGCACGCGAGGCAGCAGCCTCGGGTGACCGGATCCTGGCCGAGGCCTATTGGCAGTACGCCGACCACTATTTCCGAATGATCCAGTCCATGGGCGGCTTCGTCCAGCGCAACAACCAGGGTTGGGGCGAGGGCAACGAGGAAGGTCAGGCGGGCCAGCAGCAGCCGCAAGGCCCGCCGGGTGGCGGTCAACCGCAGGCCAATGGCAATGGCCACGCGTCGAACGAGCGTCAGGGCGGCCGCAGCGAGGATCGCGACGACAGCGAGCCCGGTCTGGGCAGCGTCGCTTTTCTTCAGAACGGACGCAGTGCGTCGGCCGGGGAAGATCCTGCTGTCGACGAACAGCCCGACGTGCCGGCATTCACGCCGGCAACGGGCCGACGCGGCGGCTGAACCCTCAGATCCTCCGATATCTCTGGAAAACGCCCGGGGGCAGCTGCCTCCGGGCGTTTCCTATAGGTGGATGAGTGTCGGTGCCAGGAAGGCGAGGCCGGTGAAGGCCACGCCTATCGCGCCGAGGCCGAGGGACAGGAAGGTCAGCCAGATCACGCTCGTCAGCGCGGCTGCACCTGCCAGCACGATCGCGAGCTGAAAGGCCGCCGATGCGTATTCGAACATGTGATAGGCCGCCAGCGACGTATTACGCTGCTGTTCTTTCGCCTTGGCCCGGGCCATCAGCTCCCGCCGCCCTTCGTTGGTCTCGGGCTCGGTTTCGTAGCGCTGGGCCGTCTGCTTCCAGCGGTCGACCTGTGCCTTCAGCGCCGGCGGCAGGTCCTGCGAACTGTCCTTGAACGTCGCCTCCGCCTCCTCGGCGGCAGTCCGCATGATGGTCTGACGGATTGTCTTGGCCTGGAAGAACGTCCAGGTGTTCGAGGCGTCGATATGGCTCGAAAGAGCGTTGGTCTGGGAGCTCTTGCCGCCCATCTCGGAAATGGCCAGCAAAGCGGCCAGAACGGCCACCAGCAGGGCGATTTTCTTGTTCGAACCATCGACGTGACCGTGTCCGCCGGACATGCCTTGCTCTCCGTATTTGTCTTTCGCCCCGCGAGGGCGGGCGTTCTTAGCGCAGCTCGATGACGACGCAAAGCCGCACATGCCCTACGGTCTTGCACGCCGTGGAACTCTCCCCATATCGCCTGCAGGATGCCTCTCCGAGGGTCCGCTCTTCCGCCCGCCATTCGACGGGGGCGTAAAAGAAAGGGTTAGGAATGAACCAGGAAAAGTACACCGATCGCATGCGCGGCTTCCTGCAGAGCGCCCAGATGCTGGCGTTGCGGGAAGGTCATCAGCGCCTCGTGCCGGATCACATATTGAAGGTGCTGCTCGACGATCCCGAGGGTCTCGCAGCCAATCTGATTACCGCCGCCGGCGGCGATTCGCGGGCCGTTCACGCGGCCGTCGAAGCCAATCTGGCCAAGCAGCCCAAGGTCGAGGGCCAGGGGGCGGGCCAGATCTACATGGCGCCGGAGACAGCGCGCCTGTTCGATCAGGCCGAAGCCATCTCCGAGAAGGCAGGCGATTCCTTCGTCACGGTCGAGCGCATGTTGCTGGCGCTGGCACTGGCCAAGGGAACCGAGGCGGCGGACGCTCTCGCCAAGGGCGGGGTGAAGCCGCAGGCACTCGAGAAGGCCGTGCAGGACCTCCGTAAGGGCCGGACGGCCGACTCCGCGTCGGCCGAGGGCGGCTACGACGCCCTGAAGAAGTATGCGCGCGATCTCACCCAGGCGGCGCGCGACGGCAAGCTCGACCCGGTGATCGGTCGCGACGAAGAGATTCGCCGTACCGTCCAGGTATTGAGCCGCCGCACCAAGAACAATCCCGTCCTGATCGGCGAGCCCGGCGTCGGCAAGACCGCCATCGCCGAAGGGCTGGCGCTGCGCATCGTCAACGACGACGTGCCCGAGTCGCTCAAGGACAAGAAACTGATGGCGCTCGATCTCGGCGCGATGGTGGCCGGCGCCAAGTACCGCGGTGAGTTCGAGGAGCGGTTGAAGGCCGTGCTCTCGGAAATATCTGCGGCCGAAGGCGACATCATTGTCTTCATCGACGAGCTGCACACGCTGATCGGTGCGGGCAAGGCGGATGGCGCGATGGACGCCTCCAACATGCTGAAGCCGGCGCTGGCGCGCGGCGAGCTGCATTGCGTGGGCGCCACGACGCTCGACGAGTATCGCAAGCACATCGAGAAGGATGCCGCCCTGGCGCGGCGCTTCCAGCCGGTGTTCGTTGCCGAGCCGACGGTCGAGGACACGATCTCGATCCTGCGCGGCATCAAGGAGAAGTACGAGCTCCATCACGGCGTACGCATCGCGGATGCGGCGATCGTGGCGGCGGCGACGCTTTCCAACCGCTACATCACGGACCGCTTCCTGCCGGACAAGGCGATCGACCTCATGGACGAGGCGGCGAGCCGCATTCGCATGCAGGTCGACAGCAAGCCCGAGGCGCTCGACGAACTCGACCGGCGCATCATGCAGCTCAAGATCGAGCGGGAAGCGCTGAAGAAGGAGAGCGATACGGCGTCCCGCGACCGGCTCGAAAAGCTCGACAAGGAGCTGTCCGAGCTTGAGCAGAAGTCGGCGGGCCTGACGGCGCAGTGGAAGTCTGCGAAGGACAAGCTCGCGGACTCGCAGAAGCTCAAGGAGCAGCTCGACAAGGCGCGCTCGGAGCTTGAGATCGCGCAACGCAGGGGCGAGCTGGCCAAGGCTGGCGAGCTGGCTTACGGCGTGATCCCCGACCTCGAGAAGAAGCTCAAGGAAGCTGAAGGTCTCGAAGTCGCGGGCGGTAAGGGGGTGAAGGAGGAAGTCACGCCCGAGGACATCGCTGCCGTCGTCTCGCGCTGGACCGGCGTGCCGGTCGACAAGATGCTGGAAGGCGAGCGCGCCAAGTTGCTCCGTATGGAGGAACAGATCGAAAAGCGCGTCATCGGCCAGAACGAGGCTGTCCGTGCCGTGGCGAACGCCGTGCGGCGTGCGCGGGCAGGCCTTCAGGATCCGAACCGGCCGATCGGCTCGTTCCTGTTCCTGGGCCCGACCGGCGTCGGCAAGACCGAGCTCACCAAGGCGATCGCCGAATTCCTGTTCGACGACGACCAGGCGATGGTGCGCATCGACATGAGCGAGTTCATGGAGAAGCACGCCGTCAGCCGCCTGATCGGCGCACCGCCGGGCTATGTCGGCTACGACGAAGGCGGGGTGCTGACCGAAGCGGTCCGCCGCCGGCCTTACCAGGTGATCCTGTTCGACGAGGTCGAGAAGGCGCACCCGGACGTGTTCAACGTGCTCCTGCAGGTGCTGGACGACGGTCGCCTGACCGACGGCCAGGGCCGCACGGTCGACTTCAGGAACACGCTGATCATCCTGACCTCGAACCTCGGCAGTTCGCATCTTGCGGCACTTCGGGACGGCGAATCGGCCGAGACGGTGCGCGACAAGGTGATGGAGGATGTGCGGGCGGCCTTCCGTCCGGAGTTCCTGAACCGCCTCGATGAGATCCTGCTGTTCAACCGGCTGAGCCGCGCGAGCATGACGGACATCGTCGAAATCCAGCTCAACCGGCTGCGCAAGCTGCTGAGCGATCGCAAGATCGGACTCAACATCGACGGCAAGGCGCTGCAGTGGCTGGCCAATCGCGGCTACGACCCGGTCTACGGCGCGCGGCCCTTGAAGCGGGTGATACAGCGCAGCCTGCAGAATCCGCTGGCCTCGCTCCTGCTCGAGGGCAAGGTCAAGGACGGCGACACCGTCGATATCGGTGTCGAGAACGGCGAGCTGACGGTCGGCGGCGAACGCGTGATGAGCGAAGCCGCCGACTAGAATCGGGCGCTTGCGCGTCAGGCTCCCTTCA
>WBZX01002353.1_pt1 | contig 12877 bp, 9 predicted proteins | sample 5204211 | NCBI WGS metagenome assembly WBZX01 (sample SAMN12344362, study PRJNA552823) | activated sludge metagenome | biome: Activated sludge suspended growth; feature: Nitrification reactor; material: Wastewater; isolation source: activated sludge from nitrification reactor of wastewater treatment...
CCCGGGCAACGAGCAGCAGTCGCAATGGCTGCAGATCCGTCAGGCCAAGCCCGATTACGTGATCGTGTGGGGCTGGGGCGTGATGAACCCGACCGCCATCAAGGCCGCCGCCAAGACCGGCTTCCCGCGCGAGAAGCTGATCGGCGTGTGGTGGTCCGGCGCCGAGGAAGACACCGTTCCGGCCGGCCCGGCAGCCAAGGGCTTCATCGCCGCCGGCTTCAACGTGGCCGGCGCCAATTACCCGGTCGTCGCCGACATCAAGAAGTTCGTGTACGGCAAGGACAAGGGCAACATGGAAGACAAGACCCGCATCGGCTCGGTGTATTACAACCGCGGGGTGGTGCACGGCATCATCACCGTCGAGGCGATCCGCAAGGCGCAGGAGAAATTCGGTAAGGGCAAGGCCATCACCGGCGAGCAGATGCGCTGGGGCCTCGAGAACCTCAACCTCGACGAGGCGCGCCTGAAAGCGCTGGGCGCTACCGGCTTCCTGCCGCCGCTGAAGATCACCTGCGCCGACCACGAAGGCCCGGGCAAGGTGAAGTTCCAGCAGTGGGACGGCAGCCAGTGGAAAGTGATCACCGACTGGGTCGATTCCGACCGCCCGCTGGTGCGCGGCATGATCGAGGAATCGGCCGCCGCCTATGCCAAGGAAAAGGGCATCAAGCCGCGCGATTGCTCGAAGGAAAGTTGAGCGCCAACCGGGCCGGTCGTCCGGCCGGCCCGGGCCATCGTATCCGTAGGGGCGGATTCATCCGCCCGAAGCCGCTCCGCGGGCGAATCAATTCGCCCCTACATTCGGATTGCCGCCATGTCTTACCTCAGCATCAACAACATCGAGGTCATCTACGACCACGTGATCCTCGTGCTCAAGGGCGTCTCGCTGCAGGTGCCGCAGGGCAAGATCGTCGCGTTGCTGGGTGCCAACGGCGCCGGCAAGAGCACCACGCTCAAGTCGATCTCCAACCTGTTGCGCGCCGAGCGCGGCGACGTGACCAAGGGCAGCGTCGAGTTCAAGGGCGCGCGCATCGACCAGCTGACCCCCGCCGAGCTGGTGCGAAAAGGGGTGATCCAGGTGATGGAAGGGCGCCATTGTTTCGGCCACCTGTCGATCGAGGAGAACCTCCTCACCGGCGCCTACACGCGCAGCCAGTCGCGCGCCGAGCTGAAGGAAAGCCTCGACAAGGTCTACGCCTACTTCCCGCGTCTCAAGACCCGCCGCAGCTCGCAGGCCGGCTACACCTCGGGCGGCGAACAGCAGATGTGCGCTATCGGCCGCGCGCTGATGGCCCGGCCGGAGATGATCCTCCTCGACGAACCGTCGATGGGCCTCGCGCCGCAGATCGTCGAGGAGATATTCGAGATCGTGAAGGATCTGAACAGCAAGGAGAACGTCAGCTTCCTCCTCGCCGAGCAAAACACCATGGTCGCGCTGCGCTACGCCGACTTCGGCTACATCCTCGAGAACGGCCGCGTCGTGATGGAAGGCGAGGCGTCGGACCTGCGGACCAACGAGGACGTCAAGGAGTTCTATCTCGGCCTGTCGTCCGAAGGGCGCAAGAGCTTCCGCGAAGTGAAGCACTACCGGCGGCGCAAGCGCTGGCTTTCCTGATCCCGTGCCCACGCAGGCGGCGCGCCGGGCAGGCCCCGCACCGCCAGACATGACGACAACCAGGCATGACCGCGGAGACACCATGAACTACTACGACGCCCGCGAAACCCGCGACCCCGCCGAGCGCGAGCGCGAGCTGCTCGCCCGCCTGCCGGCCCACATCGCCCACGCGCGGGCGCACACCGCCGCCTTCGCGGCGCTACTGAAGGACGTCGACCCGGCGACCGTCACCTCCCGTGAGGCGCTGGCAGCGTTGCCGGTGATCCGCAAGTCCGAACTGCTCGAACTGCAGAAGGCCGCGCGGCCTTTCGGCGGCTTCGCGGCGGTGAAGTGGGGCGCCGGCTGCGCCCGCGTCTTCGCCTCGCCGGGGCCGCTCTACGAGCCGGAAGGCGCGCGCAAGGATTACTGGCGGCTGGCGCGGGCTTTCTACGCGGCGGGCTTCCGGGCCGGCGATCTGGTGCACAACACCTTTTCGTACCACTTCACGCCGGCCGGCTCGATGATGGAGACGGCGGCCCATGCGCTGGGGTGCACGGTTTTTCCGGCCGGGGTCGGGCAGACCGAGCAGCAGGTCGCGGCGATGGCCGACCTGCGGCCCGACGCTTACGCCGGCACGCCGTCGTTCCTGCGCATCATTCTCGACAAGGCCGAAGAGCTCGGCGTGAAGCTCGATTGCCTGAAAAAAGCGTTTGTTTCCGGCGAAGCCTTTCCACCCAGCCAGCGCGACGCGCTGGCCGCCCGCGGCATCCAGGCCTATCAGGCCTACGCGACCGCCGATATCGGCCTGATCGCCTTCGAGACGCCGGCGCGCGAAGGGCTGGTGGTGGACGAGGATGTGCTGCTCGAGATCGTCCGTCCGGGCACCGGCGACCCGGTGGCGGCGGGGGAGGTCGGCGAAGTGGTGGTCACCAGCTTCAATCCGGATTACCCGCTGATCCGTTTCGGTACCGGCGACTTGTCGGCGGTCCTGCCCGGCGCCTCGCCCTGCGGCCGCACCAACGTGCGCATCAAGGGTTGGCTCGGCCGTGCCGACCAGACGACCAAGGTGAAGGGCATGTTCGTGCACCCGGGGCAGGTGGCGGCGGTGCTCAAGCGTCACCCCGAAGTCGGGCGTGGCCGGCTGGTGGTGGACAACCCCGATCTGAACGACCGCATGACCCTGCACTGCGAGGTGGACGCGCCGCCGGCCGGGCTCGCCGAGGCCATCGCCGCCTCGATCCGCGAGCTCACCAAGCTGCGCGGCGAGGTGAGCCTGTGCGCCGTCGGCAGCCTCGCCAACGATGGCAAGGTGATCGACGACCTGCGCAAGTACGAATAGTCCCGCCCCGTCGCGGGCCGCGCTGCGGCACACTGGCGGCATGGCGCCGGCCGTCTTTCCTCCTTCGTGTGCGTGATGCAGAGCTTCCTGCTCCTCTTGCCGGACTTTGCGCTGATTGCCGTCGGCGCCGTGCTGCGGCGCTTTTTCGGGCTCGGCGACGGTTTCTGGCCGGGCGTCGAAAAACTGGTCTATTTCGTGCTGTTTCCGGCGCTGCTCTTTCAGGCGCTGGCCCGCTCGTCGGTCGATGTCGGCGCGATGGGGCCGCTGCTGGCGGTGGGCTTGCTGACGATGGCCGGTGGCCTGCTGCTCGGCCTGGCCGGCCGGCGGCTGATCGGGCTCGACGCGATCGCCTTTGCGTCGCGGCTGCAGTGCGCCTATCGCTTCAATACCTACATCGGCATTGCGGTGGCCGGCAAGCTGGCCGGCGCCGCCGGGGTGGCGACGATGGGGGCGTTGTGCGGTGCGATGGTGCCTTTCGCCAACATGGCGGCGGTGGCGATGCTGGCGCGGCACGGGCAGGGGCGGCTGGGGCGCGAGCTGGCGCGCAATCCGCTGATCCTGGCGACCCTGGCCGGACTGGCCTTCAATTTTTCCGGCGTGCAGCTACCGGCGCCGCTGTTTCCGTTTCTGCAGCGTCTCGCCGATGCGGCGGTGACGCTCGGCCTGCTGGCGGTGGGCGCCGCGCTGCGGGCCGGCGCGCGCGAGGGCGGGCGCCTCGGCACGGTCTACCTGTGCGTGGTCAAGCTGGTCGCGCTGCCGGCGCTGGCGTGGGGGCTGGCGCGCTGGTTCGGGCTGGCCGGCGTGGCGTTTGAAATGGCGGTGGTCTTCGCTGCGCTGCCGACGGCGTCGTCGGCCTACATTCTGGCGATGCGGATGGGGGGCGACGGCGCGGGGGTGGCCCGGCTGATCTCGGCGACGACGGTGGCGGCAGCGGCCACGCTGACCGCCTGGCTGGCCGCGCTCGGTGCCGTGCGGGTCTGAGGCGCCCGGAACGGGCTGTGGCGCGGATGGCCCCGGCGGGCGCCGGGGCCGCGGGGCTTACTTGCTGTCCTTGGCCTTGGGCTTGGCGGGGGCGGCGGCCGGCGCCGGGGTGGCGGCCTTGGCCTGCCCGGTGGCGTTCTGCATCAGCGTGGTCCACGGCCACATGCCGTTGGTGAAGGGGTTGGCCTGGGTGCTGTCGGGGCTGCCGCCTTCGGCGGCGACCTTGCTCATGGCCTGCATTGCGGCGATCGTGGCGCGCTGCATTTCGAGGCCCTGGGTGGCCATCTGCAGGGAGCTGAGGTTCATCTTGAGCCAGTTCTCGACGGCTTTCATGTCGGCGATGCGCTTGTCGAGTTCGTCCACGTCGAGGGTCGGGGTGACCATGCCGGGGAGGCTGAAACCCATTTTGCTCCACATGCTGCGCATGAATTCGAGTGGATCCTGTGCCTTGTTTTCGGTGCTCATCGCTCTCCCCTTGTGTGGTTATCGAATTAATTGCCCATCTTAACCGAAGCCTTGCCAGCCTGCATCAGCCTTGGGTTTTGCGCTGCAGCAGGGCGCGCAGCTTGGCGGGCCGCACGGGTTTGTGGAGCAGCGGGATGTCGGCCTGCTGGACGATGCCGGCGGTGGCCGTCGAGGTGTCGCCGCTGAGGATGACGGCGGGGATCGGCCGGCCGAAATGCTGGCGCAACTGGCGGACGATCTCGAGGCCGTCGGCGGTGCCGGCGATCTGGTAGTCGCTGAGGATGATGTCCGGCGGTGTGCCGGCGGCCGCGAGGGCGGCGAGGATGGCGGCCTGGCTGTCGGCGGCGGTGACCTGGCAGCCCCACGATTCGAGCAGCCCGACGGTGCCGGCGAGGGCCAGGTCGTCGTCGTCCACCAGCGCCACGTGCAACCCGTTGAGGGCCTGGCCGGGGGTCGGGTGGCCGCCCTCGGCGACGACGCCGGGGGCGGCGGCCGGCAGTTCGACGGCGAACAGGGCGCCCTGGCCGGGGACGGAGCGCAGGAACAGCGGGTGGTCGAGCAGGTCGGTCAGGCGGCGCACGATGGCCAGGCCGAGACCGAGGCCCTTGGCCCGGTTGCGTTCCGGGTTATCGAGCTGGACGAACTCGTGGAAGATCGCCTCCTGCTCTTCGGCGGCGATGCCGGGGCCGTTGTCGCGGACCTCGATGCGCACCCGCCGGCCGCGCTTGCGGCAGGCCAGCAGGATGGTACCGCCAGGGGCGTAGCGCAGCGCGTTGCTGATCAGGTTGTGGAGGATGCGTTCGAGCAGCAGCGGATCGCTCTCGACCCACAGGTTGGTCGGGCGCAGGCGCAGGCGCTGGCCGCGCAGGTCGGCTTCGCGGCGGTAATCGACATCGATGCGTTCGAGCAGCGGTTGCAGCGGGAAGGGTTTGATCTGGCGGTCGAGCACGCCGACGTCGAGGCGCGAGATGTCGAGCAGGCTGTCGAGAAGGTTTTCCATCGTCTCGGCCGAGACGGCGATCTGTTCGACGAGGCGGCGGGTGTCGGGCGCGTGGGGCTGCTGGCCGAGCTCGGCGACGAACAGGCCGAGGGCGTGCATCGGCTGGCGCAGGTCGTGGCTGGCGGCGGCGAGAAAGCGGGTCTTGGCGCGGTTGCCGCGTTCGGCTTCGTCCTTTTTGGCGAGGAGTTCGCGGGTGGCGGCGTCGATCTGGCGCTGGAGGTCTTCGCGCGAGGCGTTGAGCTTGTTGGCCATGTCGTTGACGCCGGCGGCGAGGGTGCGCAGGCTGCGGCCGCCTTCGAGCGGCACGCGGGCCGACAGGTCGCCCTGAGCGAAGCGGCTCACCGTCGAGGCGATGCGCCGGATCGGGTCGGAGATGCCGCGGCTCATGCGCAGCGCCAGGCCGACGCTGGCGATCAGCACCGCGACCACCATCAGGAAGGCGTTCCACAGCAGGCGCCGTTCTTCGGCGCGCAGCGAGTCGCGGCTCATCTCGACGACGACTTCGCCGCGCGGGGCGGAGTGGGGCGGCAGGCCGGCGCCGCCTTCGAGGAGCGGGTCCTCGATGTTGACGCCGACACCGGTGACCGGTTCGCGGAAGCGCAGCGCGGCGCCGGCGCTTCGCCCGGCCGGGCTGTCGGACGAAGCGCTTTCGGCGAGCACGTCGCGGTGCGGGCCGATGACCACCACGCGGACCACGTCCGGTTCGGCGACGATGGCGTTGCTGAGTTTGCGCAGGCTTTCGAGGTTGCCGGAGAAGACGCCGTATTCGCTGGCGGCGGCGAGCTGGCGGGCGAGGGCCTTGCCGCGCTGGATGTGGACCTCTTCGAGGTCGGACAGGCGCGACGAGGTGAAGTAGCCGATCAGCACCGAGGCCATCGCCATCGTCGGCAGCACGGCGATCAGGATCGTCCGGGCGTGAATGTCGAGACGGCTGCCGATCATGGCTGACCCTCGGTGCGCTCGAGGCGTTCGCGCAGCACGCTGGCGTCGTCGAGGTTGATGCCCAGCGAGCGGGCGACGTAGGGATTGGTGCTGATGCGGAACTGGCGCGGCGCGGCGGGCGGCGGCAGGGTGCCGGTGGCGAGGCCGCTGCGGGCGGCTTCGCCGGCCTGCTGGCCGATCTGGGCCGGCGTGCTGTAGAGCGCGAACAGCGCACCGGCCTTGACGTAGGCCGGTGAAAAACCGATCACCGGCGAACGGTGGTGGTAGGCGGTGAGCAGGATGTTGGAGATCGTGCGGTTGTTGAAGAGGGTGGCGTCGGGGACCGCCACCAGCACCGTCGGCTCGGCCAGCAGGCGCTGCAGGGCGGGGTAGAGGTCGCCCTCCTCGGTGGCGTGTTCGAGCACCGGGCGCAGCCGTTTGTCGCGCGCGCTGGCCTGCAGGCGGGCGCCGAGCTCGCTGCTCTCGCGGCCGACCACCAGCCCGACCCGCGGCCAGTCCGGCAGCGCGATGCGCAGCAGCTCCATCTGGCGGGCGGCCGGCTGGTCGATGAACACCGCCGACACCCGGCGTGTGTCCTCGCTGCGGATCGGCAGTTTTTCAAAGGCGCTGCGCGGCAGCAGCGTGTGCAGCACGAGGGTGCGCGGGGCGAGGCCGGCGACGGTCTGGGCGGCGCGGGTGCCCAGCGTGACGATCAGCGGGTGGGTGCCGAGGCTGGCGGCGTCTTCGGCGCGCAGCGGGACGAGGAGACTGACCGGGCGGTGTCCGGCGCTGAGCAGTTCGGCAGCGAGGGCCTCGGCGGCTTCGCTGAAGGCGCTGCTGTCTTCCGACATGACGAGCACCACCGTGGCGGCCAACGCGGGCAGCGGCAGCCCGCCGGCAAGGGCGAGCAGGAGGCTGAGCAGGAGGCGCCGCGCCAAGCCCATCGATTCAGAGTTCGAGGGACAGTGAGCCGAAGATCCGGCTGCCCCACTGCGAGGTGCCCGGTGCGTAGGTCTGGTCGGGGCCGTCGATGTTGCGGGCGGTGAGGGCCACCTCGCCACGGCCGACGGCCGGCGGCAGGCGGTAGGCCAGACGCAGGTCGAGCTGGCGGTACATGTCGGTCTTGCGGGCTTCGTCCTGATACCAGCTCATCGAACCTATCCAGTGCTTGGCGACGCTGAGCTGCCAGCGCGGGTGGAATTCCCAGGCGCCGAAGATCGACGAGCTGTGCGGCGGGGCGGTGTATTCGACCCACTGGCTGGGACGCCGCTGGGCGGCAGCGGCGCTGAGCCGGGGGCCGTCGATGCGCAGCTCGGTGTGGTGGGCCGACAGCCAGGTGCGGCTGCTGGGCCGCCAGGTGGCGGAAATCTCGAAACCGCGGATGTCGGCCTCGCCGCTGTTGGCAAAGTAGCGGGTGTTGCTGCGGCGGACCAGACCGACGGTGGACGGTTCGAGGTTCATCTCGACGAGGTCGCGGGCGCGTTCGAGGAACAGGCGGGCGTCGACGGTTGTGGCGAGGGGGCGCAGTTCGGCCAGGTAGCCCAGTTCATAGGTCGTGATCCGTTCCGCCCGCAGGTCCGGCGAGGGCCGGAAGGTCTGGGAGATCGGGGTGCCGGCGGGGATGATCTTGGGGCCGGCGGCGAAGGGGGCGGAGTTGGTGAAGATGATGTTGGACTTCTGCTCGAAGGCGGTCGGGCTGCGGTTGGAGCGGTTGACCGAGAGGCGCCAGGTCTGGCTGTCCGTCATATGATAGTTGGCTGAGGCGCGCGGTGCCAGCGATGTGCCGGTGAGCGAGTTGTCCTCGATCATCGCGCCGGCGTTGAACAGCCAGCGTTCCGAGGCGCGCCATTCGAGGGTGCCGAAGGCGCGCGTGACCGTGGTCTGGACGTCGCTGGCGGTGTTGAAACGGGTCGGCGCGTTGAGGCGGTCGGCGCGCAGCCCGCCGCCGACGACGGCCCGCAGCGACGGTGCCAGGGTGGTGACGCGCTGGATTTCCAGGTCGTCGCGGACGGCCCGGAAGTTGTAGTCGATGCGGATCGGGATTTGCAGCGTGATCGGCAGGCCGGACTGCGACGGGAGCACCGGCACCTGCAGATCGTAGGCGTCGCGGCCGTTTTCTTCCTGGTGATAGTAGGTTAGCGTCAGTTCTTCGCCGGGGGCCGGGGCGTGGCGCCAGCGCAGCAGGCCGAAGCCGGTCGACACGCGGCCGGCGCGTTCGGGATCGGTCACGTTGTCTTCCTTGCCGATGCCTTCGTGGGAGTCGGTCCAGCCGGTCTGGAATTCGATAGCGTTGTCGGCGCTGACGCGCCAGTCGGCGTTCAGTGTGGCGAGTTCGGAGGTGCGCCAGTCGTTGAGGCCGGGAAAGCCGCGGTCGTAGTTGCGCGACGCGGTGAGGCGCACGGCGACGTCGCCGAGCTGCTGGCCGAGGCGGACGCCGACGTCGTTCACGCCGCTGTCGCCGACCCGGTAGCGCACCGCGGCGCCGAGGGTTTCGGAGGGCGAGCGGGTGATGATGTTGGCGACACCGAGGAAGGCGTTGCTGCCGTACGCGGCCGAGTTGGAGCCGCGGAAAACCTCGATGCGCTCGATGTCGTCGATGTCCACGCCGATCTGGTTCCACTCGACGCCGGAGATCAGGTAAGGCGAGTAGATCGAGCGGCCATCGACCTGCACCAGCATGCGCCGCGGGGCGTCGTCGGACAGGCCGTGGTAGGTGACCATCGGCTGGTTGCCGGTGTGCAGGCCAACCTGGAAACCGGGCACCAGGCGGAACAGCTCGTAGATGTTGCGGGCCCCCGAGGCGCGGATCATCTCGCGGTCGAGGACGGTGACCGCGCCGGGCGCGTCGGCCGGCGCCTGCGACAGCCGCGTCGCCGACAGCACCACCGGCAGATCGCCCAGGTGGTCGGCCTCGCTGGCGGTGGGGGCGGCGTGCACGCTGGGCGGCAACAGCATCAGCAGCAGGTGAAAGGCGCGCGTGGCGCGGGCGGGACGGTCGATTTTGGGTGAAGTCGGCATGGTTCTTGCGGTTCAGGCGCGCGAAGCGCGATTTTCTACGTTTTGGGCGGGGCTGGGTAGGCTAAACTGCGAGGTTCCAGGCGTAATCCGCTTTTCATTCAATCTCCACCGCATGATGCAGACACGCATTCTGATTATCGAGGATCACGTTCTGGTGAGGGAGGCGATGGCGCTGACCCTGGCCCAGGTCGGGGATGGCGTGCACTGCCAGCAGGCGAGCAATGCTACCGACGCGCTGGCGCTGCTCGAATCCGATCCGAACTGCGATCTGCTGGTGGTGGACCTGATGCTGCCGGAGATCAATGGTTTCTCGCTGCTGGGCGTCATCGCCAAGCGTTTTCCGGACGTGCCGGCGCTGGTCGTGTCGGCCCTCGACGACCGCGAGTCGGTGCAGCGCGCGATGAAGGCCGGGGCGTCGGGTTTCGTGTCCAAGGCCAGCCCCAGCAACACCCTGATCGAAGCGGTGCGTACGGTGCTGGCCGGCGGCGTGTTTACGCCCGAGGCGGCCACCGGCAGCGATGGCGGCAACCGCAACCGGCGCGCCAGCCAGGCGTTTGCCGAGCGCTTCCAGCTCACCGCGGCGCAGGGGCGGGTGCTCGAACTGGTGGCCCAGGGCAAGTCGAACCGCGACATCGCCGAGTTTCTGGGCCTGTCGGAAGGAACCGTCAAGGTGCATGTCTCGGCGATCCTGCGCGCGCTGGGCGTGACCAGCCGGGCCCAGGCGCTGCTGCTGATGACCCGCGCCGGGCTGCGCGTCTGAGCGAAGGAGGCGGGGGACGCGTGGTGGAGGCCGTCGCGCCCGTCGTTGCCACGGTGTCGCTGCCGCGCAGCCTGCTGCGCGGGACGCGCCGTCCGCAGATCGCGCTGGTCGGCCTGCCGCGTACCGGCAAGAGCACCATCTTCCGTGCCGCATCGAGCACCGCCGTGGCGTCGGGCCGGCTGGCCGGGAGCGGGATGCGCTTCGACACCTGCCAGGTGAATGTCGGCCTCGAGCAGGCGGCGCTGGTCGACCTGCCGCCGCTGCGCAGCTTCCACGATCTCGACGAGGCCGACCGCGGGCTGCTGATGGCCCTGCTCGGCGGCCAGACGGGCGACGGCCACGGTGAGGACGGAGCGCCGGGCGCGGCGGGCTTCAAGGCGCCCGACCTGCTGATCCAGGTGGTCGATGCGACGGCGCTCGAAGGCAGCCTGGCCCTCGCCCAGGAACTGTGCCAGCTCGGCAAGCCGCTCGTGATCGCCCTCAACCGCCTCGACGAAGCGCGCGACAAGGGGATTTTCATCAATGTCGCGGCGCTGTCGGCAGCCCTCGGCGTGCCGGTGGTGCCCACTGTGGCGCACATGGGCAAGGGCATCGCGGCGGTCTTCGAAACGGCCCTCGGCCTGCTGCACGCCGGCAGTTGCCCGCTGCCGCAGCCGCCCGGTGCGCACCTGCGCCGGGCGCTGGCGCCGTTGAGTGCGCTGCTCGATGCGCCGGAGGTGGCGGCCGCCTTCCGGGTGCCGCGCGCCTTGCTGCTGACCCAGCTGGCGCGCGCCGACACGTGGCTCGCCGCGGAGCTGGCGGCGCGCTTTCCGACGGTCGCTGCGGCGCTCGACGCGGCGCGCAGCGAGGCCGCCCGCGTGCTGCCGCGGCCGCTCGCCGACGAACTGTTCGCCGACCGCCATTTCCGTGCCGCGCAGCTCCACGAGCAGGTCACGTGTCTCGGCCATGCCGCCGAGAAGGTGGGCTGGAAATCGGCGCTCGATCGTCTCTTTCTGCATCCGCGCTGGGGGCTGATCGGCACGCTGGCGGTGTTTGCGCTGGTGCTGTTCATGGTTTTCGAGGTCAGCACCGGGCTCGATGCGCTGACCTCGGTACCGCTCGCCGCGTGGATTGGGCAGTGGCAGCCGCACAGCACCGCGGGCGTCGTCGGCCGCGCGGTTGCCGACGGGCTGGCCGGCCTGATCGGCATCGTCGTGCCCTACATGCTGCCGCTGGTGCTGCTGCTGGTAAGCCTGGAAGAATCGGGGATCATGCACCGGGTGGCGTTCGTGGTGGACCGGGGCTTCCACCGCATCGGCCTGCACGGCGGCGTGGCGGTGCCCTTCCTGCTCGGGCTGGGCTGCAACGTGCCGGCGCTGTCGGCGGTGGCGGCCTCGTCGACGGGGCGCGAGCGTATCGTCGCCTCGCTGCTGATCACCTTTGTGCCGTGCTCGGCGCGTTCGGCGATCGTCCTCGCGATCGGTGGCAAATACCTCGGCTGGGAGGGCGTGTTGGGCATTTTCGCGCTGACGCTGGCGGTCATCGCGGTGGCCGGCAAACTGCTCACGCGCCGCTATGTGCAAGCCAGCCCGGGCCTGATCCAGGCCATTCCACCTTACGCGCTGCCACGCCTGCGCCGGCTGCTGGCGATCACCTGGGCGCGCACCAGCGACATCCTGACCATCGTCACGCCGCTGCTGGTGCTCGGCAGCGTGGTGCTGGCGCTGCTGACCCACTTCGGTGCCGATGCACTGATCAACACGCTGCTGCTGCCGGTGAGCCACTGGTGGCTCGGGCTGCCGGCGGTGCTCGGGGTGCCGATCCTGTTCGGCGTGCTGCGCAAGGAACTGTCGCTGCTGATGGTCTACCAGGCGCTCGGCAGCCAGGATATCGCGCCGCTGCTCGACGGCGTGCAGATCGCCACCTTCCTGGTCTTCCTGACCTTCTACGTGCCCTGCGTGTCGACCTTCGCGGTGATGCTGAAGACCATCGGCCGCCGCGACGCGCTGTTCTCGCTGGGCCTGTCGGTGGCGCTGGCGCTGGGGATCGCGGCGCTCTGCCGGGGCGCCCTGCTGCTGGCGGCGCGGTTGTTCTGAGGCCGGCGGATTCAGGGTTTGTCCGGCGGCCCGCCGAGGGATTGCACCACCGGGCGCCACGCGATGCCGAGGGGTTCGGGCGGCGGCGCCGGGTGGGCCGCGATGGCCTGGCGCAGCGTGGCGATCCGTTCGGCGGTGGCCGGGTGGGTGGACAGCACCACCGGTGACGCCGTCTCGCTTGCCGCCAGCGTGCCGAAAAAGCGCAGCATGCCCTGCGCGTCGATGCGCGCGTCGGCGAGGCGCTGCAGCGCGCGGGCATCGGCTTCGCGTTCGGCATCGCGGGAGAACTTCAGCTCGCCGAGACGGGCCGTCCAGTTGCCGAGGGCGCTGTAGTCGCCGGCCAGCGCCGACACGATGACCCGCAGGCCGGCGGCCTTGACGATCTGCCGGGTGCTGTGACGCAGTTCGACGTGGGCGATCTCGTGGGCCAGCACGCCGGCCACTTCTTCGGCCGAGCCGGCGCGGGCCATCAGGCCGCTGAACACCACGACGATGCCGCCGGGAGCGGCGAAAGCGTTCACGTCGGCGCGCTCGGCAAGGTGCAGCTGCAGGGTCTCGCCGGGGCGGGCCAGGCGGCGGCCGATGGCCTGCAGGGCGTCGAAGGCCGGACCGTGGTCGATCATCCGGCTGTCGGCGCGGGTGCGCGCGAGCACCGCCGCGCCGATCTGCCGTTCGACTTCCGGCGGGATGTGGTCGACGACCCGTTCGGCCAGCGGTTCGACCGACA
>WBZX01002356.1_pt1 | contig 12856 bp, 12 predicted proteins | sample 5204211 | NCBI WGS metagenome assembly WBZX01 (sample SAMN12344362, study PRJNA552823) | activated sludge metagenome | biome: Activated sludge suspended growth; feature: Nitrification reactor; material: Wastewater; isolation source: activated sludge from nitrification reactor of wastewater...
ACACCGTCGAGGACGCCGCGCGCACGCTCGAGCAGTTCCACACCGTGCCCTACGACCGCGAGACGCAGGTCGTGCCCGGCCTCGCCGTCACCTTCCTCGACGCGGGCCACATCCTCGGCTCCGCCAGTGCCTGGCTGCGCCTGCGCGAGGGCGAGGTCGAGCGGCGCCTGCTGTTCAGCGGCGACCTCGGCCAGTACGACTCGCCGATCCTGCGCGATCCGGCCGCCGCGGTGCCGGCCGACCTCGTGGTGATGGAGAGCACCTACGGCAACCGGCGCCACCGCGAGCGCGCGGGCACGCTGCGCGAGCTCGGCGAGATCCTGCGAGCCGCGAGCCGCGACGGCGGCAACGTGCTGATCCCGGCCTTCGCCGTCGGCCGCACCCAGGACGTGATCTACGAGCTCGGCATGCACTTCGACGAGTGGCGGCTCGGCGACTGGCAGATCTTCCTCGACAGCCCGATGGCGATCGAGGCGTCCCGCGTGTACTGGTCGCACACCGAGCTGTACGACGCCGAGGCGCGGCAGGCCCGCCTGCGCGTCGGCGACCTGGCGCCTCTGCCGAACCTGCACCTGTGCCGCACGGCCGACGAGTCGATGCAGATCAACCGACTGCGCCACGGGGCCATCGTGATCGCGGGCAGCGGCATGTGCACGGGCGGTCGAATCGTGCACCACCTCAAGCACAACCTCTCGCGGCCGGAGTGCGACGTGGTCTTCACCGGCTACCAGGCGGTCGGCACCCTCGGCCGCGCCATCGTCGATCGCCGCCCGAGCGTGCGCATCCACGGCTCGCCGGTCGAGGTGCGGGCGAAGATCCACACCCTCGGCGGGTTCTCGGCCCACGGCGACCAGGCCGACCTGCTGCGCTGGTAGGACGGCGCGGAGGGACTCCGGCAGGCGCTCGCGGCGCAGGGCGTGAACGCGCAGGTGGCGCGTCCCGGCCAGCGCGTGGATCTCGCAGCGCCCTGAGCCGGCTCAGCTGTCGAGGTTGAAGCGCATGATCAGCGTGGAGCGCTGCGTCGCCGGCTGGCCGTTCACCAGCCGCGGCTTGAAGCGCCAGCGCGCGAGCGCGTCGGCGGCCGAGCGGTCGAACACGCCGCGCGGCTCAGCGCCCACGACCTCGATGTCCCGCACCGCGCCGTTCGGCGTGATCGTGAACTCCAGTTCCACCCAGCCCTCGGTGCGCGTGCGCAGCGCCTCCAGCGGGTAGATGGGGTCCGTGACCTCGAGGCGCTCGAACGACTCGGCCGGCAGCACCACGCCACTCGAGGCCGCCGGGCCGGTGCCCGCGGCAGCGTCGTGCGCCGCGGTCGTCTCCGGCTCCGGGTGCGGCGTCTTCTCGTAACCGGCGATCGGCAACGGTTCCACGGCGCGGGCATAGATGCGCGGCCGCGGCGGCGTCTTCGGCGCCGCGTTCACGATGCGGGCGGCGAGCGGGTCCGGGCGCACGACGATGGGCGGCGGCGGGGCGGTCGCCCGGGTCTCCGCGACGGCATCGCCGGGCCGCGGCAGGCGCGTGACGGGGTCGGGCAGCTTCACGCCGGGCGGCGGCGCGACGACGGCGGGCCGCGCGGCGAGCTTCGCGGCCGAGGTGGCGGAGGAACCCGAGGCCGCGGCCGACGTCGCGGATGCCGACGCAGTCGTCGAGGCGCGTACCAGCTTGCCGTCCGCGGCTGCGGCCGGGGCGGCGACCCGGACGGGGGCGGGCGTCGCGACCGGGGCCGGCGGGGGCGGCGGCATCTTCTCCTGCACCCGCGCCGACAGCTGCACCGCGGCGCTTCGCTGCGGGTCCACTTCGAGCACTCGATCGACGAGCCGTCGGGCCTCGGCGATGCGTCCCTGCGCGAGCGCCGCGTCCGCGTCGGCCAGCACGTGCACGAGCGTGGCCTCGAGGCCGGCACGGGCATCCGCGTTGCCCGGCTGGGCGAGCACGACGGCGCGATAGAGGTCGAGTGCGTTGCGGCCCGGCGGCGCCTCGAAGCGTCCGGCGTCGAGCGCCTCGCGCGCGCGGGCCAGCACCGGGTTGGCAGGCGGCGAGGGCTGCGCGGCCGCGGCCGGGGGAGCCGGCTCCGGCGCCGGCGCGGCGTCGGCCGCTGGCGCATCGGCCAACTCGAGCGACGTCGGCGGCCGGTCGTCGACGAACACCGACAGCAGCATCACGAACAGCGCGATGCCGAACGCGGCGACGACCCAGCGCAGCGGCTCGAGCCGGCTCGGCAGCGAGACGACGTTGTCCGGCACCGCGAGGACGGGCACCGGGCCTGCGCGCTTCGCGTGGTGGTGGCGCATCGCCGCCTGCAGGAACATGCCCGCGCGCCGAGCCGACAGCGGCTTGTGCATGTAGCGGTAGATGTGGCCCTCGCTCACGAGGTGCGCGAGCCGGGGCTCGTCCTCGCGCAGGCCCGCGGCGCACACCACGACGTCCGGGAACTGATCGAGGATCTGGTGCACCAGCACGTCGGGCTGCGCCGCGACCGAGGCGAGATCGATCAGCAGCACGCCGCAGCGTCCGGTGATCAGGAGGTCGACGGCTTCCTCGGCCGTCCGCGCGCGCCACACCGGGCTGCGCTCGTCGATGGCGTCGCGGATCGAGTCGTACAGTTCGGGCTCGTCGGACAGCACGACGACGTCGACCTGCAGCCCGGATTCGGGCGGACTGGCCGACGGCGAGGAAGTGCGAAGTGGAACGGGTCCGGTCACGGACGATATTGCGCGCCATGGGCGGCTCCCGGTCCAATGCCGGATGCCGGAAACCTGAAGCAATTCAAAGTTCAGCACTCCGCCGGCCGCCAAATGGCCTGAACTTGATTGCTGCATCGCAACAATCTGGCGATCCGCCACGACTCGACATATTCCGAGGCCGCGAGCATGATCGCCCGCGGACCGAGGTCAGGCGGTCCGTCCGCCCGAGACCGCGAAGGCCAAGCCATGGGGAACGCGTTTTCGTTCACCTCCCGGGTCGCGCGCAGCCAGCGTCAGGCGCTCGAGCGCCTATTGTTCTTCAACCAGTGCCAGGCGCGCGTCCTCGCGCAGATCGTCGATGCGATCGACAAGTTCGGTCCCCCCGAGATCGTCGAGGAGGAGGGCCACCTGCGCGTGCGCGTCGGCGGCCTCGCGGGCGCGCAGTGCCTGTTCGCCGTCGAGGACGACACCGGGCGGCCGATCGCGGTCGCGCTCTACGTGCGCGCCGATCTCGAGCACGTCACGGTGCTGCACATCGGCGTCAGCGAGGAATACTGCGCCGGAGGCCGGCTCGAGGACTACAACCTGCTGCTGCGCCTGATGAAGGAGATCCGCCGCTCGAGCCGGCGCCTGAAGGGCGTGCGGCGCGTGCGGATGCTCTACGGCGCGCAGCGGCCGCGCGCGCTCGCCTGATCAGCCGGCCGGGTCCGGCTCGCCGAGCAGGTCGGCGACCATCGCGCGCACCGTCATCACCTGGGCGCCGCCCTTCAGCGCGTACCAGCGGCCCTCGTACCCCCACCAGTCCCAGCAGCCGTTCGGATTGAGCGGCTGGAAGCTGGCGACGAGCTGCGGAAACAGCAGCACGATGTCGTTCGCCGCCGCCGTCCCGAGGTACCCGGCGCCGCGCACGAACGCATCGCCCACGAACGAGCTGCCCTGCCGGCAGCCGTGGAAGACCACGTGCAGCCGGCAATGCGTCGTCGCGCCGGTGCGGCATTGCCGGGGCACGAACAGCCAGCCCTGCGCCGCGAACGATTCGCTGCCCCCGCGCGCGGCGTACGGGCGCTGGTCGAACTCGGTCAGCTCGCCGGCCGCCGGCGCCCGTGCGGGCCGCAGGGGGCCGTACAGGTGTTCGAGCAGCGCGCGCGCGCCGTCGAGCCCGCAGCGGCCGAGGTACGGCGGCTCGCTCTGCCCGCAGGGGCCGGCCGCGGGCGAGTCCGTCGGGAACGTGTGCGCGGCCGTCGGATGCTCCACGCGCACGATGTTCGACGGCGAGACGAACAGCGCGTAGTACTCGGCCAGGGCGTCGACGACCGACTTGTCGACGGTCGAATCCGCCTGCCCGTGGAACAGCCAGACCCGGTCGTCCGCCAGGCCCGCGATGGGGTCGATGGCCTCCTCGAGCGCGACGCGGCTGGTGGCGCCGGCCAGTTCGCCGGTCGGGATCGGCTCGCCGCCGGCCATGCAGCGGCCGAGCGCGCGGCGCATCGAGTCCTCCGCGCAGTAATAGGGGCCGGCCGCGATCACGCCGGCGCCGTGCACGAGGCTCGACCACGCGACGTGGAACTGCACCGCCATGTAGCCGCCGCTCGAGAGACCCGACACGGTGACGCCGTCGCCGGCGACGGGCAGCCGCGGCAGGCGTGCCGCGGCGGCGGGCGGGTCGACCGGCCCGCCGCAGCCCGCCGTCGCGACGACGGCAAGCAGCAGACCGGCAACGCCGGGCCGGCGATGGCGCGCAGACATGGTCTTCAAGCGAGTGGCCCGGGTGGCGACGCCCCGATTCTGGTCGAGCCCCCCGGACTGCGCAATGCGCGTTGAATTCACGGCCAAAGGCCACTACCTTGCCACGGGTCGTGTGCCGCAGCGCCACCGGAACCCATGACCAACGCGACCTGGACCGACCGCTATTACCCGTCGCGCGACGGGCTGCAGCTGCATTACCGCGAGTACGCCTCGCCGGGGCGCGAGCGCGCGCCTCCGGTGCTGTGCATCGCCGGCCTCACGCGCAACGCCCGCGATTTCGAGACCATCGCGCCGCGCATCGCGGCCCGCCGCCGCGTGCTCTGCGCCGACCTGCGCGGGCGCGGCTATTCGCAGCACGACCCGAAGTGGCACAACTACCATCCGGGCGTCTACCTCGAGGACCTGCTGCGCCTGCTCGAGCACGCCGGCGTCGGGCGCCTCGTCCTGCTCGGCACGTCGCTCGGCGGCATCCTCTCGATGGTGCTCACCTCGCTGCAGCCGGAGCGCGTGGCGGGCGTGGTGCTGAACGACATCGGCCCGGAGATCGCCGCCGAGGGCCGCGAGCGCATCGCCAACTACGTGGGCCGGCACGCGCCGGTGCGCAGCTGGGCCGAGGCGATCGCGCAGTCGAAGGCGACCTACGGGCTCGCGCTGCCGGATTTCACCGACGAGCAGTGGCTCGAACACGCTCGTCGCGCCTACACCGAGGTCGACGGCGTGCCGCGCCTCGACGCCGACCCGATGATCGGCGAGGCGGTGCGGGCCGGCGCGGGCAGCGACGCGCCGAACCTGTGGGCGACGTTCCAGGCCCTCGGCCCGGTGCCGGCCCTCGCGTTCCGCGGCGCGAGCTCGGACATCCTCACGGTCGAGACCTTCGACCGCATGGCCGACGTGAAGCAGGACCTCGAGCGCGTCACGGTGCCCAATCGCGGCCACACGCCGCAGCTCGACGAACCCGAGTGCGTGCTCGCGCTCGACGCGTTCCTCGCGAAGGTCTAGGCCCGCCGAATTGACCGCTCCCGCCGCAGCCCCGCCCGCTTCCGCCGCGACGCGCGCCGCGGGCCGGCTGGTGCGGGTCGCGCTCGCCGGACTCACGCTGGCATCGGTCGCCGGCTGGCTCGCGCCGCTCGGCTGGCCGTTCGAACTGTTCGTGCACTTCCGGGTGCAACTCGCCGCGGCCGCCGTGCTGCTCGTGCCGCTGCTGCTGTGGGCCAGGTCGCGCTCCGGTGCGCTGCTGGCCGTGGTGCTCGCCGCCGTGCACTGGATGCCGGGCGCGCGGGGCCTCGTCGCGGCACCGCCCGTGCCGGCCTGCGCCGGCGCGCCGTTCGAGATCGTCGCGGCCAACGTGAAGTACACCAACCGCGATCCGGCGCCGCTGCTCGCGTGGCTCGCCCGGGGCGACGCCGACGTCGTCGTGCTCGAGGAGGTGACGCCGTCGTGGAGCGAGCCGCTCGCGCGGATCCCGGCCTTTCCCCACGTGAGGATCCTGCCGCGCGACGATCCCTACGGCATGGCGCTGCTCAGCCGCTGGCCGTTCGAGGACGTCGGGACGGTCGATCTCGCAGGCGACGGCATGCCCTCGATGCGGGCCGTCGTCCGCGTGCGCGGCGAGGCCGTGCAGGTGCTCGGCGTGCACACGCGCTGGCCCGTGCTGCCCAACCTCGCCGGACTGCGCGACCGTGCGCTCGACGCCGTCGCGGCGCGTGTCCGCTCGGCGAGCGAGCCGACCGTGGTGGTGGGCGACCTGAACCTCACGGCCGATTCCCCGGTCTTCGTGCGCCTGCTGGCGACGTCGGGGCTGCACGACGCCTTCGCCGGCCGCGGCTGGCAGCCGACGTGGCGTGCCGGCTTCTGGCCGCTGGCGTTGCGCATCGATCACGTGCTTGCGTCGCCCACGCTGTGCGTGGAGCAGGCCGAGGTCGGCCCCGACATCGGCTCGGACCACCGGCCGGTCGCGGCGAGGCTCAGGTTGCCGCGCGAGCGCGGCTGAGCGTCAGCGGTCGGCGAAGTCCGTCGCGCGACGGCCTCGGATGCGGCGTCGCTCCGCGTCGCTCCAGCCGGCCTGGGGTCGTCCGTTCTCGATGGAGCGGCGGGGACCCGCGCGCCGGTCGTCGAAGTGCCGGTAGGTGCAGCGACACTGCCCGGGCCGGTCGCAGGTCGCGAGCGGAAGGCGCGGCGCGTCGGCCGACAGCAGGCGCTGCGAGTCGAGTTCGCGGACCGCGGGGCAGGCTGCCTCGCCGCCGACGATCGAGACGCAGTGGAAGCGCAGACGTGTTCTGCCGTCTGTCATGGGGCTCCATCCCTTCCCCGGTCGACGCACCCAAACTACCGGCTTTCCGCCGGCGGCGCCAGAGATTCCGCCGGGGCGCTCACTCGGCCGCGAGCGTCTCCCCGGTGGGCGGCGCGAACTCGCGGCAGCACTCCACCAGCCAGGCCCGGAAGCGCACGACCTTGGGCAGGCCGAAATTCTCCGGTGGGGCGACGAGGTACCAGGCGCTGCGCTGCTGCACGCTCGGCAGCATCGGTCGCACCAGCCGGCCGGCGGCGATGTCCGCGGCCACCAGCGACCAGCGGGCGAGCGCGACGCCCTTGCCCTGCTCGACGGCCGACAGCGAAGCCGCGGAGTCCTCGATCACCGGCGCGATGTCGGCCCGCGTGGTGTCGCCGCCGACGCGCCGCAGCCAGTCGACCCACGGCTCGGAGCGGCTGTGGATCAGCGGGTAGCGCGAGAAATCCGCGAGCGTGTCGATCGGGCCGAACTTCGCCAGCAGGGCGGGGCTGCAGACGGGGAAGACCCACTCGTCGAGCAGTCGCTCCGACTTGAGCCCGCTCCACTGGCCCGAGCCGTACAGGATGGCGGCGTGGAAGTCGTCGCGGCCGAAATCGAGCGCGGCGCGCGACGGACCGAAGCGCACCTCGATCTCGGGGTGCTGGCGGGTGAACTCGCCGAGTCGCGGCAGCAGCCAGCGCTGCAGGAATTCGCTGGGCACGCTCAGGTTGAGCATGCCGCCGACGCGCTCGCGGCGGATGCGGTCCACTGCCCGGCGCATCTCGTCGAGACCGCGGCGGACGCCCGGCAGCAGCTCGGCCCCTTCCTGGGTGAGCGCCACGGCGCGGGTGTGGCGGCGGAACAGCGGGACGCCGATGTCGGCCTCCAGCGACTTGACCTGGGCGCTCACGGCGGCCGTGGTCACGCCGAGTTCGCGTGCCGCGGCCGTGAAGCTCAGGTGCGTCGCGACGGCCTCGAACACGCGCAGGGCATTGAGCGGCAGGCGGTCGTTGTCGGTCGGCATCCGTCTGGTTTGGAGTAAAATGTCGGTTAACAATACTTTCGAAACGCCATGCAGGCAAGGCGTGGTGCAAGACTCTGTCGAGGGAATCTGAAAAAAGGTGCCGCCATGACCGAGCCACGTCCTGCTTTCCGCATCGACCCGGCCCGGCCGGACGACGTCGACGCCATCGTCGCACTGGTCCGCGAGCTGGCCGAGTTCGAGCGCCTGCTGCACGAGGTGCGCGTCCAGCCCGACGAGTTGCGCGAGCACCTCTTCGGGCCGCGGCCGTACTGCGATGCGGCGCTGGTACGCGTCGGTGAGGAGGTGGCCGGCTTCGCGCTCTGGTTCCACAACTACTCGACGTTCATGGGCCGGCCGGGCGTGTACCTGGAGGACCTTTACGTGCGGCCGGCCTACCGGGGCCACGGCCTCGGCGAGGCCCTGCTGCGGCACGTGGCCGGGATCGCGGTCGCGCGCGGCTGCGGACGGTTCGAGTGGTCGGTGCTGGACTGGAACCAGCGCGCCATCGGCTTCTATCGCAGCATGGGCGCGGTGCCGATGGACGAGTGGACCGTGTACCGCGTCAGCGGCGACGCCCTGCTGCAACTCGCCCGCGGAAATCCGGGAAAACAGGAAAAATAGGGGACACTCACTAATTTTCGGCCGAGCCCGGAATATTCGTGAGTGTCCCCTATTTTCCTGGAGGCGTGGCGTGGGCAAGCGTGAAAACTTCGCAACGGGTACCGCCTGGGAGCCGATCGTCGGCTACTCGCGCGCGGTGAGGGTGGGTCCGCACGTCTGGGTCGCCGGTACGACGGCCACCGGACCGGACGGCATGCTGGTCGGCGTCGGCGATCCCGGTGCCCAGACTCGGCAGGTGCTGCGCAACATCCGCGGCGCGCTCGAGCGTGCGGGCGCCCGCCTCGAGCACGTGGTCCGCACGCGCATCTACGTGCGCGACATCCAGCAGTGGGAGGCCATCGGCCGCGCGCACGGCGAGTTCTTCGGAGCCATCCGACCGGCCACTGCCATGGTCGAGGTGAGCGGTCTGGTGGATCCGGACATGCTGGTCGAGATCGAGGCCGACGCTTACGTGGAGTAGCGGCCGGCGCTGAATCCGCACCGCGGGCCGGGCCGAAACCGGTCGCCACACAGGAGACGACCATGTCCCACGCCCGCCGCGGCGGCGCGCTCGCGCTCTTCACCCTCGTTTGCGCCGGCTGCACGTCCGCGCCCACCGTCCCGGTCGCCCCCAGCGTGGACCTGCCGCGCTTCATGGGGGACTGGTACGTCATCGCCAACATCCCCACGCCGCCGGAAAAGGGCGCCCACAACGCGGTCGAGTCGTACCGGCTCGCGCCGGACGGCACCGTGGCCACCACGTTCACGTTCCGAGAGGACGGATTCGACGGCCCGCTCAAGACCATGAAGCCCCGCGGCTTCGTCCGCCCGGGCACGCAGAACGCGGTCTGGGGCATGCAATTCGTCTGGCCCATCAAGGCGGAGTACGTGATCGCCCACGTCGATGCCGACTACCGCGAGACCATCATCGCCCGCAGCCGGCGCGACTACGTGTGGATCATGGCCCGCACGCCCGTCATTCCCGACGCGGACTACGCGCGCCTCACGCAACGGGTGCGCGAGATGGGCTACGATGTGGCGAAGCTGCAGAAGGTCCCGCAGCGCTGGTGACCCGGCCGGTCCTGCGTGTGCCGGCCGCCCCGAACCCGGAGAACCCGCATGAAGACGCTCGTCGCACTCGCCGCACTCCTGCTCGCGACCGCCGGCTTCGCCGCCGACGTCGGTTCCAATGCCGCCGCGGCCCCCGCACCGATCAGCCAGGACGCGCTGCTCGCGCGCCAGGCCCGCCACGACGCCACGCTCTTCGTCCTCGACGTGCGCACTCCCGAGGAATACGCGCAGGGACACGTGCCCGGTGCGATCAACATCCCGCACGACCAGGTGGGCCAGCACCTGAAGGACATCCCGAAGGACAAGGACGTGGTGATGTACTGCCGCTCCGGCCGGCGCGTCGGCATGGCGGCCGAGGTGCTCGCGGCGAACGGCTATCGGCGCCTGCTGCACCTGGAAGGCGACATGAACGCCTGGGCCGAGCGCTCGCGCCCGCTCGAGACGGCCGCGCCGAAGCCCTGACCGCTCAGCCGAGGGCCTGGTCGAGGTCCTCGACCAGGTCGGCGGCGTTCTCGAGGCCCACCGAGACCCGCAGCAGGTTGGGCGGGGTGCGCGAGTGCGGCCCTTCCATCGATGCGCGATGCTCGATCAGGCTCTCGACGCCGCCGAGACTGGTCGCGCGCGTGAACAGCCGCACGCGGGCCGCGACGGCGAGGGCCTCGCCGGCGCCGCCCGGCACCTGCAGCGAGAGCATGCCGCCGTAGCCGTCGTGCATCTGGCGGGCCGCGATCGCGTGGCCCGGGTGCTGCACCAGTCCCGGATAGTAGACGCGCTCCACTCGCCGGTCGGCCGCGAGGAACTGCGCGACCGCGAGCGCGTTCGCCGACTGCGCGCGCACCCGCCAGGGCAGCGTCGGCAGGCTGCGCAGCAGCAGCCAGCACTCGAACGGCGAGGGCACGCCGCCGGCCGTGCCCTGGTACTCGCGCAGGCCCGCGAGCACGGGGCCGTCGTGGCGTGCGACGACGATGCCGCCGAGCACGTCGCTGTGGCCGCCGAGGTACTTGGTGGTGCTGTGCATCGCGAGGTCGGCGCCGAGCGCGAGCGGCTGCTGCAGCACGGGGCTCGCAAAGGTGTTGTCGCAGCCGAGCAGCGCGCCGCGGGCGTGCGCCAGCGCGGCGAGCGCGGCGACGTCGCTCAGCTTCAGCAGGGGATTCGACGGCGTCTCGAACCACAGCAGCGCGGCGCCGGGCGCGAGCGCGCGTTCGACCTCGGCGAGGTCCGTCGTGTCGACGAACTCGACCTGCACGCCGCTGCGCGGCACCAGCTCGCGCAGCTGCTTGAGCGAGCCGTGGTAGCAGTCGGACGAGCAGACGATGCGCCCGCCGGCCGCGACCTGCGCGAACACGGCGAGCGTCGCGGCCGAGCCCGAGGCGAAGGCGACCGCGCCGGCGCCGCCCTCGAGCGCCGCCACGGCACGCTCGAGCGTGGCGCGGTTCGGGTTGTCGGCCCGCGAGTAGTAGTAGCCGTCGGGGTAGCTGCCGTCCGCGGCGCGCGCGAACGTCGTCGTCATGTGCAGCGGGTCGCGCACGGCGCCGAACTCGCGTGCCTCCTCGCGGCCCGCGTGGATCGCCAGCGTCTCGATCTTCATTCCGTCACCTCGTCTTCCTGCAGCCCCACGACCAGCATGCCCGGCCCGCCGTGCACGCCGAGCGCGCTGCCCATCGGCAGCACCCGCCCGTAAGCGACGTTCGGGCCCTGCAGCCGCTCGAGCAGCCAGTGGCCGTCGGCCTCGCAGTTCGCGTGTCCCACGAGCAGGCGGTAGCGGACGCCCGCGCGCATGCGCCGCCGCACGAACCGCGCGAACTTCTCGCGCAGGTGCCGGCGGCCGAGCAGCACGCCGCCGCCGGAGACCCGGCCGCGGCTGTCGGCATGCAGCACGGGCATGATCCGCAGCGCATCCGCCACGTTCTTGAGCCAGCGCGGCAGCCGGCCGCCGCGCACGCCGTATTCCAGCGAGCCGACCAGCCCGTAGGTCCACGTGCGGGCGCGCATGGCCTCGACCGCCGCGACGATGCGCTCGAGCTCCCAGCCGCGTCCGGCGCACTCGGCGGCGTACATGGCGAGCAGGCCCTGGCCGACCGACGCGTTCATGGAATCCACCACCCGCACCCGGCCGTGGGTCGTCACCCGGCCGGCGGCGGTCTCGGCCGCGCCGCAGGTGCCGCTCACCTGGCGCGACAGGTTCAGCGAGAGCACCGCCGGATAGTGCGAGGCGAGGAACTCGAACTGCCGCCGGAAATCGCCCGGCGGCGGCTGCGAGGTCTTCGGGTGCTCGGGGTTGCGCTGCAGTTCGTCGTAGAACTCCTGCGGCGTGATCCCGACCTTGTCGAGGTAGCTGTGTGCGCCGAAGTGCACCCGCACCGGCACCATGTGGATGCCGAGGCGGTCCATCTCGTCGTCCGGGATGTCGGCGGCGGAGTCGGTGACCACCGCGACCTGGCGGCCCGTGACGTGCGCCGAGTGCTGCTGCCGTTGCATGTCGTCCGCCTTCTCGGCGGACACCGTGCCGTAGCGCGCCGCGATGCGGAACACCTCGGCGGGATCGTTGACGTGCACGTGCACGCGCACCTTGTCGTGCAGGCCGGCGACGACGAGGCTGCTGCCGAGGGCCGCGAGCTCCTCGCGCAGGTGGCGCCGGTCCACCGCGTGCCCGGTGACGATGCACTCGGTGCAGTAGCGCTCGGCGAGGCTCTCCTCGTGGCCTGCGGTGAGTTCCGCGCCGGCGTCCAGCACCGCGGCCGATTCCACGTTCGGGTCGTCGTCGGAGCCGCTGCCGATGTACTCCGACACGCCGCTGATCAGCTCGACGAAGCCCTGCGCGCCGGCATCGACGACGTTGGCCCGCCTGAGCGCCTCGAGCTGGAAGCGCGTGCGCTCGAGCGAGGCCTGGGCCGCGTGCACGCCCCGCTGCAGCAGCGCACGGAAATCCCGCTGGCCCTCGCGGCGGGCCTCCTGAAGTGCGTGCGCGAAGTCCGTGAGCACGGTGAGGATCGTGCCCTCGCGCGGCTCGCTCAGGCTCTCGCGGGCATACTCCGCGCCGCCGCGGACGCCGTCGGCGAAGTCCTCGGCGCTCAGCCGGCCGAGGTGGCCGAGCCGGTCGCACAGGCCGAGGAAGAACTGCGCGAGGATCGCGCCGGAGTTGCCGCGCGCACCGTCGAGCGCGGCGTCCGCGATCCGCGTCAGCGTCTGCCCCGCGTGCGCGTCGGGCGCCTTCTGCAGCGCGCCGAGCACCGCGCTCATCGTGAGCGCGAGGTTGGTGCCGGTGTCGCCGTCCGGCACCGGGAACACGTTGATCTTGTTGAGGTGCTCCTGGCGCGAGAGCAGGCGCAGGATGCCCGCCTTCAGGGCCCGGTTGAGTCGCAGTCCGTCGAGCGTGTCGGCGCCGAGCGCCGCGGCCGTCGCGCTCACGGTCCCGTCCGCGCCATCAGTTACGCGACAGCAGGAAGCGGTTGCCGCGGTAGC
>WBZX01002358.1_pt1 | contig 12851 bp, 14 predicted proteins | sample 5204211 | NCBI WGS metagenome assembly WBZX01 (sample SAMN12344362, study PRJNA552823) | activated sludge metagenome | biome: Activated sludge suspended growth; feature: Nitrification reactor; material: Wastewater; isolation source: activated sludge from nitrification reactor of wastewater...
GACGGCTATCGCATAGCGATGGCGCTCGGCGGGGTCGTTGCACAGCGAGTACTTGCGCCAGGCGCCCGAGGGCGTCTGCACGCGCACGTGGGCGCCCGGCGTGAACGGTGGCAGCTCGGCACCATCTGGCGCCACCAGCTCGAAACTGCGGATGCCCAGCGCCTCGTCGTGGACCCGCTCGACGCGCAGGGGCAGGGCCGCGGCCGTGTCTTCCACGACGCTATTCGGCCTTCAGGTTGGCGCGCTGGGCAGCCCGTGCCACACGCTCGGCTTCTCCGCGCATGGCCGCCGCCGCCTGTTCCGGCGTGCCGCCGACGGGGTCCACTCCGGCGATGCGCAGCGGCTCCAGCGCCTCGGGCGACTTGACGATCCTGGCGATCTCGGCGCTGAGGCGGTTGACCGCGTCGGGCGGCGTGCCGCTGCGAGCCAGCACCACCACCGTGAACGCGAAGTCGAAGCCGGGGATCTTCTCGGCCAGCGTGGGCATGTTGGGCGCAAGGTCGGAGCGCTTCGAGGCGTTGGTGGCGAGCAGCTTGGCCTGGCCGGTGCGCACGAAGCCGGTCAGCGCCGGCGGCGAAGCGAAGACCATGTCCACCTGGCCACCGATCATGGCCGGCACCGACGCGCCGCTGCCGCGGAACGGGATATGGGTGACGAAGATGCCCAGGCCTTCCTTCATCGCCTCGGCCGTCAGGTGGTGGATGCTGCCGATGCCCGCCGAGCCGTAGTTCAGCGCACCCGGCCGCTGCTTGGCCAGTGCCACCAGTTCCTCCAGCGTGTTCGCCTTGACGTTGGCATTGACCGCAAGGAACAGCGGCGCCACGCCTACCAGCGACACCGGCGTGAAGTCCTTCGCCGGGTCGTAGCTCATCTGTCGCGACACCAGCGGCGTGATCGCCAGCAGCGGGCCGTCGGTGACCATCAGCGTGTGGCCGTCGGCTGGCGATTGCGCCAGCGCCGCGGCCGCCGTGGCGCCCCCGCCGCCGGCGCGGTTTTCCACGACCACGGGCTGACCGAGCGGCCCTTGCAGGCGTTGGGCCAGCAGGCGCGCCACGGTATCGGGCAGGCCGCCCGGCGCATAGGGCACCACGAGCTTGATCGGCTTGTTCGGGAAGGCCTGGGCCAGGGCCGGCGGCGACCAGACCAGTGCGGCGGTGACGCCGGCGGCCAGCGCGAGAAGGATGGATCGGTTCACGGCGTGTCTCCTGTCAGATGCTGTAGGTTTCGTAGGTGGCGGGATGGAAGAGATCTTCCACGGCAACGAGCCGTGACGACAGCCCTTGCGCATGGTGGTGGCGCACAAAGGCCTCGAGCGTGCGCCGTGCCGGAGCCACACCATAGGACCAGAAGTCCTCGCCCAGCGTCTCGCGTGCGGACTTGAGCTGTTCCTCGACGAAGGGAAGGGTGACCTTGGTGGCCGAGGTGTCGCCCAGCAGGTCCAGCGCCGCGGCCTTGGCCTGGGAAAAGGCCTTCAGCACGGCCATCGGCAGCCAGGGATGCTGCTCGACCAGGCTCTTGCGGATGGCCGCCACGTGCATGATCGGAAAGATGCCGGTGCGCCGGTAGTAGTCCTTGGCGGCGGCGGTCGGATCGTCGAACAGCCAGCCCACCTGCGGGTTGGCCAGGGCCTGGCGGCCGGGAGGCCGCGGCGCGATGAAGCCGTCGATGTCGCCGCGGTCGAGCAGTTCGGTGATGGTGCTGCCCTCGGGCGCGGACTCGACATGCACGTCCGGCGGCAACTGCAGCTTGACCTTCTCCGGACGCCCGGGCGTGTCGATGCCGCCGCGCACCCAGCGGATGTCCGACGGGCTGACGCCGAAGTCGTCCTGCAGCAGCGCGCGGGCCCACACGTTGGCCGTGAGCTGGTACTCGGGCACGCCCACGCGCCGACCCTTCAGGTCCTCGGGGCGCTTGACGCGGTCCTTGCGCACGTAGATCGACGTGTGGCGGAACGCGCGCGACAGGAACGCCGGCACCGCGATGTACGGACAGTCACCGCGCGAGTGGCGGACCAGGTAGCTCGAGAACGACAGCTCGGTGATGTCGAAGTCCACGCTGCGCATGGAGCGGAAGAACATCTCCTCCGGGCTGAGCAGCATGCAGACGGGGTCCACGCCGTCGATCTGGACGCGGCCGTCGAAAAGCGCGCGGGTGCGGTCGTAGTCGCCCATGGCGACGGAGAGTTGGAGCTTTCCCATCGCGTCAGGTCCTCACCAGGTAGGACGGTTCGGACGCGGACGCCGCGCCGCCGTCTTCTTCCCGGCCGGGCCAGACGTGGCGCGCCTGGTGCTCGCGCCAGTCGGTGGTCTTGGGCACGATGGCCTGGAACGCGCAGATCGACTCGGGCACGGCGTCGGCGCCGGTACCGATGGCATTGCCACCGTCCGCCAGGGCCTGAAGCGCGTCGAGCATGCGGCGCCGGAACTCGACGATGGCCAGGTCGCTGGCGCCCAGGCGTTCTCCGCTGCGGTCGGCGATCGGTCCCATCGACAGCCACATCGCGACGTCCTGGTTCGGAAAGCCGCTGATGCCGGTGAAGTTGCCGGCCTTCATGGCCTGCCGGTCCTGCCAGAAGCGGTTGGCCTCGGTGCGCAGCGGCCGGTACTCGGGGTCCAGGTCGACCCCCACCGTCTGGCGCAGGAAGCGGCGCCAGGTCTCGGTCTCCGGCGTCTGCGACGGATGCCCCCAGGCGATGAAGTAGAAGGCCGTGTTCGTGTCGTCCATCGGCACGTTGATGTTGGCCACGTTGTACAGGTTGTTGGGCGGGATCAGCGCGGTGGCCGGGGCCACGAACACGGTCGAACGCACGTACTCGTGCGTAGCGGCGTTCTGGATCGGGCGCCGCAGCGCGGCGTAGCGGAACCCATACGCCGTGCGCTGCACCTGCAGCCGCGGCGCCTTGTCGGTGGACGGGCGCAGCCAGGTCTTGTCGGTGGCCTTGGCGCCGTCCACCCGGGCCGGCACCATGTCCGACGAATGCAGGCTGCTGCTGTGCGCCGAGTCGATCGCGCCTTCCAGGATCTGGGCCCAGTTGCAGGGCAGCAGCACCTTGGCGATGCTCACGCGCACGTCGGCGGTGGGTGCCCACGCGGGCGGGCGGAACGCCGGCTTCTCGTCGGCCGCACCGAACCAGGCCCACACCATGCCGGCCCACTCGTGCACGGGATAGGCCTTGTGGCGCACCTTGTCCACCAGGCCGCTGGCCGCCGGCTCGGACGCCATCTCGAGCACGTTGCCGTCGGCGTCCATCTTCCAGCCGTGATACAGGCAGCGCAGGCCGCCGTCCTCGTTGCGGCCGTACACAAGCGATGCCTTGCGGTGCGGGCAGGCCTCGTCGAGCACGCCGACGCGGCCGTCGCTGTCGCGATAGACGACGAGCTTCTCGCCAAATACCTGCGCGCGCACCGGGGCGCCGTCACGTTCGGCCACCTCCTCGACCAGGCACACGGGGGTCCAGTGGCGGCGCATGAGACGGCCCATCGGGGCGTCGCCCTCGACGCGGCACAGCAGGTCGTTCTCTTCTTGGGTCAGCATGGCGCACTCCTGGGGTCGGCGGCAGGATCGACTCGTGGCGGGCGGTGCAGCACGACCGGCGTGCCGCCATGCCGGCGCTTGCACAGCCAGTGGGCGAGCGGAGCGTCCAGATAGTCGGCGTGGGCAGGAAACCAGTCGGCCAGCGCGTCGGCCAGGCGCATCGCGGCGTCGATCTCGCCGCGGGCCACACGCCGCGAAACGCCATCGATCGACGCCAGCACGGCGCGGTGCTCCGCGGCATGGCAGTCCCTTGCTGGAAAGCCGCCATCCGACATCCACGATTCCTCGTGCCCGAAGTGCTCGCGCACGTGACGGGCCAAGGCGTCCAGCGCCGACGGCACGTTGCCCGGCGGCGCTTCGCGCAGGGTGCCGATCAGGGTTGTCAGCACGCCATGCTCCTCGTCCATCGGTCCATGGCCCAATCGCACGCCGTCCTGCCAGGGCAGGGCATCAGGAATGGCGACGGCTGCCCGCATCGGTGGACGCTCCATAAAACTTAGCAGGCTAAGCATATTGATCCGACGCAAGTAACTCAAGGCTTCGGGCTCGTGGAAAACCCGCGGTCCGCGACCGTCGGCTTGCATGGCGACAATGGGCGACCGCAAGCTCCACAGCGACCGTGACCAAACCTGCCCCGTCCCGTGATGCCGAAATCGGCCGCCGGGTGCTGCGCCACTGGCACGAGGCCGTGCCCAACGACCGCATGGCGCACCTGGTGAAGGACGCCACGCGGGCCTTCCTGCGGTCGCTGCAGATCCGGCTGGCCCGTCATGACGTGCAGCTCGGCCACTGGACCTTCCTGCGCATCCTCTGGGAGCGTGACGGCATCACCAAGCGCGAGCTGAGCGTGGAAGCCGGCGTGATGGAACCCACCACCGTGGTGGCGTTGCGCGCGATGGAAGCGCTGGGCTACGTGACGCTCGAGCAGCGCGCGGACAACCGCAAGAACGTCTACGTGATGCTGACGCCCGCGGGGCGCCGGCTCAAGCGCAAGCTGGTGCCGCTGGCCGAGGAGGTCAACGCGGCGGCCCTGGCCGGCCTCACCGCGGCCGAGATCGCCGCCACGCGGCGGGCCCTGCTGGTGATGATCGACAACCTGGTGCGCGACGAACCTGGCGCGGCAGCCTGAGGGCGCGCGACACCGACAGGAGAGACCGACATGCAGAAGCACTTCATCGGCGGGCGCTGGCTCGACAGCGTCTCGGGCCAGACCCTGCCGGTGCTCGACCCCAGCACCGGCGAGGCGTTCGACACGCTGGCCCGAGGCGACGCGCGCGACGTGGACCGCGCCGTGGCCGCGGCGCGCGAGGCCCTGGCCGGGCCCTGGGGCCGCATGAGCGCCACCGAGCGCGGCCGCATCCTGATGCGCATGGCCGCGCTGACGCTCGAGCGGGCCGAGACCCTGGCCCGGCTGGAGGCGCGCGACACCGGCAAGCCGATGGCCCAGGCCCGCAACGACATCCAGGTGGCCGCGCGCTATCTGGAGTACTACGGCAGCGCCGCCGACAAGCTGCACGGCGAAGTGGTGCCCTACATGGAGGACTTCCATGTCGTGGTGCTGCATGAGCCCTACGGCGTCACCGGCCACATCCTGCCGTGGAACTATCCGGCGCAGATGTTCGGCCGCTCGATCGCGCCGGCGCTGGCCACCGGCAACGCATCGGTGCTCAAGCCGTCGGAGGACGCCTGCCTGACGCCGTTGGCCTTCTGCGACATCGCGCTCGAGGCCGGGCTGCCGGCCGGCGCGCTCAACGTGGTCACCGGCCTGGGCGAGGAAGCCGGAGCGGCGCTGTGCGACCACCCCGACGTGCGGCTGGTCACCTTCACCGGCTCGCCCGAGGTGGGTGCGCTGGTGCAGCAGGCCACCGGCCGCCGCGTCGTGAAGTGCGTGCTGGAACTGGGCGGCAAGTCGCCGCACATCGTGTTCGACGACGCCGACCTGGAGCGCGCCGCCACCTTCGTGCTGAAGGCGATCACGCAGAACGCGGGCCAGACCTGCTCGGCCGGCAGCCGGCTGCTCGTGCAGCGCAGCATCTTCGACCGCTTCGTCGCGCAGGTGGCGCAGCGGTTCGAGCAGGCCGTGGCCGGCACGCCCGAGATGGACCGCGAGTGCGGCCCGCTGATCAACGCGGCGCAGAAGGCACGCGTGGAGGGCTTCATCCGCCAGGCCCGCGAGTCGGGCATCCCGCTGCTGGCGCAGGGCCGCGTGGCCGAGGGCGTGGCGCCGGGGGGCTTCTACGTGCCGCCGACGATGTTCGGCCCGGTGCCGCGCGACCATCGGCTGGCCTGCGACGAGGTGTTCGGCCCCGTGCTGGCGGCGATCCCGTTCGACGACGAGGACGACGCCGTGGCGCTGGCCAACGCCACCGACTACGGCCTGATCGCCGCAGTGTGGACGCGCGACGGCGCGCGTCAGACCCGGGTGGCCAAGCGCATGCAGTGCGGGCAGGTGTACGTCAACTGCTACGGCGCCGGCGGCGGGGTGGAACTGCCCTTCGGCGGCGTCAAGAAGAGCGGCCACGGCCGCGAGAAGGGCTTCGTCGCGATGCAGGAGTTCTGCACGATCAAGACGATGGTCCAGTATCACGGCCGCTGAACGGGCCACCACGGAGAACCGACATGGGACAGCTCGACGGCAAGGTGGCTTTCGTCACGGGGGCGGGCGGAGGCTTCGGTGAAGGCATCGCGCAGGCGTTCGTCCACGAGGGCGCGCGCGTGGCGGTGGTCGACCTGGACGCCGGCGCGGCGCAGCGCGTGGCGCGCGCGCTTGGCGCGGCGGCGCTGCCGCTGGCCTGCGACGTGTCCGACGGCGCCCAGGTGCGCTCGGCGGTGGCGCAGGCGGTGGCCGCCTTCGGCGTGCCCGACATCGTGGTCAACAACGCCGGCACCACGCACCGCAACCAGCCGATGCTGGGCGTTGACGAGGCCACCTTCGACCGCGTCTTCGCGGTCAACGTGAAGTCGATCTACCTCACCACCCAGGCGCTGCTGCCCCTGCTGCGCGAACGCGGGCGCGGCGGCTCGATCATCAACATCGGCTCCACCGCCGGCATCCGGCCGCGGCCGGGGCTGAGTTGGTACAACGCGTCCAAGGGCGCGGTCAACGTGCTGTCCAAGTCGATGGCGGTCGAGCTGGGCCCGGAACGCATCCGCGTCAATGCCATCTGTCCGGTGATGGGTGTCACCGGCCTGTTCGAGCTGTTCATGGGTGCGCCCGACACGCCCGAGAACCGCGCGAAGTTCATGTCCACCATCCCGATCGGCCGGTTCTCGACACCTGCCGACATCGCCGCGGCCGCGGTGTTCCTGGCCAGCGATGCGGCCGAGTTCATCACCGGGGTGGAACTGCCTGTGGATGGGGGAAGGACGGTTTAGGTCCCCCCGTTTTCAGGAGTTCTTGCGGATGCGCGTCGGCGTGCGGGGGGCGGGCCTTTCGGGGGCGGGCGGGCGCGGCCTGGCGGTGAGCGTCTTCTTGGGCCTGGCGGCGGCGGTGTCGTCGAGTGCGGCGGCCAGTGCGTCCTCGGGGCTGCCTGCCGAAGCGGGCGAGCCGGGGGCAGGCGCGTCGTCGGTCTTGATCGCGCGGGAGTAGGGCGCGAGCATCTGCACCAGTTGCCCGTACACCTTGGGCGTGCCGGCCACGACTTCGCGCTGGTAGAGGAAGTCGGACTCGCCGGTGAAGTTGCCGATCAGTCCGCCGGCCTCGGTGATGATGAGCGAGCCCGCGGCCACGTCCCACGGGTTGAGGCCGGTCTCGAAGAAACCGTCGTACCAGCCGGCGGCCACGTAGCACAGGTCCAGCGCGGCCGCGCCGGGGCGGCGCACGCCCGCGCAGTGCTGCATCACCTGCTCGAACATCTCCACGTACCGCTTGAAGTTGTCACCCTTTCGGAAGGGGAAGCCGGTGCCGATCAGCGAGTCGGCCAGCCGGGTGCGCTTGGACACGCGCAGGCGGCGGTCGTTGAGGAAGGCGCCGCGGCCCTTGCTGGCCAGGAACAGGTCGTTGCGCGACGGGTCGTACACCACGGCCTGCTCGACCTTGCCGCGGAACGCGAGCGCGATCGACACCGCGTACACCGGCAGGCCGTGGATGAAGTTGGTGGTGCCGTCCAGCGGATCGATGATCCACAGGTACTCGCTGTGCTTGGCGCCGTGGGCGCGGCCCGACTCCTCGGCCAGGATCGCGTGGCCGGGGTAGGCGGTGAGGAGCGTTTCGATGATGGCCTGTTCCGCCGCCTGGTCGACCTCGGTCACGAAGTCGTTGACGCCCTTGGTGGTGATGGCCAGCCGCTCCACGTCGATCGCGGCCCGGTTGATGATCGATCCGGCTGCGCGGGCCGCCTTGACGGCGATGTTGAGCATCGGGTGGAGGGTCTGCTGCTGGGACATGGCGTGACGGGGCCTTCTGGCGCGGGGAGGTGGATCGATCGGCGGTGGCAAAGAGCGCGCGGCGACAATGCGTCGTCCGCGTGGAAGACGCGATTTTAGCGGCCCGCCTTGCACCCACCGACCCGTTTCGTCCTCGTCAACACCAGCCATGCCGGCAACGTGGGCGCCGCGGCCCGTGCGCTGCGCGTGATGGGCTTCGACGACCTGGTGCTGGTGGCACCGCGCTGGCCCGACGTGCTGGAGCGCGAGGAAACGCTGGCGATGGCCAGCGGTGCGCTCGACGTGCTGCGGCGCGCGCGCGTCGTGCCCACGCTGGCCGAGGCGCTCGACGGCATGGAGCACGTGTGCGCCACCGCCATGACACCGCGCGACTTCGGGCCGCCGACGCGGGCGCCGCGCGCGCACTTCGACACCCTGGCCGCGCAGCCGCCATCGGTGGCGTTCGTGTTCGGCAGCGAGCGCTTCGGCCTGGCCAACGACGATGTCTACCGCTGCCATGTCTGCCTGTCGATTCCCACCGACCCCGGCTACGGTTCGCTCAACCTGGCGCAGGCGGTGCAACTGGTGGCCTACGACTGGCGCATGGCGCTCGGCGGCTTCGAGGTGCAGGCGCGCACCGCGGCGGCCACCGTCGCCGATGCGCAGGCGGTGCAGGGCCTGCTCGACCACTGGCGCGACGCGCTGGTGTCGGTGGGCTACCTTGACCCGGCCGCGCCGAAGAAGCTGCTGCCGCGCCTGAACCAGCTGCTCAACCGCGCCCAGCCCACCGAGGAAGAAGTGCACATCCTGCGCGGCATCGCCCGTGCGATGCAGGGCGCCAGCAGAAAGTAGCCCGCGCGCCTACACTGGCAGGCCCCGAACGGACACTGACCAAGATGTTCGACCGACTGCGTGAAGACATCGCCTGCATCCGCGAGCGCGACCCTGCGGCTCGTTCCACCTGGGAGGTGCTCACCTGTTACCCGGGCCTGCACGCGTTGTTCTTCCACGGCTGGGCGCATGCGTGCTGGCTGGCGGGGTTCCGCTGGCTGGGCCGGTTCATCTCGCACGTGTCGCGCTTCCTCACCGGCATCGAGATCCATCCCGGTGCCCGCATCGGCCGCCGCGTGTTCATCGACCACGGCATGGGCGTGGTGATCGGCGAGACGGCCGAGGTGGGCGACGAGTGCACCATCTACCAGGGCGTCACCCTCGGCGGCACGTCGCTGACCAAGGGCGCGAAGCGTCACCCGACGCTCGGGCGCGGCGTGATCGTGGGCGCCAATTCGCAGGTGCTGGGTGGCTTTACCGTCGGCGACGGCGCGCGCATCGGCTCCGGCGCCGTGGTGGTCAAGCCGGTGCCCCCGGGCGCCACCGCGGTGGGCAACCCGGCGCGCATCATCGCGGCCGAGGCCGACGCCCAGCGCGAGGCCCTGGCGGCCCGCATGGGCTTCTCGGCCTACGGCGTGACGCAGGGTGACGACCCGGTGGCCCAGGCCATGAAGGGGCTGATCGACAACGCCGCCGGTCACGAGCACCAGATCGCCCTGTTGTGGCAGGCCATCGAGAAGCTGTCCCAGCGCGCCCGCGAACTGCCGGGCGACGACTGCGTGCCGCAGGACGCCCAGACTCGCGAGCAGTTCGACGCCGAGCGGCTGAACCGCCTCGTCAAGTAGCCCGCCGACCTTCGACGGGGCGCTTCGCGCACGCGGGTCAACCCCCGCTGTCGCGCCCCCGTTGCCACTGGCACACTGGGCTGCGCGCCGGGTCGGCGCCGCAGTGAACAACGAGGAGACGGTGATGGAAATCGGGCGCAACTGGGCGCGGCCGCTGACGGCTGCGCTGTTCTCGGCATTCGTGATGGCCGCGCCGGTGCAGGCGCAGCCGGTCGAGCGCGAGGGGGTCAAGCTGGAGGCCACCGCGTCGCTGGGCGGCGCCACGCTGCAGCTCAACGGCACGGGCGTGCGCACGCGGGCCATCTTCAAGGTGTACGTGGCAGGCCTGTACGTGCCGCAAAAGGCCACTGGCGCCGCCGCGCTGCTGGCGCAGAAGGGCCCGCGCCGCATGGCCCTGACGATGCTGCGCAACCTGGACGCCGATTCCTTCGCCGGCGCGCTCAACGACGGCCTGCGCAACAACCACACCGAAGCGCAACTGGCCGCGTTCAAGCCGCAGATCGACGCGCTCAACGCCGCACTCAAGGCGGTGGACGAGGTGAAGAAGGGCGACGCCGTGAATCTGGAGTTCACCCCCGAGACCGGCACGCGCATCACCGTCAATGGCCAGCCCAAGGGCCCGGCGATTCCGGGCGAGGACTTCTACACCGCGGTGCTGCGCATCTGGCTGGGCGACAAGCCCGCCGATGGCGATCTGAAGAAGGGCCTGCTCGGGGGCTGAGCCCGCGGCGGCCGGCCGACTGATCGGCGGCCCGGCCGCGAGGCCCGCGCGTCAGCCGCGCGGTGCCGACTGCACCGGCGCGGGCAGCGGCTTGACGGCCGGCGTGCCGGCCGGTGCGCGCGTCACGCGCGTCTTGCCGCCGGTGGTCACCAGGATCACCGCGTCGCCGGGCTGGAAGTTCTCGCCGGCCTTGGCCTGCACGATGGCGCGGCGCTCGCCGCTCTTCATCTGCAGCAGGATCTCCACCGCGTCCTCGCGCGTGGCGCTGCGCTCGATGGCATTGCCGATCACGGCACCTGCCACCGCGCCGACGACGGCAATGGCCGCCTGCTCGCGGCCGGACGAACGGGTCGAGCCCGCCACGCCGCCCAGCACCGCGCCGGTGGTGGCGCCGGTACCGGTCTGCGAGCCGTCCACGGTGACATCGCGCACCGACAGCACGGTGGCGTCCTGGACCGAGGCGAGGCGCTGCGCGTCGCCGCGCTGGACCACGTCGGGGCTGGTGGTGGTGCAGGCGGCCAGCAGGGCCAGGGCCGCCGCGGCGGTGAGGGTCTTCAGCATGTAAAAGGCTCCATCAGGGTCGTCGGCTGCCCAACGGGTGCCGCCAGCGCAAGGTTGACTCGGGCGCGTGGCCTGCGTAGGGGTGCAAGCGTAAAGAAGCGTTTCCGCGCCGTTCCACGACTGCGCCGGCCTCAGCCGTGCAGGCGCGAGCTGCGGGGCACGCTGGCCAGCAGGAACTCCATCTGGTCGGCCAGGATGCGGCGCCCGCGCAGGATCATGTCCTCGTGCAGGCTGGGCACGTAGGGCAGGTACAGCAGCGTCATGCGGGCTTCTTCGGGCAGCCGGTTGCCCTTGCGCCCGTTGCAGGCCCGGCAGGCCGTGATGCAGTTCATCCAGGCGTCCTCGCCGCCGCGCGACACCGGCACGATGTGCTCGCGGGTGAGGTCCTCGAAGCCGAAACGGCCGCCGCAGTAGGCGCAGACGTTGCGGTCGCGCACGAACAGCTTGCTGTTGGTGATGGTGGGGACCGCGCGCCAGGCCCGGCTGGGGATCGCACCACGCACCGCGATGATCGGGTGGACCTCGATGCGCGACTGCCGCCCCGTGGCGCGGTGCCACCCGCCCCGAAGCACATGACAGGCATCGCCCAGCGTCCACGCCACACCGTCGCTGGCGTAGATCACGGCCGCTTCCTTGGGCGTGATCCAGGCCTGCGGCCTGCCGGAGACATCGAGTTGTAGGACGTCCACAACCCGGAGAGTAAACGAATCCTCCGTGGCGCCTCAATGACAGGACTCAGGGGGGTGTCGCGGCGCGCCGACGCGTGCGGTCCATCAGGCGCGCCAGGCCGTGCAGCGCGTCGACGTTGGGGGTGGGCACGCCGACCCGGTCGCCGATCTCGCGCACCGCGCCCACCAGGGCGTCGAGCTCGAGCGGCCGGCCGGCCTCGGCGTCCACCAGCATCGAGGTCTTGAACGCGCCGAGCTGGCGCGTGACCGCCATGCGCGCCTCGGGTGTCTGGTCGATGGGGCAGCCGATGCGGTCTCCGACCGCCGCCGCCTCGCGCATGCCGCGGGCCAGGAAGCCGGCGACCAGCTCGTCGTCCATGATGGCGTCGCAGGTCGCGCCGGTCAGCGCCGACACCGGGTTCATGGTCATGTTGCCCCAGAGCTTGAACCAGATGTCGCGCCGCACGTCGGCGCTGCGCTCGACGCGGAAACCGCCGCGCTCCAGTGCCTGCGCCACGGATTGCACGCGATCGCTCGCGCCGCCGCGCGGCTCGCCCACGATGAGGCGGTCGCCGAAGCCGTGGGTCACCTCGCCCGGTGCGGTGCCCCGGCAGGTCAGGTGAACCACAGCCCCGAGCGTCTGGTGCAGCGGCATCGTGCGGGACACGGCGCCGCCGGGGTCCACGCTCGTCAACGGCGCGGCATGCGGATCCGCCGCGAGCAGGAACCACCAGGGAACGCCGTTCATCATCGGCAGTACCACGGTCTGCGGGCCGATCAGCGGCGCAAGCGACGCCGCATCGGCAGCGAGGGCCTGCGCCTTGAAGGCGATCACCAGCAGATCGGCAGCCCCCAGTTCGGTCGGCGAGTCGGACACCGGCAGCGGCACGACATGGCGCCGGCCGTCCGTCTCCACCAGGGTCAGGCCTCGATCGCGCACGGCCGCCAGGGTGGCTCCCCGGGCCAGGCCGCGGACGTCGGCCCCGGACATCGCGAGGCGGGCTGCGAGCAAGCCGCCAACGGCACCAAGGCCGGCCACGCAGATCTTCATGGGCATTCTCCGAAGGGTTCGTGATGCTATGGCGGCCTCGAATAAGGGTTAACCCTTTGCCTCGATAGGCGAAGCGGTCTAGAAAAGCGCCACTTATCGGCGCATCGGCCTCCGCTAAATCTGCAAAATAGAACGAACGTTCGATTTACAGACGCCGTGCCCGCCGACACCCCCACCCGCAGCCCCCGTGCCGCCCAGAAGGGCCAGCAGACCCGCGCCGCCATCCTGGATGCGGCGCTCGGCCTGGCGTCGCACATGGGCCTGGAAGGCCTGTC
>WBZX01002359.1_pt1 | contig 12847 bp, 8 predicted proteins | sample 5204211 | NCBI WGS metagenome assembly WBZX01 (sample SAMN12344362, study PRJNA552823) | activated sludge metagenome | biome: Activated sludge suspended growth; feature: Nitrification reactor; material: Wastewater; isolation source: activated sludge from nitrification reactor of wastewater treatment...
GGAGCCTGGCCCTGTACGCGGCCATCGAGTCGGCCGTGGTGTGGATGCTGGTGCGCGGGCGCGCCACGCTGGCACGCGCGGCAGGCTGACCTTCCGGCTCCGCTTCCCCCAGGGCAGCGCCGCAGCTCAGCGCAGCGACGCGTTGATGCGGTCCAGCGCACCCTCGCCCGGGCACAGCACCTTCGCGTCGAGCCGGTTCAGCGGCGCCTGGCAGGTGCCCAGCGCTTCGTGCAAGGCGGTCGCCTCGGGCTCGACGTAGATCAGGCCCGTGGCCACCTCGCCTTCGGCGGCGAGCTGCTGCACCAGGCCCATCGCGGCCAGCCGGTTCGTAGGGTCGTGGCCTTCATGCAGCTTGCGCAGGCGCATCACGCGGCCGTCGGGCTGCGGCAGGTCGATCGCCTCGCCCGGCGCCGGCGACGCCTCGGTGGGCGTGGCCAGGTCGATGAAGTCGATGCGCGACACGGCCTCGTTGTGCTGGCGCACGTAGTCGTAGCTCTTGGTGCTGCCCTCGTGGTTGTTGAACGCCACGCAGGGGCTGACGACGTCGATGAAGGCGGCGCCGCCGTGGCGGATGGCGCCCTCGATCAGCGGCACCAGCTGCGCCTTGTCGCCGGAAAAGCCGCGCGCCACGTAGGTGGCGCCGAGCTGCAGCGCCAGCGCCACCAGGTCGATCGGGTTGTCGGCGTTGACCACGCCCTTCTTGCTCTTGCTGCCGCGGTCGGCGGTGGCGCTGAACTGGCCCTTGGTCAGGCCGTAGACGCCGTTGTTCTCGACGATGTAGACCATGCGCACGCCGCGCCGCATGGCGTGTGCGAACTGGCCCAGGCCGATCGAGGCCGAGTCGCCGTCGCCGCTGATGCCCAGGTACAGCAGTTCGCGGTTGGCGAGATAGGCGCCCGTGAGCACGCTGGGCATGCGGCCGTGCACGGTGTTGAAGCCGTGGCTGGCGCCGAGGAAGTAGTCCGGCGTCTTGCTGCTGCAGCCGATGCCCGACAGCTTGGCCACGCGGTGCGGCTCGATGTCCATCTGCCAGCAGGCCTGCACGATGGCCGCCGAGATGGAGTCGTGGCCGCAGCCGGCGCACAGCGTGCTGATCTTGCCTTCGTAGTCGCGCCGGGTGTAGCCGACCTTGTTGGTCTGCAGCGTCGGGTGATGCAGCCGGGGCTTGGCGATGTAGGTCACTTGACGGTCTCCTTGCGGCTGCCCTTGGGCGCGACGATCTCGGCATGCACGTGCCGCGTGATCGCGGTGGCGATGGTGCGCGCGGTGATCGGCGTGCCGTCGTAGTGCAGGATCGGCACCAGCTTGTGAGGGTCGACGTTCAGCTCGTTCATCAGCAGCGTGCGCATCTGGCCGTCACGGTTCTGCTCCACCACGAACACCTCCTCGTGCGCTTCGATGAACTCGGCCACCTCGTCGGCGAACGGGAACGCGCGCAGCCGCATCGAGTCCAGCGGAATGCCGCCCACGGCCAGCAGGTCCAGCGCCTCGTCCATGGCGGGGCTGGTGGAGCCGAAGTAGATCGCGCCCAGTCGCGTCTTGCGGCTGGCCCGGCGCAGCACCGGCGCGGGCACCAGCGACCGCGCGGTGTCGAACTTCTGCAGCAGCCGCTTGACGTTGTAGACGTAGTCCGGCCCGGCTTCGGAGTAACGCGCCTGCGGGTCGCGCGTGGTGCCGCGGGTGAAGTAGGCGCCCTTGCTCTCGTGCGTGGCCGGCAGCGTGCGCCAGGGGATGCCGTCGCCGTCGACGTCCTTGTAGCGGGCGAACTCGCGGCCGGACTCCAGTTCTGCGGCGCTCATCACCTTGCCGCGGTCGTAGCGGCGGTCGTCCTTCCACTCGAAGGGCTCGCACAGGCGCTGGTTCATGCCGATGTCCAGGTCGGTCATCAGGAACACCGGCGTCTGCAGGCGGTCGGCCAGGTCGAGCGCGGCGGCCGCGAAGTCGAAGCATTCCTTCGGGTCCTCGGGCAGCAGCAGCACGTGCTTGGTGTCGCCGTGCGACGCATAGGCGCAGGACAGCAGGTCGGCCTGCTGGGTGCGCGTGGGCATGCCGGTGGACGGGCCTCCGCGCTGCACGTTGATGATGGTCACCGGGATCTCGGCGAAGTAGGCCAGGCCGATGAACTCGGTCATCAGGCTGACGCCCGGCCCGGACGTGGCGGTGAACGCGCGCGCACCGTTCCAGCCCGCGCCGGTGACCATCCCGATCGAGGCGATCTCGTCCTCGGCCTGCACGATGGCGTAATTCGCCTCGCCGGTGGCCGGGTCGTGGCGGAACTTCCTGCAGTAGCCGGCAAAGGCCTCGGCCACCGACGAGCTGGGGGTGATCGGGTACCAGGCGCACACCGTGGCGCCGCCGTACACCGCACCCAGCGCCGCGGCCGAGTTGCCGTCCACGAAGATGCGCTTGCCCACGCGGTCGCGCCGCACCACCTTCAGCCCCACCGGCTGCGCGGCGAGGTGCTCGCGGGCGAAGTCCAGGCCCAGGTTCAGCGCCTGCACGTTGGACGCGAGCAGCTTCTCCTTGCCCTTGTACTGCTCGGAGAACAGCGTCTCGATCACCGCCGGCTCGATGCCCAGCAGCTGCGCCAGCGCGCCCACGTACAGGATGTTCTTGAACAGCTGGCGCTGCCGCGGGTCGGTGTAGGTGGCGTTGCAGATCGCCGTCAGCGGCATGCCGATGGTGTTGATGTCGCTGCGGAAGGCACTGTCGGGCAGCGGCCGCGTGCTGTCGTAGAACAGGTAGCCGCCCGGCTCGAGCTCGCGCAGGTCGGCGTCCCAGGTCTGCGGGTTCATCGCCACCATCATGTCGATGCCGGCGCGCCGGCCGAGCCAGCCGCGCTCGGACACGCGCACCTCGTACCAGGTGGGCAGGCCCTGGATGTTGCTCGGGAAGATGTTGCGCGGACTCACCGGCACGCCCATGCGCAGGATGGCCTTGGCGAACAGCTCGTTGGCCGACGCCGAGCCCGAGCCGTTGACGTTGGCGAACTTGATGACGAAGTCGTTGGTGCCTTCGAGCTTCTTCATTTGGGGGCCACCTCCATGCGCACTTCGAGCGAACGCGGCCGGTCCGGCGCGGCCGGGCCGGCATGGGCCATCTGCACCAGGAACTTCTGCATGTCCCAGGCCCCGGTGGGGCAGCGCTCGGCGCACAGGCCGCAGTGCAGGCAGACGTCCTCGTCCTTGACCATCACCCGCGCGGTCTTGAGCGGGCCGCTGACGTAGAGGCCCTGGGCCGCATTGCGCGCGGGGGCTTTCAGGCGCGTGCGCAGGTCCGCTTCCGGGCCGGGCTCGGTGAAGCTGATGCAGTCCATCGGGCAGATGTCGACGCAGGCGTCGCACTCGATGCACAGCTTGTCGGCGAACACCGTCTGCACGTCGCAATTGAGGCAGCGCTGCGTCTCCTTGAACGCCGTGGCGGCGTCGAAGCCGAGCTCGGCCTCGACGCGGATGCTGCGCAGCGCCTCCTCGGCGCGGGTCCAGCGCGTCTTGTGGCGCAGGTCGGCCGTCACCGCGTTGTCGTAGCTCCACTCGTGGATGCCCATCTTCTGGGACATCACGTTGAGGTGCGGCGCGGGGCGCTGCGTCGGGTCCTCGCCGCGCAGCATGCGGTCGATCGACACCGCCGCCTCGTGGCCCTGGGCCACGGCCGTGATGATGTTCTTGGGGCCGAACGCCGCGTCGCCGCCGAAGAACACCTTGGGGTGCGTCGAGCGCATCGTGTGCTCGTCCAGGCGCGGCAGGCCCCAGTCGTGGAACTCGATGCCGATGTCGCGCTCGATCCAGGGGAACGCGTTCTCCTGGCCGATGGCCACCAGCACCTCGTCGCATTCGATTTCCACGTCGGGCTCGCCGGTGGGGCGCAGCGTGCGCCGGCCCTTCTCGTCGTAGACGCTCTGGACGATCTCGAAGCGCATCGCGCGGATGCGGCCGTCGGCGTCGTGCAGCACGGCCTTGGGCACGTGGCAGGGCAGGATCGGGATGCCCTCGTGCATCGCGTCCTCCTTCTCCCAGGGCGATGCCTTCATGTCCTCGAAGGTGGACCGCACCACCACCTTGACCTCGTCCGCGCCGAGCCGGCGCGCGCTGCGGCAGCAGTCCATCGCGGTGTTGCCGCCGCCCAGCACGATCACGCGCCGGCCGACGCGGGTGACATGCCCGAAGTACACCGACGCCAGCCAGTCCAGGCCGAGGTGGATGTGGGCCGCGGCCTCCCTGCGTCCGGGCACGTCCAGGTCGCGGCCGCGCGGTGCGCCGCTGCCCACGAAGACGGCGTCCCAGCCGCCACCCTCGCGGTCATCGAGCAGCGCCTTCATCGAGTCGATGCGGTGGCTGGCCACGAAGCTGACGTTGTCGCGCAGCACGTAGCCCACCTCCTCGTCGATCACGTGCTCGGGCAGGCGGAACCGCGGCACCTGGGTGCGCATGAAGCCGCCGGCCTTGGGGTCGGCATCGAACACGGTCACCTCGTAGCCCAGCGGCGCCAGGTCGCGCGCCACGGTCAGCGACGACGGCCCGGCGCCGATGCAGGCCACGCGCCGTCCGTTGCGCGGCCGGGCCGCAGGCAGGCGGGCGGTGATGTCTTCCTTGTGGTCGGCCGCCACGCGCTTGAGGCGGCAGATCGCCACCGGCTCGGGCTTCTCGGCATTGGCCTCCTCGACCCGGCCGCGCCGGCAGGCCGGTTCGCAGGGGCGGTCGCAGGTGCGGCCGAGGATGCCCGGGAACACGTTGGACACCCAGTTGACCATGTAGGCGTCGCCGTAGCGACCCTGGGCGATGAGCCGGATGTACTCGGGCACCGGCGTGTGGGCCGGGCAGGCCCACTGGCAATCGACGACCTTGTGGAAGTAGTCCCCGAGCTGCGCGGGGGCCGATTGGGTGGGCTGGAGCAAGGTCGCCGTCTCCTCGCGGAGTCAGGCGCCCCGCTCGAAGCGGCAGTCTAGGGCGGCCGGCGGGCGCCGGGATGCGGGCAAGCCACTATGCCGCCCCCCGGGCTTGAGCTGCCTCAGTTCAGCCGAAGGTGAGCTTCTGCGCCAGCACCAGGTCGGTCCAGCGCCGGGCTTCCGCCGACATGAACGCGTCGAACTCGGTGGGCGTGGAGCCGACCCATTCCAGGCCCTGCTGCGCGAGCTGGGCCTTGACGGCCGGCTGCGACAGCGACTGGGTCACCGCGCCATGCAGCGCCTGCTGCCGGTCGGCGCCGATGCGGGCCGGCGCCAGGGCGCCGATCCAGGTGGACACGTCGAAGTCCTTCACGCCGGACTCCTGCAGCGTGGGCAGCTCGGGGGCCACCGAGTAGCGCTTCGCGGACGTGACGCCCAGCACCTTGACCCGGCCGCTCTTGACGTGCGGGCCGATGGCCACCCAGGAGCCCATGAACAGCTGCACCTCGTCGTTCATCACCGCCTGCAGGGCGGGCACGCCGCCGCGGTAGGGGATGTGCACGATGTGCGTGCCGGTGCGCATCTTGAACAGCTCGGCGGCCAGGTGGTTGAGCGTGCCCAGCCCGGCGGAGGACACGTTCAGCGAGCCCGGCCTGGCCTTGGCCAGGGCGATGAACTCCTGCACGCTGTTGGCGGGCAGGCTGGCCGGCACCGCGAACACGAGCGGAAAGCTCAGCAGGCGCGAGATCGGCGTGAAGTCGCGCAGCGTGTACGGCAGGTTGGCGTAGACCAGCGGATTGGTCACGTGCGAGTCGAACACCAGCATCATCGTGTTGGGGTCCCCCGCCGCGCGCGCCACGCCGGCGGCCGCGATCGAGCCCGACGCGCCCGGCTGGTTCTGCACCACCACGTTCTGGCGCAGCGCCTTGGGCATGTGCTCGCCGAGCAGGCGGGCGGTGAGGTCGACCGATCCGCCGGGCGGCACCGGCACCACGAGGTTGAGGTGGCTTGCGGGCGCCGCGGTCTGGGCACCGGCCATCAGGGGCACGGTGGCCAGCCCACCGAGCAGCAACTTCCTGCGATCCATGCTGTCAATCTCCTGTGACGTCAGGCGGGAGTGTGCCCGACGAGTTAGACACCGGGAAGTCACCCCGGCGTCACGCGTTGGACGTCCTTGAAACCGGCCACCTTGTGCCCCTTGCGGGCGCGCTTGCCCTCGTGCGCGGCCAGCGCGGCGCCGCGCAGCAGCTCGTCCTTGGACTTGCCGCGGTTGACGCCGGACACCCGAAGCGCGTCGGCGCAGGCCGCCACGGACACCAGCGGGTCCTTCGGGTCCACGTCCATCAGCGTCAGGCCGCGCCCACCGTTGCTCTGGCGCTTGAGGTCGGCCAGCGGGAACACCAGCAGCCGGCCGCTTCGCGACAGCCCTGCCACCCGGGCGTGTCCCGGTTGCACCACGCAGGGCGGCAGCACCACCTCGCCCGGCTCGAGCGACAGGAAAGTCTTGCCCGCGCGCTGGCGGCTCTGCAGGTCGGACGCCTGGGCCAGCAGGCCGAAGCCGCCCGTATGCGACAGCAGCAGCAACGTGTCGGGCGAGCCGGCAAAGTAGTGCGCAGGCTGCGTGCCGGCCTCGAGATCCACCAGGGTCGTGATGGGAGTGCCGTCGCCGCGCCCTCCGGGAAGAACCGAAACCGCCACGCTGTAGGCGCGGCCGTTGCTGCCCAGCACCGCCAGCGTGTCGACGCTTCGGCACGGGAAGGCGCCGTACAGCGCGTCGCCGGCCTTGAAGGTCTGCTGCGCCGCGTCGATCTCGTGCCCCTTGAGCGCACGCACCCAGCCCTTCAGGCTGACGACGACGGTGACCGGCTCGTCCACCACCTTCACCTCGGCCACCGCGCGCTTGTCGGCCTGCAGCACGGTGCGGCGCTCGTCGCCATGGGCCTTGGCGTCGGCCTCGATCTCGCGCACCACGGTGCGGCGCAGCGCGGTCGGGCTGCCGAGGATCTCCTCCAGCTTCGCCTGCTCGGTGCGCAGCTCGGCCAGCTCCTGCTCGATGCGGATCGCCTCCAGCCGGGCCAGCTGCCGCAGCCGGATCTCGAGGATGTCCTCGGCCTGGCGGTCGCTCAGCGCAAAGCGCGCCACCAGCGCCGGCTTGGGCTCGTCGGCGTTGCGGATGATGCGGATCACCTCGTCGATGTTGAGCAGCACGAGCTGCCGCCCCTCGAGCACGTGGATGCGGTCCAGCACGCGGCCGAGGCGATGCCGCGTGCGCCGCGCCACGGTGGCCTGGCGGAATTCGAGCCACTCCACCAGCACCTGGCGCAGGCTCTTGCCCACCGGCCTGCCGTCCAGGCCCACCATGGTCAGATTCAGCGGCGCGCTGCTTTCGAGGCTGGTGTGGGCCAGCAGCGTGGTCACCAGCTCCTGCTGGCCGACGGTGCGCGTCTTGGGCTCGAACACCAGGCGCACCGGCGCGTCCTTGCTCGACTCGTCGCGCACCGCGTCCAGCACCGACAGCACGGTCTGGCGCAGCAGCGTCTGGTCCGCGGACAGGGACTTCTTGCCCGCCTTGACCTTCGGGTTGGTCAGCTCCTCGATCTCCTCGAGCACCTTCTGCGAGCTGGTGCCCGGCGGCAGCTCGTGCACCACCAGCTGCCACTGGCCCCGCGCCAGGTCCTCGATGGTCCAGCGCGCGCGCACCTTCAGGCTGCCGCGGCCGGTGCGGTAGGCCTCGCGGATGTCCTCCGCCGGGCTGATCACCTGGGCGCCACCGGGGAAATCCGGCCCCGGCACCAGGCCGTACAGCTCGTCGTCGGTGAGCCTGTCGTTCTTCAGCAGGGCCACCGCGGCCGCGGCCACCTCGCGCAGGTTGTGGCTCGGCACCTCGGTGGCCAGGCCGACCGCGATGCCCGAGGCGCCATTGAGCAGCACGAACGGCAGACGCGCGGCCAGCAGGCGCGGCTCGTCGGTGGAGCCGTCGTAGTTGGGCGTGAAGTCGACCGTGCCCTCGTCGATCTCGTCGAGCAGCAGGCGCGCGATCGGCGCCAGCCGCGCCTCGGTGTAGCGCATGGCGGCTGCGCCGTCGCCGTCGCGGCTGCCGAAGTTGCCCTGGCCGTCGATCAGGGGGTAGCGCTGCGAAAAGCCCTGCGCCATGCGCACCAGGGCGTCGTAGGCGGCCTGGTCGCTGTGCGGGTGGAACTTGCCGAGCACGTCGCCCACCACGCGCGCGCTCTTGACCGGCTTGGCGCCCGAGTTGCCGGCCCAGGACAGGCCCATGCGCTGCATGGAGTACAGGATCCGGCGCTGCACCGGCTTCTGGCCGTCGCACACGTCGGGCAGCGCGCGGCCCTTGACCACCGACAGGGCGTACTCCAGGTAGGCGCGCTCGGCATAGTCGGCCAGGTCGATGGGGGCGTCGGTCGGCTCGGAAAAGAGATCGGTCATCGGGCGTCGGATCGGCAGAGCGCGGCAGTGTAGCCAGCCCCAGCCCCGGCACCGGGCCGCTTATCGATACCGCCGACAAGCGCGCATCGCAGGAGAGAAAACCCTTGCTCGACTGCGGAGCCAGGCTCCTACACTGCATTATCGATATCAAGCCGCCCGTGGACGCCCCCACCCGCCCCCGCCCAGCCGCCGAGCGCAAGCCCGGGCGTGCCGACGACGTCTACGCCTGGCTCAAGCGCCGCATCATGCTGTCGCACTACGCCCCGGGGCAGGCGGTGGCCGAGCTGGAGGTGGCCGCGCAGATGGGCTGCAGCCAGGGCACCGTGCGCGAGGCGATGCTGCGGCTGCAGGAAGACGGCCTGATCGTGCGCCAGGGCTACCGCGGCACCGTGGTCACGCCCGTGTCGCCCACCGAAGGCGCGCTGTTCCTGAAACTGCGCGCGCAGATCGAGACCGAGGCCCTGCGGGTGTCGGTGCCTCGCCTGCAGGCCGGCCACCTGGATGCCCTGTCGGCGCTGGTGCGGCAGATGGAAGCCGCCGCCGAGGCCGGCGACGAGTACCTGCTGTTCGACCTCGACCAGCGCTTCCACGTCGCCCTGTTCCAGCACGCCGACCTGCCGTCGCTGGTGCCGGTGCTGACGCGCTGCTCGCTCTACAACCACCGCAACAAGATCGCGCTCGACGTGGCGCCGCGCACCCTGGCCGAAACGGCGCGCCGGCACTGGGCCATCGTCGCCGCGCTGGCCACCGGCGACGCTGGCGAGGCCGAGCGCGTGCTGGGCCATCACATCCGCAGCGTCACCGGCGACGACGAGCCGGGCACCGAGGGACGCCCTGCCGAAGCCGACGCCCGCCCGCGCATGACCCCCGCGCTGGACGCCCTGTGGCGCCGCGTGCAGGCCGAGGATGCGCACCTGCCGGACATCACGCGCCTGCCGCTGGGCCAGGCCCGGCCCCAGTTCGAGGCCGTGAACCGGCGCTGGAACGCGCAACTGCCTCGCGGCACCGCAGCCCGCACCGAAGCCTTCACCCTGCCGGCGCCGCCGCGCCCGGGACGGGCCGCCGGTGTCGGCCTGGGCGCGGTGCGCGTGCGCCCCCCGGGCCGGCGCGGCACCGAACGCGGCACCATCGTCCACCTGCACGGCGGCGGCTGGGTGTTCGGCAGCAACGACACGCACCTGGGCGCGATGGCGCGCCTGGCCGAGCGCACCGGCTTCGAGGTGATCGGCATCGACTACGGACTGGCGCCGGAGCACCCGTTCCCGCACGGCCTGAACGACTGCGCCTGGGCCTGGCGCTGGCTGCGGGCGCAGCCGCAGGCGCATCGCGGCCGACCCTGGGTGCTGGCCGGCGACTCCGCAGGCGCCAACCTCGCGCTGGCGCTGGCGATCGACCTGCGCCACGCCGGCGAGCCCCTGCCCGACGCCGCCCTGCTCTTCTACGGCGTGTACGACGCCGACCACGACACCGCCTCGCACCGGCGCTGCGGCGACGGCTCGTTCGGCCTGTCCACGGCCAAGATGGCCTGGTACCGGACCCACTACCTGGCCGGCGGCGCGCGGGCCGACGACCCGCGCGTGTCGCCGCTGCGCGCGTCGCTGCGCGGCCTGCCGCCGCTGCTGGTCACCGCCGCCGAGCTCGATCCGCTGCACGACGACAGCGCCGCATTGGCTGCGCGGCTGGCCGAGGCCGGCACGCCGTTCGAGTTCCGCCGCTACGCCGGCCTGCACCACGGCTTCATGCAGATGGCCGCCGCGCTGCCCGAGGCCGACGCCGCCTTCGACGATGCCGCAACGTTCCTGCGAGCACGCTTTCCCGCCCCACCGACCCCAGAGGAGACACCGACATGACCCGACCCCGCTTCTCCACCCTGCGCCGGGCGCTCGTCGCCGCCGGCCTGGCCACCGCGTCGCTCGGCGCGCTGCAGGCGCAGGCACCGCAGAACATCGTGTTCTGGTACCACTTCGACAACCCGGAGCAAACCAAGGTGATGGACGGCCTGGTGGCCGACTTCCAGGCGAAGAACCCCGGCATCAAGGTCGACGCTCAGAACATCCCCTGGAACAACTACTACGACCGCCTGTTCACCGCGGTGGCCGGCGGCAAGTCGCCGGACGTGGCGATGGTCAAGCTGCAGCAGCAGGCGCAACTGGTGGAGATGGGCGCGCTCGAGCCGATCGACGCCCGCGTGGCCGCCTGGCCCGGCCGCAACGACCTGGGCGACAACCTGCTCAACATCAACAAGGGCCATGACGGCAAGCAGTACTACCTGCCGCTGCAGTACGTGGTGATCTACCTCTACTACCGCGCCGACCTGTTCCAGAAGGCCGGCCTTCAGCCGCCGGCCACCTGCGAGGCCTTCCTCGACGCGGCGAAGAAGCTCACCGTGCCCGCGGCGCAGAACGGCGGCACGCCGCAGTACGGCTTCGGCATGCGCGGCGGGCGCGGCGGCCAGGACAACTGGGGCCCGTTCGTGCTGTCGCAGGTGGCGATGACGCCGGCCGAGCTGGGCTCGCCCAAGGCGGTGGCCGCCAACCAGTTCTACGTCGACCTGATGCGCAGCCACAAGGTAGTGCCGCCGTCGGCGCCCAACGACGGCTTCAACGAGATCATCAACGGCTTCAAGTCGGGCCAGACGGCGATGATCTTCCACCACATCGGATCGTCCAAGACCATGCACGACACCCACGGCGACAAGGTGTCGGCCGTGCCGGTGCCGGCCTGCGGCGGCAAGCGCTGGACCAGCTTCGGCGACGAGTCCAACGCGATGTTCAAGCAGAGCCGCAACAAGGACGCGGCCTGGAAGTGGATGTCCTACCTGTCCGAGCGCGAGGGCAACGTGAAGTTCGTCGGCGCCACCGGCCAGATGACGGTCACCAGGAGCGGCGTGCCGCAGGTGAGCTTCCAGCCGCGCTTTGCCAAGGCCACCGCCGACTCGCTGCCCTTCGCGGCCATCCTGCCGCCGGTGCCGCAGACGAGCGACTTCGTGTCCAACGTCTGGCCCACCAACATGCAGCGCGCGCTCAACGGCGAGGTCACGTCGGCGCAGATGATGGAAGCCATCGCGAAGCACTACGCCACCAAGTGAGCGCGCGGCGGCGCTTCGACGCCCTGCCCTACGTGCTGGTGTCGCCGGCGGTGCTGGCGACACTGGTGCTGGTGTTCGCGCCGATGCTGCAGGCGGCGTGGACGAGCCTGTACCACCACATCCTGTGGAAGCCGCGCGACGTGCGCTTCATCGGCCTGGACAACTACCTGGCCGTGGCGCAGGACCCGGTGGCCTGGTCGTCGCTCGGTCGCACGGTGATGTGGATCGGGCTGACCGTGCCGCTGCAGCTCGCGCTCGGGCTGGCCACCGCGCTGCTGCTGAACCAGCGCTTCCGCTGGCGCGGCCTGGCGCGCAGCCTGATCCTGATCCCCTGGGCGCTGCCGTCGGTGGTGATCGCGCTGATGTGGGCCTGGATGTACCAGCCACAGGTGGGCCTGTTCAACGACCTGCTGCTGCGGCTGGGGCTGGTGACCGAGGCCGTGCCCTGGCTGGCCCAGCCGGGCACCGCGCTGTACGCGATCATCGTCGCGCTGGTCTGGCAGGGCTTCCCCTTCTTCGCGATCATGATCCTGGCCGGCCTGCAGACGATCCCCGCGTCGCTGTACGAGGCCGCGGCGGTGGACGGGGCCACGCCCTGGCAGCAGTTCCGCGAGGTGACGCTGCCGGGCCTGAAGGGCGTGATCGTCACCGCGGTGATGCTGCGCCTGATCTGGGTCGCCAACTCGATCGACGTCATCCTGGTGATGACCGGCGGCGGCCCGGGCTACGCCACGCACACGCTGCCGCTGTACGCGTTCAAGCGCACCTACGGCAGCATGGACTTCGGCTACGGCACGGCGCTGGCCTGCACGTTCTCGCTGCTGCTGCTCGGCCTGATCGTGCTCTACCTGCGCCGCGCCGGAAGGGACATCCGGTCGTGAGCACGCTGCCCAACATCGCCGGCCCGCGGCCGTCCGCGCTGCGGCGCGCGCTCACGCTGCACCTGCCGATGGCGGCGATCGTGCTGTTCGCCATCGGGCCCTACCTGTGGATGCTGCTGACGTCGCTGCGCCCGGAAGCCACGCTGTTCTCCGCGCAGCGCACCCTGCTGCCCGACGCGCTGACCAGCGCCAACTACGTGCGGCTGTTCACCCGCACCACGTTCACGGTCAACCTGCTGCACAGCGTGGTGGTGGCGCTGGGCACGGTGGCCGTGGGCCTGGCGATGTCGATCACGGCCGCCTACGCGTTCTCGCGCTACCGCTTCCCGGGACGGCGCGCGCTGATGATGACCTTCCTGCTGATCAACATGTTCCCGCTGATCCTGCTGATCATCCCGCTGTTCATCACGATGCGCGTGCTGAGCATCCTGGACACGCACCTCGCGCTGATCCTGGCGCATTCCACGTTCTCGATCCCCTTCGCCACCTGGATGATGACCAGCTACTTCGACGCCATCCCGCGCAGCCTGGACGAGGCCGCCCTGGTGG
>WBZX01002361.1_pt1 | contig 12839 bp, 17 predicted proteins | sample 5204211 | NCBI WGS metagenome assembly WBZX01 (sample SAMN12344362, study PRJNA552823) | activated sludge metagenome | biome: Activated sludge suspended growth; feature: Nitrification reactor; material: Wastewater; isolation source: activated sludge from nitrification reactor of wastewater...
AAAAACAAGAATGCCCACCGTTTGGTGGGCATTTTCGCATGGTGGGCGACGAATTAGTCGACTTTGGCCTTGCTGCGCAATTCCTTGACCAGATTCTCAACCTGCTGTTGGCCGGCGCGCTGTTGCAGTTGTGGTTTGACCTGATCAAACGGGGGCGGGGTCATCGGGCGGGAGTCATCAAGCTGAATGACGTGATAACCGAAGTCGGATTTGACCGGTGTCTTGGTGTATTCACCCTTCTTCAGTTGGGTCAGTGCATCGCCAAACGGCTTGACGTAGGCCTTCGACGAGCTCCAGCCGAGTTCGCCGCCCTTGTCCTTGGAACCGGGGTCCTTGGACTGCTTGGCCAGTTCGGAAAACTTCTCGCCCTTGTCCAGTTTGGCGATGATGGCCTTGGCATCCTCTTCCTTCTCGACCAGCACGTGGCGGGCCTTGTATTCAGTGCTGCCGAGGTTGCTCTTGATCAGTTCATACTCGGACTTGAGCTGGGCGTCGCTGATGGGGTGGGCCTTGACGTAGTCGGACAGGTAGGCACGGATCAAAACGGCCTGCTTGGCCAGTTCGATCTGCCCCTGGATGTTGGCGCTCTTGTCGAGACCTTTCTTCTTGGCTTCCTGCGCAAGGATCTCGCGACGGACGAGTTCTTCCTTGACGGCGTTTTGCAATTCCGGGGAATCCGGGGCACCCTGGGCCTTCTGTTCGGCAACGAAGGCGTTATAGACGGATTGCGGAATCGGCTGGCCGTTAACGGTGGCGAAGGCCTTGCCCTTGTCGGCGGCAAAGGCCGGGGCGGAAACAATGGCGCCGGCGATCAGCAGAGCGGCCAGACGGGAGAGCTTGAGCATGTATCTATCCTTGGGAAAAGGGAATAACAAAAATTAAACTTCGCCGGGTACTTCGGCTCGGATGCTGAGCGCATGAATCCGCCCGCGCATCAAATCACCGGCGACATCATAAATCATGCGATGACGGGCAATGGTACTTTTACCGGCAAATGCCTGTGCAACAATTTGTAACTGGTAGTGGCCGCCATCGCGCGCACCGGCATGGCCGGCGTGGCGGTGCGAATCATCGATAATGACGACTGACGCCGGTTGCAGCAGGGCCAGTCGCTGGCGCAACAGCTCGATGGTTTCAGCGCTCACGCCGGCAGGACTTTCTTGAAGGGTTTGATGACGACTTTTTCATAGACTCCTGCGGCGATGTAGGGGTCGGCATCAGCCCAGGCCTGCGCCGCAGCAAGTGACGCGAATTCGGCGATGATGATGCTGCCTGAAAAGCCCGCCGGGCCAGGATCGGGCGAGTCAATTGCCGGGCAGGGCCCGGCCAGGATCAGCCTGGCTTCGGCTTGCAGAGCCTGCAGGCGCTCGAGGTGTGCCGGGCGTGCAGCCATGCGCTGTTCAAGTGTGCCGGCCTTGTCTTCGGCAACGATGGCATACAGCATTATTTTTCTTCCTCAACATATTTGGATAGCAGCATGCCTTGACCAAGCACGAAAACAAGCATCAGGCCCATGCCGCCGAAGAGTTTGAAATTGACCCAGGTATCGGTCGAGAAATTGAAGGCGATGACCAGGTTCAGAACGCCCATTATCAGGAAAAAAGCGATCCAGGCCAGATTGAGTTTGCCCCAGATGGCTTCGGGCAAGGTCAGCTGTTCACCAAGCATGGCCTTGATCGGGTTTTTCTTGAGGATCAGGGCGCTGAACGCCATGCTGCCAGCGAAAACCCAGTAAAGAATGGTCGGCTTCCACTTGATGAATGCTTCGTTCTGGAAGGCCAGCGTCAGGCCACCAAAGACGACGACCAGCACCAGGCTGACCCAGAGCATCTTGTCGACCTTGCCGTGACGAAAGTGTACCCAGATAATTTGCGCCACCGTGGCGGCAATGACGACTACGGTAGCGAGCAGAATCGGCGCCAGCTTGATGTCGTCGGGGACAAAACCAAGTAGCGAGCCCATCCAGCTGGACGCGAGTTCGGGATTCTTTTCCGTGTACTTGAAAGTGGCGAAAAAGAGTATGACAGGGAAGAGGTCGAAGAGCAGTTTCATGGCGGAGCATTATATACTGCTGCAACCAAACGTCCTGTTCTCATGAGAGTCTATGCATAACGTCCTGATTATTGATGACAGCGACATCAATCTGACACTGATCAAGGCGCTGGTGATCAAACTGGGTGACTGTAGCCCGGTAATTTTCGACAAGCCGCTGGCGGCGCTGGAATGGTGCCGTGAGAACGTGCCTGATCTGGTCATCGTGGATTACATGATGCCGGACATGGATGGTCTTAAATTCATCAGCGCCTTCCGTGCCCTGCACGGACGCAATGAAATCCCGGTCCTGATGATTACCGCCAACGACCAGAAGGACATCCGCTACGATGCCCTGCTGGGTGGGGCCAACGACTTCCTGACCAAGCCGATCGACCGGATCGAGTTTTCGGCTCGTGCCCGCAATATGCTGTCGCTGCGTAGCGGCCAGAAATTCCTGGCGGATCGTGCGCAGCACCTCGCTTCGCTGGTCGAAGAGCGGACTGCTGAAATCCGTGAGCGTGAGAAGGAGCTGATTTTCCGCATTTCGCGGGCTGCGGAATTCCGTGACCCGGAAACCGGCGCGCACATTCAGCGGATGGCGCATTACTCGCAGATTATTGCGCTGGGACTGGACCTCAGTCTGCAGCAACAGAAGCTGATTCTTGAAGCCGCGCCCATGCATGATGTCGGCAAGATCGGCATTCCTGATTACATTCTGCTCAAGCCGGGCAAACTGACACCGGAAGAATTCGAGGTCATGAAAGGGCATTCGAAGATTGGCTATGAATTGCTCAAGGATAGCCGATCGGAAATCATGCGCGCTGGGGCTGAGGTGGCTATTTCACATCATGAGAAATTTGACGGAACCGGTTATCCGCATGGCTTGAAAGGCAATCACATTCCCTTGTTTGGCCGTATCGTGGCGGTGGCCGATGTCTTTGATGCGTTGACGTCCGAACGCCCCTACAAACGGGCGTGGCCGATGGAAGATGCCTGCCGGTTTCTTGAAGACGGTCGCGGCAAGCACTTTGATCCATTGTGTGTCGAGGCCTTTCTTGCCGGCTGGGAACATGTTCTCGATGTTCGTCAGCGCTTCCGCGACGAGGAAGTACCCATGATTTAACCGGTTCCCGGCGCATCAGGGCTGGCGCTGGAAATCTCGATGGAGCATCAAATGGCAGAAGCATTTGTCCTTGACCGGGCATCAATCCTTGAGCGCTTGGGCGACGATGAGGATATTTATTCAATGATGGTCGACATGTATCTCGACGATGTCGGCAACAACTGCGCGGCATTGGTCGCCGCGTTCGAATCGGGCGATGCCGCGGTTTTGCAGCGCGAAGCGCACACGATCAAGGGATTGCTGGCGACTTTTTCGGATGATGCGGGTGCGGCCGATGCCATGCACCTGGAAGCGCAGGCCAAACAGGGCAATATTGACGGTATGGCTGAGTTGGTTGCCAGCCTGCAGCAACGACTGCGCGATGTCGCGTCAGCCCTGAGCGTCCGGTAATTGCAGATACCTGGCGGCACCGATGCTGCCACCAGCGGGTTCGTAAGGCACGACACCGAGTAGTGGCGCTGGCAACAGGGACTTCAACGTTGCCAGGTTTTCATCGAATCGTGACATGGCCGGATCGATACGATTGGCCACCCAGCCCGCCAATGTCAAACCGCGCGCGGCGATGGACGCCGCCGTCAGCAGCGCATGATTGATACAGCCCAGTCGCATACCAATGACCAGTATGACCGGCATGCCCAGTTCGACGGCCAGATCGGCAGCACTCCGGTCAACAGCGAGCGGTACGCAAAACCCGCCAACGCCTTCGACGATGACCAGATCGGCTTGCTGTCGGGCTAGCGCGCAACTTGCCTTGATCGGGCCAAACTCGATGCAGACGCCTGCTTCCGCCGCAGCAATATGTGGTGCGATGGCGGCCTGAAAGCAATACGGGTTGATGGTCTCACGCGGTAATTCAAGGGTGCTGGCCGCACGGATGGCTTCGACATCGTCATTCAGTCCGGCGGCATTGGTGCCGGCTGCGACCGGCTTGAGGCCAATGGCGTTGAGACCATCGAGCCTGGCACGGTGGAGCAGGGCGCAGGTGATGTACGTTTTGCCAATTTCGGTGTCGGTGCCGGTCAGGAAGTAAGCGTGGGTCATTTTTTTGCGTAGAGATAAATCACGTCGTAGCTGAGCGGCAGGCCGGACGATGTGCGTAGTTGCTCGTATGCGGTTTCGGCACGCTGGAAGCTGTTGCGGCTCATCAGGCTGGTGCGCCGGCCATCGCCAAGCTGGTTGGCGCCGATGGCCTTGACGGCGCGGAGCAGTGTCTTGAAGTCCGGATAATGTGCGATTTTTGTGCCTTTTTTGGTGTTGACCGTAGCAAACCCCAGATTGAGCGCGATTTTCCGGATTTCATTGTCGCTATGGAAACTGAGCGTGTGTCGGTGCTCGTCAACGTCGGCAAAGGCATGACGCATTTCATGGAAGGTTGCCGGCCCCAGGCTGGCCAGCGCGACGAGGCCATCCGGACGCAACGTGCGGTGGGCTTCGCGCAGGGCCGTGGGCAGATCGCACCACTGGACGGCGAGGCTGGACCAGTAAAAATCCAGGCAGGCATCGGTGAGCGGCAGATGCTCCAGGTCGCCGGCAATGCGACAACAGGGAGTCGCGATCCGGTGGAGCATGGCGGGCGACAGGTCAAGCCCGATCGCATGGGCGTCCGGAAAGCGCGCCTGCAGGTCCACCTGGGCAAAGCCGGTGCCGCACCCGGCATCGAGGATGCGGGCCGGGGTGATATCCGGCAAGCCTGCCGCGAGCTGCGTGCAAATGCGGCGCTGGATGTCGGCCGCACTGTCATAGGTCGGGGCGGCCCGCTCGAATGATTGCCGGATGCGCGCCTTGGACGGCTTATTCATTCAGGAAATCGCGCACCGTGGCCAGGAAATCATCCGGACGAGACATGAACGGAGCGTGGGCGCAGTCGTTGAAGACAGCCAGTCTCGCACCGGAGATCAGCGCCGCGAGGGCTTCGGCTGCACCCAGCGGCATCAGCGGGTCGGCGCCGCCGTGGACAAGCAGGGTGGGGGCCTTGACCTTGGGTGCGCTGTCGCGCAGGTCAATATCGCGCAGCCAGCTGAGGCCGGTACCGAGCACGTCACCCGAGGGGCGTGGATCCGCCAGGTTGAGCAACGCTTGCGTCACCGCCTTGGCGTTGGCGTCGCCCCGATTGAAGCCGCCGACAAATCGGGGGAGCATGGCTTCGACATCGGCTGCAATGCCGGCGGTGAACTCGGCCAGCATGTCAGGCGGCATGGCGTGCGGCCAGCCATCGCGTTGGACGAAGGAGGTTGTACCGGCCACGAGAATCAATTTGCCGACCTTGTCCGGATGACGGGCAGCGATGGCCAGCGCCAGTTGGGCACCGAGCGACCAGCCAGCCAGCGTGGTCCCGGGTTGCAGGCGGGCGGCAATGTCATCGGCAGCGGTGTAAAAATCGGTGATCAACGGTGTGCTGCCGTAGCCCGGCAAATCAATGATCTGGCCGTTTAACGCGGCAACCGTCGCGGTCAGCGGTGTGCGGCCCAGGCACCAGCCTGGTAAAAAAACGAGGGGAGCATTCATGCCAGTTCCTTCAAGGCGGTTATGAGTTGTGCGATGTCGGCCTCGGTATGCGCGGCGGACACCGAAATGCGCAGCCGCGCCGTGCACTTTGGCACGGTTGGCGGGCGAATGGCGGGGACCCACAGGCCACGTTCCCACAATGCGCTGGAGAGTGCAACGGCGGCTTCATTGTCACCGACGATCAGCGGCTGAATCGCGGTCAGCGATGGCAACAGTGTCATCGGCAGCGCCGCCAAGCCATCGCGCAATTGGCCGATGCGGGCCATCAGACTGGCGCGCAGCGCGTCACCCTGCTCGATCAAATGCAGGCTCGTCGACAGCGCGCAGGCGATGGCCGGCGGCTGGGCAGTGGTGAAGATGTAGCTGCGGCCCTTTTGCAGCAGGTATTCGATGGCCGTTTCGGCGCCGGCGACGAAAGCACCGCCGACACCAGCCGCCTTGCCCAGCGTGCCCATGAGCAAGATGCGCGGCGACGCCGGCAGGTTGAAATGGCCAAGGCTGCCCCTGCCATGCGGGCCGAGGACCCCGAAGCCGTGCGCGTCGTCGATCACCAGCCAGGCATCGTAACGCTCGGCCAGCGCGAAGATCAGCGGCAGCGGCGCGAGGTCGCCATCCATGCTGAACACAGCATCGGTGACGATGATCTTGTGTGCCGCGCTGCTGGCGGCCAGCAGCTTTTCCAGCGTCGCGACATCGTTGTGCGGATAACGCTGGACATCGGCCCCGTTGGCCTTGGCCAGTTGCATGGCATCGATCAGCGAAGCATGGTTCAGCTTGTCGGCAAACACCGCGTCGCCGCGGCCGGCCAGTGTGGGTGTGACGGCGAGGTTGGCCAGATAGCCGGTAGAGAAGGTCAGGGCGCGCGGAAAACCGGTGAAGGCGGCGATTTCCTTTTCCAGCGCCTCGTGCGGCGCCAAGTGGCCGCTGACCAGATGAGAGGCGCCGCTGCCAGCGCCCCACTGGATCGCGCCATCGGCCAGCGCCCGGGCGATCCCGGCATTGGCGGCCAGACCGAGGTAATCGTTACTGGCAAAATTCAGCACATTTTTGCCGTCGACCGTGGCAACACGGCCACAAGCTGCCGCCAGCACGCGGCGGCGGCGGGTCAGGCCGGCAGCTTCGATCTCCTGCAGTTGCGCGGCGAGTTCGGTGGTCAGGCGGTTTTCAATCATTGAATTTTCGCGCTCTTAGTCAAGTTATGGCGAGCGCACAATAGCTGAACGTTCTCTGATTTGAGAGACGTGCCGCCTTTGGAATAAGGAACAATGTGATCGAAATGGAGTTCATCCGTGGCGCCGCAGGTTACGCAACGCCCTTTGTCACGGGCCCAAACCTCAAGTTTGACGGAGGTTGGAATAATTCGGCTTCGCTCTGCTAAGGACGTGGCGAGGGCTTCAGGTGCGTTTTCATCGCTTACAGTTTCAACCGCAGCCAAGCGAAATTTGAAAACCTTGCGCGAGCCGTCGTTTTCAATCCAAGAATCGATCAAGTGGAAAAATCCGTTGTCGATCCAAATCCCCGCTTTGATTTTTTCGTATACCTGAACGATGTCTGGACCTTTTTGCCCGTTCTTGAAGCCTTGCGCTGCCTGGTTGAATTTTCCATTTTCAGTTAACGAGCCATTGGGCGTCCGTTCGGGTTGGTCTATTCCCTTGGGGTTTGTAATGCCAGCTCGTTTGGGTTCGTCATGTCCTTCATAGATCAAAGTGCTTCCATCGTCTAGCACTTGATCTTGGTAGGGTGCGTTAGCGCGAACGGACATCAAAATGACGGAATGACCGCCTCTGAGTCTGAAATTCATCCCTCGCTGTAGGCTCGTACCTTCGGTTTGGCACATTTCGAGGTAGGAGATGACGCTCCCTCTCCGGCTCATGTCTTCAATGCCTTACTCAATGCAGCATCGATAGCGCGGGAAAGCTGGGCGATCTCCTCATCGCTGATGATGTACGGCGGCATCAAATACACCGTATTGCCAATCGGCCGGATCAGTGCTTCGCGGTCCAGCGCGGCACGGTAGAACGTGCGGGAGAAATAGGGGTCGTCGGTCGCCACATCGAAGGCGGCGATCATGCCGCGCTGGCGCAGGTGTTTGACGTGCGGATGGTCGGCCAGCGGGGCGAGGGCGGATTCCAGTTTTTGCGCTTTTTTCCGGTTGACCGCGAGAACGTCATCGGACTGGAAAATATCGAGCGTGGCCAGCGCCGCGCGGCAGGCCAGCGCGTTGCCGGTGTAGGAATGCGAGTGCAGGAAGGCGCGGGCGACGGAATCGTCTAGGAAGGCGTTGTAGATCGTGTCGCTGGACAGGACGATGGAGAGCGGCAGGTAGCCGCCGGAAATGCCTTTCGACAGGCACATCAGGTCAGGGCGGATGCCCGCCTGTTCGTGGGCGAAGAAGGTACCGGTACGGCCGCAGCCGACGGCGATCTCGTCGCAGATCAGGTGGACTTCGTAGCGGTCGCAGAGCTGGCGGGCGAGGCGCAGGTATTCCGGGTCGTACATGGCCATGCCGGCGGCGCCTTGTACCAGGGGCTCGACGATCAGGGCGGCGATGTTGTCGCCGTGTTTTTCGAGATGGGCTTCGAGTGCGGAAGCCGCGCGGCGGGCCACGTCGGCCGGGCTTTCGCCGGCTTCACCCAGCCGGAAATCCGGCGACGGGATGGCCGTGGCAGCGCGCACCAGCGGTGCGTAGGCATCCTTGAAGATGGCGACATCGGTGACGGCCAGCGCGCCCACCGTCTCGCCGTGGTAGCTGCCGGCCAGGCAGAGAAATTCAGCTTTCTCTGGCCGGCCGATATTGCGCCAGTAGTGAAAGCTCATTTTCAGCGCGATCTCGGTGGCCGAGGCGCCGTCCGAGGCGTAGAAGGCGTGGCCGAGGGTGCCGCCGGTCAGGGCGCTCAGGCGCTCGGAGAGCTCGACCACCGGCTGGTGGGTGAAGCCGGCCAGCATGACATGCTCGAGGGTGTCGAGCTGATCCTTGAGCGCCGCGTTGATGCGCGGATTGGCGTGGCCGAAGAGGTTGGTCCACCACGAGCTGATGCCGTCGAGGTAGCGCTTGCCGTCGAAATCGTAGAGCCAGGCGCCGCTGCCACGGGCAATGGGCACCAGCGGCAGGTGGCCGGGCGAGGCCGTCTGTGCGTGGTGCTGCATCTGCGTGCAGGGATGCCAGACGGTCGCCTGGCTGCGTGCCAGCCAGTCTGCGTTCGACGACTGGCCCATCAGTGCAGGACTTGCGAATCGGTCGCGGATTGCTCAGGCATTTCGGCGTGGGCCAGCTCGGCTTCGCGGTTGGGGAAGAGCGGGGCGCCGCAGTCGTCGCAGAATTCCATGGGGAAATGGTGGTCGAGGAAGAGGACTTCCTTGACGCCCGTTTCGCGCAGGATGGCTTCGATTTCGCCGGCCGCGTCGGTCGCTTCGTCTTCGGCGCCCAGCAGCGGCCAGACGATGCCGTGGTAGACCTCGTCCCCCGTCGTCGGGCCGAGGCTGACGCGGTATTCCTCCATCCGGCGGTCGTAGCAGGGGCCAACGACGGCGCGGATGTCTGCCGGCATCAGGCCGAGCATGCTTTGCAGGAAAGCCACCGAGGCTTTCAGCGAATACGGACGCGACAGGCGGTCGGCATTGCGGCAGGAGGCATGGTAGGCGTCCGGCAGCAGCGGTTGCCAGGCGCAGCCGGTGAGCAGCGGTTCGAGGTTGGGGCTGCCTTGCTTGACCCATTCCTTGAGCGCGGCGTCCTTGGTGCCATCCTTTTCGTTCCAGCAGAACAGGGGCTTGCCACGCGGTACGGCAATGGCGCCGACGATGTAGCGGACATCGGAGAGGAAACGGTTGGTTTCGGCCATGCCCGTGCTGTCGACCGACAGATGCTGGCCGGCCAAAGCGGCTTCGCCGAGTTGTTTGGTCAGCACCCAGGTGTCACAGAAACTGCGCGGCAACTGGTCGGGGCTGAACAGAAAATCCGCCAGCGCCAGCCGCGTATCGCGGCCGAAAACATGGGCGCCGAGTTGTACTGCCAGTGCCTGGAGCGTGCTCTTGGGCAGCGGGCTGGCCGGGATGGAAAAGCGCGACCAGGCAAGGATGGGGGCCGCAAAAAGCTGGATGTCGAATTCCTGGCCAAGCGCTTCCAGATGGTTGGTTTCGGCCCGTGACTCGACCATGTCGGCCAGCTCGTCGTGACCGCGCGGGTTGGCTTCGAAGAGGCGGTCGAGCGCCGTATTGATGTCGTCCTCGGCACCGTTTTTCAACAGGCTGTCGACGGCTTCGGCCAGTTGGGCTTCCCAGTATTTGTCTTCGAGCTTGCCGCCGGAGTCGGAAAGGCCGATGGCCAGACGTTGCAGCTCAGCCGCTTCGCGGGAAAGACGGTCGCGCGAACCAAAGCGGGTGCGTTTCATCAGTGTTCCAGAAATTCAAAGATGTGATTTTAACAGTCGCTGGAGTGATCCCCCAGTCTGCGTCGAATTTCTGGAGATTGATCGTTTTCCGATACGCCTTGATCGAATGGCGACAGTCCCCGTTCGTGCCTCGCGGCAGACTGGGCCCATGTTCAAAACGGAGGGAGACAGGGAATGACAGGGAATCGCCTGAGTCTTGTGCTGCTGGCCGCGCTGGCCGTGGCGTCGAATGGGGTGCTCTCGGATGAGTTCAAGGTGGAGGTGCCTCGCCAGATTGACGGCCGCCTGCCCAACGAGCAATACGCCCAAAGTTTTGGCTGTACCGGGGGCAACGTCTCGCCGCAGGTCCGCTGGTCGGGCGTGCCGGCCGGTACCCAAAGTTTTGTGGTGACCATGTACGACCCCGATGCGCCGACCGGCTCCGGCTGGTGGCACTGGACGGTGGCGAATATTCCGGCCGAGGTGCGGGCGTTGCCGGCCGGCGCCGGAAGCGAGCCCGGGCAATTGCCGGCTGGCGCAGTGGCCGTGCGTGGCGACACGGGGCATGCGAGCTATTTCGGCGCCTGCCCGCCGGTGGGCGAAGTGCATCGCTACGAGATTGCCGTTCATGCCTTGAAGGTGGCGCGACTGGATTTTCCGCCGGACGCCTCGCCGGCCATGGTCGGCTACCTGACGCATCTCAATCGCCTGGCAAAAGCGATGGTGATCGTACCCGGCGGTCGCTGATATAGTTTTCACCAGCGCGAATTTTCAGGAGATGACGATGCTGGAACTCAGGCCCAACTGCGAGTGCTGCGACAAGGATTTGCCGCCGGAATCGACGGAGGCGCGTATCTGCACCTTCGAGTGCACGTTTTGCGCGAGCTGTGCGGACACGGTGTTGCACGGCATTTGTCCGAACTGCGGTGGCGAACTGGTGCAGCGTCCGCGTCGGCCGGCCGGCAAGCTGATCGCCAACCCGGCGTCGACCACACGCATTCATCATCCCGGCGGATGCCCGCAACGCCCGTGATCGTGCGTTCCTGCGGTCAACCGGAAATTCTGCCCAAAATCGAAAAATGTCGTCGCTCATCAATGCTCTCCCAACGGCCCCGCGCATCCTGCATCGCGCTGGTGTGGGGGCTGCGGCCGGCGTGCTGCAACGGCAAATGCTGGCATTCCGGCGACTGTTCATCGCGCAGCCACTGCTGATCGTCGTCGAGCGCGGCGAAAAGGCCGTGCGCTGGGATGGTGGCGAGTGCCTGGTCCGGGCCGGCGAGGCCGTGGCGATTGCCGGCGGGCAGGCGCTGGACATCGAGAACCGGCCGGACGGCGCCACCTACCGCGCCTTCTGGCTGGCCTGGGATGCAGCGCTGCTGGCCCGCCACGCGGCGGCACAAACGGCAGCTCGGCAGATCAGCCGGGTTGCACCACTGCGCCGACTGCCGTCCGGATTTGTCGAGTCGGCAAAGGCGATGATGGCCGCACTCGACAACGCCGAGTTGCCCCAGCCGCTGGCCGCGCACCGGGCCGCCGAGATGCTGCACTGGCTCGACGCGTGTGGTTGCGGCCTGGCGCCGGCCGAAGTGGCGACACTGACGCAACGGGTGCGGCAACTGGTCGGTGGCGACCTGGCCAGGGCTTGGCTGGCACCCGACGTTGCCTCGCGTCTGGCGATGAGTGAGGCGACGCTGCGCCGCAAGCTGGCCGACGAAGGTGGCAGCCTGTCGGCGATCCTGGCCGATGCCCGGCTGTCGTTCGCGCTGACCCTGCTTCAGGCAACGACACAGCCGGTGGCCCAGATTGCGCTGGCCGTTGGCTACCAGTCGCCATCGCACATGACGATGCGCTTCCGGCGTCGCTTCGGCTTTCCGCCGTCCGCCATCCGGGAGGCCGTCCGCCGGGCTTGATCGGCTTCCGCTAAGATGGAGGCCTTGTTTCAACGTCCGTCATTGCCATGCTGATTTTTCTGTCCCCTGCCAAATCGCTCGACTACACGACGCCGCCGCATGTTGCCACGCATACGCTGCCCGCCTACCTCAAGCAATCCGAAGTCCTGATCAAACAGCTGCGCAAGCTGTCACCGGCCGATATTGCCAATCTGATGGATCTCTCCGACCCGCTGGCCCTGCTCAATTTCAAGCGCTACGCCGAGTGGCGGCTGCCCTTCACGCCGGAAAACGCCAAGCAGGCGGCCCTGGCATTTGACGGCGACGTCTATGACGGGTTGTCCGCCAAAACGCTGACTGGCGACGATCTTGATTACGCGCAACAGCAGGTTCGCATCCTGTCCGGCCTTTACGGCATCCTCAATCCGCTCGACCTGATTCAGCCCTACCGGCTCGAAATGGGCACCAAATTCGCCAACAAGGCCGGCAAGAACCTGTACGAATTCTGGGGCGAACGACTGCTCAAGGCCATCAACGCCGAACTGGCCGACCAGCCACGGCCGGTTGCGGTCAACCTCGCCTCCGAGGAATATTTCAAGGCAGCCGTGGGGCGCAAGATCAAGGGCGAACTGATCCAGCCGGTGTTCGAGGACTGGAAGAACGGCCAGTACAAGATCATCAGCTTCTACGCCAAACGGGCGCGCGGCTTGATGACGCGCTATGCGGTGGAGAACCGGCTGAGCGAGCCGGAAGGGCTGAAGGATTTCGATCGGGACGGCTATGCCTTCGCGCCCTCGGTGTCGGACGACAAAACCTGGGTCTTCCGGCGGCGTCTGGCATGACCCTGAGGGCCAGTATCGGCGTCCGCCGCTACCATTTTGCCGATCTCAAGGCAGTGCTGGCCAAGGCCAGCCCGGCACG
>WBZX01002362.1_pt1 | contig 12832 bp, 10 predicted proteins | sample 5204211 | NCBI WGS metagenome assembly WBZX01 (sample SAMN12344362, study PRJNA552823) | activated sludge metagenome | biome: Activated sludge suspended growth; feature: Nitrification reactor; material: Wastewater; isolation source: activated sludge from nitrification reactor of wastewater...
GACACCCGCCCCCTTGCCCAGATCGCACATCGAGAGATCGGCGTTCTTCTGGCCCGCCGGCTGGCTCCACAGCGTCTCGCCGCGATCGACGTTGAGATATCCGGGATTGGCGAACGGATCGCCCGCGTCCATCATCGAGCGGTAGCGCTCGAGCTCCGCCTCGATGCGGGCTGCGCTGCCCTCCGCGCCGGCACCCGAGGCAGCGGGCTGGCCGGCGGTCGGCAGCGGCGCAGCCTTCCTAGGCTCGGGTATAACGGCCGCCACCGCCACCATCGCCGTGGCGGCCATGAGCACTCCGATGATCGTCCGGTCCACCATGGGAGCGGGCGCCTCCTCGTTCCGGTCCTAGAGAACGATAGGTGCGCCGCTCGCCCGGCGCAACCGTCCCGCTGACCCGTCATCCCTCGCGGGAAAGGATCAGGGAGGGGACATGGCGTGCTGCCCTGATGATTGCTACCCCCGCGCCAGGGCCTCGAGCGCCGTGGCGAGCTGGTGAAAGCCGTCGATGACCTTGTCGCCGCCGAGCTCAGCGACCGGAGTGGTGGTGTAGCCGTGGCCGACCAGGATGCAGCGCACCCCCGCCGCCCGCGCCGCTCCGATATCGGCCGCGCTGTCGCCGACCATCACCGCCTCGTGAGGAGCGGCACCCAGCGCCTCGACCACGGCCAGCAGCATGTCCGGCGCCGGTTTCAGCGCCAGCCGGTCCGAGCCCGCCACGACGTGGTCGATGACCGGCGCCACGCCGAGCCCCTCGAGCACCGCCGCCGTCATCGGCTCCGGCTTGTTGGTGCAGACACCGATGCGGACGCCGCTGCCGCGCAGGTGATCGATGACCTCCCGCGCACCGGGATAGAGAGCCGTCTCCCGGCACGGCGCTGCAACGTACGCCGCCGCGAATGCGGCCAGCGTCTGCTCGACGCGCGGCGCCCCGGCCTCGGCCAGCGCGGCGCGCAACGCCCGCTCGACCAGCTTGCGCGTGCCGCCGCCGACCATGCTCTTGACGCCGTCGAGCGAGAAGGGCGCCAGCCCCTCCGCCGCCAGCGCCAGGTTGAGCGCCGCCGCGATGTCGGGCGCGGTGTCGGCGAGCGTGCCGTCGAGATCGAACACGACGGCACGCACATTGGACCCGTTGATCATGGAAGCTGTCACGCCGCCGGCCTCATCAGTGCCACGACGCCGGGCAGCTCGCGACCCTCCAGCCACTCGAGGAAGGCGCCGCCCGCCGTCGAGATGTAGCTGAAGTCGTCCGACACGCCAGCCGCGTTGAGCGCCGCCACCGTGTCGCCGCCGCCGGCGACAGACATCAACTTGCCTTCCTTAGTCAGCCGCGCGGCTGACTGGGCGAGCGCGAACGTGCCTTTGCCGAACGGCTCGATCTCGAACGCGCCCATGGGGCCGTTCCACAGCACCGTCTTGCAGGCTTCCAGCACCTTGGTCATGTGCGCGATGGAGGCCGGTCCGATGTCGAGCATCATGGCATCGGACGGGATGGCGTTCACGGCAACGACCTCGGACGCGGCGCCAGCCTTGAACTCGCGAGCGATGGTACCATCGGTCGGCAGCACGATCTCGCAGCCCTTGGCCTTGGCCGCCGCGACCACCTCGGTGCACGTGCCGACGAGATCCGCCTCGCACAGCGACTTGCCGACGTCCAGGCCCTGCGCCTTGAGGAACGTGTTGGCCATGCCGCCGCCGATGATCAGCTTGTCGACCTTCGCGACGAGGTTGGTCAGAATCGGCAGCTTGGTCGACACCTTGGCGCCGCCAACGACAGCCGCCGTCGGACGAACCGGATTGTCGAGCGCGGCTCGGAGCGCGTTGATCTCGGCACTCATCAACGGGCCTGCGTAAGAGGGCAGCAGGTGCGTGACGCCCTCGGTCGAGGCGTGAGCGCGGTGCGAGGTGGAGAACGCCTCGCCGACGTAGATATCGGCCAGCTTGGCGAGCTCCTTGACGAAGTCCGGATCGTTCTTCTCCTCGCCCTTGTGGTAGCGCAGGTTCTCGAGAACGACGATGTCGCCGTTGCCCAGCTTGCCGATGGCCGACGCGGCCGGCTCGCCGATGCAGTCGTCGGCGAAGGCGACGGTCTTGCCCATGATCTCGCCCAGCTTGGCCGCGATCGGCTTCAGCGAATACTTGGGATCACGCGTCTTCGGGCGCTCGTAGTGCGAGACGACGATCACCTTGGCGCCGCGCTTGGCGAGGTCGGCGACGCCCGGCGCCACGCGCTCGAGGCGGGTCGCGTCCGTCACCTTGCCGTCGGCCATGGGAACGTTGAGATCGCAACGGACGAGGACGCGTTTACCCGCGACGTCGACCTTGTCGATGGTGTTGAGAATCTTTCCAGTCATGAGTTCAAATCTCCAGTTGCGTTTCCCACCGTGGCTGGCCCGCCATCGTTTTCGATCAGTCCTTCACCAGAGCCCGCGCGGTCTCCGCCACGCGCTCCGCCGTGATCCCGAAGTGCCTGTAGAGTTCACCCGCCGGCGCCGAGGCACCGAAGTCGGACATGCCGACGAAGCGGTCCGACTGGCGCAGCCACTCGTGCCAGCCCTGCGCCACGCCGGCCTCGATGGCCGCCCGCGGCGCATCTCCGAGCACCTCGAAGCGATAGCCGTCCGGCTGCGCCCGGAACAGTTCGAAGCTAGGCATCGACACCACCGCCGCGCGCACGCCGTCCTTGGACAGCCTCTCGGCCGCCTCGATCGCGATACCCACCTCCGAGCCGGTCGCGATCAGCGTCACGTCGCGCTTGCCGCCCTCGGCCGCGCGCAAAACATAGGCGCCCCTCGCCGAGCGGTTCTCCGCCGCCCCGTCGCGCACGTTCGGCACGCCATCGCGCGTCAGCGCCAGCACCGACGGTCTCGTCGTCGATGTGATCGCGATCTCCCAGCACTCCGCCGTCTCGACGCCGTCCGCCGGACGCAGGACGTTGAGGTTCGGCATCGCCCGCAGGCTCGCGAGATGCTCGACCGGCTGGTGCGTCGGCCCGTCCTCGCCAACGCCGATGGAGTCGTGCGTGAAGACGTAGATCACGCGCAGCCGCATCAGCGCTGAGAGGCGGATCGACGGCCGGCAATAGTCCGAGAAGACGAGAAACGTGCCGCCGTAGGGAATGAGCCCACCGTGCAGCGCCAGGCCGTTCATCGCCGCCGCCATGCCGTGCTCGCGCACGCCGTAGTGGATGTAGTTGCCAGAGAAGTCCCCGCGCGCGACCACCTTGGTGTGGTGCTTCGTCTTGGTGCCGTTGGAGCCGGTGAGGTCGGCCGAGCCGCCCATAAGCTCGGGCAACACGGGCAGCAGCCTCTCCAGCACGAGCTGCGACCACACCCGGGTCGCGCGCTTGGCGGTGTCCGCGGCGAACGCCGCCTTGGCCTCGCGGATCGCCTCCGCCACGGCCTTCTCGCGACCCGCGCCCGCCGGAGAGGCGAGCGCCTGCGCCGCCTCGGGGCCTGCCTTCGCCAGTTCCGCCTTCCAGGCCGCATTGAGCACCGCGCCACGCTTGCCGGCGGCGCGCCAGGCGTCGAGGATCGGCCCCGGAATCTCGAACGGCGCCGCCGTCCAGCCGAGCTTCTCGCGCGTGCCCTGGATCTCCGCCGCGTCGGTCAGCGCGCCGTGCGCCGTCGACGTCCCCGCCTTGGTCGGCGCCCCGTAGCCGATGATCGTCCGGCAGGCGATCAGCCATGGCTTGGAGCTGTCGGCCCGCGCTGTTTCCAGCGCCGCCTTGATCGCGTCATGGTCATGCCCGTCCACCGACAGCGTGTTCCACCCCGATGCCTTGAAGCGTGCGATCTGGTCGTCGGAGACGGAGAGATCCGTCTTGCCGTCGATGGTGATGCGGTTGTCGTCCCACAGCACGATCAGTTTTCCGAGCCCCAGGTGCCCGGCGAGCGAGATCGCCTCGTGCGAAACGCCCTCCATCAGGCAGCCGTCGCCGGCGATCACATAGGTATGGTGGTCGATCAGGGCCCCGCCGAGCCGCGCGTTGAGCAGCCGCTCGCCCAGCGCCATGCCGACCGCGTTGGCGATGCCCTGCCCGAGCGGCCCCGTCGTCGTCTCGACGCCGGGTGCATGGCCGAATTCCGGGTGGCCGGCCGTCTTCGATCCGAGCTGGCGGAAGCTCTTCAGGTCTTCGATGCCGATGCCCTCATAGCCCGTGAGATAAGCGAGAGCGTAGATCAGCATCGAGCCGTGACCGGCCGAGAGCACGAAGCGATCACGGTTGGGCCACGCCGCGTCGGCGGCGTCGTAGCGCATCACTTGGCCGAACAGCACCGTCGCCACGTCGGCCATGCCCATGGGCATGCCCGAGTGCCCCGACTTCGCCTTGGCGACGGCGTCCATGGCCAGCATGCGGATCGCGTTCGCCATGTCCTTTTGGCTGGCCACGCCTTTGTGACCGGCCAGTGTCCCGGCACCCGCTCCGCTGAGCCCCATGCGCGCGCTCCTCCTCGGCTGGTATGGCGCCCCGCTGTCGAAAGGGGGCGATCGCGCGCCTGATTTAGCTGCCGTGCGACAAGTCGTCTACCGGACCGCGACGAAGTGCTCGCGTTCGCCCGCTGAAATCCACGGTCCTCGCGGGCAAGTGGCCGCGTTCGGCACAGCTAACGACACCACGCTCACGCGGGCTCTCCGTCCACGGTTGCGAGATATGCGCCGCGCAACGGGGCCATGGTGCGGCAATCGGGGCAGACCGTATACGCCACCGCGACCGGCCCGCCATTGCCCGCCGCGCGGCTCACCATGGCCTCGTCGACCTCTCGCCAGTCGACGGTTCGGCTGACGCGATTGCAGAAGCTGCACCGGAACAGCAACTTCTGCCCGGCACGTCCCAACGTGGCCGCCCGAAAGGCCACCCGCGGCACGATAGGCTCGACGCCGAGGAGCCGGTGCCCGACCTGCAAGTGCCCGTTTGCCTCCGGCGTGATCGTCATCCGCATGAAGCGCTTGAGATCGGGGCCGTCGCACCGGTAGTCGCAAGTCCTGGGCCGGCGCACGAGGCGGACCGAGTCCAGCAGCACCGAGACGAACATCCGCGTGCTGTCGCCGGTGACGAAGCGCAGCAGCGGCTGCCCCTCGATCTGGCCGGAGATCAGCTCTTCCCCGCCGTTCGCGAGCGCAAAGTTGTCCCACGCTCCGCCGACCTCGACGATTCGGTCCAGCCGGTCTAGCCGATAGAACGTCCCGTCACTCATTTGAACCCTACACGCCACTCGACGGGCGAGCATTCAGCGAGCGGGGATCATCGTCAATCTGACGGCGTGTCACACAAGCTTTACATCACGGCTATCGGCGTCCGCCGGCAGCGAGCCGGGAAAACCAAAGGTAGAGCCGCGTGGGGATCAGCCGGCCTAGCTTCAGCATCGCGACCAGGGGCCACGGGAAGGCGACCTCGAACCGCTTGCTCGCAAGCCCGCGAATGATCCGCCCCGCAGCCTCGTCGACCGGCATCAGGAACGGCATCGGGAACGGATTACCCTCGGTCATCGGTGTGTCGACGAACCCCGGATTGACCACGCTGACCGTCACTCCGCGTCCGCCGAGGTCGATCGCGAGGCTCTCGGCCAGATTGATCACCGCCGCCTTGCTGGCCCCATAGGCCGCTGCTTTGGACATGCCGCGATAGCCCGCCACCGAGGCGACGAAAGCCAAATGCCCCCGCTGCCGGGCGATCATAATCGGGATCAGCGGCTCGAGCGCATTGACGGCGCCCAGGTAGTTGACCGCCATCATCGCGGCCGCTTTCTCGGCGCTGAACCGGGACGGACTGGCGAACGACCCGATGCCGGCGTTGAGGACGGCGAGATCGATGGGCGGCAGCTCCGCAGCGATGCGGGCGGCCGTCTCCGCCATCGCCGCGCGGTCCGTGACGTCCACGGGGTAGGGCTTGATGCGCGGCTCACGTACGGCGAGCGTCGCGAGCTTGTCCGCCGATCGCGCCGAGACGGCCACCGTGACGCCGCTGCGCGCCAGTTGCAGCGCCAGCTCGGCGCCGATTCCGCTGCTGGCGCCGGTGATCCACACGCAAGTCCAGGGCAAACCCATCTCTCACCGCCGCGGATGTCGCAAGTCACGGCGGAGGAGTATCAGAATCCGGCCAGCGGCGCGATCAGGCGGGCCATCAGCCCCTTGAACTGCGAGCGCCCCTCGAAGGCCGTCAGGCAGATGCACCCCTGTTCAGGATCGGCCACCGGCTTGTGCGCCGTCGTGTCGTCGACATCGGCGACGTCGCCCACTTTGAACGTGCCGAGCTCGTCGGTGTAGGCACCGTCGAGAATGATGGTCAGCTCGCTGCCGCTATGGCCGTGCTCGGGAATGGCAACCCCGGGCGCCACCTTGACCAGCGACAGCTTGCCCTCGGTGCCCTCGCTGAGTGGGATCGGCAGGACCCAGAGCCCGAGGCCCATCCGCCGCCATGGCAGCCCCTTTCCGGTCGGCCGCAGCACCTCGACCACCGCATCCGGCAGGATGCCCCGTGCGAAATCCCGGCGGGACGCGCCGTCTGCCTCGGCAGCGGCGAGCACCGCCGGCCGGCCCCGCGCCATCTCGGTAGGCGGCAGCGAGTTGAAAATCGCCGTGCCGAGCGAATCCAGACGCGACAGCTGCTTGCGGCAGCTCGGACAGAGCGAGATGTGCGTCGCCATGACGGCCGCCAGCGGCTCGGGCATGCTCCCAGCCGAGCAACTCATCAGGGAAGAAGGATCTGGATGATGAGTGATCATTCGAGGTCCTCGACCGCCTGCCGGATCTTCTCGTAGGCCAGACGCATGCGCGACTTCACCGTGCCCAGCGGCAGCGACAGCCGCTCGGCGATCTCGCTGTGCGACAGTCCCTCGACATAGGACAGCTGCACCACCTGGGACTGGTCCGCCGGCAACGCCGCCAGAGCCGCCTTGACGCGGGCCTCCCGCTCGGACGCGACCACGCTTTCGTCGGGCGCTGGGTCCGGCGAGGGTTGCTGGTCACGCTCGGGCGGAAGCTCGACCCAAGCCACCTCCCTACGCAGCCGGTCGATGCGCAGATTTCTCGCGATCGTGAAAATCCACGTCGAGACGCTGCCTTTTTCCGCCGAGTAGAGCCGCGCCTTGCGCCAGACGGTCGCCAGCGTTTCCTGGGCCAGCTCCTCGGCCGTGGCGGCGTCGGCGCCCTGGCGCATCATGTAGGACTTGACGCGGGGAGCAAAGGTTTGAAAAAGCTGGGCGAACGCCTCGGCATCACCGCGCTCGGCCACACGCTGCAGGAGATCAGTCATGGTCCTCTCACTCGGCAGGCCGGGCCCGCCGCACGGCGCAGACATTAGCGGAACCCGCCCGCGATTGACAGATAGGCAACACTGACGGCGCAACCGGCGAAGTTGCTCTCCGACAACACCCCGCCGACAGTCATCAGCCGCGTGCCGCTAGGTGGAGAGGATCCCGTTCAGCGGCCCGCGGCGTTTTCGAGTACAACCTTCGACCGGCCGGCCTGACCTTGGCCCGGGCGCCAGCCGCTGATTGGATGCCACGATGCCCGAACTAACCCTCCCCGACCTCGCCGCGCTCCTGGCGGCCCTGGCGATCGCCGCGCCGTTGGCCCGCTGGCTGGGCGTCGGCTCGGTCCTGGGCTACCTCGTGGCCGGCGTCATGCTCGGCCCCTACGGCGTCTCTCTGATGGTCAACGACAGCGAGACGTCCCGCTTCCTGCACGTCGCGGAGTTCGGCGTCGTCCTGCTCCTGTTCCTGATCGGCCTGGAGCTGCGCCCGCGGCGCCTCTGGTCGATGCGTAGCGCCATCTTCGGCCTGGGCGGCGCCCAGCTCGCGGTAACCTCGATCCTCCTCGCCGCCGCCGCCATTGTTTTCGGGCTCTCCTGGCAGACCGCGCTCTTCTCCGGCCTCGCCCTGGCGCTGTCCTCGACCGCCTTCGCGCTGCAGGTGCTGGAGGAGCGTGGCGAGCTCTCCGCCCGCCACGGCCGCCTCGCCTTCGCCGTGCTGCTGTTCCAGGACCTCGCCGCCATCCCGATCATCGCCCTCGCGCCCCTATTCGCCGTCGCCGCGGCACCAAAGGGCGTGGCGATGAACGCCGTCGCCGCCGCCCAGGCGCTGGCCACCATCGCCGTGGTCGTCGTCGCCGGCTATTTCCTCCTCGACCGGCTGATCCGGCTCGTCGCGCTGACCAAGGTGCGCGAGGCCATGACGGCCGCCGCACTGCTCACCGTGGTCACAGTCGCCCTCGTCATGCAGTGGGCAGGTCTCTCGCCTGCGCTCGGTGCCTTCATCGCCGGCGCGCTGCTCGCGGAGAGCTCCTACCGCCACCAGCTCGAAGCCGATATCCAGCCCTTCCAGGGGCTCCTCCTCGGCCTCTTCTTCACCGCCATCGGCATGTCGCTCGACCTCGAGCTGGTCGTCGAGAAGCCGCTCATGGTGCTTGGGCTCGTCGTCGGCCTGCTCGTCGTCAAGTCGGCCGTGCTCTATCTCCTGGGTCTGTGGCAGGGCCTTGCCCAGGCCGGCGCACGCCGCCTCGGCCTGGCGCTGAGCCAGGGTGGCGAGTTCGCCTACGTGCTGACCGCGGCGGGCTTCGCGGCCGGCGTCGTCGCCAAGCGCGAGGCCGAGCTGATCGACGTCGTCGTCACGCTCTCCATGGCCGCGACGCCGCTCCTCCTCGCCATCGACAGCTGGGTGAGCCGCCGCGCCAAGCCGGCCGCCCCGCTCTACGACGCGCTCCCCGCCAAGGACGGCCACGTCGTCATTGCCGGCTTCGGCCGCTTCGGCCAGATCATCGCCCGCGTCCTGAGGGCGAAGAACATCCCCTTCACCGCCCTGGACATCTCCGCCGAGCAGGTGGAGCTGGTGAAGCGCTTCGGCTCGCAGGCCTTCTTCGGCGACGCCAGCCGGCCCGACATCCTCGAGGCCGCCCAGACCGGCAAGGCGCTCGCCTTCGTCCTCGCCATCGACGATGTCGAGGCCTCGATGCGCACCGTCGAGATCGTGCGCCAGCACTACCCCGACCTGCCGATCTACGCCCGCGCCCGCAATCGCAACCACGCCCACAGGCTCATGGACGCCGGCGTCAAGGACTTCCGCCGCGAGACCTATCTCTCCGCCCTCGACATCACCCAGAAGCTGCTCACCGGCCTCGGCCACACCGAGCGCGAGGCCGAGCGCACCGTCCGCCTCTTCCGCACCCACGACGAGAAGCGGCTGATCGACGACTACAAGCATTATACCGACATGGAGAGGATGCAGGAGAAGGCGCGCAGCGACGCCGCCACCCTGGAGAAACTCTTCGCCGAGGACGCCGACGTCGAGAGCAAGCTCGCCGCCCCCGAGACCGAGAAGCCGAAGAAGGCGCGCTGAGCCGGAGGGGAAAGGCGCGGGAGCATAGTAGGCGAGCGCCGCGCGTTGGGCGTTATTGCTATGATCCGCTCCGTGTCCCGGCTCGTTCACTCCACGGTCGAGGAGCGAATGCGGTGCGGATCGCGCTGAACTTGATCGTCCTTTACGTCGCCTGGTTCGCCGCCGTGCTGTCGGCGGCGGCGGGCCGACCATGGCCGGCGGCGGCGGCGAGCGTCGTCGCCGTGACGATCAACCTCGCCATGTCGCCCCGGCGCTCGGCGGATTTGAAGCTGGTCCTCGCCGCCGTCCCCATCGGGCTCGCCGTCGACGGCATCATGATCGCTTCGGGCCTCGCCTCCTACGCCGCCACGGGTCCCGTTCCCGGATGGCCACCCGCCTGGCTCGTGCTGATGTGGATGGCCTTCGCGACGATGCTGAACGCGGGCCTCGCCTGGCTCAAGCACCGCCTCGTGCTCGCGGCGCTGCTCGGGCTCTTTGGCGGGCCACTGTCCTACTTCGCCGGAGCCCGGCTCGGAGCCATGCAGTTCTCCGACCCGGTCTGGCACGGCCTCGGCACGCTCGGCGTGCTGTGGGCGATTGCCTTCCCGTCGCTGCTGTATCTGGCGCGGCGCTCCGATTCAGCCGCACCCAAGACCGTCTTAGGACGAGCGGGCGGATAGCTTTCGAACCGCGCGTCTCGTCAATGCGCCGCCTCCCAGTTATCCGCCGCCTTGGCGTCGACATGGATCGGCACGGCGAGCCGCACGCCCGGCAATGCGGCCTCGCATCCCGCAGACCCGCTCGATCCGACCTACGGCCTGCTGTGAGCAGCGCGTGGCCGATCTCCGGCACCACGCCCCGTGCCGCTGCTCTTGGAAAAGGCAATGCCGGTGGTTTCAGCCCGCTAGCGGTCCCCTAACCGAAAAGGTAACAACCGGACTACGATGGGCACTGCTGTTTTCGATTCTCAAAACACTGCGCAGCGGAGAGCGGGAGAGGTCGGGGGCATGATTGTTCCGAAATACTGGGCGGACGCTCGCCTGCAGTATCGCGACCGCAAGCGTCAGATAACCGTACGTCGATTTGGATGGTCGGACGTGAGCGAGGCGGAGGCCCAGAAACATGCAGACGCGCGGGTAAAGGAGGCCTACGATCGCATTCTGGCCGGCGAGCCGCTGCCGCGCTACGAGCGCCGCGTAGCGTACAATGGTGGCGAGGGCGTTCCAATCCGCGAGGAGATTGTCCACAAGCAGGACGACATCGTCATTACCCGCAACGGCTACGGCGCGCTGTGTCTCAACTCACCAAACACGCTGTTCGCGGATATCGATTTTCCAGAGACCACTACAGCCGAGGGATTTGCCGGCTACGGCTTGGCGTTCCTATCTGCCGCGATCCTGATGATCGCAACGGGGCTAGGCGTCGGAAAATCGCTGCTGCTCGCAGTGATTGCTGCGTTGCTATTGGGCTGGCCAGTCGCACGCTCCGTCCACAGACTCGTTGATCTTGTCGCTGGCGACCAGATGCACAGGTTTAATCGCAGAATTGCCTCCTTCTTGCACACACGTCCCGATTGGCACGTCCGAGTCTACCGTACGCCGGCTGGTCTTCGCTTGATGGCGGTGCATCGCCGCTTCGACCCTCATGAACCGGCGGTAAAGGATTTTTTTGAAAGCCTTGCCGTCGATCCAACGTTTGCAATCATGTGCACCAAGCAAAATTGCTTTCGCGCCCGTGTCAGCCCGAAACCATGGCGGATCGGGCTGACACGGCTACATCCGCCTGCGAGTGCCGCTTGGCGCCCCGAGCAGGCCGAGGTTCAAGCTCGACGCCAATGGATTGACGAATACGACAGGGTTGCGCCTGGCTTCGCTGCCTGCCGTTTCATCCAGGCTGTGGGCAGCCGCGTCGTGGATCCGGACGTGGCTCCGGTGCAGCGCTTGCACGATACGATGTGCCGCTCGGACACCAACCTACCGATCGCATGACCAGATGCGTCCTGCCGTTTCCGCTCCAAGCGTCTGAAGCTTGCGGAATCTGGTCCGCTTGGTGCCTGTCTCGAATGTCGCTCCGGGTGAAAGAGCGCAAGACACCGTAAGCACGCGTGGGAGAGACGTTCCACCCTGAGTTCTTCCCCTTCAATGCGCCGCCTCCCAGTTGTCCGCCGCCTTGGCGTCGACGTGGATGGGGACTGCGAGCTGCACGGCCGGCAGCGCCGCGCCTTCCATGACGTGGCGGACGGTCTTGATCGTCTTCTCCACCTCGCCTTCCTTCACCTCGAAGATGAGCTCGTCGTGGACCTGCAGCAGCATGCGGGCTGATCTCAGGTGCGCCTTCTCCAGCGCCCCCTCCATGCGGATCATAGCGCGGCGGATGATATCGGCGGCCGAGCCCTGGATCGGCGCGTTGATCGCGGCGCGCTCCAGGAAGCCGCGCATCGACGGATTCTTGGTGTTGATCTCGGGATAATGCACGCGCCGCCCGAAGATCGTCTCCACGTAGCCGTTCTCGTGCGCGAATTTCTTCGTCGCCTCCATGTAGTCGCGAATGCCGGGGAAGCGCTCGAAATAGGTCTTGATGTAGGCCCCGGCCTCCTCCTTCGGGATGCCGAGCTGGTTCGCGAGCCCGAACGCCGAGATGCCGTAGATGATGCCGAAGTTGATCGCCTTCGCACGGCGCCGTACCTCGCCGGGCATCTCCTTCACCGGCACGCCGAACATCTCCGACGCCGTCATAGCGTGAATGTCGAGCCCGTCCGCGAAGGCTTGTCTCAATTGCGGGATGTCGGCGATGTGCGCCAGCACGCGCAATTCGATCTGGGAATAGTCGGCCGAGACGAGCTTATGTCCCGGCTCGGCGATGAACGCCGTCCGGATCTCGCGACCTTCCTTCGTACGCACGGGAATGTTCTGCAGGTTCGGTTCGGACGAGGCGAGCCGCCCCGTCGTCGTGGCGCCGAGCGCATAGGACGTGTGAATGCGATGCGTCTCGGGATGGATGTAACCGGGCAGCGCGTCGGTGTAGGTCGAGCGCAGCTTGCTGAGCTGCCGCCACTCGAGCATCAGCGAAACGAGCTTGCGCGCCGAGGGGTCGAGATCCTCGTTCTGCGCGAGATCGTCGAGCAGCCCGGCGCGCGTCTCCCACTGCCCCGTCTTTGTCTTCTTGCCGCCCGGCAGCTTGAAGCGGTCGAACAGCAGCTCGCCGAGCTGTTTCGGGCTGCCGAGGTTGAACTTATGCCCGGCGAGCTCATTGACCTCGTCCTCCACCCGCGCCACCCGCTGCGCGAACGTGTGCGACAGGCGCGAAAGGATCGCCTTGTCCACCTTGATCCCGGCCCGCTCCATGCGCGTGATGACCGGGATCAGCGGCCGCTCCAGCGTCTCGTAGACGGTCGCCATGTGCTCCGCCGCGAGGCGCGGCTTGAGGAACAGCCACAAGCGCAGCGTCACGTCGGCGTCCTCGGCCGCGTACTCGGTCGCCCTTGCGATGGGCACCTGGGCAAACGTCTTGTCGGCTTTCTT
>WBZX01002363.1_pt1 | contig 12824 bp, 8 predicted proteins | sample 5204211 | NCBI WGS metagenome assembly WBZX01 (sample SAMN12344362, study PRJNA552823) | activated sludge metagenome | biome: Activated sludge suspended growth; feature: Nitrification reactor; material: Wastewater; isolation source: activated sludge from nitrification reactor of wastewater treatment...
CCTCGCCACCGCGCTGATCGACACCGGCTCGCGCATGGACGAAGTGATCTACGAAGAATTCAAGGGCACCGGCAACTCCGAAATCCACCTCGACCGCCGCATGGCCGAGAAGCGGATGTACCCGGCGATCAACGTCAACCGCTCCGGCACGCGCCGCGAGGAACTGCTGCTCAAGCCCGACGTGCTCTCGAAAATGTGGGTCCTGCGCAAGCTCTGCTACCCGATGGATGATCTCGCCGCGATGGAATTCCTGCTCGACAAGGTAAAGTCCACCAAGGGCAACGCCGAATTTTTTGACGCCATGCGCCGCGGCTAAAGCCGCATCGCATTGGCAGTTTTGGCTGCGGCCGCGCCAGAGGCGCTTAACTTCGCCAGCGAAGTTAGCCTGCGCCGCAACAAGCCTTCGGCGTGTTGTGACGCCATGCAGCGCGGCTAAGCGCCGAAACATATTGCAAGCGCGTGATTATTCGAGGATAATCGCGCGTTTTCCAGGTCGGCCACATCCGCCGGTCGCGTAACGAAAGGACACAAAGTGAAAGCCGATATCCATCCCGATTACAACGACGTTCAGGTGACCTGCTCCTGCGGCAGCACCTTCACGACCCGCTCGACCATGAAGAAGCCGCTTCACGTCGAAGTCTGCTCCCTCTGCCACCCGTTCTACACCGGCAAGCAGAAGATCGTCGACACCGCCGGTCGCGTCGAGAAGTTCAACCAGAAATTCGGTTCCATGCGTGGCAAGGCTGCTGCCTGACCCGCTTGAAGCACGACAGAAAGGGCAGCCGCTTGGCTGCCTTTTTCGTTTATAGGCTATCCTCTTTCCATGTCTGACTTCAGCGCCCTGCTCCGTCGCGGCATCCGCCTGCCTCCGGCCGGCTGGGTCCTGGCGGCCATGCTGGCGTTCTACGTGCTGGCCGGCCTCTTCGGCCGCGATCCGTGGAAGGGCGAGGACGCGATCCACATCGGCACCGCCTGGCACATGCTGCATTACGGCGACTGGCTGTCGCCCGACCTTGCCGGCCGCCCCTTCCACGAGCCGCCGCTCTATTACTGGACCGCCGCGCTGACCGGCAAGGTTTTCGGCTGGCTGCTGCCGCTGCACGAAGCGATGCGCCTGGCCAGCGGCGTCTGGGTCATGCTGGCGCTGATGGGCCTCTATTACGCCGGCCGCGAACTTTACGGCCAGGAAAGCGCCGCCGCCAGCCCGCTGCTGCTCGCCGGTTGCGCCGGCCTGCTGTTCCACGCCCACGACGCGCAGCCGATGCTGATCGGGCTGGCTGCCTACGGCGGCGGTCTTGGCGCGCTGGCGGCGCTCGGCCGCCGGCCGTTGCTGGCCGGCAGCTTCTATGGCCTCGCCGTTACCGCCTGCCTGCTCGGCACCGGCATCGCCCCGACCCTGCCCTTGCTGGCGATCGCGCCGCTCGCCTGGTGGCTGGCCGAGAATCGTGCGCTGGCACTGCGCGGCTTGGCCATCGCCGCCGCTGTCGCCGCGGCGACCGCTCTCCCGTGGCCGCTGCTGCTCCTGGCCCTCGAACCGGCGCGTTTCCACGGCTGGCTGAATACCGAGCTGGTGCCGCTGCGGACCCCCTTCTCGTTCTCCGGCGCCGGCCGCTTCCTGTCGCTGCTGCCGTGGTTCGCCTTCCCGGCGCTGCCGCTGGCCGGCTGGACCCTATGGACGCGCCGCCAGGCAATGAAGGAGATGCCGCAGGCGCTGCCGCTGGTTTTCCTGCTGCTCACCTTCCTGATGCTGGCACTTGCCTACCGGCCGCGCGAAATTCCCGCCCTGCTGATGCTGCCGCCGCTCGCCCTGCTCGCCACGCCGGGCGCGCTGACCCTGCGCCGCGGCGCTGCCAGCGCTTTCGATTGGTTCGCGATGATGACCTTCAGCTTCTTCGTCGCCGTGACCTGGCTGGCGTGGTCGGCGATGGCGCTCGGCTGGCCGGAGCGCCTGGCGCAGCGGGCCGTCGTGCTGCGTCCGGGTTTCGTCGGGCAGTTCGATCTGCTGGCGCTGGTCATCGGTCTGGTCGCCACCGCCTGGTGGGCCTGGCTGATCGTCACCGCGCCGCGCTCGCCCTACCGCAGCCTGACCCACTGGACGCTCGGCTTCACGACGCTGTGGCTGCTGGCGACCACCCTGATCCTGCCATGGTTCGACTATGGCAAGAGCTATCGCCCGGTGATCCAGGCCATCGCCAGGGCGCTGCCGGAAGACCACGGCTGCCTGGCGGAACGCGGCCTCAATGACACCCAGCGCGCCTCGCTCGCCTACTTCGTCGGCATCGAGCCGCTGGCTGCCGACTCGGCCGCCGGCAAGCAGTGCCGCTGGCTGCTGGTCACCGGCGACACCCGGCCCGAACTCGCCGCCCCGGATGGCAAATGGACCCGCGCCTGGGAAGGCAACCGGCCCGGCGACCGCAAGGAGAAATTCCGTCTCTACAAGCGTTGACCGCAACAGGCGGTTCAGCCCTTGAGGAAGTGCTCGCGGTAATACTTCAGTTCGTCGATCGACTCGTAGATGTCGGCCAGTGCCGTGTGCCGGCCCTTCTTCTTGAAGCCCTTGTAGATTTCCGGCTGCCAGCGCTTGCACAGCTCCTTGAGGGTACTGACGTCGAGGTTGCGGTAGTGGAAGAAGGCTTCCAGCGTCGGCATGTAGCGGGCCATGAAGCGGCGATCCTGGCCGATCGAGTTGCCGCACATCGGCGAATGGCCCTTCGACGAATATTTCTTCAGGAATTCCAGCGCCGCCAGTTCGACGGCGGCTTCGTCGAGCGCCGACGCCTTGACCTTGTCAATCAGCCCGGAACGGCCGTGGGTTTTCTGGTTCCAATCGTCCATGCCAGCCAGCGTTTCGTCGCTCTGATGGACAACCCAGGCCGGCGACTCGGCGACCAGTTCGAGTTCGGAATTGGTCACTACCATCGCCATCTCGATGATCCGGTCGCCATCCGGATTGAGACCGGTCATTTCCATGTCCAGCCAGACGAGGTTGTTTGCGTTGCCTGTCATATAATTGTCCAAAACCCTTGAAAAGCATCATTTTCTCATAGCTTCGCCTCGCATTTCGTGACCACCGACTTCACCCTTCTCTTTCTCGCTGCCTTCGCGCTGACGCTGGCCGTTCGCTTGTGGCTGACGCTGCGCCAGATCCGCTTCGTCGCCGCGCACCGCGCTACCGTCCCGGCCAATTTCGCCGAACGCATTCCGCTCGCCGCCCATCAAAAAGCTGCCGATTACACGGTCGACCGCAACAAGCTGGCCATTTCCACTACATTGGTCGATGCCGCCCTGCTGCTCGCGCTGACGCTCGGCGGCGGCCTCGCCTGGCTGCATGATTTCTGGAGTGCGCACCTCGCCGGCCTGCCCTACGGTCTGGCGCTGATCTTCAGCGTGATGGCAATCTCGGCGCTGATCGACCTGCCCTTTTCACTTTACCGCCAGTTCGTCATCGAGGCCCGCTACGGTTTCAACCGCATGACGCTCGGCCTGTTCTTCGCCGATCTCGCCAAGCAGACGCTGCTCGGCGTCGCCATCGGCACCCCGGTGATTCTCGCCGTACTCTGGCTGATGAGCGCCATGGGCACCTACTGGTGGTTCCACGTCTGGCTGTTCTGGTCCGCCTTCAACCTGGTCGCCCTGTTCGTCTACCCGACCTGGATCGCACCGCTGTTCAACAAATTCTCGCCGCTCGAGGAAGGCGAGATGAAGACCCGCATCGAAGCCCTGCTCGCCCGCTGCGGCTTCCGCTCCAGCGGCCTCTTCGTCATGGACGGCTCGAAGCGCTCCAGCCACGGCAACGCTTACTTCACCGGCTTCGGCAACAACAAGCGCATCGTCTTCTTCGACACCCTGCTCAGCCGCCTCGCCGCGCCGGAAATCGAAGCCGTGCTGGCCCACGAACTCGGCCACTTCCGCCGCCACCACGTCGTCCAGCGCATCGCGCTGATGTTCGCCACCTCGCTCGGCTTCCTCTGGCTGCTCGGCCAGCTGATCGACGCCGCCTGGTTCTACAACGGGCTCGGCGTACCGGCGCAGAGTACGGCGCTGGCGCTGATCCTGTTTTCCCTCGTCATCCCCGTCTTCACCTTCCCGCTCAAGCCGCTGAGCAGCTACCTGTCGCGGCGCAGCGAGTTCGAAGCCGACGCCTACGCCGCCGAACATGCCGCCGCCGACGATCTGGTACGGGCACTGGTCAAGCTCTATGAGGACAATGCCTCGACCCTGACGCCCGACCCGCTGCACTCGCTGTTCTACGATTCCCACCCGCCGGCCGCCGTCCGCATCGCCCGGCTACAAGCCGCCGCCAGCTGATGGAAGGCCGCGTCGTCGCTGCCCACGGCCGCCAGTACGTCGTCCAACTGGCCGACGGCACCTTGCTGCCCTGCTTCCCGCGCAGCAAGAAAAGCGAAGTCGCCTGCGGCGATCGTGTCGACATCCAGCGCACTTCCGACGACCAGGGCGTCATCGAGGCGATCCAGCCGCGCACCAGCCTGCTCTACCGCTCGAACGAGATCCGGCAGAAACTGATCGCCGCCAATGTCGACCAGGTCGTCTTCGTCGTCGCCACCGAACCGGGGTTTTCCGACGAACTGGTGACGCGCGCCCTGCTCGCCGCCGAAAGCGAGGAAATCGAGCCGCTGATCGTCCTCAACAAGTGCGACCTGACCGACAAGCTGCCAGCCGCCCGCGGCCAGCTCGCCGTCTTCGCCGGCCTCGGCTACCGCATTCTCGAACTCTCGGCACGCGACCACGCCGAAGACCTGCGTCCTTACCTGCAAGGCCACACCAGCGTCCTGGTCGGGCAATCCGGCATGGGCAAGTCGACCCTGGTCAATGCGCTGGTGCCGGAAGCCCGCGCCGCAACGCGCGAAATTTCGGCGGCGCTCGATTCCGGCAAGCACACGACGACGCACGCCGCACTCTACCATCTAGATGCCGAGAGCCAGCTGATCGATTCGCCGGGGCTGCAGGAATTCGGCCTCGGCCATCTCGACCGTCAGGAAATCGAACTCGCCTTCCGCGAGTTTCGCCCTTACCTCGGGCAATGCCGCTTCCGCGACTGCCGCCACGACCGCGAACCGGACTGCGCCCTGCTGGCCGCGCTTGAAGCCGGCACCATAGACAGCCGGCGTTTCGCCATCTACCACCGCATCATGGGAACGCAGCGTGCCGGCTGAACGCCGTGCCGCCGCTCAGGACTTGCCGGCCAGCCAGGCCCGGGCACCCGCGCCGGCCGCCCGGCCGGTGGCGAAGCAGGCGGTGAGCAGGTAGCCACCGGTTGGCGCCTCCCAGTCCAGCATTTCACCGGCGCAGAAGACGCCCGGCAAATCGCGCAGCATCAGGTTGTCGTCGAGTGCCTCAAAGGCGACGCCGCCGGCGGTGCTGATCGCTTCGTCGAGCGGCCTCATCGCCGTCACCGGCAGCGGCAGGTGCTTGATCGCCGCCGCCAGGCGGTCTGCTGCGGTCAACGTCTCCAAAGGCAGCAATTCGCGCAGCAACCCGGCCTTGACGCCTTCGATGCCGGCCCGCCGGCGCAGGTGGTTGGCCAGCGAATCGCGGCCGCGCGGCCGCGAAAGATCGGCTGTCAGGCGCTCCAGTGCCTTGCCCGGCGCCAGGTCGAGATTCAGGGCGGCGCGGCCTTCGGTTGCCAGCGCATCGCGCAGCGGCGCCGACAGCGCATAAATCAACCCGCCCTCGATACCGGTCGCCGTGATGTTGAACTCGCCCTGCTGGCGGCGCCCGGCAACCGAGCCGATGACCGGCTTGACTGGCTGGCCGGCAAAACGCTCGACGAAATGCGCGCTCCACGCCACGTCGAAACCGCAATTTGCCGGTTTCAGCGGCGCGATGTCGATACCGCGCGCGGCCAGCAGCGGCACCCAGGCCCCGTCCGAACCGAGGTGGGCCCAGCTACCGCCGCCCAGCGCCAGCACCACGGCATCGACAGCCAGCGCCGTTTCGCCGGCCGGCGTCGCGAAGCGCAGCGCCCCCTCCGTCGCCCAGCCCAGCCAGCGATGCCGGACATGAAACTGCACACCGCACTGCCGCAGGCGGTGCAGCCAGGCGCGCAACAGCGGCGCCGCCTTCATTTCGCTGGGAAAGACACGGCCCGAGGTGCCGACGAAGGTGGCGATGCCGAGATCCTGTATCCAGTCGCACAATTGCTGCGGGCCGAAGCGCTCGAGCAGCGGAGCGATGACGGCCTGGCGGTCGCCGTAACGGCCGATGAAATCCGCCAGCGGCTCAGCATGGGTGATGTTCATGCCGCCCTTGCCGGCCATCAGGAACTTGCGGCCGACCGACGGCATGGCGTCGAAAACGGCCACTTCCAGGCCGTCGACCGCAGCAAGCTGTTCGGCAGCAATCAGGCCGGCCGGCCCGCCGCCGATGATGGCGACCCGCGGCATCAGGCCGCGACCGCGCCCGCTTGCGGGAAAGCCTCGGGGAATTGCTTCAATTCGGGTTCCGCCAGGCCGGGGTCAGCCGTTTCCGGATCAACTTTCTCCGGCTCCAGTATCTCCGGTTCGACGATTTGCGGCACGGCCGGGACCGGCTCAACCGCCTCCGGCAAAGCCTCGGCGACGACCGGCGGTTCTTCCTCGTCGAGCGGGGTGACGGTCACCTCGACTTCCGGCTCGGCGCCGCCGCCGCCGAGAATGATGCCGCGCAGCGGCGAGATGTCGCCGAAATCGCGGCCGATGGCGACGGTGATGTGCTCGGTATTGGGCAGCAGGTTGTTGGTCGGGTCGAAATCCACCCAGTCGCCGCCGGCGAAACCGGGCGCATAAACCGAAACCCAGGCATGCGAGGCATCGGCGCCGATCAGGCGCGGCTTGCCGGGTGGCGGCCGCGTCAGCAGGTAGCCGCTGACATAGCGCGCCGCCAGGCCGAGCGCCCGCAGGCAGGCGATCATCAGGTGGGCGAAGTCCTGGCAGACGCCGCGCTTCTTCTCCAGAACCTCCATGATCGGGGTCGACACGGTAGTCGCCTCGGGATCGAACTTGAATTCCTTGAAGATCTTCGCCATCAGCGCCTGTGCGCCTATCAGCACCGGCCTGCCCGGCGGGAAGCAGTCGGCGGCGTAGACCGCCAGTTCGTGCTTGATGCGGACATGCGCGCTCTCGAACAGGTAGCGCGCCGCATCGAGGTCTTCCGGCCGCGGCGCCGAGGCATCGTAGGCCAGGCGGTTGCGCACGGTTTCCCAGGGCAGCGAGCTTTCCAGGTTTTCCGGCAGATGCGGCGTGATGGCGATGGTCATCGCCGAACTGATGCGCAGGCTGTCGTGCGGCGCATGGAAGGCGATCCAGGCCACGGGATTGCCGAACGAATCCTGGCCGTCGCGCCGCCAGGTCGGCACCGGCGATATGTCGATATTCTGTTCCTCGATCTGCTGCCAGGCCAGAATGCGCGGCGACAGGTGCAACTGCTGCTGCGACAGCGAAACCGGGCTGCCATAGTCGTAGAAAGTTTCGTGCAGCACGTGATAGCGGACGGGTATCTTTTCCATGCTCACAGCGCCATCGTTTGCCGGCTGACATCGCCGACGTGCGTGAAGTAGCGCATCCCCAGCCACTCGGAGAGCTGCGTCGCAGCCGCATCGAGTTCCTGGAGCAGCGCCGCCAGTTCCTCGCACGGCGAGCAGATGCGGCACTGGCTGAACTGCAGGTGCTCCAGGGGCTCCAGATCGAAGGCGCGGAGCCGGGCGAGGACGTCCGGCAGGTTGCTCTCGCTGTGCTCGCCGAGTTCGCGCGCCATGCGGTCGAGATAGCGCGCCAGCACGCTGGCCTGGAAGATGATGCCGTGCGGATTGCTGTCGTCGAAGACCAGCAGGTCGATCACCGGCAGCAGTTCCGGCAGGCGTGAATAGCGCGAACGGTAGGTGATGATCGAGTCGGTCAGTTCGAGCAGCCATTCGAGGCTGCCCGGGCCGCGCGACGACGGCATGCGCAGGAAATTGGCGACGGCGTTGGCGAGGAAGGACAGGCGTTCGAGGCGACGGCCGATGATCAGGAAACGCCAGCCGTCGTCACGCGTCATGTTGTCCATCGCGAAGCCGGTCAGCGAGGACGAAACGCCGAGGACGCGGTCGAGGAAGGCGATGGCCTCGGTCAGCGTCGGGTGCGCCTTGAGCGCCGCCTGCAGTTCGCGCTGCAGACGGTTCAGCGAATGCCAGTGGTCGAGCGACAGGCGCTCGCGCACATGCGTTGCCGACCACATCAGGCTGCGGATGTTGCCGGCCAGGCTGCCCGGCTGTTTGGGATCGTAGATCGCTTCGAGCAGGACATGGTCGCTACCCTCCGCGACCGGCGAATCTTCCTCCGGCTTGGGCAGGATGCCGAGCAGCAAGGCCAGTTCCATGGCCGAAGCGACGGCCGGCGTCTTGGCGCCGCCGGCTTCGACGACGCGGCTCAGGGCGACGCGCAGCATGCGGGCGCTGTTGTCGAAACGCTCGGAATAACGGCCGAGCCAGAACAGGTTCTCGACGACGCGCGAGGTCAGGTTGGCACCGGCGCGCACCAGGTCGCGGACGCCGACCGAGGGCTTGAGCATGGTGAATTCGCTGACCGGGCCATTGGTCAGCACCCAGGCATCCTTCGAGGCGCCGCCACGCTGCATCGAGATGATGCGGGCGTTGGCGCCGGTGGCCACGCGCGCCAGGCCGCCCGGCATCACCGAATAGCCTTCCGGCGAGGCCACCGCGTAGGCGCGCAGGCCGACCGGCCGCGCCAGCAGGCGGCGCTCGTGCGAACGGCTCCAGGTCGGCCCCTGCGACAGGTTGATCATTTCCTGGGCGACGTAGGCGTGCGGGCGCGCCTCGATACGGCGCAGCATGTCCTCGCGCGCCTCGCCCTTGAGCTCGTTGCCGAACACCGGGTCCATGCGCTGCGTCGGGTAGGCCGGCTTGATGACGAGATCGTCGAAATTCTCGCGCACGTATTCGAGCGCCGGCTTCTCGCCGCACCACCAGGTGCCGACCGACGGCATCGCCAGTTCCTCGCCGAGCAGCTTGCGGCAGATCGCCGGCAGGAAGCCCATCAGCGCGCCCGAGGCGAGCAGGCCGCTGCCCAGCGCGTTGGCGACGACGACGCGGCCGGCGCGGGCGACGTTGAGCAGCCCGGGAATGCCGAGCGCCGAGTCGCCGCGCAGTTCCAGCGGATCGCAATAGCCGTCATCCTGCCGGCGCAGGACGACATGCACCCGCTTCAGGCCACGCAGGGTCTTGAGGTAGAGCGTGTCGCCACGCACCGTCAGATCCTGGCCCTCGACCAGCGGGAAGCCGAGGTAACGGGCAAGATAGGCGTGCTCGAAATAGGTTTCGTTGTACGGCCCCGGTGTCAGCAGCACAATATGCGGTTGCTCGTCACCCTCGACCGGCGCCAGGGCCGACAGCCCGTCGAGCTGGTCGCGGAAGAAATCAGCCAGATGCTGGACGTGCAGGTCGCGGAACATTTCCGGGAAGACGCGCGAGACGATCAGCCGGTTTTCCAGCGCATAGCCGGCCCCGGAAGGCGCCTGCGTGCGGTCGGCGATGACCCACCAGCGGCCGTCCGGCGAACGCGCCAGGTCGACCGCGTAGTTGTGCAGCCAGACGCCGCCCGGCGGCTTGATGCCCTGGCAGGGCCACAGGTAGCCGTGCTGGCCGTAGACCAGCGCCGGCGGCAGGAGGCCCTCGGCGAGCAATGTCTGTTCGCCGTAGAGATCGGCCAGCATGGCGTTGAGCAGCGTGGCACGCTGGGCGACGGCGGCCGACACCTCTGCCCACTCGTCGGGGGCGATGATCAGCGGCAGCGGGTCGAGCGCCCACGGCCGGTCCGAGCCATTCGGATCGGCATAGACGTTGTAGGTGACGCCGTTTTCCTGGATGCGCCGGTCGACGAAATCGAGGCGCTGGTGCATCTCCTCCGGCGCCACCGAATCGAGGTGGATGAAGAACTGCCGCCAGTGCGGCCGCACGGCCCCGTCCTCCGTCAACATCTCGTCGTAACGGCGGGCGCTTTGCGGATAGATTGCGAGGAGAGTACGGGCCATCGAGCCTGAAGAAAAATGCAATCGGGCCGTTGCCGGCCCGACGGGTGCGACCGGATGGCCGCACCTGCAACATCAACGGTTATGAACGCCGCAAGTCTAGCGTAAACGGGTGTTCGGCGCTGACTTCCGGCAGGCTGACCGACATCTTGCCCGGCGTGTGGCCGAAGCGGAAGAAGCGCGCCAGACGCCGGCTTTCGGCCTCGAAGGCATTGACCGGGAAGGTGTCGAAACTGCGGCCGCCCGGGTGGGCGACGTGGTACTGGCAACCGCCCAGCGAACGCTGCATCCAGGTATCGACGAGGTCGAAAACCAGCGGCGCGTGGATGCCGATGGTCGGGTGCAGGCAGGAGGCCGGCTGCCAGGCGCGGTAGCGGACACCGGCGATGAATTCGCCGTTGGTGCCGGTGTTCTGCAAGGGCACGGGGACGCCGTTGCAGGTCAGCACGTAGCGATCCGGCGCCATGCCCCTGACCTTGACCTGGACGCGCTCGACCGACGAATCGACATAGCGCACCGTCGTTCCGGCGCCGCCTTCCTCGCCCATGACGTGCCAGGGTTCCAGCGCGTGACGGAGCTCGAACTCGATGCCCTTGACGGCGAAATCGCCGTATTTCGGGAAGCGGAATTCGAAGTGCGGGGCGAACCATTCGGCCTTGAACGGGTAGCCGGCGGCCGCCATTTCTTCCATGACGTCGCGGAAATCCTGCTCGGCGTAGAACGGAAGCATGAAGCGGTCGTGCAACTCGGTGCCCCAGCGCGCCAGGCGGGCCGGCTCGTAGGGTTCTTCCCAGAAGCGGGCGATCAGGGCGCGCAGCAGCAGTTGCTGGGCCAGCGACATGCGGGCGTGCGGCGGCATTTCGAAGGCGCGCAGTTCGAGCAGGCCAAGGCGGCCGGTCGGGCCGTCCGGCGAGTAGAGCTTGTCGATGCAGAACTCGGAGCGGTGCGTGTTGCCGGTAACGTCGGTCAGCAGGTTGCGCAGGATGCGGTCGACCAGCCACGGCGGCACATGTCCGCCCGGCTGCGGAATCTGCCTGAAGGCAATTTCCAGTTCATAGATGCTGTCGTTGCGCGCCTCATCGACGCGCGGCGCCTGGCTGGTCGGGCCGATGAACAGGCCGGAGAACAGGTAAGACAGGCTCGGGTGGTTGTGCCAGTAGGCGATCAGGCTCTTGAGCAGGTCCGGCCGGCGCAGGAAGGGCGAATCGTTGGGCGTCGCGCCGCCGAGCACGAAATGGTTGCCGCCGCCGGTGCCGGTGTGGCGGCCGTCGACCATGAACTTTTCGGTGGTCAGGCGCGAGAGATGCGCCGCATCGTAAAGGTGGGTGGTCTGGTCGACCAGCTGGTCCCAGCTCTTGGCCGGGTGGATGTTGACCTCGATGACGCCGGGGTCGGGGGTGACGCGGAAATGCGTCATGCGCGGATCGGACGGCGGCTCGTAGCCTTCCATGATGACCGGCAGGCTCATCTCGTCGGCAGTGGCCTCGACGGCGGCGACGATTTCCAGGTAGTCGTCCAGCTTCTCGGTCGGCGGCATGAAGATGTAGAGCTTGCCGTCGCGCGGTTCGGCGCACATCGCCAGGCGGGTGATCCAGGCGGCGGATTCCTTGAAGCCGGGGACGGTATCGGTCGGCTTGTCCCACGGGCGGGCCTTGCCCTTGCCCGAGGCATCGCCGTAGCCGGGCACGGCACCGCTGCGGCGGTCCTGCATCTGCGGCACGCTGGCGGCGCGCTCGCCGCTGACACGGGCGCGCAGCGCGGCGTGGCTGGCCAGCGGATCGGTCGCCGTCTCGGCATCGGGCGGATTGACGTAGGGGTAGTCGCTCTTCGAGGTCCACGGCTGCGAGTCGATCGGCAGGCGGTAGCCCATCGCCGAATCGCCGGGGAACAGGTAGCAGCGCTCGGCGCGCAGGAACCACGGGCCGGTCTGCCACTGGTTCCAGACGTTCTTCATGATCGGCAGGGTATGGCCGACGACATGCGTCATGCCCTGGGTCAACACCTTCACCAGGCGCTCGCGCTCGAGCGCATCGTCGACCCGCGAATCGAAGGGATCGACGTTGCCCGGCAGGCGGCGCTCGCGCCACATGTAGTAATAGACGTCCTCGTAAGCCGGGAAGACGTGCTCGTCGGTGACACCCAGGCGCTGGGCGACGCGCTTCAGGAATTTCCCGGCCTGCTCGGCGGTGACGCCGTAATTGACGCTCTCATTGGCGTACAGCGCCGGCGAGTTCCAGATCGGCTCGCCGTCCTTGCGCCAGAAGCAGTTCAGGCTCCAGCGCGGCAGCTGCTCTCCGGGATACCACTTGCCCTGGCCGAAGTGCATCAGGCCATTCGGCGCGTAATACTCGCGCAGGCGATGGAAGATTTCGGCGGCGAAGATCCGCTTGGTCGGACCGAGGGCGTCGGTATTCCATTCGGCGCCGTCCGGGTCGTCGACCGCGACGAAGGTCGGTTCGCCGCCCTGGGTCAGGCGTACGTCGAATTTGCCCAGCGTCTCGTCGATCTGGTGGCCGAGACCTTCGATCTCGAGCCACTGTTCGTCGGTGTAGGGCTTGGTGACACGCGGCGCTTCCCAGACGCGGGTCACCTGCATGTGGTGCTCGAAGGTGGTTTCGCACTTGTCGATGCCGCCGGTGACCGGCGCCGCGGAAGCCGGCTGCGGCGTGCAGGCGAGCGGGATGTGGCCTTCGCCGGCGAAGAGGCCTGAGGTCGGATCGAGGCCGATCCAGCCGGCGCCCGGCAGATAGACTTCGGTCCATGCATGCAGGTCGGTGAAATCCTTTTCCGGGCCGGAGGGG
>WBZX01002364.1_pt1 | contig 12823 bp, 10 predicted proteins | sample 5204211 | NCBI WGS metagenome assembly WBZX01 (sample SAMN12344362, study PRJNA552823) | activated sludge metagenome | biome: Activated sludge suspended growth; feature: Nitrification reactor; material: Wastewater; isolation source: activated sludge from nitrification reactor of wastewater...
ACTTCTACACCGTGGCCTTCAAGGCGGAATGTGGCGCAGTGATCGACCGGGAATACAGCGGTTCGATCACCGTGCTCCGGTAGCGCCGGTGCATCGCCGCCGGTTGGTGACCTTTGCCCCATGAAGTCCCTGCTCTTGGCAACCCTCCTGAGCGGCCTGCTGGCTCCGCACGACTTCTTCGTGTCCATCCTCACCATCCGCCACAAGCCCGAGACCCAGACCCTCGACCTCACCTGGCGCATGACCGCGCACGATATCGAGCACGCGCTCTCCACGCAGGGCGAATTGAAGCTCGGCTCTACCAAGGAGCACCCCAAGGCCGATAGCCTCCTGAACCGCTACTTCATGGAGCACCTCACGCTCTTCCAGAAGGAACAGCTCAGGTGGAAGTGGATAGGCAAGGAACTGGACGGCGAAACGCTCTATTGCTACCTACAGGTGGAAGGCATCGCATCGCCCCGGGACCTGATGGTGGGTAACACGCTCTTGCAGGACGTCTTCGCCGAGCAGCAGAACCTGGTGCACGTGGAAGGCGAGAAGATGCCGACGAGGTCGCATACGTTCGTGCAGGGGAGTTCGCCGCATACGTTCGCGTGGTGATTTCACCAACGCGATCATTCAACCGAATGCAATTGAGGCAAGACCACTCGCTCAAAGTGGAACTCTTGAGTTTCGACCAGCCCGATCCGTGGACCGAGAGATTCTACTTCTTGGAAATGTCCACCCTTCAGGCCACCACTCTTGTGAGGCCCGAGAGCGCGTTATTGCGTTCAAATTTGACAGTGTATGCCTCGGAAAACGTATTCCATTCCGAGGATGATATACCGGCTTTCAGAACTATTGCCGATTTCAATCGGTTCTTCCTTGAGCACGACGAACTCTACATTCAAAACTGCGAACTTGAGTTAGAGACGGGGTTGTTTATCAGTAGCCATGATGATGGCGAAGTTTCAATCCAGTTTCAGAAGGATATCCCACATCGAGATTTGATCACGAGAATCTTCAAACGATTCGAACTCCGAGGGGAACTGCTCCTGTTCCTAATTGATCATCCCGGCCATTATATCGCCATTGACAAAAGCAGTATGGTAATCGGGAACTATCCCAGCTTCGACGACTATTTGGCGGCATCAAGAAATTCTGCTGAATGACCCGCCCCGAAAGAGCCGCCTTCGCTTCTACCAAGCTCGCCGAGCTCTACCCGCGCACATCCATCCCGCTCGACCATGAGGATCCGTTCACGTTGCTGGTGGCCGTGGTGCTCAGCGCGCAATGCACGGACAAGAAGGTGAACGAGATAACGCCACTGCTCTTCGCCAAGGCGCGCACGCCGCAGCAGATGATGAAGCTGCGCGTGGAAGAGATCCAGGACATCATCCGACCGTGCGGCTTGTCGCCCATGAAGAGCAAGGGCATCCATGGCCTCTCCACCATCATCGTGGAAGAACACGGAGGGCGCGTTCCGGACAGTTTCGCCGCGTTGGAAGCATTGCCCGGTGTGGGTCACAAAACGGCCAGCGTGGTCATGGCGCAAGCCTTCGGCGTACCCGCCTTCCCCGTGGATACGCACATACACCGACTGGCCTACCGCTGGACCTTGAGCACCGGCAAGAGCGTGGAGCACACCGAGGCCGACCTGAAGAAGCTCTTCCCCAGGGAGGAATGGAACGAGCTCCACTTACGCATCATCTACTTCGGGCGGGAGTACTGCCCGGCCAAAGGGCACGATCCGGTGAAGTGCCCCATCTGTTCCGTCATAGGCCGGAAGACCTTGTTCGAGGCACGTTGACCGTACATTCGAGGTGCCATGTGGAAGCACCTCTCCCTGTTGCTGCTCACCAGTTGTGCCGGTATGGCGCCCACAACGGCCGTGGACACCCAGGAGTTCATCTTCAGCCAGGCGGACGGCCGCTCCTTCACCCTGGTACTGCCAGCGGATTGGTCCCCGCAGGTGGAAGGCGGCTTCCTGCGCATCACCCCCCGGAACCGGGTATTGGCGATGGATGTGATCATGATCCGCCCCCGTGTGCAACCGACGGTGGCCGGCTTGGAGCGCGTGCAATTGGCCAGGCGCCTTTCCTCCACCTCGCGCTCTGCGCACTACGACCTGTGGGTGGAAGCAGGACGGCAGGAGCTCCTGAGCGCGAACCACTCGCTGGACCTGATCAAGATGGGGCCGCAGACCTGGTTGCGACCCAACGATTTCCGCCTGCTGCTGGAACACTGAGCGCCGATCGGCCTGCTGCCGATCTTTGCACCCCATGGGCACGGTCGGCTACTACCTCGCGCTTCCGTTCATCTACGCGATCTCGTTACTGCCCTTTCCGCTCTTGTACCTGCTGAGCGATGCGGTCCACTTCCTGCTGTTCCGCGTGGTGGGCTATCGCAAGCAGGTGGTGATGACCAACCTGCGGAACAGCTTCCCGGAAAAGAGCGAGGCGGAGATCAAGGCCATCGCCGACCGTTTCTTCCGCTGGTTCTGCGACCTCACCTTGGAAACGCTCAAGACACTGACCATTTCACCCCGGGCGGTTCGCCAACGGGTCTCCTTCGAAGGCACCGAGCTGCTCCGCGAATACGCCGAAAAAGGCCGAAGCGTGATCCTCGTACTCGGACACTTCGGTAACTGGGAACTGGCCGGGGCACGGTACAGCCAGGAAGAGGGCATCCCCCAGCTCTATGTGATCTATCACCCCTTGCACAACCCGTATTTCGACCGGCTGATCCACCACATGCGCACCCGCCATGGCACCAAGCTGTACACCATGCGCGAAACCAGCAAGAGCATGATCCGGGACCGGGGTTTGCTGACCGCCACCGCCTTCATTGCCGACCAGACGCCCTCGCCGGAGCGCGCCTATTGGATGACCTTCCTGAACCAGGACACCCCGGTATTCCTCGGCACGGAAGCGCTCGCCCGGAAATTGGGGCATCCGGTGATCTATATCAGCATCACACGCCCGCGACGTGGCTATTATCGCATGGTGGTGGAGCCGTTGGTGACGGACCCCACCGGGACCAGGGAGGGACAGATAACGGAAATACACACACGGCGGCTGGAGCGGGATATCCAAGATCACCCCGACCTTTGGCTCTGGACACACAGGAGATGGAAGCACAAGCGCCCCCACGCGTCGTAGTTCGCCAAGCGGCGGAGGGCAAGGACCTCATCATCGCTACGCGCCCCTTCGCACAAGAGGTGCGGTCCCGCAGTTGGGTGCATTTGGGACTGTCGGTCTTGGCCACGGTGGCTTGCTACGTCGGCATCTTCATGGCCCCGCCCATCTGGGCCAAGGCCATCTTCGGGGTTCTCGCAGGGCTTTCCCTGGTGCGGTTGTTCATCCTCTACCACGACCACCAGCACAAGACCATCCTGAACCGCAGTTGGCTGGCCGATGCCTTCTTCACGGTCTTCGGCATGTTCATGCTCAGTCCGCCGAGCATTTGGAAGCGCAGCCACGACCACCACCACAAGCACAACAGCAAGCTGTACACCAGCAGCATCGGCTCCTTCCCGGTAGTGACGGTGGAGAAGTTCCACAGTCTGACCCGGGCCGAACGTTTCGCCTACCTCTTCATCCGAAGCCCCTTCGCCATCGGGTTCGGATACATCTTCGTGTTCATCATCGGCATGTGCCTGAACAGTTTCATCAGCAACAAAGGCAGGCACTGGGATAGCCTCATCACCTTGGTGCTGCACGCCACCTTGGGCTTCTGCGCCTGGTACTTCTTCGGTTGGGCCATCCTCGTCTTCGGCTTCTTCCTCCCCTACCTGGTCACCTTCGCCTTGGGCAGCTACCTCTTCTACGCCCAGCACAACTTCCCAGGAACTGTTTTCGCCGACAAGGATGGTTGGAGCTACATCAAGGCCGCACTGGACAGCAGCAGCTACATGCGCATGAACCCGGTGATGCAGTGGTTCACGGGGAACATCGGGTTCCACCACATCCACCACCTGAACGCCCACATCCCGTTCTACCGCCTGCCCGAAGTGTACCGCAACATCCCCGAATTGCGGACGGCTGCCAAGCAGACCTCGCTCCGCCTGAAGGATGTGATCGCCTGTTTCAGGCTGAAGGCGTGGGACCCCACCCTACAGCGCATGGTGACCCGTAAGGAGTTGCGTGTGGCCTGACCAGTGGGACACTAACGAAAGAGGCCCCGGATCACCGGGGCCTCTTTCGTTAGTTGAGGATCACATCCACCGTTCCCAACGGTGGGGCTTCCACCACCTGCAGGGCCCGGGAGTAGCTCAGGATCAGCTGTATGCTGGCTTCGCGGGGTCCGGGTTGCAGTTCGATGGTCATGTTCTTGCGCGGACGGCGGGGAGTTCTCTTACGAAGGGTAGAATGCGTCATGTAGACGGATTTGGGGTTGGATGCTAGTACAACGCCCTCCCTCCCGGCATATTGTGCAGAGGGTGAAAATGACAGGCGGGCGCACCCTTGGGGCCGCCCGCCTGCCTCCTTTCACCGAGACTATTGCCGCTCGAGTTCGATGGAATGCTCGCGGATCATCCTCCGCATGTTGATAAGGGCATAGCGCATGCGGCCTAGAGCCGTATTGATGCTCACTTCGGTATGCTCCGAGATCTCCTTGAAGCTCATGCCCAAGTAGGTGCGCATGATCACCACCTCCCGCTGCTCCACAGGCAGATGGTCGATCATCCGGCGCACATCATCATCTATCTGCGCATTCACCAGGTGCTGCTCCACGTTCTTGCCCGGCTGGGCGATGGCCGCGAACACATCGTGGTCCTCGCTGCCGTGCACCATGGGCATCTTCTTCACCCGCCTGAAGTGGTCGATGACCAGGTTGTGGGCGATACGCATGACCCAGGGCAGGAACTTCCCCTCTTCGTTGTACCGCCCCGAGCGCAGGGTGTGCACCACCTTGATGAAAGTGTCCTGGAAGAGGTCTTCCGTGAGCTCCCGCTCCCGCACCAGCAGATAGATGTGCGACCACACCTTGCGCTTGTGCCTGCGCAGCAGTGTTTCGAAGGCGGATTCATCCCCCCCGAGGTACTGGCTCACTAATTCTTGGTCGTCGACAACCGCCGACGCGCAGGAGATACTACGCTTGGATAGCATGGTCTTACCCTTTTGGTCCTTGATGGATCGAAACTGAAAGGGTAGAGTCTAGGCTATCAGGGTCGGTTTTGGGGTACTTGCCGGCTTAGCGCGGGCGAATGGTTGTGTAGGCGATAGACGGGTTCGGGGGAGGTAACGTTGCCTGTGGGGTGCTTATTGTGCAAGAACTTCCCCGATCCGTTGATGTCAAAGATAGGCGGGGGTCCTAGCGCGGCCAAGCCGATGCCTAATTTCGGCGCCCCGTTCCCAGAAGCATTCCTGCCTTTGCCCGCTCCCAAGACCCTCCTTACCGAGAAGGCCGCTGCCACGGGCGTGCCTGCGCCCACCCCACGTGCACAAGGCTTCATCCGCGTGCAAGGCGCGCGTGTGCACAACCTGAAGAACGTTAGTGTGGACATTCCGCGGGGCAAACTGGTGGTGGTCACCGGGCTCAGCGGAAGCGGCAAGAGTAGCCTGGCATTCGATACCCTTTACGCCGAGGGCCAGCGCCGGTATGTTGAGAGTTTGAGCAGCTATGCCCGACAATTCATGGGCAGGCTTGAAAAGCCGGACGTGGACCGCATCCTGGGGATCAGCCCTGCGATCGCCATCGAACAAAAGGTGCTCACCAGCAACCCACGCAGCACCGTTGGCACCAGTACGGAGGTATACGACCACCTGAAACTCCTTTTCGCCCGGGCAGGGCGCACCATTTCACCCCTCAGCGGGCAACAGGTGCGCAGACATACCGTGGAAGATGTGGTGGCCGGGCTAAACAGCTACCCGACCGGGAGCACGGTGCTCATGTTGGCACCGTTGAAGATCCCCGCCGGGCGGTCCGTGAAGGAGCATCTGGACATCCTACAACAGCAGGGCTTCGCTCGTGTGCATGATGGGGAGACCGTGCACCGGATAGAGGACCTCCTCGCCCAGAAGAAGGCGCTCAAGGGGACCTTCTTCCTCGTGCTGGACCGCTTGACCGTTGAACCCGGCAACGAGGAGACCGAGAGTCGCGCGGCCGATAGCGCCGAGACCGCCTTCTTCGAGGGGCAGGGGGAATTGATCCTGCTGGGTGAGGATGCCCGCCAGATGGGCTTCAGCGACAAGTTCGAGATGGATGGGATCACGTTCGAGGAACCCAGCCCGAATCTCTTCTCCTTCAACGACCCCGTGGGGGCCTGCCCGGTATGCGAAGGGTATGGGAGTGTGATCGGAATCGATGCCGACCTGGTGGTACCGGACAAGAGCCTGAGCGTGTACGATGATTGTGTGGCGGCCTGGCGAGGCGAGAAGCTCAGCGAATGGAAGGACCACTTCATCCGGGACACCGCCAAGCTCGATTTCCCCATACACCGCCCCTACCGCGACCTCACCGCCGAGCAACGGGAACTCCTCTGGAAAGGTGCCAAGGGGGTGCAAGGCATCGACCGCTTCTTCAAGTACGTGGAGGAGAAGAGCTACAAGATCCAGTACCGCGTGCTTGCCAGTCGCTACCGCGGCAAGACCACCTGCCACGAGTGCGAAGGCACCCGACTGCGCAAGGAAGCGCGCTACGTGAAAGTGGCCGGGCACGACATCACCGAGTTGGTGCGGATGCCCATCTCCGACTGCCATCGGTTCTTCAGCACGCTCGTTCTGGAAGAACAGGAGCAGCGCATCGCAGCGCGCCTGCTGAAAGAGATCGGCAACCGACTTCAATACTTGGTGGACGTGGGTGTGGGCTACCTGACCCTCGAACGCCGAAGCAATACGCTCAGCGGCGGAGAGACCCAACGCATCGACCTCGCCACATCGCTAGGCAGCAGCTTGGTGGGTAGCATGTACATCCTCGATGAGCCGAGCATCGGTCTTCATCCCCGCGATACGCAACGCCTCATCGGGGTACTGAAGAAACTGCGCGACCTCGGGAATACCGTGGTGGTGGTGGAGCACGACGAGGAAGTGATGCGCGCCGCGGACCACATCATCGACATGGGTCCGATGGCCGGCAGCAACGGCGGCCAGGTGGTGTTCAGCGGCACCCATGAGGATCTCCGCAACAGCGATGGGCTCACGGCCAAGTACCTCACCGGACGGGAAGTGATCCCGGTACCTGCACGTCGGCGCGCCGTGCGCGATCGCCTCCTCCTGCGGGGTGCGAGCGAGCATAACCTGAAGAACGTGGATGCGAGCTTCCCCTTGAACATGCTGACCGTAGTGACCGGTGTCAGCGGTAGCGGGAAGACGACGCTCGTGAAGCGCATCCTGTATCCTGCGCTCAAGCGCATTCTGGAGGGTTTCAGCGAACGACCGGGAGAACACATCGCCTTGGAAGGGGACATCGGTCGCATCGAGGCGGTTGAACTGGTCGACCAGAACCCCATCGGCCGCAGTTCGCGCAGCAACCCCGTCACGTATGTGAAGGCTTGGGACGAGGTGCGCCAGCTCTTCTCCGAACAGGATGTGGCACGCGTGCGCGGCTACAAGCCCAGCTTCTTCAGCTTCAACGTGGACGGCGGTCGTTGCGAGGTGTGCCAGGGCGAAGGCGAAGTGCGTATCGAGATGCAATTCATGGCCGACATCAGCCTGACCTGCGATGCGTGCAAGGGGAAGCGCTTCAAGGAGGAGATCCTCGACGCGAAATTCCACGGACGCGATGTGGCGGAGGTACTGAACATGACGGTGGATGATGCCCTCGCCTTCTTCCAGCAGCACACGGACAGTGCAGCTTGTGCCCGGATCGTAGGCAAGCTGCTCCCCCTTCAGCAAACCGGGATGGGCTACGTGAAACTGGGTCAGAGCAGCAGCACGCTGAGCGGTGGCGAAGCACAGCGCATCAAGCTGGCCAGCTTCCTCACCAAAGGCCAGGAGGAAAAGCCCACGCTCTTCATCTTCGATGAGCCTACGACCGGTCTGCACTTCCACGATATCGCGAAACTGTTGCACGCCTTGGAGATGCTCATCGCCAATGGACACAGTGTCATCTGCATCGAACACAACACCGAGGTGATCAAATGCGCGGACCACATCATCGACCTCGGTCCTGATGGCGGCAATGGCGGTGGTCAGGTGGTGTTCACCGGTACACCGGAGGAACTCGTGGTGCATGCGGGCTCACTCACGGGTGCTGCACTCGCGCAGAGTTGGCCGCGGTCAGCGCAGTAGCGTCACGTGTCCCGTTACGGTCACGGGCTTCTTATCGTCGCAGGTGGCCGAGTAGGTGAGGATCACGAAGTAGGTACCATCCGGTACGGTATCGCCCCCATTGTCCAGCTTCCCGTTCCAACCGATGCCACTGTTCACGGTGCTGAACACCTTCATCCCCCACCGGTTGTAGATGTCCATGCTGTAGTCCGTGGCATCCACATTCGTCGGCAGGAAGCGATCGTTCTTCTCATCACCATTGGGCGTGAACACGTTGGGGATGAACGGCGTCCCGGTGGCCACTGCCGCGAATCGTACATCCAGCGTATCCTGCACCGGACATCCCCAGGGGTCCAACGCATTGAACCAATAGGTGCCTGCCAACGAAACGAAGAGCGAATCGCCCGAGCTCCCATCGCTCCAGACGACCTGCAACGGCTCGAAAGGCAACTGTAGCAATCCACTGGAACCGGGACACAAGTCCACATCCGCCAAGGATGGGTAGCTGGGAGCCTCTTGGAGCACGATGGTGTCCGCACCGGCGCAGAATCCATCGGTCACTTCCACGGAATAGGTACCGGCCTCCGACACGGCGATGGACTGTGTGGTCTCGTTGGTGCTCCAGGTGTAGCTATCGAACCCTGGACCTGCGTCGATGATACCGTTGCCGTCGGGACATATGGGAGCCGTCACCGGCAACTGGAGATCGATGCCCGGCACCTGGACCGGCACCGTCAACGTGAGGAAGGCGGTATCGGCACACACGACGTCCACTACTCCCAACGTGATCGTGTAATCCCCCGGAGCGGGATAAGCGTGTACCGGATTGGTCTGCGTGGAAGCAGTGCCATCGCCAAGGTCCCAGAAGAAGATGGTACTGCCAGTGCTCAGATTGAAGAGTTCCACTTCCACCGCATCGCAATCGCCGGTAGGTTCTGCTTGGAACAAGGGCTCCAGTACCAATGGCTCCACAACGCTCACCTCCAGGTAGGCCGTGTCCACGGCCACGCATAGCCCGGTGGAGGACCCGACGAGCATGATGGTGTAGGTGCCCGCTTCGCTGTACAAGTGCTCCAGGGAGGCTTCGGTGCTCAGGGTCCCGTCGCCAAGGTCCCACGCCCAATCATCGGCCGTGCCAATGGCACTGAACAGGATGGGTTCGATGACACACGCACCACTTGCCGTGATGTTCGCATCGATGTTCACCTGCACGTTCTGCTCGAAATCGATCTTGAACACACCCAGGTTGCAAGCATTGACCCCCGCGTTGTTCGTGTTGCTCCATGCGCCCGGTGTGGTGGGGAAGTCACTGTTGTTCCAGCAACCGGCGCATACCGCTTGGTACACGATGCCGTCCTTGTCGAACCGGCTGGTACCTCCATCCACATGCTCTGCGCTCAGCGTGCCGCCGTAGAAGGTGGCATAGGCCAGCGATACCGCGTCCGCGTTCAGCACCATCAAATAGAAATCGCTGCCATCGGTGGTGGACTGGATGGCATCGGAGGTAACGGGCAGGCCGGTGGTGGTGCTCAGGATCGCCTGGTCGAATTGGTTCACCGTGCCACCCCACCCACTGAAGTAGATCTGACCACAATCGCTGACCAGGAAGGCTGACGGCGCGATGTCTTCCGTGCCGAGCCCACTGCCGATGCGCGTGCTCCACTGGGAGTTGGTGAGGTCATGGTCCAGCTTGTGGATGAATTGGGTGCTGCCCGGGTTCGAATAGACGCCAGCCGAAACCGGGTAGGCGCCGCGGGTCTGCCCCACCACATAGACAAAGCCAGCCTGGTCCAACTGTACGAAGTAGCTCTGATCGTAGAACGCGGTACCCAGGTAGGTGGCAGCGACCATGGCCGAACCATCCGCAGAATACCCAGTGATATAGCCATCCACACCACCGGACGAACTGGCGTGGTAGGGCGTCCCTGCCATGGGGAGATCAGCGCTTTGTGTGCCACCCGTTACGTAGATGCGACCATCACCCGCCTGCTGCACACCGAAAGCGGAATCGTCCAGGGAACCTCCGTGGTAGGTACCCCACAGGAGAGTGGAGAGCGAAGGGTCGAGCATGCACACGTAGGCATCCTGCGCACCACCGATGCTGGGCTGTGTAGCGTTCGCTGAGACCGGCATGTCCGTGCTTATGGTGCTGGTGACCATGATCGGGCGCTCCTGCGCATCGAGGATGATCTCGCCCCGGAACGGGTCACCATAGTTGTAGTCGAGTGCGGCGGAGAGGTTCAATCCGTCAGCCTGGGAGCCACCGATGAACGTGCTGCCGAGCAGTTGGGTGGCGTCGTTGCTGAAGTGGGCGATCACCGCATCGGCACCGTTGAAGTGGGTATAGCCTTCACCAATGACGAAGTTGATCTGTGGTCCGAAGCCGAAGGATGCGTCCAAACATCCGGCTGTAGTGGGGAAATCCGAGGCACCCGTCACCCCCATCACATACAACTCATCATTGCTGTCCACCACCATGCTGTGCGGGCTTTCGTTGCCGGATTGCCCGCCGAGGTAAGTGCTCCAGATGAGCGACATGCCATCGGGCGCGAACTTGGTGAGTGCCATATCGATCACATCACCCCCGTAGTTGAACTGGAGCACGCCCAGTGTGACCGGGTAGCCGATGCCGAAGGCGATTCCGCCCGCATAGAGGTGGCCGGCATTGTCATAGGTGGCCGTGAAGCCGAAGTTGTTGGCAGAGCTACCGCTGTAGCTGCCGAAGATCACCGTGGGGTCGATCACCAACGGATAGCGTGCATCATATCCTTTGGGGAACCGATAGCTGATCTCGTTGCCGTCCTGCACGTATTCGCACGGCACGGGAATACGTTCACCACGCACTTCGCTCCAAGCGACGGGACGCTGCTCGATGACCTGGCCGGCGGACGTGGTGACGAACACGAGACCGTCCCTGACCTCCAACATATCCTGCCCCTCGAAGCGCAGGCGTATGCGCGCTGCGTCGGCACCGGCAGCCACGAGCCAGTCGTACTTCAAGCCATGGTCCGCATCGGCATGGAGACTTATCCCGGGGTACACCTCTTCGAGATCCACCGCACCGAATACCCCCACTCCACCCGCCCACTTGGCCGGATCGTTCCCGAGGAAGTAGTTGGCATAGTGGGACATCCGTTCCGCTCCAGTAGCGCGCTGAGCCGCACCACCTACGAAATGAACCCGGTATGCATGGCGCAAGTAGGGTTCTTCCCGATCGCTCCGGCCACTGGCATGTTTGTGCCCCCCGCTGGCCACCACGTAGGTGAACGCATCACGCTCCACGAAGAGCGCTCCTCCACTGGTGCGAGCCCTGAATAGCACTTGCTCCGGCCACTGGCCTCGGTTCTCGTGGAACTCAGCACCACCGTGCGCTGGAGCATGGTCATGGCCGCTGACGGTCAAAGAGCCAATGCACAGAGGCACCGATACGACAAGACAGCGGAGGACGGAGGTTCGCATGGCGAATCAGTGTGATGGAAGGACGGATGCCATTCACCGGAGGTTGGCCTTCGCCCGAAGGTCGGTAACGATCCGATACCCGCGACTACCGGAACTGCAGATCGTAGAGCTTGCGGTAGGCTCCGTTGGCAGCGAGCAACTCCTGGTGGTCCCCCTGTTCAATGATGGCCCCCTTGTCCAGGACCAGGATGCGATCCGCGTACTGCACGGTGCTCAGTCGATGGGCGATGACGATGCTCGTGCGCCCTTTGGTGATGCGCTCGGTGGCCTGTTGGATGAGTTGCTCGCTCATGCTGTCCACGCTGCTGGTCGCTTCGTCCAACACCAACACCTTGGGCCGATGGACCGCTGCACGGATGAAGGAGAGCAATTGCCGCTGCCCCGTGCTCAGGATGCCACCCCGCTCCCCCACCTCGGTATCGTACCCGTTGGGCAACCTCGAAATGAACTCATGCGCCCCAACTTCCCGGGCCGCGGCTATCACCTCCTCACGCGTGATCGCCGGATCGTTGAGGGTGATGTTGTTGTGCACCGTGTCGCTGAAGAGGAACACTTCCTGCAAGACCACGCTGATGCTCCGGCGCAGCTCGCTCAACCGGTAGTCCCGCAACTCACGACCATCGAGGTACACCGCTCCCTTCTGGAATTCGTAGGCCCGGCTGAGGACGTTGATGATGGAACTCTTCCCACTTCCCGTCGCACCCACCAACGCGATCATCTCCCCCGCTTTCGCTTCGAAGCTGATGTCGCGCAACACATACTGGTCACCCTCATAAGCGAACCAAAGCCCATCGAATCGGATATCGCCGTGGAGATCGGCTGTCGACGCGCTGCCTTCATCGCCCAGCACGGCTTCCGTGTCCAGTACGTTGAATACCCGTTCGCTACCCACCATCCCCATCTGCAGCACATTGAACCGGTCGGCCAATTGACGGATGGGACGGTACAGCAGGTTGATGTACATGATGTAGCTGAACACCTCACCTACGGAGATGTCGTTGGCCAGTGTATCCTTCACACCCCACCATACGAGCAGGCCGAGTGAAACAGCACTGAGTATCTCCACCACCGGGAAGAAGATGCTGTAGGCGAGCACGCTCCGGATGTGTGCTTTGCGGTGCTCCTTGTTGATCTCCTGGAACTTCGCGTATTCCTGCTGTTCGCGCCCGAAG
>WBZX01002367.1_pt1 | contig 12815 bp, 9 predicted proteins | sample 5204211 | NCBI WGS metagenome assembly WBZX01 (sample SAMN12344362, study PRJNA552823) | activated sludge metagenome | biome: Activated sludge suspended growth; feature: Nitrification reactor; material: Wastewater; isolation source: activated sludge from nitrification reactor of wastewater treatment...
CTTCGAAGACGGTGTCAGGATCTATATATCCGGCGGAGGACATGGTCACGCTGACTTTCGCTTGCGCGGTAATCATTACGGGGTCAATGCCGCTGCCCGCAACCGTGAAACTGCCGTATAGGCCGGCCACACTTTTGGCAATCCCGTCGGACTCCATGCTATCGCCCGAGTAGAAGCGACGACCGTCCCCGTCGAAAACAGTGGCTGCTCGATAAATCACCGGCGTATCCACCGCGACATGCAAAGAACCTCGTACATCGTCTGCCCTTGAATACAGGCTTATGTCGTAATTGACATACGTTTTGCTGTACGAGTAGGGCACGACGTCGTTACAGATCCAATCGCCGTTCCTGCACGACGGATCTGGGATATACCCTTCATAAGTCACTGTCTTCTCGTCATGAAGGCGAAATGCGGCAGCCGGATCGATGGCTGAAGTCCACGTGTTGTATTCGTGGAGGAGCGTTGTTTCGAAGCGATGCCCATCGAGGGAAACGCCCGAATAGTAGGCCTCGAGTAGCTCCAGAATATCGGTCTGCGCCCAGACCTCTTGCTGGATATAGCCGTTCTGCGCACCGTGCGCGCCCGACAACATTCCTGCCAGAACACCGAACCCGGCCAACCACCGAACGGCCTTTCCTGGAAAACGCTTCATCGTTCAATCCTCCAACTCAGACAAAATCCGTTGCAACCGACCATGCGCCGCAACGCAGGTACAGAGCTCAATTCCATCGGCCCTTCGACCATGCGACAGAGAATCGCGCGCCCGTCGAGCACAGTTATCGTTAAACCACCTGGACCCGATCATTCCTGGCTGTGCGACGCTGCACTGCAGCGCCGATCACCCCAAGGCCGGCGCACAGCAGTGCCCAAGCTTCGGGCTCGGGCACAGGCGTAACGGTCACCGACACGTTGTCGAGACCCCATGATTCGTCGCTCAAACCCTGGTTCTGCAGGCTGGTGAAGCGCAGGGTGGCGTCGGGCGCGACGTGATCAAGCGTCAGCGAAATGCGATAGGTGGAATCGCCGAAGTTTCCCGTGCCATAGCCCAGATGGTTCTGCGCGTAGGCGCCGGTCCTGGGAGCAAAAGTGCCGCCATCGCCCAGGGCGCCGCCGTTGTTCGGGTATGCCTGGGTGTTGCGGCCAGCGTACTGGGCAAAGTTGGTGTACATCACTTCGACACCATCGATCTCGACGCGGAAGTAGTCGGCCGAGCCACCTTCAGGGCCGTTGCCGTCCCAGGACTGGATGATGTACAGATCGAAATCCAGCGTCAGCGCATCGTGTGCAGCGAGGTCGGCAAGCGAAAGCGTAAGGCTGCCATTCGAAAACCGGCCGAGAAAGGTTTCGCCATTGGCTGTAGTGCGCGCGGACGCACTGAAGCCGGCGGCGTTCGTCGAGAAGTCGTTCGAATAGACGGTCAGCGGGTCAGCCGCCTGCGCGGTGGTGCCCAGCAGGGCTGTGCAGGCAATGGCCAGAGCGGAACGGATAACCGGATTCAGGAGTTTCATGGGTCGGACCTCGTTACGGGTAATCGGAACAGCGGGCGGTCGAACGAGCGCGCGCCTGACTGCTTGAACGGATCCGTCAGCACATCGGGTTATGCCGAAACAGTTCTTTACGGTTTGCGGCAACCCTGAGGCTGCCGGGCCATCCGCACCCGGCTTTGCGGGCCGAGAATGAACAAAGGCCCGCAGCGAGATGCTGGCGGGCCTTCGGTGCCGCGGCAGTACACGGCGCTTGAAAAGCGCGCGTACGCCGAATCGGAATCTGGCTTCAGAAGCGGATTTCACCCCCGCGACCGCTGACACCGAGCACCGGTGACTGGTCGGCTTTCATGCGACGGGCTTCTTCGGTGACCTGCGATTGCACCCTTTCGAACAACTGGGCCACCGTGGCATCGGCAGGGGCCTTGCGGATGGCGTCTGCCAGCGACTGGGTGAACAGTCCGCCGCGGTCGCCTACCTCCATCGCATACTGCGCCGGCGTGGCGGCCGACATGATGGCGACGTGGCGACGGCTTTCGGCGAACACCTGCGACACCGGCGCGGGGTTGAACACGGCTTCTGCGACCTTTTCGCGGGTGAGGCCGCGCGCACCGCTCTTGCCGACCTCGACCACGGCGCCACGGCTGGTCGCATCGGCCGAGCCGCCGAGCAAGCCCACTGTGGCACCTCCCGAGTGGCAGGTGTCGACCAGCCAGACCACCTGGCGTGCCTTCACGTTGAGCATGGCGGACTGGATTTCCCAGAAGTCGACCGTGGTGGCTTTGTTGCGCGGATCGTAGTCGTGGAACAGCGGCACGCCATAGCCGGACAGGCCGTTGGCCGCCGACCCGTGCGACGAAATGGCGACGATGAGCAGATCGTCCGGGCCCGCCGACTGCTGTACCCGCCGCAGCGCATCACGGAATTCACCGCTGGTGGCCTGACTGTCGACCAGTACGGTCATCTGGCTGGCCGGCACGCCACGCTCACGCAGCAGCTTCTCCAGTGTCGTCACGTCCTTGCGCACACCAGGCAGATCATTGATCTTCTGACCCACCCGCTGGGATGCCGGCTTGAAATCGGAAATGCCGGCGATCACAGCCCACACCCTGGCCGGCTTGGGCAGCGGCCCCACCGCCACCGGTGCGGCCGGCGATTCGGGTAACGGAGCGGGTGCTGCGCCCGGCGCCGGAGCTGCCGGTGCCGCAGCGGGAGCCGGTTTGGGCGGAGGCGGAGGCGGAGGCGGTTCCGGCAGTGCGACTTTCTGCGCCTCCTTGATCATCTTCTCCAGCGTGCCGAGGCAGGGCTCCTTGCGGTCGGCGATCTGCCGGCGCAGGTCAGCGGCCACCTTCTCGGCGGCCCGCTCGGCAGCAGTGCGGTTGCCCACAAGGCGATGCTGTTCGGTGGTGCGGAAGCTGCCGGTCTGCGTGGAGGACGCAATCTTCTCGGCGCCGCAGTAGGCGTCGCCGCTTACGCTCACCGCCAGCGTCACGGTCTTGTCGGTCGTGGCAAAGACCGTTTCGCTGCGCGTCGCGCTGAGGATGACACTCAGCCCGGCTTCCGCACTGAAGGTGACCAGCACCTTGGGGCCTTCGTCGAGCAGTTTCTGCACGTCAGCGCTGGGCTGCACGGTCTTCAGCGCCAGACCGTCCTTGATGCCGCGGTCGTTGAGCCGGGTTTCGACCATACGGATGGCGGCTGCCACGTCTTCGTCCACGCGGTTGGCCGCCGACGTGCTGGCGCCCTTGTACAGCACGACCACGGACTGGTCGCCGGTCATGGGCAGAGCGGCCGGCTTGTCCAGAGAGGCGACCGGCGCCGCGGCCGGCGCCAACGGTTGCGAGACGGTCTGTTCCGCCGGCGACGGCAGGCTGGCGCAGGCAGACAGCGCGAACGCGGAAAGCAGGATACGGGTCGTTGTCATGGTCATCATTCGAATCGCTTGTTCAGGCTTTCGTCGCTCAGGATGGCAAAGTGCGCATCGGTGATCTTCGCGTCCTTGCTCGCCTTGCGCAGGACGCGGCACTGGCTGGTTTCCTTGCCCACGGAGGCGCACTGGATTTCCGCCACGGCACGCGTGGTTACCAACTGGCGCTCGCCAAGCTTCGCGGTGGAGGCTTCGAACACGACCAGCTTGTCCTGGGGTTCCAGTCCGTGAGCCGAACCACCGAACAGGTCGACGATTTCACCGTCGGCCTTGAGTACCTTGCCGAGTGGCCGGATTTCGGCGATGAGACAGTAGGCCGCCTGATCGAGCGCCTGTTCAATGGCTTCGCTGCGGTCGGCCTGGGCAGCCAGCTTGAAAGCATCGCTGCCAATGTCGGCCTTGCCGACAGCGCGGGCGCCCACGCCTGGCTGATCGCCATGCGCATAACGGATTTCGCATTGATCGTTGCCGCGCCCACCCGCCAATGCGTCGACCACGCTCAGATTCAGGCCAACGGTGGTGAGCGCCTTGAAGCCGCTGCCGCTGGGCACGACGTGCTGCGTGGTTTCGGCAAACTGTCCTGTCACGTCGATGTCCGCCTTCTCGATGGCATAGCGGCTGTCGAAAATCTTGAAGCGCGCGCTTTTCTGCACCTTCTTGATGAAGCGTTCGGTGAGCTGTTCCTTGCTGCCGACCACGGCCAGCCATTCCGGCGGCAAGGGGTTGTCGGAAGCGTCGTGCGCGAACAGCGCGACGCTCACCTTCATCGTTTCGCCGCGCGAGACGAGATCGAGGCGGGTGGCATCCAGGCCGCTCGGTACCACGATGGTGTCGGCGTACGCACTCGCGCAAGCCAAACCCAGCACCAGCGCAGTTGCGCCAGAAACGACGCGCAATTTCGCGGCAACCGCTTCTCCCGTCATCACGGCTTGGCCTCCTTCTTTGCAGCGTCCTTGGCCGGAACGGCTGGCTTCTTCGTCGCGGCTTTCTGCTTGATCTTGTCGATCTCCTTCTTCGCCGCCCCCTTGACCTTTTCCTGGACTTTCTGCTCCACCTTTGCCGGGATGGGTTGCGCGTCCATCCTGGCGATCTGTTCATTCATGTCGCGCACCGAACACTTCTGTTCGTAGCGCTCGTACTGATAAATAGTCCATTGCGAAGGCACCATGCGAACGATGTAGTCGCCGTACTTCAGGTGCGCCTGGGTGCGCGAACCTTCGCCGTAGCTGGCGTAGATCAGTTCGGCCAGATCCGCGTCCTCCCATTTCTTGATGCTTTCGATGGTCTGCCGCTGGATGCCGGCAATCGCCTGCGCTCTCCCGTCGCCGCCCGCCTTGCGCTGGTCGCTGCGCAGCAGGCGACCGGCCAGATCGGTGCGCCGCTTGGGCTGCCAAGTGCCGTCCAGCGCGTTGGTAAAGGTGAAGCCGGTGGCGTCGTCAAGTCCATAAAACTGCTTCACGAAGTCCTGTCTCACCTTGCCGTCGCCGATGGCCTTGTCCAGCAGGCGACCGGCGCCGTTTTCGCACAGATTCACGCGGAACATATAGCCATCGACGCCGGACACGAACATGCGGTCGTGCATCTGGCCATCCAGCTTCTGCTTTTCGAGAAAGGCGAGCACGCCCTTGATGTCGGTCTGCTTTTCGACCGGCTCTCCACCTGCCGCAGCCTCGATGCGGAAATCGCCCGACCTGCCAAAAAGGTCGGGCAACCCGTCCCATAAGCCTGTCACCCAGGTCACAAGAGACTTCTGTCCGAAGGTGCCGAACTCTTTGATGAACTGGTCGCCGAAAGGCACGGCGGTCTGTAGCGCGTTGAAACCTTCAGCTTCGAATGCGCGTCGGCCTTCGCGCAGGAACATGTAGGAAAAGCCCGCAAACGACGCTACACCCACGGTCGCGCGCATGTACTGGTTCAGGGAACTGACGTACTCGTCGCGTGACACCGCGTAGTCCTTGAACTGCGCCGGATCCTTCTTCCGCAGATATTCCAGGGCGATGTTCTGAACCGCCAGATCGTCCTTGAAATCGGACACTTTCATGTCCTTCGGAAAGCGCGACAGGAACTCCAGATCGTCCGCACCGAGCGCGCCGTCGAGCTGCCGCGCCTGCGCTTCGCGCTGGTCTTCCTTCGCCTTGCGCCAGGCATCGAGTGCAGCCAGCATCACGCCAACCGCCTTCTCCCGCTTTTCCAGCACCTGCTTGTAGGCGGCTTCGGCCTTGTCCTTGTCCTTGTTCGATGCCTCGACGATCTTGTTCGAACCCTTGATCGCGATCAGCGAGGCCGCCAGCACCAGCACGCGCTGGCGCTGCGCCGGCGTGAAGTTCTGGATGTTCTTCGGCAGTTCGACCGTTTCGTTCTCGAAATAGGCCGGGTTGTCGGTCAGCGTGGTGAAGAAGTTCTCCAGCGCCGTCATCGACATTTCGGTCACGAGGTGTTCGCCGGCCGCTTCCGCCATGGCTGCGTAATCCATCTTCCCGAGGGTGGACAGATCGGGGGTCTGCTGCCCCACCACCGACGCCGGGTTTGTTCCGTAGAGCTGTGAAAGCGCTTTCTGCACGCCCTGCTGCGACGACAGTTGCTTCATCGCTCGCAATTCGGTCAGCGCATCCTTGCCGGTGATGGAACCGCGCTCGAACAGCTTGTTCATGTCGGCGGCACTGCGTAACTGGTTGAAGTCGGCGCTGGGCTTGAGCGGTACGATCGGCCCTTGCTGTACCGGTGGCGCGGCGTTGCCTTGAAGTTGCTGCAGGGGATCCAGCGTTTTGCAACCACCAAGGAGCGACGCAGCGATCAGCGAGCAAACGAGGCGACTCAACCGAAATGCCGGTTTGGTCGCAGCGACGGATGGGGAAGGATTCGAAGTCATCGGACACTCCAGATTTTTCTGATTCGGTTTCCGTCGGCGTGCCGGCACGCCCACGAGAGGTGGCTTTCAGCGGGCGTTGAGCAGATCGGCTCTCAACAGGTCGGCATCCAGCGCCAGGATGTCGCGCCCCTCGCGCACCGGCCTGATGAAGTGCAGCACTTTCTGCTTCAACGCCATTCCGCCCAGTGCGGGGTTACGTTGTGCGACAAGGGCAGCCATGCCGGCAAGGAACGGTGTCGCGGCCGACGTGCCGGCAAAAGCACTTCCGGCAGGCAATCGGGTAGCGGCATCCGGCTTTCGCCGTCCGTCTTCGGTCGGGCCCCGCCCACTGTAGGCGGCATAGGCCTCGCCGTCTTCGGCCAGCACGCCCACCGTCAGGGCCGCCGCCGCAGTCCCCGGCACACCGACGCTGCGTTCGGCATGAGCCGGCCGCAACTGCGCACTCCCCTCGACGAACACGTGCACGGCGGACTCTGAGACCAGCCGGGTCGCCCTCAAACCGAACAGATAGTCGCCAGGTTCGAGATGCATCTCGATGCGCTCGACCGGCCGGGCACCCGCAGCCTGGTCGAGTTCCGACTGTGCGATCAGCACCGGCGCAGCCCGGTCGTCGACGCGATAGAGATAGGCGTCCAGGTCGCCGACCGCACGTCGGCCGCGGAACGCCGCCCAATCGTTCCAGTTCGCCGTGATGCGGACACGTCCGGCGCGAGCGACGCTGATCAGCAAATGGTCGGCCTGCCCGCCAGCCAACGGTACATCGATCCAGCCGTTGGCATTGCGGTCCCGCAAGCTCCCGTGCCAGTGCAGATCCGCCTGGTTCCCCGCCGCAACGACCCACAGCGGCGCCGCACCCTGCCGGCTCGCCTGCATGGCACGATCCAGCGCGGCGCTGCCGTCGAGCGGAAAGTCGTAGCCTGCAGCGGAAACACTGACGACCTGGGCGCCGATGCGGCGCGCCTGCTCCATCGCTTGCAGCAGCCGGCCCTCCGTGAGCCGATCCACGCCGATCTCGACGACGTTCGCATCGGGCGCGACGCTGCGGACAACGGCCGAGCAGGCCGCGCCATGACTGCCCGCTTCGAAGGTCGACAGGCCGGACCCTGCATCGATCACGGCCAGCTTTACACCGCGACCGCTCACACCGGACGCATGCAGACCGGCCACCAGCGGGCTTGTCTGTATCCCTGCCAGGGGACGCACTGCCGCCGCCTGCTGCCCGTCCGCTTCGCCCTGAGGCACGGCCAGCTTCAGCATGTCGATACGGCGAGCAAGAGCATCGAGCATAGCCGGCGAAACGCGCACAAACACCTCGGAATCGACCGTAGCCTCGACCTCGCCGCCCAGACTTTCGACCAGCGACGCCAGTTCGCGCTCCCGGTCCGGCTGCGCCACAAGCGTCACTGCGAGCGGGGCGTCGGGGGGAAAACGCTTGGCCGAGGAACGCGCCTCGATCTCGCGCCGCAACTCGTCGCCGATCACCCCTGGTTCGGCAAGCGAAAACGACTTTCCGACCGACTCCTGCACTGGGGGGGGCTTCAGGTCGCGCTGGGCACGGCGCACCCGTTCCGGCCACTCCAGCGACTGAGCGAAAACCGGGGAGAGCCATACGCCCGCCGCCAGACCCAGGACGAGGCAGACCGGGCCGGCCCTGCGCGCACAATCAACCCAGCTCATCCCGCAGCTTCTTCATGGCATAGCGGATCCGGCTCTTGACCGTTTCGAAACTGGTGGATGTCGTCGCTGCGATCTCGTCCAGCGACAGCCCCGCATCGATGTGCAGCAACAGTGCCTCGCGTTGCGGCTCGGGCAGGCGGTCGATGGCGGCGATGAGTTCTTCGCTCGACTGCTTTCGCATCAGCCACCGATCCGGCTCCTCGTGGGCGGGAATCGTCGGCTCGACAGCGGCCCGCTCGTGCTCGTCGGTCGAGTCGTCGTCGAGGGAAACCGCCCGGTTGCGATTGCGCGCGAGCTTGAAGTAGTCGCGCACATGATTGACAACGATGCGGTACAGCCAAGTGGAAAACTTGGCTGTCGGCTCGTAGCTGCGGCGCGCCTGCGTCACCTTGATCCATACTTCCTGCGCCAGATCGCACGACTCGGAATGATCGCGGACCATGCGCAGGATGTGACGGAAAACGCGGCGGTCATGTCTGCCGTACAACGCAGCAAATGCAGACGCGTTACCGTCGCGATAGGCGAGCATCAGACCTTCATCGGGAAACTCCGGCGGGTAAACCATGACTGACCGTGATGCATCTTATAGTTGTTGCAAAACGTATATGCGCGGGGCACGCAAATGGATCATTGCCGATTTCATTGCGACATGCCAGTTAACTTTTGGCTGGCAGCGCCTTCGGTCGTGGCCGAAAAACTTTTTTGCAGTTCGACCATGGAGGCATTGCATCCCAGATCGGCAAGACGCCGGTATTCCGCTTCCCATGCCGCCCGGGGAGCGTGGTCGCCGGGGAGGCGAAGCGCGCAGGCACCACCCTTGCTGACCGGTGGTGAGGGCAAGCCTGCCGGAATGCCATCCGGCACCGGCGCACCGGCCGGCGGCGCCGGATCGGTGGAGGCTGGCGAAAGCACTCCTTCGTCGCGGCCATCGACGCCAAGGTCGACGACCAGCGCAATCGCCAGCACAGCGGAGAAAGCCACGGCGAACAGCCCCATCCATCCGCTGCGGAAAAGGGTCTTGCGAGGCGCGGCCGGCGCTCGCACGCTCTCTTCCGCAGCCGCCATGATCCGCGCACGCAACGCATCAGGCGGTGCAACGCCTTCGCTCGCCTCCCGGTACTGCTGCGACAGCGCCTCCAGCACGCGCCGCTCGCCTGCATCGAAATCTTCCTGTGTATCCGTATTCTTCGGGGCCATTTCAGCCTCCTGTATCCGCAAGGAATACCGCATTGAACGAGCGCGGTTCTCCGGTGGGGTTAGCTCGCGGGAAAATATACGACGAAAGTTATATATCCATGGTTTGAGCGTACTTTGCGGACGGCGACTTACGGCATCGACCCCATCCGGGCGCGCGCATCGTTCAACCTGAAAACCTCGGTTGATCGGCGAGGTGGATGCGGTTGGCGCGGTGTAGGGCAAGGCGCGAGGACGCGGCAGGATGGATCCCCACAAGGACGAGCAACACGGCCGGGCGCCCGCCGGTCGCGCACGCAACGTCGACGGCTCTCACCCGGAGGGTGAGTGATGCACACTGACAAATATCCTTGATGGGCAGAGCGAGATGGTGAGACATGCGGGACGTACAACACTCAGACGGCCCGCTTGACACGACTTAACTCACCCTGTCGAGCGCCAGATCGATCTGGAAACCGAAATCCCTCCCGGACAGGGAACCCGCGAAGTCCGGATGCGGTTTTGCCAGAAAGCGATTGACCCGTTCTGTCAGCGCCGGCGGACACAGCGCCGACAGACGCTGCGCGGCGAACACGGACAGGGCCATCACATCGAGGCGCATCGGTTCGATGCTTTCGTTGTCGAATCGCCTCAACTCGTCTTGCGTGGCGGAAATTCGACCGAGCGGCGCGTAACGCCGGCAGCGGGCGAAGTCCATCAGGCGGTAGTGGCCGGCAACGAACCCGAGGCAGGCGTGCGAGAAATCGAAACAGCGCACGCCGCGCGACCAGGCGTGGTCCAGTGCGACGCCAAAGGTGAGCAGCCGTTCGATTTCGGCCTCCAGCTCGCCGGCATCGGCGCCGTGCGCATGCTGTGTCGGTGCGCGCAGGTCGGGCGGGCATTCGAACACGGCACACAGCGCATCGTCCCGTTCGCCGAAGTCGAGCAGGCGCGCAAAGCCCGGGGGGTGCAGCGCGTGTGCACACGCAATCTGATTGCGCAAGCTCGTCACCGCGGCAGCGTCGTCCAGCGGCGCGCGGCGCAACAGACCCTGCAGGCTGCCTTCGGCCGATGCGACCCGGCGTTCGAATGCCGGAAGCGGCGACGCGCCGGCATCGCGCCATTCGCGTATCGCGGCCGGTGCAGGGGGATCGACGGGAACCGGGGCATCGTCAAGGCAGGCGCCGTTTTCCAGCGCTTCGACCAGGGCGCGTCCGCTGGCCGGGCGCTGCATCGGGTCGTCGTCCAGCGCGGCGCGCAGTGCATCGATCATGGCTGCCGGCACACGGTCGGCGAGTGCGTTCGCGCGGCGCAACGCGGCATTCTCGACGAGGTCGCGCAGATGTTCGTGGATGGAACTTGCAGTCGGTGCGCCACCGAGCAGGTGCAGGCACAGCGCGGCCAGCGCGTGGATGTCGCTGGCCGGCATGACCGGGCCGCCGCGCAGCGTTTCCGGGGCGACCTGACCGATCGTCGGCAGCAGAAAGGTGTCACCTTCCAGCGATGTGCCGATTTCCAGGCAGGCACTGAAATCGGCGATGCACGGGCAATGCGGGCCGACCACCACTGAGCGGGCGTCGATCTGCCGCAGCACGCAACCGTGGGCGTGGATGTGATCGACCGCCGACGCCAGCGGGCGCAGCAGCGAAAGGGCCATACCGGGCGGGAGCCCGCCGCCCTGCGGGTCGGCCTGCCTCAGCACATGCAGCAGCGATGAGCCGCCGGGCGCGTAGCGGGCCCAGGCGCAGTCGCCGTCGCGGTTCAGATCGACCAGGCGCACGATGGCCGGGTGGTCGAAGCGGTCGATCAAGAGGGCTTCACGGTCGACGACAGACGCGGTGCCGGCCACGAGGTCGTCCACGCGCAACAGCAGGTCGCCGCCGTCACGGTCGATCAGGCGCGCATCCCAGCGACCGCCATCGGGCGGGTACTCCACGGCGTCGGGAAAATAGCGGCGGGCGAATTCGGCGATGCGATATGCAGGCAGCGGCATGATGAACGGTGGCAGAAGGATCGGCAGGCGGACGCGAGCATGCCGGAAGGATGTGCGCCTGTGCAATCGCCACGGCATGAAGGCCGTGTGGCAACCCCTTTCGCACGCATACGCCGTTCAACACGCATCCGCCCTCTGGAATCCGCCATGACCTCGCCTCCCCACCCGCTGTGGCGCCACCTGCTGCGCGGCACCTTCATTTCGCTGGCCGTTCTGGCCGGTCTGCCCATCGTTGCGGGCCTGCTGTTCTGGCTGTTCGCGGTACTGAGCCCGGACGAGGTGCGCAGCCCGCAGGCGCAGGCGCTGATGGACTGGGAGGTGGACTACCGCGAGGATGGCAATGGCGCTGCCTGGCTGGAGGGCATGCTGGCGCCGCCGGGCAGCGATCCGCTGGCGCTGGGGCGTGAGCGCCTGACGCATCGCATGGCGCACTTCAGCCGCCCTCACGCGGAGCGCGGCGCATACGTCATTCCGCCCATGCCCGACGGCGCGCTGGTCATCGACGCGGCCACCCTGCCGCTGCGCTGCCGCGATCAAGCCGGCCGCTGCCTGGATGCATGGCTTGCGGAAGAGCCGAAGGTGCGCGATGCCGCCGCCCGCTATGCGCTGCTGCGCGAGCGGCTGGAGGTGCTGCTCGGCATGCCGCGCCTGCAGCCACCGGTGTTCGCAGAGCCGGACGAGCCGATAGCCAATTTCTCGCCGTTGGTGAACGCGCTCAGACTCAATCTCGCGCTTGCCACGGTCGATCTGGCCGCGGACCCGGCCAGCGCCGAAACGGCACGGACGCAATGGACCAAACAGGTGCGCTTCCTGCGGCGGGTGCTGGCCGAGCCCGATGCGAGCCTTGTGACAAGGATGATCGCCATCGCGCAGCTTGAGGAGCACTGGCTGCTGCTGACCGAGTGGCGCGCGCACTGGCCCGACCCCTTCCCGTTGAGCGACGATGGCACGGTGGATGCGTTGAGCGAGGCGGAGATGGATCTGAGCGGGGCGATCCGGAGCGAAATCGCGCTGCTGGACAAGCTCCTCAGGAACCGGGCGCCTTCCAAATTCGCGGGTCCCTTTGATCGGTTCGTGCCCACCGTGTTCTGGGCCATGACGGCGCCGACCTTCAAGCAGGAAGCTACGGGCAATCACATTGCCAGCGCCCTGCACGCGCTGACCGGAACACAGGCGCTGCCGCTCGCGCAACGCGCCCAGGCTTTACGCGAGCGGGCCGCAGAGGCTGAACGTTACAGCGACGACAATCTGCTGACGAATCTCGCCGGGCGCATCGTTCTCTCGGACAGCATGCTGTATTCGGACTACGGCCAGTATCAATACGCCATCAACGATCTGGCCGCCGCGCTCGCCCTGGTTCATCTGCAAGAGCGCCTGATGAACGCGTCGCCGGATGCCGACCTTGCCGCGTTGGTGGCGGCCGATCCGGCTTTCGCAGCCATCGACGCCAGCGCCCGCCCGCGCTGGAACACCAACGCGGGCACAATCGAATGGACGCGCCTGAAAGTACCCACGGGCGAGGGCGCGAGCGAGGCAGGGAAGACGATGCGCGTGCCGGTGCCGGCCGGCTGACCCGGCTCAGCCGATCGGGGCCGCGGCCGGCGCCTCCTTTTTCAGCCCGGCCAGTGGCGGCAGCGGCGCAGCGAGCAGGCGGTCGGCACGGTAGATGCCGGCGCCGAAGCGCCCGGT
>WBZX01002371.1_pt1 | contig 12798 bp, 10 predicted proteins | sample 5204211 | NCBI WGS metagenome assembly WBZX01 (sample SAMN12344362, study PRJNA552823) | activated sludge metagenome | biome: Activated sludge suspended growth; feature: Nitrification reactor; material: Wastewater; isolation source: activated sludge from nitrification reactor of wastewater...
CAGCATCCCGGGCAGCACCTGGATCCGGCGTGGCGCGACGGCCTGGTTGCGCTGCGCCACCGAGGCCGGGTCGATCTGGACGAGCACGCGGTAGTAAGCCTGTTCGCCCTGCGGCGTGCGTTCCTGCAGCGCGTCCGGGCTGACATAGGTCACGTGCCCCGAAAGGGCACCGTAGACGGTGTAGTCGAACGCGTCGAGCTTGATCGCCGTGCGCGTGCCGGGTCGCACGTGGGCGATGTCGGCCGGTGGCAGCTTGGCTTCGAGCACCTGCTGACCGCCGGTGGGCAGCAACTCAAGGATGACCTCGCCCGGGCGGACCCGGGCCCCGGGTGTCGTGATCTGGATGTTGCGCACCAGTCCGTCGGCGGGCGCCAGCACCTGCATGCGCTCGAGCTGCACCTCGCGCTCGGCCAGCACCTGCGCCTGCGTCGACAGGTCTTCCTCGGCCTTGGTCATTGCCTCCTGGGCGTCCTGGAAGAACCGGCTGCGCTTGCTGTTGATCTGGCCCTGGAGTTCCGCCTCTTGCTTCTGCAGGCGCAACACCTCGGCGCGGCCGATGTCGCCGGTGGCCACGAGGCCCGACGCCAGCGCAAGTTCCTCGCGCGTGAGCAACAGACCCTGGCTCAACGCCGACACTTCGGACTCGAGCGCGGCCTTGCGCCGCTGGAACAGCAGCCGCTGGTTCTCGACGAAGGCCGGATAGGCGCGGGCCTCGGGCGAGAACACCAGAGGCCGGCCCATCACCTCGGACTCCAGGCGGACCAGCGCCGCACGCAAGGCCGCCACGCGTGCCCGGCTGTCAGCCACGGCCGCCTCGGCTTCCGCGCGATCGAGCTGCACCAGCAGTTGCCCGCGCCGCACCGACTCGCCTTCGCGCACCGCTACCTGGACGATCTGGCCGTCGGTGGCCGCCTGGACGACCTGGGTCCGGGCGCTGGCGATCACCTGCCCCCGAGCCCGGGCCACCTGCTCGAGTTCGGCCTGAGCGGCCCAGGCCACGAATGCGGCACACAGCGCGACACAGCCGACCAGCCACAGTACCGGGCGCATCGAGGTCGCCTCGTCGCCGGCCTGCGGTGAAGTGGCGGGCAGGTTGTCAGACAGCATGGGCAGCACGGGGCACCTGTGGATCGGCGGGCGGTGATGCGACGTCGGTACGCCTGACGGCGAGGGCTTGTGTCGAAGGCTTCAAGACGTCGTCACGGGGACCGACGATGCAGCGCCCGTCGGCCGTGACGACGATCACCTTGTCCGTGAGCGAGAGCCACGCCGTGCGGTGGGTGGCGATGACCACCGTGTGCCCCGGCTGCAACGCAGCGCGAAACGCCGCCACGGCGCGCGATTCGGTGGCGTCGTCCATCGACGCGCTGGGCTCGTCGAGCAGCCAGGCCTGCGGGGCCTGGAGCAGCAGGCGCGCCAGCAGCACCAGCTGGCGCTGTCCTGCGGACAACCCCCGGCCGCCGTCTCCGATCGGCCGGTTCAGACCCAGGGGATGGGCGGCCACGGCGGGCGCGAGGCCGACCGCCTTGACCGTGTCGACCAGGCGCTGCTCGTCAGACGGTGCGTCCAGGCCCGCGCACAGGTTGCTGCGCAGCGTGCCCGAAATGAGCCGAGCGTCCTGCGGCATGAAGGCGACGGACCGGCGCAGTGCGGCGCGGTCGATCTGGTCTACCGACAGCCCGTCGATCAGCACATGGCCTTGCGTCGGCGCGTACAGGCCCCCCAGCAGCCTGAGAAAGGTCGACTTTCCGCAGCCCACCGGCCCGAGCACGGCCACCCGCTCGCCCGGCTGGATCTCGAGGGCGGGCAGGGCCAGCGGCTTCATCTGGCCGGGATGGGCGAAGCGCAGGTCCACGGTCTTCCAGTGCCCACGCAGACGGGCCGGATTCAGCAGGTCGTCAGCCCCCTGCCCTTCTCGCGGCAGGGCATAGAAATCCTGCAGCGCGACGACGGCCACCTTGGCATGAGCCCACTGCACCAGCAGCCCGGGCAGTGCCGCAACAGGCCCCAGCACCCGCACCGCCACCATCGAGCAGGCGATCAGCGCGCCCATCGTCAGCGATCGACCGTCCGCCACCGACAGCGCCCCCAGCGCCACCAGCATCACGTAGCTGACCTGTTGCATCCAGCCTGACCACAGCGCAACCGCATCGTTGCCACGTCGCAACCCGGCGTCCGCCCCGGCACACTCCCGACTCAGGTGGTCCCAGCGCGCCGCCAGCTCCGGCCCTCGGCCCGCGGCGCGCACGCCTTCCATCGACGAGATGGTTTCCACGAGCAGACCATGACGCTGGTTCTGCCAGCCGAAGCCACTGCGGGCGCGCGATTCGATCCGGTGCTTGAAGACCCATCCCAGCAGCAGGGCCAAGGCCAGGAACGCCATGGGCACCAGGGCCAGCGTGCCGCCACCCACCGCCGCGATGAACACAGCGAACACCAGGGCGAAAGGCGCGTCGAACAGGGTGAAAAGCACCATGGACGTGGCGAACAGGCGCACCTGGTCCATGCTGCGAAGGTGGGCCGCGAGCACGCCGCTGCCCGCCGACAGGGCTTCGAGCCGCGCCGTCAGCAGGCGGCCGTACACCGACCCCGCCAGCGAGCGCTCCACGCCCACGTGCACACGCTCGAGCAGCACAGACCGGAGATGCCGCACCATCAGCTCGAGAAGCGTCGCGAGCATGGCGCCCACGGTCAGCACCACGAGGGTGGAGTTGCTCTGCGACGGGATCACGCGGTCGTAGACCTGCATGCTGTACAGGGACGTGGCCAGGGCCAGCAGGTTGGCCAGAGCGGCCGCCAGCGCCACCTGGACAAACGTGCCCTTGCGGGACGCCAGCGCGCGGAACACCTCGCGCCAAGGCGTGGCCGATGCCGCTGTCGGCGTCGGCGGGTAAGCGTGGCCGGTCGCCGGCGTGGTGCTCACGGCTGCAGCTCCGTAGCCGACGGCAGGCCGATCATCACGGCCAGGCGCACCTGCCCGACGGCCAGCTCCAGCGCCACGGCGGCCGCTGCCGCCTCCGCCGCCGTCAGTTCGCGGGCCGCGTTGAGCACGTCGAGCCAGCTCTTGCGGCCCGCCTCGAACTGGCGCTCGAAGGACTGCAGCACGGCCCGGTTGGCTTCGACGCCCGCGGTCTCGCCGACGAGGCGCTGTTGAAGTCCCGACAGTGCTGTCCATTCGGACTGCAGGCCGCGCGCCAGGTCGATGCGCGCGGACTCGAGCGCCGCTCGCGCGGCATCGGCCCGCGCCAAAGCGGCCCGCGTGGCCTGGGCATCGCCCCCCCAGCTACCCGGCGCGTATTCGACGGAGAGATACAGCCGCGACGACGCGCCACCGTCGACCTGCTGGTGCGACGCCACCGCGTTGATGACGGGCCAGCGATCCGCCTGCAGGGCCCGCGCCGTGGCATCGGCCGCCTGGGCCTCGCTGCGCAGCCGAGCCAGTACCGGCGAGTCCTGCTCGGCGCGGACGAGCCATCGGCCAGGCAGCAGAGGTGACGCGAAGGGCCATGAGTCGGTGCCCGGGAGCATGGGCGGATCGAGCATCGAGTGAAAGCCGAGCGCCCGCAGTTGCGCATGCGCCGCGGCCGCCGCGGCACGATAGGACGCCATCTCGGCACCGGCCTGCGCCACGCGCCCGAGCACCAGCGCCACGTCGGCGTCGCTGCCGAAGCCGGCGCGTCCCCGCGCACGAGCACTTTGCTCATAGCGAGCCAGGCGCTGGAGCGCAGCGTCCTGGGAAGCGATGCGCGCCCGGGCCACGGCCCATTGACGCCACTGTTCCAGCAACTCCAGCACGACCGCTCGCCCCGTGTCGTCGGTCCGCGCCGCCGCGGCGCCGACCTGGCTGCGCGCTGCGTCGATGCGAGCCGAGGTGGCACCCCAGTCGTGAAGAGTCTGCGTGAGCCTTGCTTCCGCCGACGTGACACCAGCCCTCGACGTCAGCGCGATCGAGGGCCGGGGAAGGCGACGCGTTTCGACGCCCGAAAGATCCAGGCGCGCAGCCTGCTCCTGCCCACGGGCGGCCGACACCGACGGGTGGTTGGCGGCCACGGCTCGCAGGGCATCCATCAGGTGGCCCTGAGGCAATGCCGCGTCGGCGAGCGCCGACGGCGCAACGCAGAGACTGGCACCAAGCTTGGCGCACAGCACCAGCAGCCGCCGGCAGCGAGGCACAGCGGCACGAGAAAGGGAGACTGCCTTCGACACTGCACGGTGGCCCGAGGCAGTGGCGTGGAAGATCGTGAGTGGTGTCATGGGAGGTGACATCGGCCAGTCGACTGGGCGAAAGGAGTCCCCGGATGGCCCATCGGGCATCGATCGACAGGCACCGCGGCCGCCCGGGCGGCGCCCGACGCACGGCCGGCATCGATTCGAAGTGCCGGGCCGGAACCCACCCGTGCGTCATCACCTTGCGCCGTCATGGGGCGCGACTGTGGGCAACTGGCTGGCTACTTGGCGAACCCGGAACGAGACACGTCGAACAGCGACATCGACTGCAGGACTATCGACACGAACCAGCGCAGCGTCGACATGTCGTCGTTTGATCCCCGATTGGGCCAATCTGGCGTCTGGCGGCGGGCCTTGGTGCCGCAAAACTGCTCTCACGCCGATTGACTCGGAGCTACTCACTTCATGAGGCCGCTTTCGAGAGCGATCCGTCTGATTGTTGGCTTGAGTCTGTTCGTCGCATCAGCGTCGAAGACCGCCGGCGCAACGCTGCACGGGCACATGGAGATGATTGCCAAGACATCGCCGCCGCGATGCCGCAGGTCAGCCAGCGCGCCCTCGCGAGCCTGAAGGCGACGGTCGACCTGATGGTCCAGACTTCGCTGCTGGAACAGGGCCGGATGTTCGACGAACACAAGGTCCGGTTCGACTCGCAGGCCAAGGAACTCGAGAGCGGGCGCTTGCGCAACAGCGAGGCTCTCCTCATCGCTCGCCGCAATGCGCTGGGCCTGGGCCTGGCGGTCAGCCGGGCCGGATTGGCCGCGGTGGGCAGTGGCGCCAGCGGCGTCGCATCGCGGCGCTGTACGGTCAGCTCGAAAATCTCAATCGCAACCGAAGCGAACCGCTGGCAGCGACGTGCCACGCCCCGAGGCAACCAGCGTTCTCGCTGTCCCTTCTGAGCGAGGTGGCCACCTCGCAACCTCAGGAGGCCGGCCGCTATCTGGGCGACATCCGTCGCAACTCGCTGACTCGGCGCATCCTGATCAATCTGGTGTCCAGCGCCGTGAAATACACGGACCGTGGTCAGACAGGAAGGCCTGGGCATCGGGCTTTCCGTGGTGCACAGGGCATCGGCGTTTGCGCAGGGCACCTGGGTGGCGCTGGTCGACGACAAACCCGAGGTGCGCGAAGCGCTGGCGGACCGCCCTGCAACACTGCCTTTCGCCCAAGCCGTCGACGCCCCAGGGCAGACCGTCCGACGGCGCGGACTCCTTGGGATGACATCGCCAAGGCGCCCCCAAAAAGGCAACGGCCTAGCGTCACCGCTAAGCCGTTGATTGAATTGGTGGGCCCTGTAGGATTCGAACCTACGACCAACGGATTAAGAGTCCGCTGCTCTACCAACTGAGCTAAGAGCCCCAAGGGATGCCGGACTGCTCAATCCGGTGGTGGGTCGTGCAGGATTCGAACCTGCGACCAACGGATTAAAAGTCCGCTGCTCTACCGACTGAGCTAACGACCCCCCGGCAGAGCCCGGCATTATAGGGGCAGTCCGGGAACCTGGCTCAGCCCCCCGACTCCGTGGTTGCACCGAGCCACTGACGGACCACCTCGCCCGCGGCAGCCATGCCGACGCTGGCAGTGACCATCACGCTGGAACCATAGCCGTGACACGCTAGATTGGACTCGACGTCGGCTGCGCACTGCGCTGCGTCGGGCAGGCGCACGGGCTCGCGCGAGAACACGCAGCGCAGGCCCATCGCGCCCTGTCGCGGCGCGCCTTCATGCTTGCGCAGTCGCTGCCTCAGGGACGCCAGCAGAGGGTCGTGGGTGACCAGAGCCAGGTCATCGACCTCGATGCGTTCGGGCTGCTGCTTGCCGCCGGCGGCACCGGCGCACACGAACGCGATGCCCTCGCGCATGGCCCAGGCCGACAGGGCCTGCTTGGTGCGCACCTGATCACAGGCATCGATCAGCGCGTCCACCGTCACCGGCAGCAGGCCGGGCCAGTTGTCGGGCGTGGCGAAGTCCTCGACCAGATGCAACTGGCAGGCGGGATGGATGTCCGCGATGCGCTCGGCCAGGGCGTGCACCTTGGACTGTCCAAGCGTCTTCCCGAGCGCCTGCACCTGCCTGTTCACGTTGGACTCGGCCACGTGATCCAGATCCACCAAGGTCAATTCGGCCACGCCGCAGCGCGCCAGCGCCTCGGCGGCCCACGAACCCACGCCGCCCACGCCAACCACGGCCACCCGGGCGCGGCGCAGGCGCGCGTAGCCTGCATCGCCGTACAGCCTGCGCAGGCCGCCGAAGCGGCGCTCGGCGTCGGCTGCGTCGTCAGTCAAGCCATCCGCTCCAGTCGCCAAACCTGGTAGCGCAGGGCCAGCATGGCTCCGACCACGATGCCAGCGACGGCGATGAAGCTGCCCAGAGCCAGCGTCGACAGGCCGGACAGGCCCTGTCCCACCGTGCAGCCCATGGCGGTGATGCCACCCACGCCCATGAGCCCGGCACCCACCAGATGGTTGGCGGTGTCCTCGACGCCGGCAAAGCCTTCCCAGCGGAAGGTGCGCGTCGCCAATGCCACGAGGGCCGAGCCGATGACAACGCCCGCCGTGGTGACGATGCCCAGAGTGAGCAGCTTGTTCTTGTCCGAGAAGAACAGCAGCCAGTCCACCGTGTAGGCCACGGGCGCCACGAAGGACAGCGATTCCATCCGCTGCGAGTTGGTGGCCACGAACGCTTCCTGCAGCGTGTTCGGGTCCTCGGCGACATGACCCAGTCGGCCGGACACCCACCACATGGCCACGACCACCGCACCGATACCCAGCCCACCCAAGAGCACGTCGCGCTGCCGGCCCTCGGCACGGGCCAGCGACCACAGGACGAGGCCGCCGCCGATCGCTGCGCCCAGCACCAGCGCCGCGGCGGCGCGCGAAACGCCCAGGGCGCGCGCGACCATCGACGGGAGATCGGTGGAGCCGGCGAACTCGATGTAGACACGGTCGACGGTGGCCACGCGAGCCACGCCGGTGATGCCGCGCAGCGTGGCGAAAGCAGCCAGCGCCAGCACCAGGAACACCACCACGGCCTTGAGGTTGCCGCCGCCGATGCGCACCAGGGTCTTGCTGCCGCAGCCCGACGCCAGCACCATGCCCACGCCGAACAGCGCGCCGCCCGCCAGGGCCGACAGCCAGTTCAGGCGCGCCGCGGCATAGAAGCTCTTGGCGGGGTCCACCCAGCCGGCGGCCACCATGCCGTTGAAGCCGAGCATGGCCACGCCGATGGCCAGGGCCCACATGCGCATGCGCGACCAGTCGCCCACGTTGACCACGTCGGACACCGCACCCATGGTGCAGAAGTGAGTGCGCTGTGCGATCGCGCCGAACACCACCCCGAGGGCCATCGCTGCCCAGAGGACCTGCGCGGCCAAGGCCCCCATGTCGACGTCTTGCATGGGGTGAAATTGTAGGTGCCGCACTGCCGGGGAGAGCCCGGCCCGTGACAGCCCCTACTTCAGCGCGGCAAGGCGCTCCTTGCCTGCCTGCGCGGCTTCCGCCTGCGGGTACTTCTTGATCAGGTCGGACAGCGTGGCGCGGGCACCGCGCGTGTCCTTGGACTCGATCTGCGCATTGGCGATGGACAGCAGCGCATCGGGCAGCCGCGAATGGCCGTCAGGGGCCTGCTCGATGAAAGCGCGAAACGCCACGATCGACTCCTTCAGGTCCTTCTTGCCGTACAGCGCGCTGCCGAGCCAGAAGCGGGCCGCGTCACCATAGCCGCTGTGCGGCCAGCGCTGCAGGAAGCCCGTGAGCGACAACGCGGCCGCGCCGAAGTCGCCGCCGCGCAGCAGCCCGAAGGCCTCCTCGTACTGGCGCTTCTCGTCGGGGTCGGCAATGAACTCGCGGCCCTCGAAGGTCACCTTCTGCGGCTCGAGCCGCCGCATGCGTTCGTCCACGCCTTGGGCAATGTCCTTGGCGCGGCGCTGCAACTCGGCCACGTCGCGCGCGAGCTGCTCGTTGGCGCCCCGCTGGCGGGCCAGCTCGCCACGCAGCGCCTCGAGCTGGTTGTTGAGGTCCAGCAGGCTGCGCCGCAGCACGGCGATCTGCTCGCCGAGGTCACGCGTCAGGTCGCGTATCTGGTCGGCCTGGGCCTTGGCCTGCTGCTCGGTCGCGGCGCGCAGGTCGACGATGGCCTTGCGCGCCTCGTTGTCCGGGAACAGTTGCGCCTGGGCCGCGCCGGCAGCCAGGGCCAGGCTCAACAAGGCGGCGGTGCGGCTCGGCGCCATGCTCACTTGTCCTTGATCTCGGCGCGGCGGTTCTTGGCCCAGGCGGCCTCGTCGCTGCCCTGCGCAGCCGGACGCTCCTTGCCGAAGCTCACGGCTTCCATCTGGGCATCCGTCGCGCCCAGCAGCGCCAGGGCCTTGGCCACGGCCTCGGCACGCTTCTGGCCGAGCGCCAGATTGTACTCGCGGCCGCCTCGCTCGTCGGTGTGCCCCTCGATGGCGATGCGCTTGCCACGGTTGGCGGCAAGCTGCTTGGCGTTGGCATCGATCAACGGCCGGAACTCGTCCTTGATGGCGAAGCTGTCGAAGTCGAAGTAGACGATGCGAGCCGCTGCGGCAGGAGCCGTCTTGCCCAGGTCCACCGTGGCCACCTGCGACTGCGCCGTGCCGGCGCCTCCAGCCCCACCGGCCCCGCCGGCACCCGGCGCCGAGCCGGTGCGCGACTCCACCGGCACGTCCTTGTTGTCCTGCAGCGGCACCGGCGTGCTGCAGCCGGCGGCAAACAGTGCCAGGGCGCTCAAGGCGAAAGCGGCTCGGAAGGTCTGGGTCATGTCGGGTTCTCCTAGCGGTTGAACGGGCCCCACACCGGCTCGCGCACGTCGGCGCCGGTGGCGAGCAGGCGGGCCTTGATCCGGCCGTCCAGCGTGGTGGTCATCAGCACGTCGCGCCCCTGGGCGCGCGACGCGTAGATGATCAGCTTGCCGTTGGGCGCGAAGCTCGGGCTCTCGTCGTCGTTGGTGTCGGTCAGGGCCACCGGGGTTCCGCCGCCGGTGGACAGATCGAGCGTGTGCAGGCGAAACGCACCGCTGCCCAGGCGCGACACGTAGGCCATGGTCTTGCCGTCCGGGCTCAGCGCGGGGCTGATGTTGTAGGCACCGGCGAAGGTGATCCGCTGCGGGTCGCCACCGGTGGCCGGCACTCGGTAGATCTGCGGGCCGCCGCCGCGGTCGCTCACGAACACCATGCTGCGGCCGTCCGGCGCCCAGGCGGCCTCGGTGTCGATGGCCCCGCTCTGCGTCAGCCGCCGCGGCGTGCCGCCCTCGCGACTGATCAGGTACAGCTGCGAGCCGCCATCACGCGACAGGGTGACTGCCAGTTGGCGCCCGTCGGGCGACCACGCCGGCGCGCTGTTGCTGCCGCGGAAGTTGGCGATCTGGCGCCGCTGGCCGGTGGCCACGTCCTGCACCCAGACCACGGCCTTCTGGGACTCGAAGGACACATAGGCCAGTTCTCGGCCGTCGGGCGACCAGGCCGGCGAAATGATCGGGTCCGGGCTGGACAGCGCCACCTGCCCGCCCTCGCCGTCGGCGTCGGCGATGCGCAGCGTGAAGCGCCCGGCGGCACGCGTCACATAGGCGATGCGGGTGGAGAACACGCCGCGGTCGCCGGTGAGTCGCTCGTACACGGCATCGGCGATGCGGTGCGCGGCCAGGCGCATGTCGGCCAGCGGAACGGCGAGGCTCTGGCCTCCGAGATCCTGGCCCTTGACCACGTCCCAGAGCTTGTAGCGAAGGTCCAGGCGACCGTCGGCGAGACGCGAGACAGAACCGCCCACGAGCGCATCGGCCCCACGGCCGCGCCACTCGCTCATGGAGGGCTGGGCGGTCTCCTCCAGCACGCCGGGCACGTCCAGCAGCCGGAACAGTCCGCTGCGCTCGAGGTCGGCCCGCACGATCGCACTGGCCACGCCGAGCGAGGGCGACGCCTTTTCATCATCGCGAAAGCGGGCCACGGCCACCGGGATCTGGGTCGCGCCGACGCCGCTGATCTCGACCCGGAACTGGGCGCGCGCTGGCGTCATCGCGAGCGAGGCGGCGGTACCGGCCAGGGCGGCGCACACATGGCGGCGCCGCAGGAGCATGCGATTCATCGAAGTCATCGTGGCGCGGGGATTGTAAGTAGATCGAGCTGCGATTCCCCGCGGAATGCACCGCGATAATGCTTCCGCTTGTCACCATGAGCCCGCCGCTGCTGCAACGCCTGGCGCGCATCGCGCCCTACTTCCGAGCCAGCCGGGCCGGTTTCGCCGCGGCGTTCGCGGCCGCGATCGTGGCCGCGGCCACCGAGCCCTTGCTGCCCGCCCTGCTCAAGCGCCTGCTCGACGAGGGCTTCGGTGCGCAGCGCAGCTTTGCGCTCTGGGTCGTGCCGGTGTTCATCGTCGGCCTGTACGTGGTGCGCGGCGTCGCGCACTTCCTTTCGGCCTATGCCCTGGCCTGGGCGGCCAACCGCGGCGTGCTCACGCTGCGCGAGGGCATGTTCGCCCGCCTGCTCGACGCCGAGCCGGCGCTGTTCGCGCGCACCAGCGCCAGCAGCCTGACCAACACCCTGGTCTACGAAGTTCAGACCGGCGCCCAGCAACTGGCCAACGCCCTCATGATGGTGGTGCGCGACTCGCTCACGAGCCTGTTCCTGTTCGGCTACCTGTTGTGGCTGAACTGGAAGCTCACCCTGTTCATCGTGCTGCTGGCACCCGCGGTGGCATTCGTCATGCGCGCCGTGTCGCGACGGCTGGACCGGCTCACCCGGGCCTGGCAGACCGCCACCGACGAACTCGCCTACGTGGTGGAAGAGAACACGCTGGCCTGGCGCATCGTGCGGCTGCACGGCGCGGCAACGCAGGAGCGGGCCCGCTTCGGGGTGCAGAGCAACCGCCTGCGCCAGCTCATGGTCAAGACCGCCGCTGCGGGCGCCATCAGTTCGCCGCTGACGCAACTCATCGCTGCGCTGGCCCTGTCCGCGGTAGTGGTCATGGCCCTGTGGCAGGGTGGCAGCGCCGGACAGGTGACGGTGGGCGGCTTCGCCGCATTCATCACGGCGATGCTGATGCTGGTGGCGCCGCTCAAGCACCTGTCGGACGCGGCCGCACCGCTGCTGCGGGGCGTACGCGCGCTGGAGCGCGGCATCGAGCTGATCGAGAACACGCCCGAGGAGCGCGGTGGCCCCCACGCTCCCGCCAATGCCGACGGCCGCGCGCAAGGCGCCATCGAGCTGCGCAACGTGTCGCTGGCGTACCGCAGCGACGAAGGCGCACCGGCCCTGGACGGCGTGAACCTGTCCATCGCTGCAGGCCAGACCGTGGCCCTGGTCGGCCCATCCGGCGCCGGCAAGACGTCTCTGGTGAACCTGCTGCCGCGCTTCTTCGAGCCCACCGGGGGGCAGGTGCTTCTGGACGGCGTGCCCCTGCCCGACTGGCAGCTCGGCGCGCTGCGACGCCAGTTCGCGCTGGTCAGCCAGGACGTGGTGCTGTTCAACGACAGCGTGGCCGCCAACGTGGCGCTCGGCGCCTCGGTCGACCGCGAGCGGGTGCGCGATGCGCTCGCCAGTGCGCACCTGCTGGACTTCGCGCTCGCGCTGCCTCAGGGCCTGGACAGCCCGATCGGTCACAACGGCGCCGAGCTGTCCGGCGGCCAGCGCCAGCGCCTGGCCATCGCGCGCGCGCTGTACAAGGACGCGCCGGTGCTGATCCTCGACGAGGCCACCTCGGCACTGGACAGCCAGAGCGAGCGCGCAGTGCAGGACGCGCTGGAACGTCTGATGGCCGGCCGCACGACGCTGGTCATCGCCCACAGGCTGTCCACCATCGAGCACGCCGACCTGGTCGTGGCGATGGACCGTGGGCGCATCGTCGAACAGGGCACGCATGGGCAGCTGCTGGCCGACGGCGGCCTGTATGCGCAGCTGCACGCCATGCAGTTCAGGAGCTGACTCTTCAGTGCGCAAGGAACTCCCATGAGCAAGCCGTCGATTTCCCGCTGGCCCGTGCCCGAGGTGGCCGACCTGCCCGAGGACCTGCGCGCCCGCATCCTCGAGGTGCAGGCCAAGGCCGGCTTCGTGCCCAACGTGTTCCTGGCTTTCGCGCACCGGCCTGCCGAGGCCCGCGCGTTCTTCGACTGGCACGACGCGCTGATGCTGCGCGACAGCCCCACGCTCAGCCGGGCCGAACGCGAGATGATCATCGTCGCCACCTCGGCGGCCAACGACTGCCTGTACTGCGTGGTGGCGCACGGCGCTTTGCTGCGCGTGTATGCCAGGCAGCCGATACTGGCCGACCAGGTGGCCACAAACTACCTCAAGGCCGACATCTCCGAGCGTCAGCGCGCGATGCTGGCGTTCGCGCTCAAGGTGTGCAAGGACAGCGGCGCGCTGGTCGACGCCGACTACGCGGCATTGCGTGGCCACGGCTTCAGCGACGACGACATCTGGGACATCGGCGCGATCACCGGCCTGTTCGGTCTGTCCAACCGCATGGCCAACATGCTGTCCATGCCGCCCAACGACGAGTTCTACCTGCTCGGCCGCCAGCCGCGCGAAAAGAAGTCCTGAGCCCGCCTGCCGGCACGGGCCCG
>WBZX01002372.1_pt1 | contig 12798 bp, 12 predicted proteins | sample 5204211 | NCBI WGS metagenome assembly WBZX01 (sample SAMN12344362, study PRJNA552823) | activated sludge metagenome | biome: Activated sludge suspended growth; feature: Nitrification reactor; material: Wastewater; isolation source: activated sludge from nitrification reactor of wastewater...
TGCACAACGGAAAGCCAGATACCTGGTTGGTGGTTACAATGAGCTGCGGGATATGTATAAACGAAGTGTGTTGTTCAACATCGTGAAATACGATCTGAACGAAAATGATATGGACGCTGTACATGAGGAACCCCGGCGCCTTCACCTGGGTATCGATATCTGGGGCGATGCCGGAACCAAAGTGTATGCGCCCCTCGGCGGTATGATCCACAGTTTCGCCTTCAACGATCATTTCGGCGATTACGGCGCCACCATCATCCTGCAGCATCAACTGGATACGGTCCAGTTCCATACCCTGTACGGGCATTTGAGCCTGGCCGACCTGGCGGCGATCCGGGAGGGCCAGTTCATCACCCGCGGGCAATGCTTCGCCCATTTCGGCAAACCCGCCGAGAATGGAAACTGGCCGCCACACCTCCATTTCCAGGTAATTGCCGATCTGGAGTTTAAGGAAGGCGATTACCCGGGTGTTTGCAAAGAGTCGGAAAAGGAAAAATACCTGGCCAATTGCCCCGATGCCGATCTTATCCTGGACATCATGCGGTTCACCCAACCATAATATACACCCGTTGATATGCATGCAGTATGGCTGAATAAAAGATGGATATTGACCTGCAGCTTCTGGGGCTTGTTTTGCTACGCAGGGGCGCAGCAGCTTACCGGTATCTGGAGCGGCAAGATCAGCCGCAGCAGCGCCGAGCATCATGGTGTCGAGAGCATCGAGATGCAGATAAACCAAAGCGGGCGTAACCTCACCGGCTATACCTTCGCGTTCAAGGATACCAGCCGCTTTGTGTTGTTCCAGATGGAGGGGGAGCGAAACCGAAAGACAAAGAACTGCTTTATCTGGGAGATCGGCCTGCCCGCCTACCTCTTACCCGAAAACTTCAATCCCTGCCAGAAAACCTTCAATCTCCGCTATTATAAAATCGGCAATACGCAATACCTGAGCGGTACCTGGAGCGGTTTTGGCCAGGATACCAGTTGTTTTCCCGGCGAAGACCTGGTGGTGGTTTTGCAAAAGGTGAAAAAGCCAAATTACCCGCTGGAAGATTTCGTACAGCAGAAATTCCTCGATTATATTTTCAAGCGTGTGCCCCGGGTGGATACAACGGCTTTTCTGCAGCCTGCTGATCCGGTAGTTCCCGCTCCGGCGCCGGCAGTGAGCCCGGTTTCAGCCGACAGCACTCCCGCCGATCGTAAACTCGAGATCCAGGAACTGGTGAACCTGGCCGATTCGGTGGTTCATATCTCCCTTTACGATAATGCCGTGGTAGACGGTGATACCATCTCCATCTTCGTAGACAAAGAGCCGGTACTCGTAAAACAACGGATCAGCAACAAAGCCCTTGAATTCAACCTTACGCTCCGGGAACCCAATAAACCAACCGAAATCATCATGCAGGCCGAAAACCTGGGCAGCATCCCCCCGAATACGGCCCTGATGATAATAGAAACGGCCCGCAAGCGTTATGAAGTAAGGCTCAGTTCCGGCTTCGAAAAACACGCGGTGGTCATCATCACCTACAACCCGGATTAACCGGGTATCCCGACCGAACCTTTGCCGATAAATATTGTTTAAAACCCCAGTCAAGGCAGATAAAAATGTACATTTGCCGGGTAAAAACCGATACATGGAAATTAAACCAGGACCGCTGCTAGGCGCCATCAATTCACCGGACGACCTGAAGAAGATCAGCCGGGAAGACCTGCACAAAGTATGCGATGAACTCCGCCAGTACATCATCGATGTGGTGAGCGTATACGGGGGGCATTTCGGCGCCAGCCTGGGCGTGGTTGAATTGAGCGTTGCCCTGCACTATGTTTTCAATACCCCCTATGATCAGCTCGTGTGGGACGTAGGGCACCAGGCCTATGGACACAAGATCCTCACCGGCCGCCGCGATAATTTTCCTACCAACCGCAAATACAAAGGACTCAGCGGCTTTCCCAAGCGCAGCGAGAGCGAGTACGATACATTCGGTGTCGGGCACTCTTCTACTTCCATATCGGCCGCCCTGGGTATGGCGATGGCTTCTCACTACAAAGGGGAGAACGACCGCCAGCACGTTGCCATCATCGGCGACGGGGCGATGACTGCCGGGCTAGCTTTTGAAGCGATGAACCACGCGGGTATTGAAAAGAGCAATGTGCTCATCATCCTCAACGATAACTGCATGAGCATCGACCCCAACGTGGGTGCGCTCAAAGAATACCTTACCGATATCACCACATCGCACACCTACAACGAGCTGCGTGACAATGTGTGGAAGGCATTGGGCAAATTGCCGGTGGGTAAGAATTTCTCCCGCGAAATGGCCAGCAAGCTGGAAGCGAGCCTGAAAGGCATGGTGAGCAAGAGCAGTAATTTGTTTGAAGCCCTGAAGCTCCGGTATTTTGGTCCGATCGACGGACATAATATCACCAAACTGGTGGATACCCTGAAAGACCTGCGGGATATCCCGGGTCCGAAAATACTTCACATTAAAACCGTAAAAGGCAAAGGGTATGAGCTGGCCGAGAAGGACCAGACCAAGTGGCATGCGCCAGGCCTCTTCGATAAAGTGACCGGCGAGATCCAGAAAAAAGTATTCGATATTCCCCAGCCGCCCAAGTACCAGGACGTATTTGGTCATACCATCATCGAACTGGCGGAAAAGAATAAAAAGATATTTGGTATCACACCTGCTATGCCCAGCGGCTCCTCCCTCAAGTACATGATGGAGAAAATGCCCGATCGTGCATTTGATGTAGGCATTGCCGAACAGCATGCCGTTACGCTCAGCGCCGGTATGGCTACACAGGGTATGAAAGTGTTCTGCAACATCTATTCATCCTTTATGCAGCGTGCCTACGATTCCGTAGTGCATGACGTGGCGATCCAGAAACTGCCGGTGATCTTCTGCCTCGACAGGGCAGGGCTGGTGGGAGACGACGGACCCACACACCACGGCTGTTACGACATCGCGTATTTCCGTTGCATTCCCAATATGATCATCAGTTCGCCGATGAACGAAAGCGAATTGCGCAACCTGATGTATACGGCCCAGCTGGATTCCACCGATCTGCCCTTTGTGATCCGCTATCCAAGAGGAGAAGGTGTGATGCCCGAATGGCGCACCGACATGAAGGAGATACAGATCGGCACCGGTCGTAAGTTGAAAGATGGTAAAGAGGTGGCGATCCTCACGATCGGCCATCCGGGTAATTTTGCCGCCGCCGCTATCCGCGATGTTAAGGCAGAAGGCATCAACCCGGCGCATTACGACATGCGTTTCGTGAAACCGCTGGATGAGGCAATGCTTCACGAGGTATTCGGTAAATACAGCAAGGTGATCACCGTAGAAGACGGCACCGTGGTTGGTGGATTCGGAACGGCTGTTCTGGAGTTCATGAACCAGCATGGGTACAAGGCAGAGGTAAAGATACTGGGCATACCCGATCGCCTGGTAGAGCATGGAACACCCAAACAGCTCTACGATGAGATCGGTATCGACGCCAATGGTATCGCCACCGCCCTGCGTGCCATGGTCAACGTACACGTGACGGTAGAATAAAATTTCATCTCAATTGATTCGACCCGGTTCCTGCAACCGGGTTTTTCTTTTCTTTAACGCGGCGAAGAGAATTTTGTGGATCAGGTACCGTTAGGCATCTATGTCCTCAAAATTTTTCATGACCCTCAGCCGGCGTATCCTTCTCATCAGTTTTGTTTTATTGGCTGCCATCTCTTCCTTTGGTTATTTCTTTTGGGTACGGCCCGCTGTTAACAAACGTACTTCCGTACCGGTGAAGGCCACCTCGAACCGGGAATCAAAATCCCGGGAAGTGCTTTCACGCCTTCGACTGAAAGCCGCTTCGGCAAAGGATTTTGTGCGTACTCACGGATTCAGCCAAACCCGTTGTTTTCTTGTCGATATGCGGCTTCCCTCCGGGGTGAAACGCTTTTTTGTGTACAATTTCAGGAAGGATACGGTTGAATTATCCGGCCTGGTAACACATGGCAGCGGTTCCGAAACCGACTCAACGGATTTGCTTTTTTCCAACCGGCCTAATAGCTATTGCACATCACTGGGCAGGTATAAAATAGGCAAGCCGTACCAGGGTGCGTTCGGACTTGCCTATAAATTATATGGATTGGATGAAACGAATGATAAAGCATTCGACCGTGCGGTGGTGCTGCATGGACATTCCTGTGTGCCCGACACGGAAGTGTACCCGGGTACGATCTGCCTGAGCCTGGGTTGTCCCACGGTATCACCCGCTTTTCTTACCCACTTGCAGGAGTATCTCGATAAAAGCGCAGCGCCGGTTTTGCTCTGGATCTATTATTAGTGCATGGGTACTTCAATCGCCAGCAATTCGGCACTTTCGGTTGCGGTAACCGTGAAGCTGTCTGTTTCAGCGATGCCTGCCGCGTCTCTCTTGTTCAATACCTGTCCGTTCACTTCCACCGACCCGTTTACCACCACCAGGAATATACCATTGCCTTTAAATGCCGTTGTATAGCGCAGCTCTTTGCCTGCATCGAGGCTGGCCAGCGCAAAACGGGCGTCCTGGTTGATCCAAAGGGCATTGTCTGTTTCCAGTGGTGAAACCACGAGCTGCCATTGGTTCTTTCTGTCGGCTGTGTCAAAACTCCGCTGGTCGTACCTGGGTTTGATGTTTTTCACTTTTGGAAACACCCATACCTGGAACAAGGTAACCGGGTCGGTTTTGGAATCGTTGAACTCGGAGTGTTGTACACCCGTACCAGCGCTCATGATCTGCACGTCGCCGGCTTTGATGACACCCTGCCCCCCCGTGCTGTCCTTATGCTGCAGGGCTCCCGTCAAGGGGATCGTTACGATCTCCATATTATCGTGCGGGTGGGTAGGGAAACCGCCGCCGCCGGCAACGAAGTCGTCGTTCAATACCCGCAGCAATCCGAAGTGTACTTTTTGGGGATCCCAGTATTGGGCAAAAGAGAAATAGTAGTTTGGCTTCAGCCATCCATAGTCGGCAGTGCCTCTGTCGGCAGCCCGGTATAATTTTGTTGTCATGATCTGTTTTTTTAAATTCAATGTTTAAACATCAAATAGTGAGCCATTTTATTTCTCTGCCAAAATGGGGAGAAAAGGGTGGGTATTCCGGCATGGTCAGACGAGACGTCAGACCATGAAATAAAAATCCCCGACAATGGGTCGGGGATCAGGATCAGTTCAGTAAAGCGAGGTCTTCGCCGGGCATCGGGCCGGGCGTATCTTCTTCCCGGTTCTCATTCCACTCGATGATAAAATTGTTCCGGCCTTCCCCGGTAAGGATGCTCATATACCGTTGCTGGATCAATTCCAGCATGGAGAGGAACAGGAAGATGGCGTGAATGCGGTTTTCGCACACATCGAAAATCTTTTCAAAGGAAAGGTTCTTCTCTTTCCGGCATACGTCGAGCATGTATTCCCGGGTTTCTTCCATGGTGTAGTTATACCGCACCACGGTATGCACGGGTTTGTTATTACGTTCCTGCAGTTTGAGGATCACCTTTTCGAAGGCCTTCATCAGTTTGAAAAGGGTTACGGCCTGTATCTCCGTGCCTTCGCCCGCTTCTTCGCCGATCTGGGATATTTCTTTCTGCAGGTTGCCGCGTTTAACCATCAGCATACGCAGGGCCTCCATATCGGCCATCTGCGAAGCGGCTTCTTTGAAGCGCTTGTATTCGAGGATCTTGTTCACCAGTTCCTGGCGCGGGTCGATCTCGTTGCCATCGGCATCCAGTTCTTTGCGGGGCAGCAGCATCTTGGCCTTGATCCGCATCAGGGTGCTGATGAAAAGAATGAACTCGCTGCTGAGTTCGATGTTCAGCTTTTCACTGTTGTGGATGAAATCCAGGAAATCGTTGGTGATCTTCGTGATGGGAATATTATAGATATCCAGTTCATCCCGCTCGATGAAGAAGAGCAGCAGGTCGAACGGTCCTTCAAACTGCTCTAATTTTATCTGGTACGATGTGTTGTTCACGTTGTTTCTTGCTTAAAATGAGCCCCTCCGCGGGGAGGGCAAATGTATCGATTTGCGGCCAGAATACTTCCTTTACAGGCACCCCCGGGGGGTAATGTGGAAAACCGGTTACAGTTTCACGGTCAGGCCGATGCCCAGCACTTCCTTCAATTGGGTTCTTTTTAAAATATCATCGTCGTACACGATGTCGGCGCTGATGTTGGTGGCCAGCCAGCGGTTGAATTTCAGGCTAAGGAGGTTGGTAAAGAACACATCCACATCTTCCGGGTTTCGTTTGTAATTGCTGAACAGGTCGAGCCTGCCGGTGTACAGGGCCCACTTGGTGAAGGCCTTGGCAAATTTGGCCGTGGCAAAAGCGCCCAGTTCGGTGTACGACTTATTATAGGCAGGAACGCCAAACTTGTCGATCTCGTAAAAATCCGGATCCTTCTTGATGATGAACCGGGTGGTGATGGGCGAAACAAAGAGGGAGAAACTCTTATCGGGCCGAAAGTCGATACCCCCGGAGATGATTACTTTTCCGGGGGTGAGAAAACCGGATATCTTGTTATTTCCTGTATCGGTATACTGGTAGCCGGTGAGCGATTGCGAGTTGAAATTGACCAGCAGGGCCGTAAACCATTTCTTAGAGAACTGGTAGCCGTACTTGGTGGTGATGTCGATGCGATCGTCGGTTTTCCGGAACTGCCCGAAGCTGGTGGCATTCTGGAAGCCGAGGCCGATATCGAAATAGTTGTTCCAGCTGTGCTTGCCTCTTTTGTAGTTGAGGTTGTAATTGAAAAGAGTGGCGATGCCGAGGGTATTCTGTTCGCCCCCGCTCACCCAGTTGCGTAAAGCGCCCTGCTGCACGTTGATGATGAACGTGCCTGCTTTTTGCCAGCCGTCTTTTTCGGGCAGTTTAAGCTCTTTGAATGCCACTTTCTGAAATTCGCGGAGGGAAGGGTCTTGTGCCTGAACAGATAATACAATGGTCGCTGTTACCAGAACAGTAACGAAGGGTTTTATCATGGCGCAAAAATAGGCAAAAACAGAGGTGCAACCTGTTAAGAAACCTTAACGAAAATGGGGCGCCATCGTTTGCGGTCCGCAAACAAATGTTAAAGGAATGATCGGCCTACTTGTTCGAAAAATTATAGGCGAACCCGATACCCATCAACTGCAGCCATTGGGGAGCGGGCCCCTTGGCCGGGTTCACATTCTGGGTATTGTCGTCGTAGATCATATCCAGATTAAAAGAAAAGTTGATATACTTCGTGATCTTGGCCGTGAGCACGTTCGACCAGAAGATGTCTACATTTTGCGGTTTTTGTTTGTAGTTCGAGAAAAGATCGAGTCTTGTTTTAAATGTAAAGGCCTTCCCGAGTTTTTTGTTGTAGTTGATAGAAGCAAAAGCGCCGAGTTCGTTTTTGGATTTTTTTGATGAGTCGATACCGAACAGGGGTGCTATATTCCGGTCGGTTGCAATCACCCAGCGTTCGGTAAAGGGCGAAATGAAGATCGACAGATCGGCGTTGGGTTTGTAATCGAAACCAAGCGATAACAGTACATACGCGGGGGCAAAGGATTTGGAAATGATTGTTGAGGTGTCTTTGCCGGCGGCTGTTTTCGAATAGGCATATCCCTTCGCAAACTGGGTGCGCAGGTTGAACAAAGCGGCTGCATACCATTTTTTGGAGAGGGCATACCCGTATTTCGAGAGGTAGTCGATCCGGTCGCTGGCTTTACGGGAGCCGAGGCTGGTGGTATTGGTCATGCCAAAGGCGAGGTCCAGGTTATTATCCCAGGAACTCCTGTTCTTTTTATAAAAAGCGAAGAGGTTCAGGTAGCTGTTGATCGAAAAGGAGAATTTATCGCCGCCGGCCGACCAGTTGCTCAGCGAGCCCTGGTTGATATTGAGGTTGAAAAGACCTCCCAGTTTCCAGGTTTTTTGGACTGTGTCCTTGGGGTCTTTGGCGATGGATTTAGCGGCTTCGTTCTTAAGATCTTTAACGGTTTGGTCCTGTGCACGACCAAGGAGCACTGCCAGCAGCAGCAGCATGGTAAGTTGCGTTTTCATAATGAGGGGTTTAAAAAAACCGGGCAGCAAGATCGCTGCCCGGCAAAGAAAGGAAATTATTTCTTCAGTGCATCCCTGATTTCCATCAGCAAGGCATCGGTGGAAGAAGGTCCTGCGGGAGCGGCCTCCTGTTTTTTCTTAAGGCTGTTGATGGCTTTGATGACCAGGAACATCACAAAAGCGACAATGATGAAGTCGATGACGGCCGTTACAAAAACGCCCCATTTGACGATCACGCCCGGATCGGTAACGGCACCCGCAGCGTCTTTTACCACGGGTTTAAGCTCCCATTCAAGTTTGCTGAGGTCTTTTCCGCCCAGAAGACCGATCAGAGGCGCTACCATTCCCTCGGTGAAAGATGTAACCACTTTGCCAAAGGCGCCACCCATTACGAAGGCCACGGCAATGTCGACCAGGTTGCCCTTCATGGCAAAGTCCTTAAATTCTTTGATGAATCCCATAATTGTTTTGTTTGAAGGTTAAGAATAGCTTCACGATTAGCGCATTTAAATGTAGTAAAATACCGACACATCATAAAATTCATTTTCCGGTATCCGGAATTTGTTTACCCGCAGGCAACTATTTCGTTATAAATACTTCAACTTTGCGCCTTAATCTAAAAACGTGAATAAGGGATTTCTGAACTGGTTCATTTTTATCGCTCTCTCCATCATCTGGGGCAGCAGTTTCATCCTCATGAAAGAAGGACTGAAAAGTCTTTCCGCCTACCAGGTGGCGTCCCTGCGTATTGTTTTCTCCGGGCTGGTGCTGCTGCCCACGGCGATCAAAACATTCCGTCTTATCCCCCGCGATAAAGTAATGGTGATATTTCTTTCCGGTTTGCTGGGAAGCCTCTTGCCGGCCTATCTTTTTTGCATTGCCGAAGAAGGAATCGACAGCGCCCTTGCCGGAACCCTGAACTCGTTGACTCCGATCTTCGTGATCATCACCGGCGCCCTGCTGTTTCAAACCAAAACATCCGCCAATAAAGTGATGGGCATTGTAGTGTCTTTTTCCGGTAGTATACTGTTATTGCTCAGCAAAGGGCCCATCAAGGCCGACCAAAATCTCCTCTTTGTAGGCTATGTGGTACTGGCCACCGCGTTTTACGGCATCAACGTGAATATGGTGCACAAGCACCTGCAAAACATCGGCTCGCTGCGCATCGCTGCCGTAGCCCTCACGCTGAATGCCATACCAGCCCTGGTAGTGCTGGCCGGTACAGGCTATTTCAACAAGCCACTGACCGATCCGGGTATTTTATATTCCACCGGCGCTTCGGCGGTACTGGGTATCATGGGAACGGCTGTGGCGTCTATCATCTTCTACATGCTGGTGAAAAGAGCCGGGGCAGTATTTGCTTCCATGGTTACCTATGGGATACCGGTGGTGGCGAATATCTGGGGGTTGATTTATGGTGAAGAAGTGGGCTGGAAACAATTCATTTGTCTTACCATCATTCTTTCAGGTGTATACATCGCAAACCGGAAACCTGCTGAAAAAACTCAATGATCCGCTTCGCTGAAACGGATATTCTTCTCCTGTAAAAACGCTTTGATCTTATCGGCATGTACGCATAGGCCTACGTGCAGGAAGGGGTTGTTCGATACTTTCATCCTCTTTCCATTACTGATGATATCATGTCCGTGCAGGTCGAAACCCAGGTGCAGGTGGTTGGTGGCGTACTGCATACCGTACACCACACCGTTGGTGTCGAAGAGCGGACCACCGCTTTGTCCGCGTAACCCCGGCGTACTCATTTCAATGCCACTGATGCCGTCGTTCGGGCTGTTCGCCACAAAACGGGTTACGATGCCGTCCATCGGGAACGAAGGCGAATTGGGATTGCCGGTATTGGTCCACTCAATATCATCCATCTCCTGGTTGTACCTGAAATTGCTGAACTCGGGAAAGGGGTAGCCGATCCGGCAGAGCGACATGCCCTGTTTGATCTTGGTGCTGTCTTTCAGGAAGCGGGCATGACTGGTGTAAAATACCTTGTTGAATCCCTTGAACTCGAGGATGGCCAGATCCAGCGTGGGGTGCGTATGACAGGCGATCTCGCGGATCGTATCGAAGCAATTGAGGAAATTATTCTTAAGCTGGATGGTAGACTCCGGCAGGTACTGGTACCGCTGTTCCAGCGCCTGTAATTGTTTTTTGCCGGGGCCGGAAAGATTGTTCCGTTCCACTTTGAAACGCTGGTAATGCTGGTTGATGTTCTCGGCTGCAGGAATCATTTCGGCCACGTGCCTGCAGGTCACGGCCACGCCTTCGGCGTTCACAAAAAAGAAGGTGGAACTGCCGGGTAAGATAAGTCCTCCATACGTTCGTGAAATGCTGTGTAAGGGCCGTGTGAACTGCAGCACCTTTTCAATGGCATCCTGGAACATAGTTAATTTGTTATCGGTGTGGGAGCGTAGGGGTACCGGGCCAATCAGACAGCCATGATCTCTTTTTCCTTTGCCACCAGGTGTTTTTCCACCAGGGCGATGAATTTGTTGGTCGCCTGCTGGATATCATCTTCGGCATCCTTGGCCGCGTCTTCACTCAGGCCGTCTTTCTGTAATTTCTTGATGTGTTCGATGCTGTCGCGTCGGATATTCCGGATCGCAACCTTGGCATGTTCACCTTCGGCGTTGCATTTCTTCACCAGTTCTTTTCTTCGTTCCTCGGTAAGCGGCGGCATAAAGAGGCGGATCGAGTTGCCATCGTTCTGTGGATTGATACCGATGTTGGCGGCGATGATGGCCCGTTCGATCGGCTGGAGCATATTTTTTTCCCAGGGCTGAACCGAAATGGTACGGGCATCCAGCACCGAAACGTTGGCTACCTGGTTGATGGGCGTGGGGCTTCCATAATATTCGGCCATGATGCCGTCGAGTATCGACGGACTGGCCTTCCCGGCGCGGATCTTCACCAGTTCTGCCTCCAGGTGATCGAGCGCCTTGTTCATCGAATGTTCTGTATCGCTGAGTATCTTTTGCGTTTCTTCCGACATAACGGTTTGATTGATTGCCCGCAAAGCTATAAAAAACTACGCTTATTCCCGTCGTATTCAGGCGGGGCGCATGTAAAAAGAAAGGTTAATGCGCTGGCTACTCGGCTTCCACCGGTTCGGAGGCGAGTTTGAGGATCTTGTGCGATTTGATCACTTCCGTGTTGGAGAGGTTCTCTTTGATCAGCTGCTTGGTTCTTGGACGGCTGTAATAGATAATGCCGATGAAGATGAATGCCGAAACCAGCAATACACCGATCACGGCCGTGGTGCCGAGTCCGCGTAAGAAGAATGCCATGGCGATAAAAGCGATGTTCACCAATACACAGGTAATGGTTACCATGCGGTGGCTGAAACCGAGGTCCAGCAGGAAATGATGCACGTGCGTACGATCGGGGCTGAATGGAGAGCGGCGATCAAGTATACGCAGACCGAAAACACGCAGTGTATCGAAAAGCGGGATCATCAGGATGGAAAACCCGATGGCGGGAGCCGCGGCGATGGGCAGGTTTGAAACCGGGTTACCGGCCACGTTGATGAATTTGATCACAAGGATCGAATTGATCAGTCCGAGCAGGAGCGAACCGGTATCTCCCATAAATATCTTGGCAGGGGAAAAGTTGTACAGCAGGAACCCGATGATACTTCCTGCCAGGGCAAAGGCCATCACCGAATAAGTGAGCTGCCCGGCATAATAGAAATAGGCGCCGAATACAAGAGTGGTCAGTAAGCCGAGGCTTCCGGCCAGCCCATCAACACCATCAATCAGGTTGAATGAGTTGGTGATAACAATGATCGTGAAAATGGAAAGAACAATGCTGGCGATATGCGGGATCTCATAGATACCGAGGAAGCCATGCATGTTGTTGATCTGGATACCGCCGAATTTGATGATGATGCCTGCGGCGATCAGCTGACCGATGAATTTTTTACTGGCCGATAAAACCAGGATATCGTCTTTAATACCCAGGAAGAAAATAACGGTGGCGGCAGCGGCAAAATACTGAAGTTCGGAGGTAACAGTGGAAGGAACACCCATCAGTGTGGCGATGATAAAACCGGCGAAGATACCCAGGCCGCCTAGAGTCGGAATTACGGTCTTATGTACTTTACGTTCATCCGGTTCGTCAAATAACTTTTTATCCTTGGCAACCTGTATGATTACAGGGATCGCGAAAAAAGTGATCAAAAAAGCCAGTGCCGCACTGAGTAAGATATTATCCATTCGTAGTTATTTCAGGGTTCTGGTTTATAAGGCAAAAGTATTAAATATGTTTTGAGATAAAAACTAAAACGATATTTAATAGACTCAATTTTAAAAAAAAGGGTTGCCTGAAGTGGTACCGGGAGGGGTAATTAGTTTTGAATAACGGCCTTTCCTGATACTGGTATGCAAATAACGAAGAAAATGTAAACTTATTATCAACTATTTAATACCACCCTGTTATTAAAGTTTGCACCGAGGCTTTTTTCAAGTAGGTTTGCACCCGAAAAATGCGGAAACGGGCTTAAACAGCCCTTTCGCATTGGCTCCAGGCATAACAGAAATATAATCTTCCAATGAGCAATTTAAAGGACATAGCCACCCAGATACGCAGGGATATCGTACGCATGGTACATGCCGTTCAAAGCGGGCACCCCGGCGGGTCGTTGGGTTGCACGGAGTATTTCACGGCCCTGTACTTCAACGTAATGAAGCACAATCCCGATTTCAAGATGGACGGGATCGGCGAAGACCTCTTCTTCC
>WBZX01002274.1_pt1 | contig 12792 bp, 12 predicted proteins | sample 5204211 | NCBI WGS metagenome assembly WBZX01 (sample SAMN12344362, study PRJNA552823) | activated sludge metagenome | biome: Activated sludge suspended growth; feature: Nitrification reactor; material: Wastewater; isolation source: activated sludge from nitrification reactor of wastewater...
CCAGTGCGGCCGCCGCGGCACCCCTTTGGTGGTGCCGCGTCAGCGCTGGCGCATCACTGCGGGATGATGCAGATGCCGACGTTCTCGTAGCCGGGAGGGGCCTGGCCGGCGTCGTAGAACGGCGTGCACTCCTGGCCCTGGCCCATGCAGGTCGCGGCCGGATCGCTGGTGTCGCAGTACTCGCTGCAGCAGCCGGTCGAGCCCATGCAGTTCGGCACGGTCGCCGCGTCGGCGCAGAAGAGGCCCGGGTCGCAGACGTTCAGGAACTCGCAGGGGTCGCCGAAGCCACCGGTCTCGCCGCCCGCGTCGGGCGAGCAGAAGAAGCCGTTGGGCTCGGGGTAGCAAGCTTCCTCGGTGCCGCAGTCCTGCAGAAGAGGATCGCAGTAGGGCAGGCAGAGGATCAGCACGCCGTTGTTGGTGATGGAGCAGCCGGTGGCCGGGTCGGGGCAGACGGGCGCGGCCTCGGTGCCCATGCAGAAGCCGACGCAGGTGCCCATGTTGGTCTCGCCGTCGACGGCCCAGCACATCGAGCCGATGTCGCAGCTGTCGATGCCGCTGACGCCACTGCCCTCGACCGTGCAGGTGTCACCGACGGCGTCCGGCGCCGCGTCGAGCGGGCTGCAACGCGTGGCGTTCCACGAGTTGCCGCCGGCGTTGTCCCACGGCATGCACTTCTCGCCCTTCGGACAGTCCTGCGCCCAGACATCGCACTCGTTGCTCACACCGCCACCGTCGGGATCGATGATGAACACGCCGGCCGTTGCGCTTGCGGTCGCGTCGGTGGTCGTCGTGTCGTCGGACGCGGTGGTCATCGAGCCCATCGAGGGATCGTTGGAGGTGCCGGTGTCGCTCGCCGACGGATCGGTATCGGTATCGGTGTCGTCGGTCGTGTTGCTCTGCGTCGTCGAGGGCGACGTCGCAGAGGTCTCGTCGTTCTTCGGCGCACCGCAGGCCGCGAGGGCGAGTACGAGGGTGGTCGAAGCGAAGAGGGAACCGGTCTGGGCGATGGAGAGCGTCCGCATGGATCGGACTGTAGGCAGGTCTGCGCGCGGGAGACAACCAAATCCAACAAGCCTGGGATAAGGCGCGTGTGAACGGGGGTTATGCGGGATTTTGCGCGGCTGAGGCCACGGCGGCGCCGCGCTCGCCGATGCCGGCCCCGCGGGCCGCCGCGACGCGATGTCGTGGCCCGGGCCGACCGCGCGCCGCGATGGCGCGGGTCCGCGGCCGTGGCGATCGCCAAGCCCTCGCGACGCGTCACCCCAGGCCCCCTTGGCACGCACGTTGCTCTGTCGGGCATGCGATGCAGCAGCCAGCCCGACGACCGCTCCACAATTTCATCGCCGCCGCCTGCGTCGCGATCGGCATGCACGCTGGCGTGCTCGTGCACGCCCTGCTCGCGCCCGACGTGCCGACGTCGGTCACGATCGGCCCGGTGTACGTGGGCTCGCCCCACGTCACCGCGACGACGCCGGCGCAGGGCCCGACGGCGGTGCACTGTCGCAGTCGCAACCGCTGCACCATCGATCGCGTGGCGCTGCTGCACGAGCCGATGCCGTTCGCCCGCGGCACCACGCTCGCGCCGGTCGCCGATGGCCTGCGGCTGCAGGGCGCCAACGGCCTGCTCACGCGGCTCGATCTCCGCGACGGCGACGTGCTGCAGACGCTCGACGGTCATCCGCTGCGCGATGGCGCCGATCTCGAGACTGCGATCGCCGGGCTCGGAGACGACGGCTTCACCTTCACGCTGCGTCGCGGACATCGACAGCTGCGCAAGCGCGTCGACTTCGCGCAGCCGTCGTTGCGCGTGAGCGTGTGAGCGCGCGAGCGCGGGTGCCGTCGGCTCACGGTGTCAGGCACACCGGCGTCTCGACGTCGAAGTGCCCCGGCACGACGGTGCCGTGGCCGAAGACGGCGGCCAGCAGGCCGCAGCGCTCGGGCTCGGTCTCGGCGTCGCAGTCGCGCGCGTAGGCTTCGACGAACGCGGGGCTCACGATGCGCTCGGGCTCGGGGGCGAGCGCGATCGAAGAGTACGCGGGCACGTCACCGAGCTGGAGCTCGAGTTGCTCGTCGAGGTGGCACAGCCCGCAGCCGTTCACGCCGCCGATCAAGACGTGGCGGTAGGGCTCCGCGTCGTCGATGGGGGCCTCGACGGGGAACCCGATCTCACCCTTGAGCGAGCGGCCGGGCGCGGTGAACTCGGCCAGCTCGAGGCCGTGCGAGCCGTCGCCGATCGGCACCACCGTCATGATCAGCGCGTCGCCCATGATGAACAGGCGGGGGCTGTCGGGATCCTCGCTGGGCTGGGCCGAGAACGGCGACACCGCGGCCACCAGCGACAGCGGTCGATCGAGCACCTCGAGCACGCACGTCAGCGTCACGGGCATCGGCAATGCGTTGACCAGCGCGACCACCTCGCCGATCGAATGCGGCGAGGTCGTCACGCCGTCGGGCCTGGCGCAGGTGGCTTCGACCTCGAACGGCGCCGGCGCTCCGGTGTCCGCGTCGTCGGAGGGCGCGCCACAAGCGAGCACGGCCACGCAGCACGTCAGCAGACCAGCCGCCCGTCGCCGCGGGTGCGTCGTGGATGCCGCCGCGCCCATCATCGCAGGCCACGATACACCCCTGTCTCACCGTTGTGCCCGCAGTCCCCGCGGGCCGCCGGCGCGGTCGCCCGCAACAAAACCATCGTCGGCGGGGTCGGAGCTCCAAGATGGGCACCTCGCGCCGGTCGACATGAGCTCCGCCCTCGCGCACTTGCAACACCCACGTGGCAGACTCGCCGCCAACGTGCGCATCGGCGAGGTCCTGGGCAGTGGCGCGGTCGGTCGGGTGGTCCGCATCGAGGGGGCCGAGCGCGCGCTGGCGGGCAAGATCCTCCACGCGTCGCACCGCGGCGACGCGGCCGCGCAGGCGCGGTTCGTCCAGGAGGCACGGGTTGCGGCGAGTCTGCGCCACCCGCACATCGTCGAGGTGCTCGGCATCGAGACCATCGAGGGCGAGTCGGTCTTGCTGATGGAGTTCGTCGACGGCCCGACACTCGCGCAGCTCGTCGCGCGTCGCGATCGCCTGCCCGAGCACGAGGTCATGGCGCTGCTGCGCGGCATCGCGGCGGGCCTGGCCCATGCCCACGAACACGGCGTCATCCACCGCGATCTCAAGCCCGCCAACGTCTTCGTCACCAGCGCGGGCGTGCCCAAGATCGGTGACTTCGGCATGGCCCGCGGCGCCTCGCTCGGTGACGGCGATCGCGACGCGCTGAGCGTGCTGGGCACGCCCGACTACATGGCCCCCGAGTGCCTCGACCCGCTCGCGGTCGATGGTCGCAGCGATCTCTACGCGCTCGGCTGCATCGCCTTCGAGTTGCTCACCGGCGCGCCGCCGTTCACCGGCGCCACCCCACACGCGGTGCTGCGAGCCCATCGCGACGACGATGCCCCGGCGCTGCCCGCCGAAATCACCGCCGGCCTGCGCGGTCTGGTCGCCTCGTTGCTCGCCAAGGCGCCCAGCGCTCGCCCGCAGGCGGCGGGGGCCGTGCTGGAGGCGCTCGATCGCTTGCTGGCCGGGGAGTCGATCTCGCTGGCGCTGCGCGACGACGGCGATCGTCCGCGCTGCGCCGCGTGTCTGCGTCCGCTGGTGCCGGGGGTGGCCGCGTGCCTGCACTGCGGGCGCGCGCTGCTGCGCCACGAGCCGGGTCGCTCGCGCGTGATCGTCACCGGGCCGGGCGAGGTCGGCGACAAGCTCGACAACACGCTGCGCCTGCGGCTGCACGCGTTCCTGCGCGACGAGCCGGGGCTGCGGCTGCAGGCCCGTCGCGCGCTGGAGAAGCGAATCCCCCGCCTGCCGTTCGTACTCGTCGATGGCCTCAGCGAGGCGCAGGCGGCCGCCGTCGCGACCGCGCTCGGATCGCTGGGCCTGCAGGCGCTCGCGACCGAGGCTGCCGCGCTGTCGCTGCCGGCGATGCGCCGCAAGGCGATGATGCTCAACGGTCGCGTCGCGCTCATCGTCGCGACCTCGAGCGCCGGCGTGATCCACTCGCTGCCGGGGCTCGGCGGCCTCGCGATCGCCGGCCTCGGCATGGTCTTCGGTGTGACCTTCGCGGCCGGTCGCACCGTCACCCGCGTCGCGAAGGGCGACACGCCAGTGCCGGCGGCGCTCGACGCCGCGCTGCAGCGGCTGGTCGCGGCGCTGCCGGCCGTGACCGCCGGCCGCCATCGCGACACCGTGAGGGCGGTGGCCGAGCGTGCCATCTCCCTGGCCCTGCGCCCGCAGCTGCGGGGCGACGAGCTCGTCGACGAGCTCGCGCGCGCGGTCGATGCCGCCACCGCGGCCGCGGGCACCCTCGATCGTCTCGACCGCTCGCTCGGCACCGGTCTGGGCGGTGGCACGCAGGCCGATCGCGAGCTGCTGCGCGAGCGCGACCTGTGGGCCGGCCGTCTGCAGCGCGTGCTCGCCGAGCTCGAGGCCATCGAGCTGCGCCTCGCCCGGGTGCACGCGCAGCACGATCGCGACGGCGACGACGCCCTCGCGGCCCTGCGGGGCCACGTCGAGGCGCTCGAGGAGGTGCAGTCGTGAGTGCCACCATCGCCGCCGCGGCGCCGCGCCCGATCGGCGCACCCTCCGGTCTCGAGCTGCTCACGGGCGCGCGCAGGGTCGGCAGCGAGCTGCGTTGGAGCGTGTCCTACGACGGTGTCGAGGCCAGCTTCGCGCAGCTGGCCCCCGAGCTCGCGCGCGATGCCACCGTGCGCGCACGCTTCGTGGACGACGTCGAGCGCATGGTCGCGCTCGACGTGCCCGCCCACGAGGCTCCGTTCGCCACCGGGCCCGCGCCCGATCCCCGCGACCCCGAGGCCGCTCCGCCGTGGCGCCTGCGTCGGCAGCCGCCCGGGGTCACGCTCGACGCATGGTTGCTCGAACACACGCCGGCGTCGATCGAGCGGGCGCTCGCGCTCGTGCGCGCCGTCGCGTCCGCGGTCGCGCAGGTGCACGCCCGCGGCTTCGTCATCCGCGATCTCCAGCCCCGTCACGTGGTGATCCAGACCGACGGCGACGCGGTGACGGCCGCGGTGCTGGTCGACATCGGCCTCTCGCGCACCGACACGCTGTCGAGTCGCACCGCCGCCAGCCTGCTGGTCGAGGACTCGCCGTACACCGCGCCCGAGTGCCTGCGACGCACCACCGTCGATCGCCGCGCCGATCTCTTCAGCCTCGGCGTGCTCGCCCACGTCGCGTTGACCGGGGTTGCGCCGTGGGGGGACGTCGGCGCCGTCACGCGCCCCGCGACACCGGCACCCGCGGCGAGCCAGCTGCGGCCCGAGCTCGGTGCCGTCATCGACGGCGCGATCGCGGCGGCGCTCTGCGAGGACCCGGATCGCCGACCCGCGAGCGTCGAGGACTGGCTGCAGCTGTTCGAAGGCGGGGCCGTGGTCGCGCTCGCGCACGTGCGCTGTCAGGCCTGCGGCGCCGACGTGCGTGCGGGCCAGCGGCTGTGCCTGTCGTGCGGACGCCAGGCCGTGCAGTTCGGCCACGCCGCGCCCGACAGCCTCGACGTCCAGATGCTGGTGTTGCCCAAGGCCAGCGAGGAGGCACAGTTCGCGCAGCGGCTGCGCGATGCTCTCGCGACCATCGCGGACGGCGAGCTACCGCCGCTCGACTTCCTGATCGGGGACGAGCGCATGTACTCCAAGCGCGAACGTCAGGCCCGCATCCGCCTGCCAGCCAAGCTGTTCGGCCGGCTCACGCCCGCGACCGCGACGCAGCTGCAGCGCTACTTCGAGGCGCGCGGCATCGCCACGCGCATTCGTCCCGATCGGCCGAGCACCCGCGCGCCGGTGGTCGCGGCCATCATCGGTGGCGCCGGGGCCCTCACCGCGGGTGCGGCCCTGCTCGCGGGCAACGGCATCCTCGCGATCTTCGTGCTGCTGTTGTCGTTCTCGGTCGCCTTCGCGTTCGCGCGCCGTCGTCGACGCCGCCGACCGAGCCCCGACCCGTTGCTGCGGTTGCGGGCCGCACCGGCCGCGCTGCCGGCCTCGGACCCGTGGGTCGCGCGCCTGGCCGCGCTGCTCACGGCCGACACCGCCGCCGACGTGCGCCCGCGGATCGCCCAGCTCGCGCTGGCGCTGCAGAACCTCGTCGACCATCGGCTCACGCACCATCGTGAGCGCGCCGAGATCGATCTGGTGACCGCGCCGATCGAGCGCTTGGTCGCGCTCATCGAGCGGGAGGCCGGGCGCGTGCACGAGATCGATCGCGAGCTCGCCACCCTCGACGAGGGCGCGCTCGTCCGCGCCATCGCACGCAGCGCGGCGCGTGCCGAGCCCGAGCACGAACGTGCGGCGATCCGCCTGCGACTGGCTCGCCTGCGCGTGCTCGAGGACGCCCGCGCGGCGGCGTTCGGTCGACTGCTCGACGGCGCGTCGCTGATCGAGCGCGCGGTGGCCATGGGTCTGCGGGTGCGCGACGAGGGCGTCGAGCACGAGCGCTGGGTTGCCGCAGCACTGCAGGCGTTGGACGGCGAGTGACGCGTCGCGCGGCACGCGGATGTCTCGCCGCCACGCGATCGATTGGACAGCCTCCGGCGGTTCGAGCCTGCAGCCGGTGCTGCACCGCCCCTGCAGCGGTGGCCAAACGGCCACGCGTGCCTTCGCTACGCTGCCGATGTGGGAGACGTGACCCTCTCGGGTTCGCCCGCACGACTCACCGTCGTGATGCGCGGCAAGCTGGATCAGACCACCGCCGTGGAGCTGCGCAGCAGCGTCTCGCGGTGGATCGAAGAGCGCGGTGAGCCGCCCGAGGTGTTGTTCGATCTGCGCGACGTCGAGGACTACGACATCCTCGGCCGCGGTGAGCTGGTCGCGATGCACGGTGCGCTCGCCAACGCGGGACGCCGCTGCGCCTACGTCACCACGCACCCGCGGATCCGCGGCCTCGCGATCCTCACGATCGGCGAGGTCGGTGACGCCGGGTCCCGTGCGGTCGCCACCCTCGAGCAGGGCGATGCGTGGCTGCGCCGCCGCGCGACCGCCGAGACGGCGATCGAGCAGGGCACCGACCCGCGCCGTCGCGGCTGACCCGACCCGCCAACGCGACTACTGCAGCGAGGAACGCGGGATCACCCAGCTGTCGCGCTCGTCGCCGTCACTGTCGATGATGCGAGCCGTGAGCGTGGGGTCGGCGGCAGCGGTGTCGATCTCGAGCCCGATGAAGAAGTTGTCGCCGTCGTAGCAGCCCAGCAGATCGGACTCGTTGTCGTCGCAGCCGTTGTTGGGGTTGGCCAGCGGCGACGAGGTCAGCTCGGGCAGGCCGTAGCCACCTGCAGCCCCCGGCAGCAGGCGCAGCTCGGCGCGATGGACGTCGCCCGAGAGCAGCACGACGCCGGCGACGTCGTGATCGGCGATGAACTGCCGCAGCCGCGTCTGCGCCTCGGGGAACACACCCCACGAGTCCGAGTGATCGAGCAGGGTGTACTGGCTGCCCGACACCACCAGCTTGAAGGTCGCGTCGGAGTCGGCCAGCGCGTCGTACAGCCACTCCTCTTGCTCGTCACCGATGACCGAGTCGTCGAGCCCTCGCCAGTAGCGGTCGTCGAGCAGGAAGATCTCGACCTGGCCGTGTCGCTGCGCGCTGAAGATGCCGGCCAGCTCCTCGGTGCCGTAGCTGGCGTTGGCCCAGTACTCCTGGAACACCCGCAGCGCGTTGTCCTTGCCCGCCGCGGTGCCGTCGAGGTTGTTGCCGACGTAGTCGTGGTCGTCCCAGACCGCGAGGATCTCGCTCTCGTGCAGCAGCTCGCGGCGCTGCGGCCGACCGTGGGCCCAGCGGTACCACTGCCGCAGCGCGCCGACGTTGCCGGTGTTGCCGTAGTGGTTGTCGCCGATGAACATGAAGATGTCGGGGGCCCAGTCGCGGATGGTGCCGAAGATCGGCTGCGCGTCGTCGTGGGTGCACGAGCCGAACGCGACGCGCACCTCACCGGCGGCGTCCGGGCGCGGCGCGGTCTCGAATGACCACGGGCCGTGACGTTCGCCCTCGATCTCGAGGTCGAACCACCACTGCGTGTCGGGCTGCAGCCCCTGCACGTGCACGGTCTGCGTGAAGTCGGCGCTCGCGAGCGGATAGCCGTGGTGCACCACCGGCGCGTCGGCCAGCGCCTCCGCGGTGGCGGCCACGCGCAGGCGTACCGCTCGCGTCGCGTCGGTGCGGTACCACAGCCGCGCGCCGTCGGGATCGGCGGCGCCGATCATCGGCCCGAACGTCAGCGGGCTGTCCCAGGCCGTCGCGCAGTGGTTGTCGAGGCCCTCCGGGTCGACCCACGACGCCACCTCGACCGCGCCGCCGTCGCTGCCGAGGAACACGTCCATGTCGTTGCGGCAGTAGATCGGTTCGCCGTCGAACGCGACCCCTGCGGCGACCGGGTGCCAGCGATCCTGGCCACTGCCGGCGGCGACGCGCAGCTCGAAGCGATCGAGCTCCTCGCGGGGGATCTGCAGGTCTTCGAACGCGTACACGTCCCAGGCCCCGAGCTCGCGATCGTTCCAGGTGGTCGGGATGTCGAGCGACCAGCAGTGTCCGTCGCCCAGGCACGCCTCCATCGCAGAATCGGTGTTGGCGTTGGTGTCGGTGCCAGTGCGGATCGAGATCGTCACGATCGAGACCATGTCGGTCGAGGGTGGCGGTCCCGGGTCCTGACAGCCCGCGCCGTCGGTCGGGATGCCCTCGTCGATCTCGCCGTCGCAGTCCTGGTCGATGCCGTCGCAGATCTCGGCCGCGTCGGGGCTGCCGGTCGGGTCGCCGCCGTTGCAGTCCGTCGGCCCGCTCGAACCCGAGGAGCTGTCGGCCACCGTGCCGCCCTCGGCGCTGCCCGATGCGTTCGTGCCCACGCCGGTGCCGGAGGTGTCGCCACCCGACGTGCTCGACGCGACGCCACCTTCTTGATTGCCTCCGCTGCCCCCGCCACCGCCGTGACAGGACAACGTCAACCCCAGACCCACCACGAGTGCCGCCCGCATCGGCGCATCATGCCAAGGCCGCGGTGCGCGCGTGGGCGGTCGCATGCGCAGGCCTGCGTAGCCGCGGCGATTTCGGTGGTGCTCCACGGCGCGGCGCAGCCGCGCTGGCGGGGCGATCACGCGGTGGCGTTGGCGGGCACGGCCGTGCGCGCGCGTACCATTGCGGCTTGCATCGCATCGGCCAGCTCCTCGACGCTGGCCGGCTCGCAGCCCTGCTGTCGCAGCAGCGCCAGCAACCACTCCGCCGCCGCGGGCTTGCTGCCGTGCGCGCGCGTGGGGTACACGGCCCGGGTCAAGAACATGAGCGAGGTCAGCACGCTGCGGATGATGGCGCCGACGAAGCCCTCCTGCTCGATCACGATCGCGGAGCCGCGGCAGATCGACGTGGGGTCCGTCATCAACACGCGGTAGCGCTCGCGCGCGGCCTCGCCGGGTGGATCGCCGGCCCCTGCGACGACCGCACAGTGGACGATCGCGGCGTGCTGGTGTCCGCGCTCGGCCAGCCGCGCCAGCGCGTCCGTCAACGCGGCGGCGTCGTCGGCGGTCGGCGATCGCCGAACGACCACCAGCACGAAGCACCGCCACAGCGCCATGAGCTGGGTGGGCGTGTCACGCATGACCTCGAGGTCCGTCGGCATTCTCGCGAGCACCACGGCATCATGCCGGCGCCATCGCCGTCAAGCGCCCTGCGCTCCACGTCGACCCCGTGCGTGCCGCAGCGATTGCGGTGCGACGATGCTCGCGGTCACGTGCCGGGCGGTACGAGGTTCGGCACGATCGCGACGGCGCGATCGGCAAGCCGCGCGAGATCGGTCCCCACGCTCGAGCTGAACAGACGATCGGCGACTCCCAGCCGCCGGGAGCCGGTCACGATCACGGGCGCACGCTCGCGCGCCGCGACCGTGAACAGCGTGTCGACGACATCGCCTTCGACGACCAGCGCCTGCGCCTGCGGGCAGCCGACCTTGGCGAGCCACGCCACCAGCTCGGCGGGATCGAGCGCAGGGTGCGGATCGCGGGCGAGCTGCACCGGCGACTCGAAGTCGGGCGCGTACTCGCGGGGTGTCGTGACCTGCAGCGCCAGCAGCGGCCGGCCGAGCGAGCCCGCGAGCCGTGCGGCGAAGCGAGCGGCCTCGACCGCGGGCTCGCGTCCATCGGTCGCCAGCAGCACGGGTCCGGCACCGATCTGCTCGCGGGTGAGATCCGGCGGCACCACCACGACCGCGCTCGGCAGCGTGCGCACGAGCCTACGCGCGACCCGACCCAGGCGCTGCAGCGCGATGGCGTGGGCGGGCGCGATGCGACCGAGCAGCAGCGCATCGATCCGCTGCTCGCCGATGCTCGCGGCCAGCCCCTCCTCGGGTGAGTCGCTGAACGCAACGTGGGCACTCACCACCACGCTGCGGGCGTCGGCGTCCTGCAGGGCGGCGTCGAGATCTCGCTGCGCGCGAGCGACGACCTCGTCGGCGAGGTCATCGCGCAGGCTCACCCGCAGCCGCTGATCGATCACGTGCACGCCGACGATCTCGGAGTCATCGGTGTGCTGTCGCAGCCACGACGCAAACTCGATGGCGCCGCGACTGCGCGCCCGTGAATCGATGCCGAGGGCGAACCGCATGATTCGATCAGCCTAGCAGCCGGCCCCCGGCCGCCCGCGCGCAGCTCGTGCGGCGATCGCCGGCACCGTCGCGGGGGATTGTGCGCGCGACCACGACCGTCCGGCCACCGCGCGTCACTGCATGGTGGCGCGACGAGGGTGTCGGCTCAACACAACGTACCGGTGTCGCACGCCACCTCGACGGTGAAGTCGACCGGCACGTGCTCGGGGGCGCAGGCCTCCTCGCCGCACACCGCGAAGCGCAGCTCGCCGGCGACCGCGAGCGGCCCGCGACCGCTGGGCTCGAAGTGGTACACCAGCGCCAGCCCTTCGGCGTCGAAGCGGGCGGTCTCGATGGTCGCCGCGGTACCGGCCTCGACCCGCGCGTTCGCGTCGATCTCGAGGCGAGCTGCGTAGTCGAGGTTGATGTGCCATGGCGCGTGGGCCTGCACCGTCACGCGGGCCTCGACCGGTTGCCCTGCGACCGCGCGTGCGGGCGCCTTCACCTCGAGCTCGTAGCGCGGCCCGTCGGCCGGCGCCGCCGCCTTCGCATCGCCGGCCGGCGCACGCTGCTCGACCGAGCACGCGACGAGGGTCGAGATGGCGACGAGCGCCGTTCGCAGGGGGCCGAGGCAGTGCACGACCAGCAGAACGTCACGGCGGGCGCCGATGTATCGCGATGTCGCCCCGGCGGGCGCTGCGGGCCGTTCTTCGCCCTCGCGGGCACCCTTGGCGTGGCCCCCGCGGGGCCCCGAATGTGGCCCTCGCCACACGCGCGGACCTGTGGCGCCGCGGGCCCGAGACGGATCCGCGGCCTCGCCCCCACTCACCGAGCGTGATGACCATGCACTCCCTCGCGCTTCGTTCTGGCCTCCTCGTCCTCGCGATCGCTGGCCTCGCCGGCGGCTGCAACCTCGATCTCGGCGACCTCGTCGGTGGTGGCGACACCGGCGACACCGACGGTGACACCGACGGCGACACCGAGTCCGCGGGCATGGACTCCGGCGAAGGTGGCGGCGAGGGCAACGCGCTCTCGATCTCCGGCGGCGGCGAAGGTGGTTCGGGCGCCGAGGGTGGTTCCGGCGCCGAAGGTGGTTCGGCCAGCGAAGGCGGCTCGGCGGCCGACAGCACCGGCGGTGGTGGCGAGATCGACGGTGACCTGCTGGGCCTGTGGGCCGGCGAGGTCGACGGCGTCGGCATCGGCTTCGGGTTCTACGACGACGGCAGCTACGAGCAGGCGACCGTGCTGCAGGGCGAGCAGGACGGCTGCGCCATCCTGATCCAGGAGTACTACGTCGGTAGCTACGTGGTCGATGGCGACGCGCTCGAGCTCACCCCGGTGGAGGGCGAGCAGCACATCGACCAGTGCGGCGAGATCACCGACAGCGCCGACGTGATCGATCCCTCGGCGTGGACCTGGTCGATCGCCGTCGACGACATCGGCGAGGCGCTCACCCTCACCAGCGGCGACTCGACCCTGGTGCTGTACCGCAGCGAGGGTGCCTGACGCGTCCCCGTCAGGGGGCGTGGTCGGTCCACGACGTCGCGCACGCCATGCGCAGCGCGCCGTCGTGGTGGCGGATCCGGCACAGCCGCCGTTCGACGGGCGGGCCGTCGTCGCCGTCGGTGTACATCTGCGACAGCGCGAAGATCTCGTAGCCGTCGAAGCGCACGCCCACGCCGCTCTGCAGATATGTGGAGCGGCGTCCGCCGTACTGATTCGAGGTCGTGACATCGAGCGTCACCGCGCGCCAGCCCTCGGGGAGCTGGCGCGCGAGCGTGAAGGTGGCCACGCTCGCGGGTGAGCCATCCTTCACCGAGCGGTGCACGTGGGGGATCACCGCGATGGGGTTCGCATCGTCGTCGGGCCACCACCAGAACGGCTTGCCCTCGAACTCCTCGTTCGCCATCAGCCCCGGCGGATCGACGAGCTCGGGGCTGCCGCTGCCGTGCATGCCGGTGAGCCCCAGCTCGGTCTGCAGCGTCTTCCACGGCAGGGTCTTGCCGATCGCGCGCATGCGTTGCTTCGGCCGCGTGGAAGGTGGCGTGAGCGACAGCGTCACCGGTGTGGTGAATGCAATCGCATCACCGAAGCGAAAGTCGCCCTCGAGCATCGTGCTCACGCATGCATCGGTCGGGTGATCCATGCAGCGCTCGAACGCGTCGGCTTCGTCGCCGCCCTCGCCGGTG
>WBZX01002373.1_pt1 | contig 12792 bp, 15 predicted proteins | sample 5204211 | NCBI WGS metagenome assembly WBZX01 (sample SAMN12344362, study PRJNA552823) | activated sludge metagenome | biome: Activated sludge suspended growth; feature: Nitrification reactor; material: Wastewater; isolation source: activated sludge from nitrification reactor of wastewater...
GATCCAATACCAAGCTGATTGCATCCAGTTTAAATTCCTTTGTATATTGTTTCCTCGCTTCCATTTCCTCCTCCAATTAAGATTATTTTCTCTTAACTGGAGTGTCCGGGTCTATTGGACCACATCAGGTAGATCCTACATATGGAAATGTGCACTTTATCTACCTGGATTCCTCAAAGCAAGCCAAGAATGTTACTACACTCGAAGAAGAAGAGTATCCCCACTACTATCACACTACTACTTTCGATGGTGACGAAGGAACGAGCGATGCGAACGGACCGGCCGATGCATTAGTTATATGTTCCGACGCTGGTCTAGCGCCGGAAGTTGTTCTGAAAGAAAAACACCTAACATTCCAGGAAAACCAAAAAGGTATTTCGTTCGATGATCTGCTTGGCCCGTATCTGCGTGGTACTACCAGTATCACAATCATCGATCCTTATATCCGCCTTTTCTATCAGATCCGCAACTTCATGGAGTTTCTTGAAACCGTTGTGAAGCATAAAGCCCAGGATGAAGAGATCGCAGTTCATCTTATAACAATGGAAGACGAATTCAAGGGAGAGCAGCAGAAAGAGACCTTCGAGAAAATCAAGGAATCCAGTAGTGCTGTCGGAATCAATTTTACCTGGGAGTTCGATGATACTGGAACGATTCATGCACGCAATATCGTAACAAGCCAAGGCTGGAAGATCGCGCTAGATCGTGGCTTGGATATCTTTCAACACTATGAAATGAACGATGCTTTCACCTTCGCCAATCGCCTACAACAGTATCGCCCGTGTAAGGCGTTTGAGGTGACGTTTATCAGACACAAACAGAAAAGCAAATCAGATGAGGAAACGCATAAGTAAGTTTTGGCTTCGTTTTTCATGTAGTTTTCTGGATTGTAAATATCGTGACCCAATGAAATCTTGCCTGTAATGTTCAATTTTAAAACGGGATCAACAATGAAAAAGTCTTTTTCCGCTATTTTTATATAGCTTTCAATCCTTGAGTCACTACTTAGACTCACTACTTATTTAAGAATTATGTAACACACTTGCCGTAAAATATTAAAATAACTACATATCAAATACAATTGCTAAAGCTTGTTTGATCGATTGCAGATATTGATTTTCAAGTCTACCTTGCTTTTTGCCAATTCGAGAGATATCAACTGCACGTAATTGCTTGAGATTAATATGACGATCTTTATCCAATCCGTTATTACTGGTTGGCGTCAGATTTACTGCAAATGGCCAGGATTTATGGTTGGGCAGCATCGGTGCCACAACCAGGGTTTTGGATTGAATATTCACAAGGTCGCCTTGAACAATCACGCACGGTCTTAGCTTCTTAGTTTCCGCGCCCTTGGTTGGCTCCAGATCAACCCAATAAATATCTAGTTGCTTAAACTCAGTCATTTGAGAGACCATCGGACAGGGTTGTATCCCATTCTTTTAGTTCTTTCTGGTAATCGGTATCCTGGGCTTCCTCCTGATTTGCTTTGAGCAAAGCTTGCTTGAGATAGTTAATGCGTTCCTGTTTCAAAAGCTCGTTGATATAAGCACTACGATTGTCACCTGCAATATTATTCAGAAATGCAAAACTTTCATCATCTAGTGTAATGGTCGTTCGATGTGTCATAGCATATTCATACTATTATGAATAAATAACAATCATACTATAAAGTATGATTGTTAAACACCTCAACTAATAATATTGCATATAAAAATTCTTTATGAAAAGTCCTTCATTTTACTATTGATAAAATACGTTATCAATAGTAAATAATAGTAGGGTGGATAATAAATTTACAGCGTGAATAAAAATTAACATATCAATTCACTTAGATTGAAATATAATTAAGTAAAATTAGATTGGTGATATTTGAATAATATTTATTAATAAGGATTCATTATGAATACACGTGCTGTTACTGCACATATTCCGATTGAACTTGCAGAAGAATTAGACAAAATTGCAACGCGAATTGACCGACCGAAAGGTTGGATCATAAAACAAGCTTTAACTATGTGGGTAGAACTAGAAGAAGAACGCCACCGTTTGACATTGGAGGGCCTAGCAGATGTGGAGGCAAATCGAGTTGTTGAACACGCAACATTGAAGACTTGGGTGGCTAATTTAGATAAGCCAGTCGACTCTTTGTGATTAAATGGACCACAAGTGCCGAGCGAGATATTGTAAAGGTTTATGATTTTTTAGCGCGCTCCAATCCAAAAGCTGCAGTTCAAACCGTAAAACTGTTGATAGAAGGTATTGAGAAAATTGATGCCTTTCCACAATTGGGGATAAAACTGGATGATTTTAAGCCGCGTGAGGTAAGGCGGATAATAATTGGTGACTATGAAATTCGCTATGAATTGACCAAAAACACTCTTTTTGTTTTGCGGCTATGGCATTCGCGGGAAGATCGCTAAAGATTTTAGCCTTTAGCGCAGCATATTTAGCTCATAAACTTTAGTGAAAAACTGTTATTTATGAAATATAAAGAAATAATATGACAAACATTATTACTACTGGCAATCGTGCCCTCAATGCAAAAGAATTTCAGGACCTGGCAGATGTACCACCTGAAGTAGAATGGTTCGCCAACTTAGGAAATAAAGCCACTCGTCGCGCCTATGAAAATGCCTTAAAGGATTTTATGAATTTCACCGGCATTCAAAACCCTGAAGAATTTAGAATTGTGAACCGTGCTCATATTATTGCCTGGCGGGATGATTTGTTGGATAGATCGTTAAGTAGCATGAGCATTCGCCATCGCCTATCCGCACTGTCATCGTTATTTGAATATCTATGTGAGAAAAACACAGTCACACACAATCCTGTCAAGGGAGTAAAGCGCCCAGCTGTGGAGAGTTATGAAGGTAAAACACCTGCACTCGGAGATCATCAGGCGCGTGAATTGCTCGATTCACCCAACGACAATTCATTAAAGGGCAAACGGGATCGTGCAATATTGGCTACCCTTCTCTATCATGCACTGCGTCGTGAAGAGCTGTGTCGATTAAAAGTCAAAGATTTTAAACAGGAGCGACGTGGCGTACCGCATATAAAAATAACCGGCAAAGGAGGAAAAATGCGATATATACCATTGCATCCTGCGGCGAGTGGCTTAATCCATGATTATCTCGAGGCTGCTGGACATGGTCTCGAAGATACTGGCGCACTATTCCGTTCAACCAGCAATAACCGAGATAAGGAATCACAAAAACCGATTACGCCAGACGGCGTATATAAGTTAGTACAAAAATACTCTGAAAAACTGGGATTCAAAATCGGCGCACATTCGTTACGCGCAACGGCCGCCACCAATGCACTCGATCATCAAGCAGACATTGCCAAAGTACAAGAATGGCTAGGTCATGCCAACATTGGTACCACAAGGATTTATGATCATCGTAAAACCAGACCCGAGGATAGTCCGACATTTAAAGTTACTTATTGATTATATGTGATCGGGTCCTTGTAAAACCCCACTCGCAGGCATTCCGGCTTAAGATTTTTATTACCGAACAATTTTGAGGGAAAATTGAATGAGAAAATTCAAATCGGGATAAATTCTAATCCTCTTTCAAAGATCGAGACTTTCCCGACCTCATGAAAAAGAAAAAACTGTCCGTCAAAATGGTACAACTCCAGTCAGCTTGCCAAGCTTCTTCGCTCTCTGATATTTAACCGTGTTAATCCATTTTCTTTAAAAAACTTTACTGAATGCTCCCTAAATTCCTGGCTATATTGTGTGCGCGGTAATTCCATCTCTATCCTCCATTTCATCTCTTCATTTTATGAAACTTCGGACTCCTTGAAAATCAGCATACCTCAGCTATCGTAGATCAATGGATTGCTGAGTACAACACTATCAGACTTCATAGCTCATTGGGTTATAAATCTACCAGCTCCTGAAATCATAGTGACTCCATCATCACTAAATTTACATCCTTTCATACATTAACGTTATACTTCAAATGGATGTAAATATCTGTTTCTGAAATTGAATCAATGGTATACATATAATTATCACAAATACAAATTTATTGTCATTACACTTTAAACAATTTATTAACTATTATAAAGTAGGATTAATTTTTAAAGACACACAAATGAAACTTATAATTTAAGGCAGGAGATTTGTATGGGAGTTGGGCGTATTATTTACTGTCAAATTTAATTCACAAAAAATTGAACGGCTATTAAATTTATAAACCCTTCTCTAGTTATGAGGAAAATATACTATGCCTGATGATTTAGTTAAGCCGCGACCATTCTATATAATTGGACATAACACTAACAGTATAAATGAGGTCAAGTTAGCTCTCGATCATGGAGCAAATGGTATAGAACCAGATCTAAACGTATTTGATAATAATCCAGGTAAGATCAGCGTTAGCCATGATAAGGGCAATTCCGGTGATTCAGCGCTAATTCCGTTTTTACAAGAATTACATACCTTGGCTATAAAAAAGAATAGCTTGCTTAGCCTAGTGGTTTTCGACTGCAAAGAACCTTTGGCCAATGCAGACTTCGGATTAGAAATTCTCATGGCTATTCGCCAGAATTTGACCTACGATAATGACATAAATATTATTATTTCGGTAGCAAAACTAAGCCATACGGCTATCTTTGACAAAATCGGTTCATTATTGGGCGTCCGTGAGGGAATAATGATAGATGCGGAAGATGATCCAGCGGCAGTTAATAGTTACTTTGTCAATCTAGATATAAATAATCACTGTTTCGGTAACGGTATATCATTTATAAACTCCACAATTGGACCATATTATCGTTATACCCTAGAACAGGCCTGTGAACTTAAGGCAGCAATAAATCGTCCGAAATTCGCTTATGTATGGACTGTAAATGATTATGATGAACTGTGCGAATATATTCGTATTGGCGTAGACGGTATAATTACTGATAAGGTCGACAAGTTAAAAGCCATCAGTCAAGATATTGAGTTTGCGCCCATAATCCGTATTGCTCAACGTAATGATAATCCATTTTTATTAGATAATTTCACATATGGATTACAAGTGTATACGGGGAATGTGAAAGGAGGGGGAGAAGGAACCGATGCCCATATTACTTTCCAAATCACTGGTAATCTAGGTACTATTAGAAAGACGATAGACGCAAGTCTGGTTAATCGAATGGAAAGTGACAATTTGAATTTTGTAACTATACAAAGTCCGAATTTAGGAGATTTGAAATCAATTACTGTAGAAAGAGATAATACCGGAAATGGTCCAAATTGGTATCTGAATAAAATAATAGTACACAGTTATCGCTACGGTGTTTCCAAAGTTGCTATTTTTAATAAGTGGATTGATCCAGCAGCAACCTACGAATGGACACCCTCTCCCAGCACTAATGAATCTATGACTAATATTTCATTCTTAACACCTTTGTTATTGAGTGATACAGGTGTTAATGTTTCGTTTCTCACACCTCTTCTATTAAATGGATCAAACTGATGGAGGAGCCGGACAGTATTATATATGGGGAATAATCAATATGAGCGATATAGATTGTTAACTTTTTTGCCAGAATTATTGCATATTATCTAGGTGACCAGAAATTATTCTATGTGACAGAAATATAATGATTTTAATAAGGCATACAATATAAATTGAAAAATTAAAGGAGGTTAAAATGGCAGCTTATGATGGTTCATGTTTAATACGACGCGTTGGTATTAACGAAGCTGGAATAACTATGCTAGATCTACAAGATACAAAAAATGCATTTACTTGGAGGTGGTTTTTAGCCAAAAAAGAGAGTAATCGGGAGACTTTAGCTATTGCACTTGCAGCTATGACTTCAAATAAGAATATTGAAATTATCGTGAATGATACAAAAGAATACACAGAAATACAGCGAATTTTCTTTCTTGCACAAGGTTAATGGTTACGGTACTTATGACTATTATGAAATTAAGTGAACGGAATATAGCATCTAGGTATTTATCTAGATGATATTGGGTCATTTTTACCAGTTAACATCCTAATTTCTAGGCGAAACATATAATTGATGAGTTTCCAATACAGTAAGGATTTTTTTAACTAAGAATTTTTCTTCTAGTGACATTTTTACTTCTTACTAAATTAAAATAGTGAATTTTTTATTATCAATGATTAGTACTTTACGGTTAGTTACTCTTTTCCATCAAGGAAAGCTTTATAAGCAGATTGTGCCAGACTCTTCCAAAGCAACAGAGCAAGCAATTATCCGTGGACATATAGCACCATATCGTGTGATTCATCTGATTGCTGGCGCAGCTATGACGGACTGGTCGATATTGGCTTTGATAAGCACTTCAGAGTTCCTCATGCTGATAACGAATTTGCTAGTAGTGAAAGGCATATAAAAGTCATCGAATCTTTCTGAATCTTCACAAAAAGACGTTTGGCACAGTTCAATGGCGTGCCTGCACATACTTTCTACCTATACCTGAAAGAAACCGAGTTTCGTTTTAAACCCGCTTTAACTTCCTCAGACCCTATTTAAATAATAAAAAAATAACCTTTTGGCTTTAAAGTTATTCATATAAGTGTATAGGAAAAAATTTTTACTAAGATTAACTTCGAATTCCTAAACTTTATGGTAAATTGTTATTTACGTTAGATAACTAATTTAATTTAAATTTAGGAGAACAATCATGAGAATTCCGGGTTTTAATTCAACTGCATCGATTTATCCCACAATTTCTCAATTTCACTTAGATACCTCCGTGCTTAAAATTTCAATTATTCAACTTATAGTTCCTCAGTTCCGGTCTGCATTTAATTGTAGTCCTTGTATAAATGGGCTGCAGATATGCTGTCCTTCCTCAGGTTTTGAAATATCCTGTAATTATAGAAGGTGCAAAAGCTTTCCTTTACCTTAATAATATTTAAAATTATTATCACTTGACTTCGTTAAAAATATTTTTTAATAATTGAATAAGAAAGAATTTAATAAAAACCCTTTTGCGTTTGAGTTAAACTGAGTAAATATTTCTCATTTACGTGTACAAAGACAATTTTTGCATTCTCATTATTTATTAACTTAAGACGAGGAATGAAAAATGAAAGCCATTAAGATCCCAAATTTTGCTGCTGAGCAAACTATATACACTAAATCGTTTTATGGACAACTTTCCACTAATTTTAATAAAGGCAATAATTCAATAATTCCAAGCCTACCTAAAATTAAAGATGGTAAATCTCCCACATTATCTGAGTGTCGATACGAATGTTTAGATAGATGTGTTAGTGAAGGTAATGATAGTAATATTTGTGACATAAAATGCTCACATGCATGCCAATATCCATCCCCATACATTAAGTGTTTTCCTGCTCCTGCTGGGTTTAACTATTATGCATCTATGATTGGTATTGCAGCTTGGGAAGTCGCATGTAGTGCAGCTGGTACTGCGCTTACAGGTGCTGACGCATCTAAACCTTGTCATGCAATAGCTGATCAAATGCGAGCCAACACTAGTGTAGGAAATATTTGCTATATGAACGGTCATAAAATTAATTAATTAATTTATTTATTTATTTTCTGATTTTTTATTAGAAAGCTGAATATTATTTTAAATTTTGATCTGCCTAACAGACGTATATTATTAATCCGGCCTTCTCTGCTATGATGTATCGAACTGATTAATGGCAGACTCTATAATTAATAAATATATAATTTAGTTTGAAAATTTTAGGTAATTTTTTAAGAATTCTTCCAGTTATAAAGCATAATATTATTTTTCTATGTGCAACTCACTTGGAAAAGTGTTAATCAAATGAAACTTTGCAATTGTGATCGAATGAATTTAAATTCTTCCTTCAAGCTTGATTTTTACTAACATTATATTAACTAATTTTTTGGCTCCTTTACCTGTTTAATGGAGCTTTTCAAAGTCAAACAAGATAATGGCATATAAGGTATTCATTTGATGAAATGTTTGGAATTGATTAAAATAACGTCATTAATGAGTCAAACTAAGGGTAACTCAGAAATAAAAATCGGCCTCATTGATGGGAATGTTTTGATTCACCATCCAGATTTTGATGGTAGCAATTTAAGGGACCTTAATAACAATTCCGTCAAATGTAGGACTATTGATAGTTCATCATGTATCCATGGAACTTTTGTTGCTGGTATCTTAGCTGCAAACCGAAATTCATTAGCCCCTGCTATATGTCCAGAATGTACATTACTAATCCGTCCCATTTTCTTTGAAAATACTGGTGAAAACGAATTTTCTCCTAGTTCTACGCCAGGTGAGCTTTCAGCAGCCATCATTGAGTGCATCAATTCTGGAGCAAGAATAATTAATTTAAGTCTTGCCCTTGCTTACAATTCTATCAAAAAAGAAAAATCCCTTGAAGAGGCGCTTAATTATGCTACAAGGCGCGGTACCCTTATTGTAGCGGCTGCAGGAAATCAGGGAATATTAGGTGGCTCGGCAATAACTAGCCATCCCTGGGTAATACCTGTGGTGGCCTGTAATCTTGAAGGTAAACCGTTGAATGAATCGAATCTCAGCAGATCAATTGGGTTACAAGGTTTGAGTGCTCCTGGTAAAGGAATTACCAGTGTTGGGTTAAAAAGCAAATCACTTATATATGAGGGGACGAGTGTTGCAGTACCATTTGTGACTGGAACAATCGCTTTGTTATGGTCGTTGTTTCCTAAAGCAACTGCAATGCAAATTAAGTATGCCGTCACAAACTCAATTACGCAAAGACGAGTTACGGTGCTTCCCCCTTTGCTGAACGCCGCTTTAGCATACCAAATAATTTCAACGATGGGGGTCGGACTTAGATCATGAAAAATAAAAAGAATATTACTAATATTAATGATGATATAAATAAATCTATACCCTATCGAATTAGCTGACCAGGATTCATTAGCAATAAAAATTGATTTAGGTGATGTGATCCATGAAGTGTCCAACTACATTGGCATACGGCCTTGTGGAAAGTGTATCCATAGGGGCCAGCGCTCTAAAAAATTGGATGGTTTTTCAAATCAAAAAATCAGCAGTAAGTGGGGTAAATGCATTTTATTCCCATATTTTATTATCATAATTTCCATAAATGAAGGAAGATAAAATGAATGAATTTTTAGAATCGAATGAACAATCCGTGGAAGGGGATATTAAAGCAAAAGAATCTATTGCTCAGCCACCCTTTCAGACAATTAATACTACTTCCTCAATTACCCCACAGGCTGGCGTTAATAATTGTGGATGCTCATCTGAAGTTGATTCAAATTCAAATATCAATAAAATGCCTCCATCATTTATCTATGCAATTGGTCGAATAGATGCACGTTTCCCGAACATAGCAACAGAAAAAGAATTTGCTCAAGTAGTTAGCCGCGCAGAAACAGCTGGAAAAACTAATCAACAAATTTTTCACTCTGCCTTATCAAAACGTGAAAACCGTTACTTAGCACGGCAATTATGTTGGGTTTTAAGTGTACAGGGACTGGACACATATTTGCTAATACCAAGAGATCCAGCAGACCTTGATTTACTAATTGAAGCAATACGACCAGCACAAGATGCAAATGATATTGATGTAGTTATCGGGATGCGAGGACCTATCGCGCCTCCTGAGATGTGTAATGGTTTAATGATACCGATAGTAATTTTTGATCAAATTTATTCATTTGATAAGGACTCTTTCATTAAAGCTATTCCTGTATCAAAAAAAACAACTTCTACTCAACTTACACCTGCAGCCGATGAATTGTTTAAAAGAATTTTGCAATTAACAGATAACGCAGGCGCTATTGACGAGCACCGTGCTCTTAACTACCTTGCCATGCGCTATTCTGGCATTTATGAAAAAGTGGCAGAGCAAAATGGAAATGATAGTTCACTAACTGGCGTTGACGTATTACCTTCATCTTTAAGTGGAACTCGAAAAATTTTAAAAGCTATTTTTTCCTATACACATCGTAAAACTGGATTTACCGAAAAATGCTTCGTACGTGTGGATGTGACAGAAGAATTCCCATTTCTTGTAACTGGTCTAGCGCAGTATTTTGATCGTTAAATATAGTTATATTTAATTACCTTATTTATAACAATAAATATGATTAAAATACCTCAATTTACCGCAGAAATGGTTTTTGCTAAATCTAATTTTGTTGCCCATGCCAAATACTTAACACAAAATAGCTCATGGAATGGTAATGTTAGCGACTATATCTCACTTGCTGCTATGGATCCTAAACAACAAGCTTATAAAGAATGCCTTGCGGAATGCCGCGCCGACGGCGGCGTCAATTGCGGTAATCGGTGTAAAGCCGAAGTATTCCCTCCAAAAGGCCATGGCACAATTCCTTCAACTGAAGGATTCCCAATTTATGGTAATTATTGTGGGCCATTGCATGGAGACAAGGATGGAAGGATTCCACCTATTGACGCTGTTGATGCAGCGTGTCGAGATCATGATATGTGTTATGGATCGACAAACTATTTTAATTGTGGGTGTGATCGCAAATTACTACAAGCTTTGCCTATTGCAATTGCATCCACGACAACTGCAGAGGGAAAAGCGGCGGGAATGCTCATATCTGCTCATTTCCTAGGCCAACCATGTACATGTCTTTCTCCCGTATGTGTCCTTGCACCGCATCTGTGCCTAGGAATTGGGGGAATGGGTTCAATTTGCTAATCATTAAAAAATTGATGTTTTAATTAATAAGTAAGCTACAATGAGCATAACATTGAAGTTTTTTTTGTCTTTATTCAGATTAAATCATTTGTCTTTGGAAGTTAAAGCGTGTTTAAACGTAATAATTTGAGTGTATGTCGTCAAAGCAATATGGACAGATGGGTGCCTGGATTAAGAGATGGTTTAGCTCATCGGGATTGGGTTATTTAATTTATCAGCGTAAAACATCTGTTATCGCAAAGCTAAGGTTCGTCGTTTTATTTTTTCACGTTCATTTAGAATAGATTGTCCTCGATTATATAAAATATTAACCGGTGTTATATTCTTCAATGGCTCATGGTAACGTTGGTGATTGTAAGTAGTAATTTTCCAGCAGGATATGGTTCTATAATAACGATGCCGGATCTCGATTTTTCCCTAGGTCTGCAGATGATAAGATTTGTCACGTGCGCGGGCGATTTCAGCGGTATGTATCGCGATTGCAGGCACTTCCATAAATTTCCGCCAGAAGTCTCCGCTATGAATAGTCAGACCCCTTTGTTAGAAATAAGTGACATGCTTAGATGCACGGATTATTAATGCTTGGAAATCCGAAATTCTAGGATTATTCCTATCAGGTGGAGTGGCTGAATCAGGATCGCAAACGTCCTTCTGTGTGGCCATCATATTGGAATTTACCCAGTAGTTGTTCGTGTTTAATGCTACGAAAAAACCGTTCTGTAGGCGAGTTATCGTAACAACAGCCCTTATGACTCATGCTTTGCTCCATTTTCATTACCTTCAAGTACTCACGGTATTCATGGCTGGCATACTGGCATCCTCTATCGGAATGATGAAGTAATCCTGGTTGCGGTTTTCTTCGCCAGAAAGCCATTTGTAACGCGCTAACACACAATGATGTCCGCATGTGATCGGCAATGGCCCAACCGACAATTTGACGGGAGAATAAATCCATTACAATCGCCATATAAAGCCAGCCTTGTAGTGTCCAAACGTAGGTAATATCCGTCGTCCAAACTTGGTTTGGAGAAACGACATCGAACTGTTGATCAAGACTATTTGGAGAGATCAGTTCGTTATGGTTGCTGTCAGTGGTCACCCTAAAACGTTTAGGATAGCGCGCTTTCAGCCCTAGCCGAGCCATTAAATGACGAACTTGGTAATGTCCCGATTTCATTCCGGCTTTGGTTAATGCATCGGATAACCGCCGATAGCCATAGGTTTGCTTATGTTCATTGAAAAGCTGACGAGCCTTGGCCTCAAGCTTTTCCATTTGTTTATTTTTATCAGTAGGTGCTTTAAGCCACATATAGAAGGCACTGGTACTCACCTGCATCACCCGGCATAATACGGTCAATGGATAGGTCTTCTGTTGCTCTCGAATAAACCCGTACTTAACTCGATTTCCTTGGCAAAGAAGACTGCTGGAGATTCAATGGATGAAAGCAACACTTAAAATTGTATAGTTTACATTTTTGGAGTGAGCTCATGAATCATCAATCTTCAAAACGAAGTTTTACTTATCATCAGCAGGAAACGATGTGGCAGCTATGGTCACAAGGTAAATCGTTGAGCGAAATCGGTCGGCAATTGAATAAACATGCCGGTTCGGTATTTTGCTACTTACAAAAATTTGGTGGAATAAAGCCATCTGTCAATAACGGAGTAAAAAGGTACCAAATATCGGACTAATGGTGTACCAAATAGGTTAATAAAAAAGAGGAATTTGCCCTCTAGATTTGTGCTTTAGATTTTCTATATTTTGATGCTGTCTCGCCCTCAACATCATTTGTATCGATTAGCATCCTCCTATGTTGATTTGGATTGTGCTGCCAGTTTCTGTCGTTTCTTGCTTGTAGTCAGACGATAAGATTCTCCATTCATTTCGAGAATATGGACGTGATGGGTTAAACGATCGAGTAACGCGCCGGTTAATCGTTCCGATCCCAGAACACTGGTCCACTCATCAAACGGCAAATTGGACGTAACTAGTCCGCTCTGAATAACCCATAACGATGTGATTTTATGTAATGAATAGATAAATTTGAGCGGTTAAATTCACCAGTTCTTGGTAAAATTGCAGCAATTTCCTGCAAATTTAGCGAGAGTTACATGG
>WBZX01002375.1_pt1 | contig 12790 bp, 13 predicted proteins | sample 5204211 | NCBI WGS metagenome assembly WBZX01 (sample SAMN12344362, study PRJNA552823) | activated sludge metagenome | biome: Activated sludge suspended growth; feature: Nitrification reactor; material: Wastewater; isolation source: activated sludge from nitrification reactor of wastewater...
GGCCCCGTTCCGGGTCAGCTTCTGCTCGGCCTGTGCGATGTCGGCGATCAACTCGTCGACTGCGAGAGCCCGTCCTTGCCAGCGGAGAACCTCTTCCCCGGTGGTGGATCGCAGCTTGTCGTTGCACTCGGCCTGCTTGGCTTGAAGCAACTGCAGCAGACGGCGGCCATCTGGTGACTTGGACAGTCGCGCCAGGAAGGCGAGGTCGTCAGTGCTCAGTCGCATGCGTGACGATTCTATGCTCTCAGGTTATGAAATCGCAAGTCATCCATCCAATTCGATCTGACGGGCAAGCGCTTCGGCGCGCGTGCGGTTGATCTCCCGCTTGCGTAGGTCGTCCAGCTGCGTGCGAACCTTCGTCAGTTCATCGGTTCGGGCTGTCAACAACTTCTCCAATGCCGCCATCTGCTTCGTAAGCGCTTGCACCGCCCCTTCAACGAAAGCCGTCATCTCCTGCTCCAGTCGAACCACCGGATCCACCGCTGCCGGCGCGGCGGCCGGCGCCGCAGGGGTGGGCGCGGCGGCGGCGGCCGCAGGGGCAACCGCCGGAGCGGCAACCACTTGCGGAATCGGGAGGTCGATCTCCGATGCCGTCACCGGCGCAACCCGAGCCTTGACCTCTCCGATGCCTGTACTGCGCGGCTTCGTCCTCTCCACCAAGCCCTTCAACAAGGGGCTCGGCGCAGCCTTGGCGACCTCAGCGGGCGCTTCCTCGTGCTTGCGCTTGCGCTTGATCGGCTTAAACCGGACATTGCGGTTCTCGCCCAGGATCTCGGCGGCGTTGTACTGCGAGACCGTGATTTCGACTGCGCTACCGACAAACGACGGGGTGCCGCCCGCAGGCGACTGCGCAATGACCTGGCCCGCCGGGGCTTCGGTGGTCAGTACCAGCGTCACCGTTGCCAGCAAGCCCGCAGCGTGCAACGCGGTCTCGGCGGTTTCCTGATCGTTGCCGACGACATCCGGCACCGTGGTGGGCGTCACCGCCCGCGGGTTGCCTACGGCGCTGAGCACCCCTTCGACCGTGATCGGCGCGATGACATCCAGCAGGAACGGGCCGCCGGCCAGCAGATCGCCGGTCAACGCCGCCGTAGCGGTGGCCGCGATCGCGCCGGTGGCCTCCACAGTGAAGGGACCACCGGCCAGCAGATCCCCGCTGATAGCTGCAGTGCCTGCGAGGGCAACAGGTGCTGCCGGCGTGAGGTTGAACGGCGCAACGAACTGCAGCGCGCCGGAGATGCTGAACGCCCCCGCCACCGCAACCGGGGCGGTGAGCGCGAGGTTGAACGGCGCGACGTAGGTGAGATCGCCCTGAATCTGCGCGGCGCCCGCCAACGGGATCGCGCCAGTGGGTGTCAACGCGAAGCCGCCAGGCGATCCGTAGGCAAGATCACCAGACACCTGAGTAGCCGCTCCGAACAACACAGTGCCGCTTTGCGCGATCTCCCACGCGAAGCCGACATCCCCCGTTGCGGCCAGCGCGCCGTCAAGTGCGAGCGCCCCGGACTGTGTAAGCGCCCAAGAGAAGCCGATGTCCCCGGTGGTGCTGAGCGCCCCGGAGAGCGCAACGGCGCCGGTCGGCGACAAGGCCCAGGCAAGGCCTAGATTACCCGCCACCGTTGCAGTGCCTGTAGCGGCGATCACGCCGCTCTGTGCCAGTGCCCACGCAAGACCCAGATCGCCAGCGACCGCCGCCGACGCCGCCACCGCAACGGCGCCGTTCTGCACGAGGGTGAGCGCCGACGTGGTGCTGATGTCCCCGGCAACGGTCAGCGCGGCGGCCACCGGAGTGATGTCCAACGGCGCGACGAGCTCAAACACATCGCCGCCGGTGTCAACGTCTCCGGAAACTGCCAGTGCGCCCGCGATGCCGATAGGCGTCGTCTGGGTCAGCACAATGTCGGTAACGAGAACCGTGCCGAAACCGAACGGCCACAATGCCACTGCAGAAGCGAAGCCCCGCGCGGCAGCGATTGTGAGGTCCGCGTTGGTGGTGGCCGTGCCCGCGATACCCAACGTCCCGCTCTGGGCCAGGGTGAACGGGGCGACGTAGGCTAGATCACCGGACAACGCCGCCGCCCCGGCTACCGCGAGCGCGCCACTCTGCGTGATGGTGGCTGGAGCAACGTAGGTCAAGTCGCCGGTCACCGCGGCTGACCCTGCCACCGCGAGCACACCGCTTTGCGTGATGGTGGCCGGAGCAACGTAGGTCAGATCACCGGCCAGCGCCGCCGCGCTGGAAATGCCGATCACGCCACTCTGCGTGAGTACGATCTGGGCGGTGATCCCCAGATCGCCCGACAGTGTGGGCACGCCGGTAATGGCGATCGCGCCGCTTTGCGTCAGCACCGCCGGCGCAACGTAGGTCAGATCCCCTGATAGCGCAGCCGCGCCGGCGAGCCCTATCGCTCCGGTCTGGGCAAGAGTGAACGGCGCGACGAAGGACAGGTCACCCGCGATCGCGAGCGCACCCGTAGCAGCAACCGCGCCCGACTGGGTAAGGGTGAGCCCCGAGGCGGCCGCGCCGAAACCGTAGGGCCACAGGAGAACCGGCGAAGCGAAACCGCCGGACGGCGCCGCTGCTGGCGAAATCGGAATGGGGTAGCCGACCCCCGGCAGGAGCCGCTTCTTGTATGGGCGCCCGCCAATCCGATTGGCCATGCGTTACCTCACCCGCGCAGGGTCGTGAACGTCCCGTTGTACGTGGTGGCAGTCGTCGCGCTCTTGCAGATCTCGAGGAACGCCAGACAGGCGTCGTCGAAGATGCGCTCCAGGCTGATCGAGGTCGTCAGGCCGTCTTTCTCGCACACGAAGTTCGCAATGCCGCAGGGCATGAACGCGATCGGATGGCCGATCGTGAAGTCGATTGCGCCGGTCGCCACGGCCGCAGAACACTGCATCTGCGTCAGGTTTTTGATGCCAGTGTCTCCGCTGGCGAGCGGACAGAACCACGTGCCGGCCGGCTGGTCGAGCCGGTTGATGATGTTCGAGCTGTTGCCGGTCACGCTGGGCAGCGTCGCACCGGTGTTGCCGTCCTGGTCGACGTAGGTGCAGGTCGTCCAGTTGTGGCCGGTCGCGGCAAGCGCAGTGCGGCACTCGATCATCAGGAAGTTGTTCGCGGCTGAGTCCGCAGCGCCTGCAGTGGTGCTTTGGTAGCGCGTAGGCACTCCGGTCACAGCCTCTGTCGTCGACGAGTTCATCGTCTTGGTGACGCTGAACAGGCGGTCGTACAGCAGCAGCGTGTTCGCCGCAACCGACGCGATCGGGTTTCCGAAGACGAAGTGCTGCGTGCCGCTCGACGGGTTATCGAATCCCCATGAGCCGGTCGTCGCGTCAGTCGGCACGGTTCCGCCAGGAGCAGCCGCAGCGGCCGAACCGGCGGCAGGTTGTGACCCGACAAACCAGAGCGTATTTGTTGCCCCGACGACTCCAGTCGTGCCGGCCTTGTTGAAGCTGAAGGTGCGGTTGCCACCGCCGAAGTAGGCCGCCAGCGCCTGGTCGAGCGAACCGATGGCGCCCGACTGCCGGCGCACGCGAGCCATGCGGGCGCGCTGCATGCGATGGTGCCTGCGGATGATGTCGTCGGCCCGGTCGATCGCGGAAACCTCGTAACCGGCATCAATGGCGCCGATGAAGTCGCCGTCCTTCGTGGCGTACACCAGGCCTGGAACGCCATGCACAGCAATCGGCTTGCCGTACCACTTGGCATCGCGGTTGCACATGGCCGCACTCAGCTGCGCCACCTTGTCGGCGCCGAGCCAGCGTTCAAGACGGTCGGAGTGGGTGTGTCGCATGTTCAGTCCAGTCCGGTCAGGATGTCAGCGCCAGCCGTGAAGGTTCCTGTCTTGGTGTACTGCGTGGTGGAGCCGTCGGTCTTGCGCACGGTGATCGTCGTGCCGCTGATCGTCACATCGTTGCGCAGCGAGGTCGTCTCCAGCCACTCGGTGCCGGCGATCAGCGCCTCGTACACGTTGGCTGGCAGCACCTCGCACTCAACCCGCACAGGCAGCGCGCCGGTCGGGTGGCAGAATATCACGAGCGGCCCGAGCGTGTTGGTGTCGGTGGAGTCCAGTACCGCGTAATAGATGCCGTTGCTGATGTGCGTCGCGCCGCCGCTGTTCTTGTTGGCGAGCGTGGTCGCGCCGGACTTCCACAACTTGATGTCCGTATTGGCGATCGACAGCGCGGTCTTCTCGGTGTTGCCGTCCGTCGAGTCCACGAAATAGCCGATAGGGATCTCCTGGCTGGCCGTGCTTTGCTTGAGTCGGATAGTCATGAGATCCCCTGTTGTTGAAGCTGATGCATTGCTGCGGGAACGTTGGAAGAAGCCGCCTCGGCAGCCCAATACGCCAGCGTAACGAAGTTCTGCGGGCTCGACGTGGCGGTGAAAGTCGCCGCCACTGCCGAGGTCGAGGTCAATCGCTTGGTCTCGCTGGTCGTGTAAGAGCCATTCGCAGTATTGACGCTCGTGTAGGCGCTGCTCAACGAGAACCCAGTGCCGACATTGACCGTGGTCCCGTTGTAGTCAGTGCTGATACCGAGCAGCATCCCAGGTTGCGAGCTGGGTGTCAGGGTTGTGGACGTGAGACCATCCGCGCCTGTCCCTGGCGCCGTTTGCGCCTGTCCGATCAACGCCCCGGAACCGGTCAGCCCCGAGAACCGATGCACCGCAATGCCGCGGAAGGCGTTTGCTGTGCCGAAGTTGGCCTGAACCGTGAACGTTCCAGCCGCACAGTTCGCGCACTCGAAGCACGCCTGAACGTCACCACTGTTTGCTGTCACCTGGGAACCGACAGCCGAGTAGGTGTTCGTGCCATCGGTGACGGTGATCGTTGTCGCACCACCAGCCGTGACCCACACGACTGCCCGCTCACCGCCGGTATAGGTGCGAGAGGTCGAAATCGACGAACCGCTGGCACTCGCCCCAGCGGTCACTACGGTGTCGAGTTCAGCGAAGGCCATGTCAGTTCACCGTGAGGTTGGTGCCAGCGGCGTAGCGGGCATTGGTGGAATCCCATCCGGCCGCGGCGTTTGCGGGGCGCACCGTGAACGCATTCGCTTGTGTCGTGCTGAACGGGCTAGGCATCTTGAGGTGCACGGCGTAAGAGCCGGTGGCCGTGCCGCCAGGGATGGCGCAGTTCACGCGCACCAGCGTGCTCGACGTGGCCTGCGGATCCAGTTCGCGCAGCTGTGTCGACGAGTAGCAGTTGATCGTCGTGCCACCGTTGACGAGCTGCACGTTGAGCCGCCGCTGATCGAAGATGCGCGCCCACCCGACGTTGCGCATGTTCACGTCAAAGGTCGCCACGCCCCCACGGCTAACGCTGGTCGGGTGCGTGATGTCGTCGTACTGGAAGCGGTAGCCCATCATTCGATGAACCTTGTCCAAGCACCCGCCTGCGGCCCAGCCTGCAAGGTGCAGCGGGGCGTAGCTGACGTTTAGGTGCGAGACGTGGTAGCGGGGGCCTTCGTTCTCGATGCCGCCCGGCAGGCCCTGCGCGTCCACGCTATCGGTGTTGCATCCGGTGCGCTTCTCCACGGCGGCCCCGCCGGAGTCCTGGCAGGTTTCCCCACCGAACATCACGTACTTCGACGCCTCCTGCACATAGGCGGCCTGTTGCGCAGCCGTCATCGTGCTGGTGAAGCCGGTGATCGTGCCGACGTAGGTATAGAAGCTCGAATCGCCGTTGCCGGTGAGGAAGCAGTCGGAGTGGAAGCCGGTGCGGCCCTTGAGGTTGCCCTTGAGCAAGTCGGCCTTGGTCGGTGGCGTCGTGCCGCTGAACCACGTTTCGCGCGGGAAGACCTGGGTGAACTCCAAGGGAACATCGGTGGGCACCATGTCCGCCACCGCATTGAAGACCGCGGTCTTGTCGGTCACGTCGTTGTTGTCGGCGCAGGTGGTAGCCCATTCGCCATAGTCGCAGCGGAAGCCCACTTGAACGAACGCGAGCACGTCGCGGTTGTTCCACAGCGTCGCCTTGATCGCCGCCGCCTGGGCGACCATCTGCGCTGCCGTGCCGGTGGACTCGAACCGCACGCCGGTCATCACTCCATAGGACCGGATGGTGGCGAAGCAGGAATTCCACGTGCTCAGCGTGCCGCCCGAAGGCACGCTCGAACCGATGCTCACGCGCAGCAGCGCGAGCGTCGGCGTCGGGCTGATCGGCGTCGGCAGGCCGGCCGCATCGGCCGTCCAGTTCGGGATGTCGATGCCGTTGCAGTCGTCGAGCGAGCCCGACTGGAAGTGGAAGCCGCGCCCCGGATTCGGGATGATCGTCGTGGTGTCGGCGGTGAAAGTCGCGTTCGGCGCGGCCACCGAGACGGCCGCGATTAGCAGCCCGGCGATGAAGGTAGTGATGCGCTTCATGGTGGTCAGTTGATCGTGACGGATGCGGCCGTGGTGGTGTCGGATCCCGCACCGTTGGAGGCCGTCAACGTGAACGACAGTTGCTGGTACTGATCCGCGCTCACGGGCGTGTAGGTGAAGCCCGAGACGTTCGAGCCCGACTGCACAACGGTGTCGCCGTTGCGCAGCACCTGATAGGAGTAGCCGCTCGGGTTTGGGCTGTTGAGCGCAGCCCCAAGGTCGGCCGTCATCGGCGCTCCCACCGTGTAGCCCGCTTGGTAAACCCACCCCGGCTGCACAGCCGGCGCGGCCCAGCTAGGCGGGTCTGTGACTGTTGACGCCGACACGTCGCCCGTCGCGGCGACCACGCCAGAGATGGCGCGCGCCGCGATCGGGCGAAGTAGGCGGAACCGGGTCATGGATCACGACAGCGTGAGGCTCAGCGTCAGGCCACCGGGGCAGGACACCGACGTGGCGCCGGAAGGGATCACGTTGTTGGTGACGTTCAGGTCCGCGCCGGAAGTGCCAACGGAACCGGAGATGATCGCCGTGCCCCCGGCGTTGGTCAGCCGGAAGTTGTCAATCGTGCCGGCGGTTGGCGTGGTGTCGTCCGCGATGGTCGTCGACACGGCCACGGAAGGGTTCGCCGAGGTGCCGGCGCCGAACGCGCCGCCCGAGGTCTGGAACAGCAGATCCGCCAGCGGCGTCGTGCTGGCGCGCAGCTGGAAGTCGCCGCCGGCCAGAAGCGCCGTGATGGCGTCGAGCGCCGCCTTCGGCGCGGAATTGTCAAAGGTCAGTGCCATGGAGGTTCTCCTGGGGCGTGGAAGGCTTGCCCTCGATGGGTGCCTCGGGTTGTGGAATCTTCTGCACCGGCAGCGCCGGATCGAGGATTTCCGTCGACCCGATCACGTTGCCGGCAGCGTCCTTGAAGACCAGCGTGCCACTGATCCCCACTTTCATCTTGACCTTCTCGGGGGTGAACATCACGCTTCCTCCACTTCGGCGCCGGAGATCAGCCCGTCCTCGCCGTAGTTGTACTTGAGCTTCTTCGTGCCGCCAGGCTGCTTGCCCTTGGCTTCGGTCATCGCGCCGGCCACCGCTTGCTTCACGATGTCGCGAATCATATCGCTCTGCTTGGTGCTGTCTTCGCGCGCAGCGATGGCCTTTTCCTTGCTGGCGTCGAGCTCGGCTTGGAACTGGATCTTCTCGCGTTCGAAGTTCTGCGCGTCCTCGATCTGCTTCTGCTGCGCTTGCGCGGCCGCGTCCTGCATCTGGGTCAGCACCTCGTCCGAGGGCACCACGTCGTCGACCGGCAGTTCCATCGCGCTGGCCACCTCGCGCAGCAGCGCCGCGCGGTACTTCGACGTGATGATCTGGCTGTCGATCGGGTTGGCCGTCATGCCCAGGAACTGCATGCGGCGCTGCTGCGCCGACTCGCGGATCAGGATCGCCGCGGCGCCACGCGGGATGACGATGTTGTCGCCCTTGATGCTCTCGTCCTTGTTGTAGAGCATCTCGTTGTTGAAGGTGACGTTGATCGTCGGGGCGATCGCGTTCATGTCGACGTTGCTGATGGCGCGACGCAGGCCCTTGGCCGCGTTGTTCATCAGCATGCTGAGGCCCTGCGCCGTGTCGCCCGCGCCGGCGGCCACCCCGTTGCCGTAGGTGTAGCGCGGCACGCCAGTGGCGTCGTCGGCACGCATCTCCCACTTCTCGTAGAGCAGCATCAGGTTGCTGGTGTTGTCCTGCGCCTGGAAGAAGCCGATGCCGGGGTTCACGCCCTGCGTGGGGTCGCTCTTCAACTGCCACAGCTTCCACGGGAAGATTTCCATGGTCTGCTCGCCGTCCGCCAAGCGATCGGCATGCACCCAGACCATGGGGCCCGAGGCCATGCTCATGTTGTTGGCCTGCGCGCACGCGATGGCGTTGCACATCTGCTGCGGCGTGCTGGCCAGATCGGGGATGCTGCGGCCCCAGAACGACCCGGGGATCTCGTCGTAGCACGCCTTGAAGTACGGGCGCATGCCCAGCGGGTCCGGATTGAGCCGGGCGTAGAGGACGTAGCGGCCGCACAGCAGCACGTTGACCTCGTACTCGCGAGTCTCTTCCAGATCCTCGGCCACGCCCCAGGACATCAACTTCCAGCCGGGCACGCTACCCCAGTAGTTCAGCGCGTCGATGACGCCCGGCGGCGACAGCCACATGTAGAGCGTCTCTTGCTCCAGACGCTGACGCTCGGCCTCGGTCCACAGCCACCCTTCCAGATGGCCGTTGCTGTAGTCCATCAGGGCTTGGTCGATCTGGTTGTCCTGATACCCCGGCACGCCCTTGAGGTCGTACAGTTCCTCGCGGCGGAAGCGCACGCGCTCAATGAAGTCGCCCTGCTGCGGCGAGCGCGACTGCGGCGCCGGGTAGGCGTCGAACGGGCTCACGCGGTCCCATGTCGGGGCTGGGTCGTTGCGGACGATAGGCTTGAAGCCCTCACCCCATTCCAGCGTCTTGTGGCGGGCGTAGACCGGACCCTTGAGGATCGCGGCCGGGTAGGTCACGAAGTCCTCGACGAAGGCATCCATGGCCTTCTCGTAGTTGCCCTGCGCGAGCCGGTCGGCGATCTGCCGTTCCATGCGCTTGGCGCGCCGCTCGGCGGCCTTGGCGACTTCCTTCTCGGCCTCGTCGCGCAGCTTCTCGCCCAGTTCGCTGACGAGCCCGCGGAACTCCTCCGGCGCCATCACGCCGCCGCCGGCCTGCGCCGACTGCTGCATGATCTGCTGGGCTTGCGAGATGGCCTTGCCGACGATGCCCTTCTTGATCGGCAGCGGCAAGTCGGCGATCGGCGTCGGCGCGACGCCCCACGGCTGCTCGCCGGCGGGCAGCAGGATCTCGCGGATCCAGGCCGACGCGGCGCGGCACTTCACCTCGGTGAGCGGCGCCCAGACCATGTTCATGCCGCCCAGCACCTCCTGCATCTGCGCCTGCTGCGCGGCGCTGTAGACGCCGCGGCGGGCGCGGAGGTCGGCCAGCAGCTTGAGGTCGATCTTGACCTTGGCCAGCTTGTTGCGCATCCACGCCTGGCGCACGTGGCCGGCGAGTGCGGAGGCTGCCTGCCAGTGTGCGTCCTCGTCAAACAGATCGGTGCCCTCGTCGGGCACCGATGCGTCGCGCTTCTGAACCTCGGCCAGCCCCAGCTGGCGGATCAGCGGGTTGACCCCGCTGGTTGTCTTCGGCGGCATGGCCGACGCAAGGCCGCGGGGTTGCGGCGCTGAGGGTGCGGCGGGGCCAAGGCGCGGGACAGCCATGAGGCCCGATTATGCACAGGTTCCGCGATGCGGTACAGCCTACCGCGTCCATACGACCGTTCTACGCGGTACCGGTTTGACGCGAGCGATGGTGACCTTCCTGTCGATGAGATCAGGCACAAAGCTGAGCGCAAGCGAATCGGCCTTGTCCGGTGATTTGACGCCTGCTTTTTTCAGATCGCGTTTGCTCTGCAGCTGGATCCGGAACTTGGCGTCGTAGCCGTAGTCGAGGCTGATCATCTGCTCAGCCAAGTCGTCGTCGTCCGGGATGCGCCCATGCTCCAAGAAGTCGCGCATCTTGCCCCAGCACTCGGAGCGCTGGTTGAAGTATTGCTTGTCGTCCTTGGCCGGCTGGCCCCACTGCACCGGGATCAGTGCCGGCAGGCCCTGCATGCGGCGCAGCGCCGAGTCGAGGTCGGCGCCGTTGCCGATCGCGTCGTACGCGATGCAGGAGATCGGTCCTTCCTTGCGCACGATTTCGAAGATCCGGCTGGCCAGATCCACGCCGTCGAAGCCCGACAGCGCCACTTGGAAGTGCACTTGCAGGCCCTGGCGCAGCGTGATCACCGAGAAGTCGTCGCCGAAGCGCGCGGGGTCGACGGCCAGAATCTTCGGGTGCGCCTGGTACATCGGCAGCGCGAGGCGGCGACGGCGGGCCTGGTTGACGAGCTCGGGGCTGATGAAGTTGGCGTAGCCGGCGCGCGGGAACTCGCCCTTGACGCGCACGCGCACGAAGTCGCTGTCCTCGCCGTATTCCTCCACCCAGGCCGCGATCTGCTGCTTGTTGGTGAAGCTGACGGTGCGCGAGTCGACGCGCACGTAGGTGTTGCGCTTGCCCTGCGTGCAGTTCTTGAAGAAGCGGCCGCTGGTCTTGGTCGGGTTGCCGTAGCGCAGCCACAGGATCTGCGTCTTCGCGTCGGTCAGCGCGCCTTCGGTCACGTCCCAGATCAGGTCGTCGATGGCTGAGGCCTCGTCGAAGATCACGACGATGCGCTTGCCCTGGTTGTGCAAGCCGGCGAAGGCCTCGGAGCGTTCCTTTGACCACGGGATCTGGTCGATGCGCCACGTCTTCTGCCGGTCGGGATCACCGGCGATGAAGATCGCCGTGGCGGTGAGGGTGAACAACTGGCGCCCGATGAACAACTGGTACCACTTGCCGAGCTCGGCCCACGTCTTCGTGCGCAGCTGCGTGTCGGTGTTCGCTGTCACCACGCCGCGCGTGTCGGCGCTCGTGCTGATGGCCCACAGGATCACCCAGGACACCTCGGCGCTCTTGCCGATGCCGTGGCCTGAGGCCACGTCCTCCTCGACCACGCAGCCGTCCGAGCCGCCCTCGCGGATCGCCTTGCTGATGCGCTCCTGCTGCTCCAGTTGCCACTGCTCGGGCCCTGTCATGCCCTCCAGCATCGTGCCCTTCTCGCCCCACGGGAAGGCCCAGCGCACGAAGCCGGCGAAGTCGTCGTGGAAGCTGGCGAGCTTGTCGAGCAACTCGCCGATCTCCGAGCCGGCGTACAGGTCAGCGGAGCGTCGGGTCATGTCCACGGGCACCTCGATTCGGAGAAGGGGGTCAGGGGGTTTGATGACGGTGTTCAGCCGATCCGTGGGGCCCGCGCGGCGCTCAAGGTGGCGCAGCACCGGCTCGCACGTGATCGGGTTCAGTGCGAGGCGCTGAACGTACTCGCTGGCGCGGCCCGGCTCGTAGAACTTCTTCCACATGCCGGACGACCAGCGGTTCAGGGTGCGAAACCCCTTCGGCCGCGGCCCGTGCCAGCCTTGCTTGTGGTTGTTCGGGCCGGGCCCCGTCATCAGCGCCCGTTGACCTTGGTCTGGTAGATGGTGGCGGGCGCGTCGGGCAGCGCGGGGCTGGCGGCCGGGTATCCCTCGGCGGCCGGCACACAGTCGCGGCGGCCCGCCGGGATCTCGTCGGCAACGCGCTGGGCGCGCGCCGCGCCGGTCATGCGCGAGGCGCGCGTGGTCTGACCGATGCCGGTGGCTTGCGCGCGGAAGTTCATGGGGTCGATCGCACGCGGCTTGTGGGTGTCGGAATCACCAAACTTCATCGTCGTTCTCCGGTGGTTCAGGGGAGGCGAACTCGTCGGTGATGGGTTCCGCCGGCAGATGTTCGGCCTCCCCGATGATACGCGCGTCCTCCGGCATCGACGAGTCGATCACGGGCCGCGGCGGCATCACCTCGTCGGCCATGGGCAGATCCTCGCCGGCCAGGCGGCGCTTGGCGGCGTTGAGCCGGTCGGCCAGCGCGGAGGCCAGGGCGTTCACGCCGTCGTCCTCGGCGCCGACGATCTTGAAGTGCCGCGCGAACAAGGTCAGCGCGGCCAGCTTGTCGGCGCGCTTGATCTTCTTGACGGTGACGCTCTCAACCGTGGGGTTGCCCTCGTCGTCCTTGACGATCTTGTCGCGGATCTCGACTTCGACTTGCACGATGGTGGAAGCCACGTGGTCCGGCAGCGCGTTGATCGGGATGAGGTTGCCGTCGTCGTCGAAGAGGTCGTTGGCTGACTGGAAGGCGATGTCGGCCAGTTCCTTCTTGACCTTCTCGGCGCTCACCCCGACGTGCTGGAACTGCTGCGCGTTCAGGAAGCGGATGCGGTTGGTCGCTTCGATGTCGTTGAGCAGGTTGCGCGCGGTGGCCAGGGTGATGCCTGCGAGCTTTGCGGCCTGCCCCCGCGAGCCACCCGTGGCGACGTAGTGCTGCACGAAGGCTTCGTACTTCGGCTCGACCAGGGCGAGTTCGCCGGGGTAGGGTTGTCGGGTGACGGCGTTCATCGGGCTTCCTCGATCAGTTCGTGCTCGACGATGCGCAGCGTGCCCACGACGAGCGCGAGCGGCAGCCCGTCGTACTCGTGCAGCAGCGCAGTGATTCGCTCAGCGAGTTCGCCCGCGAGTTCGGCATGCGTCTTGGAGACGACGGGGACCAGTTCGATTGGCATGTTCGTTAGGTGAACTTGTAGATTTCAGCAAACGATTTGGAATTTGGAAATTTCCACAAAAATTTTGTCCGGGTGGGGCCCCAAGAGGGGGTAGAGGGCCTTTTGCACAGCGGGGCCTCCCCCTACCCCCACCCCCTCTTTTTCTAGGAACCGATCGCCGCCGCGCATCGCCCGGCTGGCCGAGTACCAAGCCGCAAGCC
>WBZX01002376.1_pt1 | contig 12782 bp, 9 predicted proteins | sample 5204211 | NCBI WGS metagenome assembly WBZX01 (sample SAMN12344362, study PRJNA552823) | activated sludge metagenome | biome: Activated sludge suspended growth; feature: Nitrification reactor; material: Wastewater; isolation source: activated sludge from nitrification reactor of wastewater treatment...
GTGTGGGTTGACAGCGGCGAGGGCCAAGGCAGAACAAGAGCGCGCAGGTGCGACCGGGGGCACGGTGCTTGTCCGCGAGGAGCCCGTTGGCCGAAGGCGCCGCCGCTGCGCTGCTGCAGCCGAAGCTAAAAACCTGGATGCCCGCCTGCGCGGGCACGACGGAGCGGCCGTGCGCGGGAATGGCGGCGGCAGTGGCGGCGAGGAAATGACGGCAATGCGACGCAAGCCGTCACCGGTTGCGCGCGGTCAGCCGGCTGAGGCTACTCGCCCACCAGCCCGTTGCGGATGGCGTAGACGGTCATCTCGGAGTTGTTCGAAAGGCCGAGCTTTTCCAGCACGCGGGCACGGTAGACGCTGACGGTCTTGGGGCTGAGCGTCAGCTCGTTGGCGATGTCGGCCAGACGCTTGCCGCTGGCAATCATCACCAGGGTCTGCAGTTCGCGGTCACTGAGCTTTTCGTGGGCGTTGGCCACCTCCGGCGCGGTCAGGCTTTCCACCAGCATCTGCGCGATCTCGGGGGTGACGTACTTGCGGCCCTGGGCCACGGTGCGCACGGCCTGCACCAGCACCGCCGGGTCGCCCCCCTTGTTCACGTAGCCGTAGGCGCCGGCTTTGAGGGCGCGGATGGCGTACTGGTCTTCGGGGTACATGCTCACCACCAGCACCTTGACGGTGGAGCCTTCGTCCTTCAGCACATGCAGCACATCGAGCCCGCTGCGGCCGGGCATGTTGATGTCGAGCACCAGCACCTCGCAGCTGTCCTTGCGCAGCAGGGTGCGCAACTCGCCATAGTCACCGGCCTCGCCGATCACCTCGATGTCGGGCGCGTCGGACAAGGTGTCGCGGATGCCGCGGCGGATCAACGCATGGTCGTCGCAGATGATGACTCGGGTCATAGTTCTCCCCAGCCCGACGGGTCGTGAACGAGGTTGTCCCCGTCGTCCAAATGCCCTATCTGGCCGGCTCCATCCTCCAATGGGATGGAGAGTATCAGGGTTGTGCCACGGGGCCCACTGGAGAGATCCACCCAGCCACCCACCGTGCTGGCCCGCTCGTGCAGGCCGCGGATGCCGAAGCTGCGGGCCTTGGCCAGGTCTTCTTTCGAGAGGCCCTTGCCGTTGTCACTGACCTCCAGCGACAGCACCCCCTGCGCCAGAGAGAGGTCGATGCTGACGCGCGTGGCCTGGGCATGCTTGCTCACATTGGTGAGCGCCTCTTGCGCGGCCCGGTAGGCCACCAGGGGCACGCCGGCGGGCAGGTGGGGGTTGTCGTGGCTGGTGCGAAAGCTGCACGCGATGCCGGTGCGGCGCTCGAAACGGCTGGTCATCCATTGCAGCGCCGCCACCAGGCCTTGCTCCAGGATGGCCGGGCGCAGGTTGTGCATGATGCGCTGGCTGGCTTCGAGCGCATGGGTGACGGTTTCCATGGCGCTGTCCAGCCGCGCCTTCAGCTCGGGCGTGGGGGCGTGCTTGGCCATCCAGGCCAGGTCGAACTTCAGGGCGCTCAGGCTGCCGCCCACGTCGTCGTGGATCTCGCGGGCGATGGCGGCGCGCTCCATCTCCACGCTGGTCTGCAGGTGCTGGGCCAGTTCAGACAAGCGCTGGCGCGAGGCGGCCAGCTGGCGGTCGGCCGCCAGGCGGGCCTGCAAGGTCATGTGGGCGTCGACGGCGTGTTCCACCGCCGGCGCCAGGCGCGAGAGGTTGTTCTTGAGCAGGTAGTCGCTGGCGCCGTTGCGCATGGCAGAAACGGCCACGTCCTCACCAATTTCGCCCGAGACCAGGATGAAGGGCAGGTGCGAGCCCAGCTCGCGCACGATCTCCAGTGCCCGCAGGCCCGAGAAGCCGGGCACGTTGTAGTCGGACAGCACGATGTCCCAGGGGTGACCGAGCGCTTGGCGGAAGGCGCGCTCGTCGTCCACGCGCTCGACCGTGATGTCCAGGCCGCTGCGGCGCAGCTGGGCCATCGCCAATTCGTGGTCCAGGTCGGAATCTTCCAGATGCAGCACCCGCAAGGGCCTGCGCGGCGGCACAGCACTCATGCACAGAGTATGGCCCAGGGGCGCTCGGGCGAGGTCTGGCGCGGTACAGCGAAATGGGGCGGGATTTGGGCCGTGATCCGCTCAATGAATGGGAGGCTTGTGCCGAAGAATCCGTGACATCGCCCCCAAAGGCCAGCCATGGGCCTGTTGGGCAACCCGCCACGCGCATGTGGAGCCTTGATGCAGATCACGCAAGACAACCAGCCAGATCCGGGCGGCGGCATGCCGCTGATGGTGGCAGCCGACCTGCAGGACCATCTGATGATGGCCAGCAACGACCTGGAGCGCTTGCAGCGCTTGCTGGACCACGCCAGCGAAACCTTGTCGGGCCATTTCTACAGCGCCACCGAGAAGATCAGCCACATGCTGCGCAAGGAAGCCGAGGCCGGTGCCGAGGACGACGCGCTCTACACCGCCATGCAGGACATGGCCAGCGCCCTCACCGCGCTGCAGTTCCACGACATGGCCACGCAGCTGATCTCCCACACCCACCACCGCCTGCGCAGCTGTGCCGACCGCATTGCCAGCGACGCGATGGCCGACGACGAGGACGGGCCGGCCGTGGTCGAGGACTGCCCGATACGCCCCAACCCCGTCACGCAGGATGAGATGGACGCTGGCTCCATCGAACTGTTCTGAACCCGTCAACCCGATAACCGCCCATACCCCCGGAGATTAGCGATGCACTCGATTCTTGCTGTTGACGATTCGCCCTCGATGCGCCAGATGGTGTCCTTCACGCTGAAGAACGCCGGTTTCAATGTGGTGGAGGCCGTGGACGGCCAGGACGCCTGGGAGAAGGCCAACCAGCGCGACTTCAACCTCGTGCTCACCGACCAGAACATGCCCCGCATGGACGGCATCGGCCTGACCAAGAAGCTGCGCGAGAACCCGAAGTTCAAGGCAACGCCCATCCTGATCCTGACCACCGAGTCCAGCGACCAGATGAAGCAGGCCGGCCGCGCTGCGGGCGCCACCGGCTGGCTGGTCAAGCCCTTTGACCCCGCCAAGCTCATCGAAGTGATCGGCAAGGTCATCCGCTGACCCCGGTCACCGGGACCCGGGCGACGACGGATAGCCACGCACAAAACAACCAGGAGCACGACCACCATGGCCGAGTCCACCCACCACGAATCCAGCCCCGTCAGCGACGGCATCGACCTCACGCAGTTCTACCAGGTCTTCTTCGAGGAAGCCGGTGAGAACCTGGAACTGATGGAGCAGAAGCTGCTGGAGCTTGACGTCACCGCCGCCGATGACGAAGAGCTCAACGCCATCTTCCGCTGCGCGCATTCGGTCAAGGGCGGTGCGGCCACCTTCGGTTTCTCCGACGTGGCCGAGCTGACCCACCAGATGGAAACCCTGCTCGACAAGCTGCGCCGCCACGAGCTGCAACCCACCTCGCAGATGGTGGATGTGCTGCTGAGCGCCGGTGATGCCTTGAAGAGCCTGCTGGCCCGCCACCAGGGCTCGGGCGGTGACGCGCTCGACACCTCCGAGTTGGTGGCCCACATCCGCGCGCTGGCCACGGGCGCCGCGCCAGCGCCGGTGGCCGCCGCACCCGCCACGGTGGCCGCACCGGCCCCCGCCGCAGTGGCCCCGGCCGCCGGTGCGCTGCCAGCGGGCGCCCGCGCGTTGGAGCTCACCGTGGGCCCGCTGGAGCACCCAGAACTGGCCGACAACCTGGCCGAGCTGTTCAAGGAAATCGAGGGCCTGGGCAGCATTGAGCCGCTGGACGCCGGCCGCGACGCCGACGGCATGCGCCGCTTCAAGATCACCACCACGGCCAACGACAACGACCTGCTGGACCTATTCACCTTCCACGTGGCGCGCGAACAAATGGTGCTGGCCCCGCTGGGCCTGGGCTATGGCTTCCATGCTGGCGCTCCCGGCGCACCGGCCGAAGAAGCCGAACCGCCCGCCAAGGACCTGGGTTACGGCTTCTTCGACGATGCCCCTGGCGCCCCCGGCGGTGCCGCAGCGGCCCCTGCCGCGTCGGCCGCTGCGTCAGCCGCCCCGGTGGCGGCCCCGGTGCCCGCAGCCCCCGTGGCCGCCAAGCCCGCCGTCAAGGCGGAGCCCAAGGCTGGCGCCCAGGGCCTGGATTCGAGCACCCTGCGCGTCTCGGTGGAAAAGGTCGACCAGCTCATCAACCTGGTGGGCGAGCTCGTCATCACCCAGGCCATGCTGGCGCAGAACAGCAAGGCCGTGGACGCGGCGCTGAACCAGCAACTGCTGTCGGGCCTCACCGACCTGGAGCGCAACACCCGCGACCTGCAAGAGGCCGTGATGTCGATCCGGATGATTCCGATGTCGATGGTGTTCAACCGCTTCCCGCGCATGCTGCGCGACCTGGCCGCCAAGCTGGGCAAGAAGGTGGAGCTGGTGACCCAGGGCGAAGCCACCGAACTCGACAAGGGCCTGGTGGAAAAGATCACCGACCCGCTCACCCACCTGGTGCGCAACAGCTGCGACCACGGCATCGAACTGCCGGCCGAGCGCCTGGCCAAGGGCAAGCCCGAGCACGGCACCGTCACGCTGGTGGCCTCGCACCAGGGCGGCTCCATCGTCATTGAAGTGCGCGACGACGGCAAGGGCCTGAACCGCGCCAAGCTGCTGGCCAAGGCCCGCGAACGCGGCATCGACGCGCCCGACACCATGACCGACCAGGAGGTCTACGGGCTGATCTTCGCGCCGGGCTTCTCCACCGCCGACGTGGTCACCGATGTCTCGGGCCGCGGCGTGGGCATGGACGTGGTGAAGAAGAACATCTACGGCCTGGGCGGCACGGTGGAGATCGACTCGGCCGAAGGCTATGGCATGAGCGTCAAGGTGCGCCTGCCCCTCACGCTGGCCATCATGGACGGCATGAGCATCGGCGTGGGTGAAGAGTGCTACATCCTGCCGCTCTCGTCGGTGGTCGAGTCGTTCCAGGTCGACGCCAAGATGGTCAAGACCATCGGCGGCACCGGCCGCGTGGTGGAAGTGCGTGACGAGTTCATGCCGGTGATCGACCTGGAGAAGGTCTTCGAGGTGCCGCGCTTCGACTTCGAGAACGTCAGCAACATCATGGTCGTGGTCGAGGCCGATGGCGGCCGTGTGGCCCTGCTGGTGGACGAATTGCTGGGACAGCAACAGGTGGTGGTGAAGAACCTCGAAGCCAACTACCGCAAGGTCAACGACGTGTCGGGCGCCACCATCATGGGTGACGGCCGCGTGGCGCTGATCCTGGACGTGGGCGCCCTGGTGCGCCACTCGCGCCACTGAACGCGGCTTTCAGGGAGCCCGCATGAAGATCCGCCTCGCCACCCGGCTGTGGCTGCCCACGCTGACCCTGCTGGTCATGCTGGTGCTGATGACGGCCATTTCGGCCGTGCGCACCCAGGGCCTGATCGCTGCCGCCACCCAAGCCCAGCGCGACCAGGAGAGCCGGCTCACGCTGGCCCACCGCTGGCAAGGCGCGCACGAGGCCCTGGCCGCACGCCTGGCCGCCGGCCAGAGCGGTGCCGACCTGGCCCCGGCCCTGGCCAAGCTGGCCGACCTGCGCGGCCAGTTCGAGGGCCTGGCCAAGACCGCTGAAGAAAAGGCCCTGCTCGCGCGCCTGCCGGCCGGCCCGGCCGATGCCGCTGCGGTGGCGGGCCACCAGGCCGCGCTGGGCGAACTGATCGCGCTGGAAGCCAAGCTTTCCGACGCCCTGCACACCCGCACCAGCGAAGAGCGCATGCGCACCGTCTGGCTGGTCGCCGTCGTGGCCGTGCTGGTCTCGGGCGTGCTGGCCATCGCCTCCACCTTTCTGGTGCGCACCGTGTGCCAACCGCTGGCCGAGCTGGCCGGCACCGCGCGCCGTATCGGCGAAGGTGACCTGAGTGTGGAACTCGACACCACGCGCTACGACGAGATTGGCGACGTGATGCGCTCGGTGGCCGCGATGCGCGACGGCCTGCGCGACATCGTGCGCCAGGTGCAGCAGGCGGCCGACAACATCCAGTCGGCCAGCGGCGAAGTCTCGATGGGCAACAACGACCTGAGCCAGCGCACCGAGCGCGCGGCGGCCAACTTGCAGACGACGGCCTCGGGCATCCAGGCCCTGTCCAGCACCATGCAGCACAGCGCCGGCGCCGCCAACGCGGCCGGCCAGCTGGCCAACGGGGCCTCGGACGTGGCCCAGCGCGGTGGCGCGGCCATGGCCCAGGTGGTGTCCACCATGGACGAGATCAGCCAGGCCTCGCGCCAGATCGCCGACATCATCGGCGTCATCGACGGCATCGCCTTCCAGACCAACATCCTCGCGCTCAACGCCGCCGTGGAAGCGGCGCGCGCTGGCGAGCAAGGCCGCGGCTTTGCCGTGGTGGCCGGCGAGGTGCGCACGCTGGCCGGCCGCTCGGCCACCGCCGCGCGCGAGATCAAGGCCCTCATCAACACGTCGGCCGAGCGGGTGGAAAGCGGCACCCGCCAGGTGCACGAGGCCGGGGAACAGATCAACGGCATCTCCACCGCCGTGCAAAAGCTCTCCAGCAGCGTGCGCGAGATCACCGAAGACTCGGCCAACCAGAGCCAGGGCATGGGCCTGCTGCACGAATCCATCGACGAGTTGGACCAGATGATCCAGCAGAACGCCGCGCTGGTGGAGCAAAGCGCCGCCGCCGCCGAGAGCCTGCGCCACCAGGCCCAGCAACTGGCCGGCGTGGTGCAACGCTTCAAGCTGGGCCCCGACCACGGCCAGCGCCGGGTGGCCTCCCCACTGCCCCGCCCGGTGCCCCGCCCGGCCCCTGCCACACCACAGCCCACCGTGTCGGCCCAGGCCGTACCCCTCACCGACGTGGTGAAACCCGCCCCGCTGCCGGCCCCGGCCCGCAGCACACCGCCCTTGTCGGCCGATGCCGACTGGGAGACCTTCTGACCCCCCCCACCGCCCCAAGGAGACCTCCATGCGCCCACTGATCGCCCCGCTCATCGCCGCCGCCCTGCTGCCTTTCGCCCTCGTGTCGGCCCATGCCGCCGCCGGCGGTGCCACCGAGGCCGACGCCACGGCCATGGTCAAGAAGGGCGTGGCCTTCATCAAGGCCAATGGCAAGGACAAGGGCTACGCCGAGATCACCAGCAAGACCAGCGCCTTCAAGAAGGAAGACCTCTACCTCGTGGTCTACGGCCTGGACGGCGTGGTGCATGCCCACGGTGCCAACGAGAAGATGGTGGGCAAGAACCTCATCGACCTGAAGGACGTGGACGGCAAGGCCTTCGTGAGGGAGCGCGTGGAGCTGGGCAAGGCCAAGGCCTCGTTCTGGCAGGACTACAAGTTCACCAACCCCGAGAACAAGAAGGTCGAGCCCAAGACCATGTACTGCGAGCGCCTGGACGACACCGTGGTGTGCGGCGGCATCTACAAGTGACGCCTTGGTCGAACACGGCCCCCTCGCGATGAACAAAGGGAAGAGATCATGAAACTCGGCTCCAAGCTGCTGCTGCCCTCCGTGGTCACTGCCGTCGTGGCCCTGGGCTGCGGCGCGGTGAACAGCCTGATGATGAAGCGTGAGGCCGCAGCCATCGCTGCCAACTACACCGAGGACATCACCCAGCTGCGCGCCCTCACGGGGGCGCAAGCCCAGTTGGGCCGCACCCATGCCGGCGTGTACCGCACCTTCAGCCTGATCGGCTCCATGGACGAGGCGAAGGTCAGCGCCTTCCGCGCCGAGGTGAGCAAGCAGGTGCAGGAGATGGAAGCGGCCGTCACTTCCGTGGGCGCCTCGCTGGGCGACAAGCCCGAGTTGGTGGAGGGCGCCAACAAGCTCAAGGCCCAGCTGGGCGTGTATGCCAAGCAGGCCGACCAGGCCATCGACCTGGCGTCGGTGGACCCGAACACCGGCGTGGCCGCGATGCAGTCGGCCGACCAAGCCTTTTCCGAGACATCACAGCACGCCACCGCTTTCGTGCAGGCCATCCAGGCCGACACCCAGGCGGCCCAGGAAGCCTCCGTTGCCCGCAGCAACCGCAACGCCCTGCTGCTGGGGGCGCTGAGCGTGCTGCTCACCGGCGTGGCGTTGGTGATGGGTGCCCAGGTGCTGCGCCGCGTGGTGCAGGCCCTGCGGGAATCGGCCCAGGTGGCCGAGGCGGTGGCCCACGGTGACCTGAGCCCGCGCGCGGTGCAGGCACGCAGCGACGAGATCGGCGACCTGCAGCGCAGCATGACCCAGATGGTGGAGCGCCTGCGCACCTCGCTGCTGGACGTGCGCCACGCCGCCAGCAGCATCGCCAGCGCCAGCACCCAGATCGCCAGCGGCAACCAGGACTTGTCACAGCGCACCGAGCAGGCCGCCAGCAACCTGCAGGAGACCTCGTCGTCGATGGAACACCTCACCGCCTCGGTGCGCCAGAGCGCCGACGCGGCGTCGCAGGCCAACCAGTTGGCCAGCTCGGCCTCGGCCGTGGCCGAGCGCGGTGGCAAGGCGGTGGCCGAGGTGGTGACCACGATGGAAGAGATCAATGCCGCCTCGCGCAAGATCGCCGACATCATCGGCGTCATCGACGGCATCGCCTTCCAGACCAACATCCTGGCGCTGAACGCCGCCGTGGAAGCCGCCCGTGCCGGCGAGCAGGGCCGCGGCTTTGCCGTGGTGGCCGGCGAAGTGCGCAGCCTGGCCGGCCGTTCGGCCGACGCGGCGCGCGAGATCAAGGGCCTGATCGGCGCCTCGGTGGAGCGCGTGGAGAGCGGCACCCGCCTGGTGCAGGGCGCCGGCACCACCATGGGCGAGATCGTGGCCTCGGTGCGCCGGGTGACCGACATCGTGGGCGAGATCACCGCCGGCACCAGCGAGCAACGCGACGGCATCGGCCAGGTCAACACGGCCGTGTCGCAACTGGACCAGATGACGCAGCAAAACGCCGCCCTGGTGGAACAAAGCGCCGCCGCCGCCGACAGCATGCGCCAGCAGGCCCAGCGCCTGTCCGACATGGTGGCCGGCTTCAAGCTAGGCACCGAGCCCGGCCTCTTCACAACCGTCGCCGCCCCGGTGTCCGCCCCGCCCCTGAGTGCCCCCCCGGTGCTGCATGAGCGGGTGGCCCAGACCGCCATCAGCACGGCCATCCACACCGCCAAGACCTCGGCCCGCGCGCCGGCCCCGCCCAAGGCCCAGCCCCCGGCACCCCCGCCCGCGCTGGCCGCGCCCAGCGACGACTGGGAGTCGTTCTGACCCCCGCTCAACCCCGCTCCGAACCGGCCGATAGGCGGTTCGAGGCGACGCACAACACCCTCACACCCACCGCCACGCCAAAGGACGCCCCGTCATGGACATGATCACCGAAGCCCGCCAAGTGGCACAGCATGAAGTCTCACGCATGGGCCCCGGCAGCAAGCCGGCCGCCAAGGCCAGCACACCGCACGGCGAGTTCCTCACCTTCCGCCTGGGCGGCGAGGAGTACGGCATCGACATCCTGCGCGTGCAGGAAATCCGCTCCTACGAACAGCCCACCCGCATCGCCAACTCGCCCGACTTCCTCAAGGGCGTGGTGAACCTGCGCGGCGTCATCGTGCCCATCATCGACCTGCGGGTGAAGCTCAACTGCGAAACCGCCGACTTCAACGCCTTCACCGTGGTCATCGTGCTGAACATCCAGGGCCGCGTGGTGGGCGCCGTGGTGGACGCCGTCTCCGACGTGCTGGAGCTCTCGGGCGACGCCATCAAGCCCGCCCCCACCATGAACGCCCAGGTGGACATGAGCTTCATCACCGGCATCGCCAACGTGGGCGACCGCATGCTCATCCTGATGGACATCCAGGCGCTGATGAGCGCGGCCGACATGGGCTTGATCGAATCGGTGACCTGAGCGCCTTCGCCCCAGTCATCCCAGCAAAAAGGGGCCGTGCGGACATCCCGTCCGCACGGCCCCTTTGCGTTCAGCGGCTGTTCCGCCGCGCGTTGCCGTCATTCCCACCACCCGCTCCGTCATTCCCGCGCAGGCGGGCATCCATGTCTTTCAGCGTCGGCTGCAGCAGCGCAGCGGCGGCGCCTTCGGCCAACGGGCGCCTCGCGGACCCGCACCGTGCCCCCTGTCGCACCTGCGCTCTCTTGTTCTGCCTTGGCCCTCGCCGCTGTCAACCCACACGCGAATGTGCCCTCTGTCCGAAGGCACCACCAACGCACTGCAACCACTGACGGTGGCGGTCCACCTGGTGGCGCGCCACCGCCGTCTCAGGCAGAGGGTGTCGGGTATCCGCCCGACGCAACTTGAGGAGGAATGCGCCATGCCCTGAGCAAGGGCATGGTGCAGGGGGAGATGGAGTCGGGCGGGTACCCGGCGACCTCTGCCCCGCCACCCAAGGTGAACACTGGATTCCCGCCTTCGCGGGAATGACGATGAGGCAAGGACGCGGCTATGACGGCAATGCGCAGATTCGCGGCACAGCAAACCAACTTCTTGGTCTTTGAACGCAATGCCGTATCAAACGCCGCCGCGCTGCAGCGGCGCCGCCAGCGCCAGGCGCAGGCTCTCGGCCGCGTCCGCCAGGTGGGCACGGGTTTCGGCGCCCAGGCTGGCGCGGCCCTCGGCCCCTTGCAGGCGGGCCAGCAGCTTGCGGGCCTCGGCACGCACCAGGGCACGGGCATCGGCCCGGGTGCTGGGCGCAGGGCGCAGCAGCATCCCGGCCAGGCGGTTCAGGTGCTCGCGCTGCAGGTCGCGGCGCGCAGCCGGGATGTCGCCACCCTTGCCCACGTCTCCCCACACCGCCGCCGTGGTGCGCTCCACCACCTCCGAGAGCGGCATGGCCTCGCGCGGGCGGTCGGCCTTGGCCTCGGCGTCCAGCAAGCGGGCGGCCAGGCTGTCGCCCATCAACTGGTTGAGCAGCGCGCGCTGCAGGTCGAGCACCATGGCCTCCATCGAGTAGTCGGTGGCCATGCTCTCATCGCCGCGCTCCAGGAAGTCGGGGCTGAGCTTGCGCGCCAGCGCCGGGCTGATGCGCAGGCCGTCGGCCGCCAGCACACCTTGCACCAGCGCGGTGAGTGCCTCGCGTTGCACCGCCGCCGGCACCGGCTGCAGCGGGTCGCGGCCCGTGCCGGGGAAGTCGCGCAGCGTGCGCAGGCCGCCAATCTGGCGCGTGAGCACGCCCGCCGCCCGGCCCGCGTCACGCAGGGCCATGGCCAGCGAGCGGCGCAGCACGGTGTAGTCCTCGGTGGGCTTGAGGGCCCGGTCCTCCTGGCGGCGGATGACGTCGCGGGCGATCTCCAGGCGTTTCTTGCCGAAGGCCACCGGGTCATTGCCCAGGTCGAACATCAGCGACTCCGGGTCCAGGCCCAGGCCCATGTCCTCGTCGGTGCCAAAGGCCAGCTCGGGCTCGGCGCTGCGCGCGGCGATGGCCTGCAACGCGGCGGCTTCCTGCTCGGGCGTGCTGCCGACCGGCATGGGTTTGTAGGCGTACTCGATGGCCCAGTAATCGTAGGGGCCCAGCGTGCTCTGGAACGGTGTACCCCCCGTTTCACCCGGGCGCGGCAGGTTCACCGGTGCGTACTCCATCACCGAGCCGGTCAGGGCGTGGTCGCGGGTGAAGGCGGGGTCGGAGAGCTGCTGCTCGCTGTAGATGCGCGAGGCGCGGAAGTTGTGCCGCAGCCCCAGGGTGTGGCCCACCTCGTGCATGGTCACGTCGAACAGGTAGGCCTGCACGAAGGCCTCGGCCTCGGGGCTGTCGGGGTCGATGTCGCTGCGCGCGCTCAGCACGTCCAGCGCATAGCCCAATTGTTCGGCGGCCTGGTCGGCATGCTGGCAGGCCGCCCCGTCGTGGGCCTGGGCTGCAGAGCCCGCCACCACGGGCGCTTGCATCAGCTCGGCCCAGGCGGCCGGGTCGCGCATGAGCAACTGGGCCTTGGTGGCGCGCAGGTTGCGCGACGACAGGCCCTCGAAGCCGATGTCGGCGTCCAGGATCTCGCCGCTGCGCGGGTCGACCTGGCTGGGCCCGATGGCGCCAAACGAGGGGCTGCTGTTGGCCATCCAGCGGATCGAGGCCACGTTCACGTCCAGCGTGTCGAAGGGGGCGTCGTCGGGCTGCACCTTCACCACCACGGCGTTCTTGAAACCGATCTTCTCGAAGGCCTTGTTCCACTCCAGCACCCCACGGGTGATGCTGTCGCGGTACTTGAGCGGCACGTTGCGGTCCAGCCAGTAGGTGATGGGCTTGACGGGTTCTGACACCTCGGCGGCCGGGTCCTGCTTTTCCAGGCGCCAGCGGTTGACATAGCGGATCTTGGGCGCGCGGCGGGTGTCGCGGCCCATGTCCTGCACCAGGGTGTTGAAGTAGCCCACGCGCGGGTCGGCCAGGCGCGGCGCCATGGGCTGTTCGGGCAACTGGGCGATGGAGTAGTGCAGGTTGAGGAACAGGCTGCGGGCATCGGGCAGCGTGGCCGGCAGCGTGGGAAGCGGTGCACCCGGCGGCGTGCCGGCCTGCGGGAAGGCCAGTGCCGGCGTGGCGTAGTGGCTCTGCACCGCCAACACGGCCTCCTGCGGGGTGCTGCGCACACTGGTGATGGCCGAATTGCGCCCGTCAAAACTGTAGTTCTGGCGGTACTGGCGCTGCAGCGTCATGCCCAGGCCCAGCAGGTCGGAGACGAACAGGCCACCGGCGTCGATCAGCACCGCCTTGGTCTCGGCATGCGGCTGGCTGGCCACCGGCACGCTGCCCAGCAGGCTGTCCGAGAACGAGGCCTTCACCGCACGCGCCTCGGGCGTGCCCGGTGCGGCCATGAACTGGGTGTTGCGGGCCAGC
>WBZX01002377.1_pt1 | contig 12782 bp, 9 predicted proteins | sample 5204211 | NCBI WGS metagenome assembly WBZX01 (sample SAMN12344362, study PRJNA552823) | activated sludge metagenome | biome: Activated sludge suspended growth; feature: Nitrification reactor; material: Wastewater; isolation source: activated sludge from nitrification reactor of wastewater treatment...
CGGCGGATACGCGCCCGGCGGATACGCGCCCGGCGGAGCCGGCTGCGGCGGGTACGGCATCGCGGCGGCCTGCGGCTGCGGGGCGATCGCAGCGCCGGGACTGCCGCGCGCGGGCCCGCCCATGCCCTCGCAGACCCCGGCCAGGGCGCCGGCGAAGAAGTACGGGAAGACGGTGAAGAGGCCGTTGGGCAGCAGGTCCAGCGTGTGCAGGGCGGTCAGCAGCGACAGCGCGTTGATGACGTACACCGCCTCGGCGTCGGCGAGCCTCCGGGTGCGCCGCCGGGCCATGAAGATCGGCCACACCAACAGGCCGAAGGCGCCCACGAAGCCGATCACACCGCGGCTGCCGTACCGGATGATCCACTCGCCGTCGGTGACGGAGATGTCCTTGCCGCGCTCGTCGTAGACGCGATTGCGGCCGAAGCCGCCCCAGCCGAACCACTGCCGCTCGTTGGCGCGCTCGAGCAGGATGTCCTCGTTGTCGAAGCGAAAGCCCAGGGATTGCGCCCGCGCGGCGCTGTACTTGGCCGCGAACGCCACCAGATCGTCGGCCGGGAAGGTCTGCGTCGCCCGCAGCGAGGGGAACGCGATCACGAACAGCGACAGCACCACCGCCAGCCGCCCCGCCGACGCGACCTTGCGGCCGAGCAGCAGCGGCATCGCAGCGAGCGCGTAGATGTTGGCGCCGACGTTGCGCGAGATGAGCAGCATGCCCCAGAACACCGGCAGCAGGACCCCGGCGCCGAAGCCCGCGACCTTCTCGCGGGCGCGTCGCAGCATCGCCAACGAGAACATCCCCGCCATCAGGAACATCGCCACCGCGAGGCCCGACGAGAGGAACAGCGACGACTTGAAGCCGCCGCCACGCATGTTGTGGGCGAAGTCGAGCGCGTAGTAGCCGTAGATCCAGTAGTGCAGCTGCGGCGAGAACCGCAGCTCGAACAGCATCAGCGGCAGCAGCAGCAGCATCGTGCCGGCGATGACCCGCGCCATCACGAGTGCATCCTCGCGGGTCCGAATCAGCACGCGGCCGAGGTGGAACGGCAGCAGGATCCCGAGCACGTCGCGGACCGTCGACGACAGGATGTCGTACTTCGTCATTGCCTGCAGGGTGATCTCCGGCAGACGTGTCTCGCCGTCGTAGTCGATCCCGCCGCCGATGATCACGGGATCCGGGTTGGTCAGCGACGTGCCGATGTTGCCGATGATGACGAGCAGGAACCACGCCTCGGCGCCCCGCAGGAAGCGCGCGCGGGCCAGCTCGCGACGTGCGAGCAGCATCGCGCCGAGGTAGCTGGCCAGGCATGCCACCGCCATCTTGTCGATCGGCGGCAGCGCCGGGGGGTCGAACGCGGCCAGCTCGGGCAACAGCATCACGCCCAGCACCAGGGCCGTGATGCCGGCCTTGATGGGCTTCATGCTCGCGAACATCACGATGCCGATGGGGATCCAGACCAGCAGCGCGAGGTAGGCCTGTGGCCTGATATCCACCCAAACCGGCATCGTGCGCGTCTCGACTCGCCCCCGGAGGCCGTGGTCTCGACCACGACATGCCCCGTGGCATGGTACGCGATCGGCTGCGCGCGCGTGCCTCGGGACCTGCCGCGAACCGCACGCCCCTCGCGTGTCGCAGGACGCCCCAACCGCGCCCACCCGCGGCCCGCAAACGGCCCGCGATCCGCCTGCATCGGTTTTGGCCTGCAGGGCAAGGTCTGCTACCTTTCGAAGGCGACCGGGATGGGAGGCGATGGTGGCGGACAACACCGACGAACGACGCAAGTACCCGCGACTCAACGCGCCGCTCTACTTCCGGCCCGCACGGCGTCGGCTGCCACGGCGGCAGGTGATCGACGTCGGCATCGGCGGCATCCGGGTCTACAGCGACGAAGCGCTGTCGATCGGCGCGCGCTTCGAGATCGAGCTGTTCATGCCGGATCAGACCAGCTTGACGTGCCTGACCGAGGTCATGTGGGTGCGATCGATCGAGGGCGGTCAGCCGGCCGCGTACGACATCGGCCTGCAGTTCCTCGACGTGCCGCCCGAGGCGCTCGAGCAGCTCCGATCGCTCCTGTCCGCTGGCGCGTGATCCGGCGGCGCGACGCTCACAGGCGCGTGAGCACGTCGGTGAGGTTGCGTTGCCAGCTCGGCATGGCGCCGAGGATCGCCTCGGTGCGCGCGAGGTCCAGCACGCTATAGGCGGGGCGGCGCGCCGGCCGTGGGAACTCGGCGCTGGTGCACGGCTCGACGCGGCAGCTCGGGGCCACTGCGGCCGCGATCGCGCTGGCGAAGTGGAACCACGTGCACTCGCCGGCGTCGGTGACGTGCGTGATCCCGCGGGTGCCGGATTGCAGCAGCCGCCAGCTGGCCTCGGCGAGGTGCTCGGCGCTGGTCGGACGTCCGCGCTGATCATCGACCACGCGCAGTGACTCGCGCTCGCGCGCGGCCTTGGCGATGGTGCGCACGAAGTTGTGGCCCCACGGCGCGTACAGCCAGCTGGTGCGCACCAGCAGGTAGCTACCACCGGCGGCGAAGAGACGGCGCTCCCCCAGCGCCTTGCTGCGGCCATAGGCGGCCAGCGGCGCGTGAGCGGCATCGACGGGGTACGGCACCTGGGCCTGACCATCGAACACGTAGTCGGTACTGTAGTGCACCAGCGTGGCGCCGGCCCGCTGGCATCGCGACGCGAGCACGCCCACGCCATCGGCGTTCACCGCGGTCGCGCCGGCTTCGTCGCGCTCGGCCCCGTCGACGTCGGTCCACGCGGCGCAGTTGACCACCACGTCCCCTGCGACCAGCGGCAACGCCTCGACGTGATGCCGCACGGTGAGGTCGAAGTCGGGGTGCGTGCGCGTGTCGTGCGGCACGCGTTGGCGCGTCAGCAGCTCGGTCCACGCGCGGCCGAGCATGCCGTCGGCTCCCAGCACGTGCACCGTCGCACCGACACCCGTCGGCGTGGTCATGCCTCGCCCCCGCCGGCGACCGCGAAGCTCGGCAGTCGCTCGCGCGGGAGGTCGCGCAGCCGGCCGAAGGCGAGGTCCTTCGGCGACAGGCTCGGACTCGCGATCGGCCACTCGATGCCGAGGTCGGGGTCGTCCCAGGCCACGCCGAGCTCGGTCTCGCGGTGGTAGGCGTCGGTGCACTTGTACGAGAACAGCGCAACCTCGCTGGTCACGCAGAAGCCGTGGGCAAAGCCGCGGGGGATGTACATCTGCGCGTGGTTGTCGCCCGACAGCGTGTTGCCGACCCACTGGCCGAAGGTCGGCGAGCCGACCCGCACGTCGACCGCGACGTCGAAGACCTCGCCCATCACGACGTGGACCAGCTTGCCCTGGCCGAACGGGTGCTGCAGATGCAGCCCCCGCAGGATGCCGCGGCGCGACATCGAGAGGTTGTCCTGCACGAAGGTCTCGGGGATGCCGACGTCCTCGTAGCGCTTGTGGGACCAGGTCTCGAGGAAGAAGCCGCGCTCGTCGCCGAACACGTCGGGCTCGATGAGCAGCACGCCCGCGAGCTTGGTGCGGGTGACCTTCACCTCGCCCTCCCCTCGTCGCACAACCGCAGCAGGTAGCGGCCGTAGTCGTTCTTCGCCAACGCCTCGCCCTGGCGGCGCAGCTCCTCGGGGGTGATCCACCCGCGCGTGTAGGCGATTTCCTCGGGACACGCGATCTGCAGGCCCTGCCGCTGCTCGATGGTCTGGATGAAGTTGGCGGCCTGCAGCAGCGACTCGTGGGTGCCGGTGTCGAGCCACGCGATGCCGCGGCCCAGCAGCTCGACCTGCAGCTGGCCCTGCTCGAGGTAGCGACGGTTCAGATCGGTGATCTCGAGCTCGCCACGCGCCGACGGCTTGAGATCGGCCGCCAGGTCGCAGACCTGCTGATCGTAGAAGTACAAGCCGGTGACCGCGTAGTTGCTGCGCGGCGCCTTGGGCTTCTCCTCCAGCGAGATCACCCGCCCGTCGGCGGCGAACTCGGCGACGCCGTAGGCCTCGGGGTTGCGCACCCAGTAACCGAACACGGTCGCGCCCTGCTCGCGCCGCACCGCCAGGCCGACCAGCTCCTGCAGGCTGTTGCCGTAGAAGATGTTGTCGCCCAGCACCAGCGAGCAGCCGCGGCCGTCGCAGAAGCGCTTGCCGATGATGAACGCCTGCGCGAGCCCGTCGGGGCTGGGCTGCACCTCGTAGGTCAGCTCCATCCCCCACTGGCTGCCGTCGCGCAGCAACTCGGTGAACAGCGCCTGCTCGTGCGGCGTGGTGATGATCAACACCTTGCGGATGTTGGCCAGCATCAACACCGACAGCGGGTAGTAGATCATCGGCTTGTCGTAGATCGGCATCAGCTGCTTGCTGATGGACTTCGTCAAGGGGTGCAGCCGCGTGCCCGAGCCGCCGGCCAGGATGATGCCTCTGTCGATCATGTCGGTCTCCAAGGTGGCTTGCTCGGCGTCGCACGCCGGCGGGAAGGCGCGCGGCCTAGCGGCGCTCGTAGTTCTGCTGGATCCAGTTGCGATACTCGCCGGTGCGGACGCCCTCGATCCACGCGCCGTTGTCGAGGTACCAGCGCACCGTCTTGCGTAGACCGGTGTCGAAGGTCTCGCTCGGACCCCAGTCGAGGTCGCGGCGGATCTTGCTGGCGTCGATGGCGTAACGCAGGTCGTGGCCGGGCCGGTCCTTCACGTAGGTGATGAGCCCGAGCAGCGCGTCCGACGGACGGCCGGTCTCCTGCGCGATGAGCTCGCACAGCTTGTGCACCACGTCGATGTTGCGGACCTCGTTGTTGCCGCCGATGTTGTAGGTCTCGCCGACCTTGCCGCGGTTGACCACGGTCCAGATCGCCTCGCAGTGATCCTGCACGTACAGCCAGTCGCGCACGTTGGTGCCCTGGCCGTAGACCGGCAGCGGCTTGCCGTCCTGGGCGTTCAGGATCATGAGCGGGATCAGCTTCTCGGGGAACTGCAGCGGCCCGTAATTGTTCGAGCAGTTGGTCAGCTTGACCGGCAGCTTGAAGGTGCGGTGGTAGGCCCGCACGAGGTGGTCGCTGGCGGCCTTGCTCGCCGAGTACGGGCTCGAGGGATCGTAGCGGGTGTCCTCGGTGAACAGGCCCTCGTCGCCGAGCGAGCCATAGACCTCGTCGGTGCTGACGTGGTGGAAGAGCCCGTGATCGGTGCCCCACGTGCGGCGCGCGGCCTCGAGCAGATTGAAGGTGCCCTCGATGTTGGTGCGCACGAACTCGCGGGGGCCGGAGATCGAGCGATCGACGTGGCTCTCGGCGGCGAAGTGCACGACCACGTCCGGCCGGTGCTCCTCGAACGCGGCATCGACGGCCGCGGCGTCGGCGATGTCGACCCGCGTGAACTGGTAGTTGGGCCGCTCGGCGATGCTCGCCAGACTGGCGAGGTTGGCCGCGTAGGTGAGCTTGTCGGCGTTGACGAAGGTGTGCTCGGGATGACGAGGCACCAACAGGTTGAGGAAGTTCGCGCCGATGAAGCCGGCGCCGCCAGTGACGAGGATCTTCATGGGCAGCTGGTGCTCGCCGCGCCCCTTGTTCGGGCGGTCGCGACTCTCCCTTGGGTGCTTCTAGTATCAGGAGCGCCGGTTCGACCGCAACCGCCGCCCCCGATCCCGCATCGACGCGGGTCGCCGGCACGTTCGGATCACAGCAGCGCGAGGAAGGCCACGAGTGCGGCGCGCTCGTCCGCGGTCAGCGACGCGCGGGGATCGTCGCGATCCCCCGGCGCGATGCCGCCGGCGTGGCTGAAGCTCGGGCGCAATCGCACGCGCGCGAGCACGTCGGCCAGCGTGGCCGCGCTGCCGTTGGTGAAGTACGGCCGCTTGATCCACAGCCGTCGCAGCGAGGTCACGCGGGCGCCCTCGGGATGCACGTAGGGCTCGATGCCGGTCCGCAGGCGCGCGTCGCTGGCCCACACCAGCGGGCCACGCTTCGACAGCACCTGCGCCTCCCACTGCGGCGGCGCCACGCGGGTGGTGGCATCGTCGGCGACCGTGCGCGCCTGGTGGCAGCCCTCGCAGTGCTGCTCGAACACCACGGCACCGGCCCGCTCCTGCGCGGTGAAGCGCGGCGCGTCGCCGCTGCGCCGGGCCTCGCGCAGCCGCGCGACGACCTCGGGCGCGGTCTCGTGATCGAAGGCGACCAGGAAGTCGACCAGCGCGCGTCGCAGCGCCTCGGCGTCGAGGACCTCGGTCGCGCCGAGCGTGCGCAGCCACGGGTGGTCGTCGGGCGAGAGCGCGAACGAGGGCCCCTGCGCACTGCCGCGGTTGGCGACCGCGAACTCGTTGTCGACCATGGTCGCGAGCGTGCGGTCGAGCGCGCGCGAGAAGTGCGGACGATTGACGAACAAGCCCAGCAACGACTTGGTCGAGGCGTGCACGTCGGCGCGCCCGGTGTAGTGCACGCGCCCGTCGACGCCGCCCTCGAAGTGGCAGGTCTCGCAGGTGAAGCGGCTGCGGTGGCCGTCGCTGCTGGCGTGTGGCGCCATGATGTGGCTGAAGAACAACGCCTCGCCGACCCGCACGGAGGTCTCGGCGCCCGGCCGCGGGTCGGCCGAGGCGACGGTGTCGACGTGGCCGTCGTCGCCGACGACGACCCAGCGATCGAGCAGCGGGTCGGCGGCGAGCCAACCCTCGGCCATGCGCGCGACGTCGCGGATCCCCGGGGGCACGCGCGTGATGACGGGTGACGCCGAAACCCCGCCGTCGAGCCCGATGCGCACGCGCGCGAAGGCATCGCCACCGTAGCCGGTGACCGTGACCTCGACGTCGTCCCCGACACGCTCGAGCCCGACCCACTTGGGCAGCACCACGCCCCACGGCCCGACGTCGATCGCCGCGACCCTGCGCGTGCACAGGCCCCCAGGGCCGGCGCAGCGCGTCGCGTGCAACAGGTAGAGGAAGGAGTCGACGTAGCCGAACGAGCCGTCGCTGCGGTCGAGGGCGTGGTCCTCGACGCCACCGGCGGCGATCCACCAGCCGTCGTCGCCAGCGATCGCGGCCAGCGACCACAGCGGCCCGTCGTGCTGAACCTGGGCGTGCGCGCCGTCGTCGGTGCGCAGCCGCAAGCCGCGATCGAACAGGCACGCCGCGCCCAGCAGCGATGGCGCGGCCGCGACCGCGATCGCGCCCGGACACCCGCCGACCGTCGTCGCGCCGCCGGTCGCGGCGTCGAAGCGACGTAGCTCGCCGCGGTAGCCATCGGCCAGCACGGGCCCGCCGGGGCCCGCGACCGCATCGCGGATCACCGCAGCGCCCACCGCCTCCACGACCGCGATGGCACCGAAACCCTCGGGCGTCACGGGCACGCGGGCCAGCTCGCCAGCGAGCCCGGCAATCCACAACGCATCGCGGTCGCGGACCACCGCGATCGGTCGCGGCGGGGTCGAGGCCCGCGCCAGCTCGCGGCCGGCGGCGTCGAGCAACACCACCGCGTCGGCGCCCTGCAGCACGCCCGCGGCGCGCTCGCCCGACCACGCGACGATCGCCCACGGGTCGTCGCCGGCGCGCTGCGACCACGGCTGCAGCGTGTCCGGCCCGAGCGTGGCGCGGCGCTCGTCCTCGTAGGCCTGCAGCCGCGCGAACGCCTCGTCGGAGCCCGACGCACGACCCGGCGTCACCGGCCCGGCCGCGCTGCGATCGACCGCTGCCGACTCACACGCGAGCGCGAGCACGAGCGACGCCGTGGCGATGGCCACAGCGCGCATCGCAGCTCACCAGCCGCCTTCCTTCTCTTCGGCCTTCTTCTCCTCGGCCTTCTTCTCTTCGGCCTTCTTCTCGTCCTTCTTGGCGTCCTTGCCGTCCGTCTTCTTCTCTTCGGTCTTGGCGTCGCCGGACTTGTCGCACGCGAGCGGGGCGGCGGCGAAGCTGAGGGCGACGAGCGTGCGGAGGATGCGGATGGATTTCGTCATGGGGTGTGGATCCTGGGTGGGCGCGGAGGCGCGGGGACTTGGCCCCGCACGAGACGCTCGAGCGTGCGGTCCGATCTGAGGACGATGGCGTCCGATCGACTACTGGCGACGTCGGCCGTCGTCACGCAGCAACGCGGCCACGGTGCGCAGCAGCGTGAGCGAATCATAGGGCTTGTCCAGCACGCCGTCGACGCCCGCCTCCCGCAGCTTGCGTTCCCGCGCGGGCTCGACGTAGCCGGTCGAGATCAACACGCGCGCGCCGGGGTGCATCGCCCGGATCCGCATGAGCGCGGCCTCGCCGTCCATGATCGGCATGTCGAGGTCGAGCAGCACGAGGTCGATGCCACCGTTGGCGGCGGTGAAGGCCTGCACGGCCTGCTGGCCATCGGCCGCCTCGATCACCTCGAGGCCGGCCTGGGTGAGCACCCGCGAGGCCGCCAGCCGCACCAGCGCCTCGTCGTCGGCGACCAGCACGCGGCCCCGCAGCGGACTCGACTCGTCGAGGGTGTGCCGCTCGGGCTTCGGCGCGCCCGCGCGCAGCGGCAAGAACACGAACACCGTGGTGCCGATCCCCGGCTCGCTGTTCACCGCGATGTGGCCGCCGTGGTCCCGCGCGATCGCCAACGCAGTGGCGAGCCCGAGCCCGGTGCCGGCCCCCCGCGGCTTGGTCGTGAAGAACGGGTCGAACGCGCGGCGGCGGATCTCGGCGTCCATGCCCACGCCGGTGTCCGAGACCGTCACCATCGCGAGCTCTCCGGCCGGCAGCATCAGCTGCTGGTCGGCGACCTCCGCGGGCAGGTCGCGGCACTGCACGGCGGCGATGCGCAGCAGCCCACCGTCGGGCATGGCCGCGATCGCGTTGAGGCCGATGTTGGTGAACACCTGCGCGAGCCGGCTGGCCTCGCCGCGCACCGCCATGTCCGGCGCGCACTGGACCTCGAGCGAGATGTTCTTGGGCAGGCCCGAGGTCAGCAGACGCGCGGCATTCTCCACCACCGCGCCGAGCGACAACACCTCGTGCACGCGGGGTCCCGTGCGCGCGAACATCATGAGGTCGCGGGTCAGCTCGCCGGCACGGCGGGCTGCGATCTCGACGTCGCGGAGCACCCGACGGACCTCCTGCTCGTCCCAGTTGTCCAGCCCTTGCACGTGCGACACGTTGGCGAGCACGACCCCCAGCAGGTTGTTGAAGTCGTGGGCGATGCCGCCGGCCAGCTCCCCGAGTGCTTGCAGCTTCTGCGCGCGCAGCCGCTGCTCTTCGAAGCGATCGCGGGTCAGGAACTGCAGCACCGTGGCACCGCCCATCGCGATGCGATCACCGATCGTGAGCACCGCCTCGCTCACGCGCACGCCGTTCACGAAGGTGCCGTTGCGGCTGCCCAGATCGCGGATGACGTAGGTGCCGTCGCCGCAGTGGTTGATGGCCGCGTGGCGGCGCGAGACGCCGTCGTCGTGGATCGTCAGCTCGACCATCCCGCGCCCGAGCACCAGCTCCTCTTGGATGGGCACCGACTGCCCGACGGTCTGGCCGAGCAACACCACCAGCTGCACCTCCGTCGACGCCGACACGCCGTCCACCAGCGGCGTGCGGCGCAGCGACAGGGTCGAGAGTTCCAGCTCGGGCTGGGCCACGGCGCGAGCAGTATAGCGGGGTCGATGCCCGGCGGTCGTCCACTGCAGCGCTGCGACCGCTGGCCCGTTTTGCATCCGCGCCGGCGGGATGAGACGAAGAACGTGTGGGCCGCCCCCCACGACGGGCGAGGTCCTGGGCGCGGGATGGCGCGGTCGCCAGGGCGGTGACGTCACGTCATCGCACGATCAGGAGGTTCGTTCGCATGCGCTTGGGCAGCGCCTCGCGCAGCGCGAGGAGATCCGCGTCGTCGAGCGCGACGCAGCCGAGGGTCCAGTCGACCGAGGAGCCACCGCCGTGGATGAGCACGGCGCCGCCGAGCTTGGTGTTCTGCGGCGGCACACGACCAGCTCGCACGTCGGCGACGATGCGATCCCGCGTGGCGCCGCCGATCCGTCCATCCCGCGCAGCCGCGACGGCGTCGGCCTCGTTCGGGTAGTGGATCGCGATCGCGTGCTCGAAGCTCGACCATGGCTTGTCGGAGGTGCGGTACCAGCCCTCGGGCGTGCGACCGTCGCCCTGCACCTGCTTGTGTCCGGTCGGCGAGAAGCCGAGGCCCACGCGATAGCACGCGACGTTGGTGCCGGCGGCGTACAAGCCCAGCCGCCGTGCCCCCTTGAACACGACCAGGGTCGTGGCCGCGTCCAGTCGCGGATCGTCGGGGTCGACGCCGTCGGAACTGGGCAGATGCGCAGTGTCGATCGGGCAGCCGGGATCGTCGGCGGCGCCCGCATCGTCCGCGCGCGCCTCGGGCTCGCGCAGGTCGGCCTCGGCGCCCGCCGGCGTGGCGACGACGGGCACGGCGGGCGCGGCGGCGACCGAAGCGGCGGGGATCGCCGCGGCGGTCACCGGCGGCGGCGGCGATGGTGCGGTCGGCGTGGACTCCGGTGGCGAGGCGGCCCCACGAGCGCACGCGGGCAGCGTCGCCAGCGTTGCACCGACGAGACCGACGCGTGACCACGCAGTGGCGCGACGCAGAGCTTCCACCACGGCCTGCAACGTACCACCGTGGTCATCGGTTCTGGTGTCGGCGAGCACGGTTCGTGCGCGTGCCCGCCAAAAGTCTGCGACACTGCTCGGGTCCGAAGCCCCATGAGCGAAGACAGCACCGGCGCCACGCCCTCGGCCGAGTCCGAGCCGCCCGCGGCCAACTCCGGTGCCACCGTCACGGTCACGCTTCCGTCGGTGCGCACCCCCGAACACCCGAGATCGCCGCGGATCCGCGACACGTGGGAGCGACCGCTCGACCCCAGCGCGCCCGAGGCCTACCTGACGCGCGAGCTGACGTGGCTGAACTTCGCCTTCCGCGTGGTGCAGGAGGCCGCCGATCCCCGCACGCCACTGCTCGAGCGGGTGAAGTTCCTGGCCATCGTCGGCGGCACGATCGACGAGTTCTTCATGAAGCGGATCGGCGGGCTCGAGCAGAGCATCGCCGCCGGCATCCGCGAGCCTGGCGTCGACGGCCGCACGCCCGCGGAGCTCATCACCGCCTGCCTCGACGCGATCCGGGCGCTCGACGCCCGCATGCGCCTGCTGTGGCGAGGGCTCGAACCGGAGCTCGCTGCCGAGGGCATCGCGGTGGTGCCGTTCGGCGCGCTCGAGCCCGAGCAACGCCAGCTGCTACGCGACGCCTACTTCGAGAACGTGTTCCCGCTGATGACGCCGCAGGCGATGGACCCGGCGCACCCGTTCCCGTTCATCTCGAACCTCTCGCTCAACCTCCTCGTCACGCTGCACTACCCCAACGACGCGATGCCGCTGCTGGCGCGCGTGAAGGTGCCGGTCGGCGCCGGCATCCCCCGCCTGATGCGGGTCGGCGACAGCCTGCGCTTCGTGCTGCTCGAGGACGTGGTCGCGCACAACCTCGACCTGCTGTTCCCCGGCATGGTCATCGAGAGCTGCACCGCGTTCCGCGTCACCCGCAACGCCGTCACCGAGGGCGACGAGGACCTCGCCGACGACCTCCTGGCGATGATCGAGTCGGAGCTGCGCGAGCGGAAGTTCGCCCAGCTGGTGCGCATGCAGGTCGCGCCCGGCATGCCGGCGCTGCACCGCAACTTGCTGGCGTCGAAGTTTGGTCTCACCGAGGGCGAGGTCTTCGAGGTCGACGGCATCATCGGCATCCGAGACCTCGCCGAGATCGCCGCGCTGCCGCTGCCGCACCTGCACGACGTGCCACACCGGCCCGTCGACCACCCCGAGTTCGCCGACAGCCGCAACGTCTTTCACCAGATCCGCGACGCCAAGTCGATCCTCGTGCACCACCCCTACGAGTCGTTCTCGAGCTCGGTCGAGCGACTGCTGCGCGAGGCCGCGGAGGACCCCAAGGTGCGGGCGATCAAGATGACGCTGTACCGCACGTCGGCCGACACCCAGGTCGTGCGTCACCTGGTCAACGCGGCGCGCAACGGCAAGCAGGTCGCCGCGGTCGTGGAGCTCAAGGCCCGCTTCGACGAAGAAGCAAACATCCGCTGGGCCGCTCGCCTGGAGGAGGCCGGCATCCACGTCAGCTACGGCGTGGTCGGGCTCAAGACCCACTGCAAGGTGGTGCTGGTGGTGCGGCAGGACTCCGATCGCCTGCGACGCTACACCCACGTCGGCACCGGCAACTATCACGCCGGCAACGCCCGCAGCTACACCGACTTCTCGCTCTTCACCTGCGACGACACCATCGGTCAGGACATGACCGAGCTGTTCAACTACCTCACCACCGGCTATCGGCCCAAGCGACGCTACGGCAAGATCCTCATCTCGCCGAAGCTGCTCAAGCAGGGCCTGCTCGAGAAGATCGAGCGCGAGATCGCGGTGCACGAGCGCGAGGGTGGCGGGCTCATCCAGATGAAGATGAACGCGCTCGAGGACGCCGACGTGATCGCGGCGCTCTACCATGCCGCGCGTGCCGGCGTGCGCATCGACCTCATCGTGCGCGACACCTGCCGCCTGCGTCCGGGCATCCCAGGCCTCTCGGAGACCATCCGCGTGGTCAGCGTGGTCGGCCGCTTCCTCGAGCACGCGCGGGTCTACTACTTCCGCAACGGCGGCGACGAGGAGTACTACATCGGCTCCGCCGACTGCATGACCCGCAACCTCGAGAGCCGGGTCGAGACCGTGGTGCCGATCGAAGCACCGCATCTGCGCCGCGAGCTGCGGGCGGTGCTCAAGCTCCAGCTCGCCGACAACCGCAGCGCCTGGGACATGCAATCCGACGGCAGCTACGTGCAGCGCCAGGGCACCGAGC
>WBZX01002378.1_pt1 | contig 12780 bp, 9 predicted proteins | sample 5204211 | NCBI WGS metagenome assembly WBZX01 (sample SAMN12344362, study PRJNA552823) | activated sludge metagenome | biome: Activated sludge suspended growth; feature: Nitrification reactor; material: Wastewater; isolation source: activated sludge from nitrification reactor of wastewater treatment...
CGACGCTGCGCCGTCGCGCGATCGCCCTCACGTCTTCTGGGGTCTCGGTCGGCGCTACGAACGGGGCGGCGCTCGGCGTCGGGGGCGGCGGTGCGCTCGTCTGCGGGGCCACGCTCGCCTGGACGGACGCGCTGGGGCGGACGCTTGCGGAGGGAGCGGGAGCATCTTTCCCGGAGCTGCAAGCACCACATAGATGAACGGCCACCAACAACAGCAGACTGCCAGCGCAGGGGTTGATCATCGCTCGGTGGAGCATAGAGCGCGCGCCCGGCGGGGACACGACGAACGTCCTCACCCGACGAGGTGCCCGAAGCGCTGCCGCAGGAGCGCGCGATTGTAGCGCTGCAGCATGACGGGGTAGCCGTTGACGAGGACGTCGAGCGCGAATGTGTAGCCGGCGGCGGCCCACGCGCCGCGCGCCAAGGCGTCGCCCACCACGGGCAGCGTCGCGACGAGGAGGACGAAATGGGTCGTCTCCGCCGTGCGCATGCGCTGCTCGAGCTTCGCCAGCTCATCCGCGCTGCGATCCGGAGGCAGATGAAGGCCGGGATTGAAGAGGGCGAAGGGCCCGCGTCGCAGGAGGCGCTTGAAGAGTCGCACCCCGAGGCGCTCGTAACATCTCCCGTCCACCTCGAACTGCCGCAGACGGTGATACCCGCTCGTTCATTGCATTCCCACGACGTGGCTCACCGTCCCGAGCCAAGCCATGGGCAACCAGACAATCGCCAATGCTCGAAGCGGGCTCTGGGCGCCGAGCGACCGCAGCGACAGCAACAAGAGCGCAGAGAAGACGATCGTCACCCCGGCGATGAGCAACACGCCCCGCACGCGCCCACCGCGGTCCCGATACCGCTCCTGCCACCACAGCGCGCTCACGAGGGTTCGGCGGTCCATCATCGAGTGACCGTCATCGCCCGATCAGGGCGTGCTCGTCAGGGGCGCGCTGAACAGTGTGGATTGCTCTTGAAAGAAGACCCGCCAGCGTCCACCTCCGAGGGATAGAAGCGCGGGGGTGTCGCGGAAGCCTCCCGAACCACGCCACGCCAATCTCGTTTCCCGCCGCCGTATCCATGGCACCCATCAATAACCGTCCGAGCATGACAATCACCGCAAGTCTTCTTGCGCCGACGCCATCCGTCATTCGGCTTGGGTGGGCGAGCGTGGGCGGCGCGCGAATGCGCAAATGAAGATCGCCGCGACGAGGCCCGCCGCCATCATGGCGACGATGAGCACGCCCACCGCATAGGCCGACAGCGGCGGGGGCGTCCGGTCGAGGACGGACCGAATCGGGTCGCGCGGATCGTACCAACAGGGCACGTGCTTCCCCGCTGGAAAGCGGTCCGAGAGCGCGCGTGCTTCCCGCTCGTCGAGTGAGATCGAGAACACTCGCGGATCGTGCCCTTCGACTTGATATCCGGCGCCCCCGACCTGGTAGCGCCAGGTCAGTCGCGGCTCCCAACCTTCTTCTGTCTCCTGCACACCGCTCTGGACGACCTCACAGTCGGACGCTGGCCAATCACGGGCGGCCCAGCTCTCTCGGAAGGGTCCGAGCAACGCCGCGCCGACCCCGGCGATCAGGCAGAGACCGACTATCCCAATCCCACCGGCGAGGACCTTCCTCATGCTCATGCTCGTCGCCCATCAGTCCTGATTCGAGAATCTCACGCGCGGCGAGCCGCGCCCCTTCTTCACGGTTTGGCTCTTTCCGCCGCCATCGGTTCGGCCGCTTGAGACCTCCCCGGATGCGTGGGTGATCTCGTACCGGACATTCGCGACCGGCTCATGGGTGTCCGCGAAGCGCGCGACGAACGCGATGTCGGTCTCTTCGTCGGCGCGCGTCCTCGGCGCGGCTGCTCCACCGCCGCCGCCGTCGCCGATGAGGACGTCGGGGCTGCCCTCGTCCAAGGCACCGGTGGCGCTGCAGAACTGTGCCGGGTCCGTCTGACGAAACACGGGATCGCCGTCGACGAGGACGCCGGGAGCCCCTCGTATGGAGACCCAGGTCTTCACTCCACAGGACGGTGCGTACGTCCCTCCGTCACCGACGCGGAGGATCGGCTTGCCATTGACCATCACATCCGGCGACCCCGCGGTAGCGGGCCCCATGACGGGGTGGGGGCTGCTCGGACAACCGTGGCTGTCCGCGGCGGCGCTCGCGTGGTCCCCGAGGCGTCCTGCTCCGGGCATCACACACCTCCGTCGGGGAGGTCGCGCACCCCTGCCACCGGATCGGCGTCCCCCCGCTCGACGGGATGAAACTGGATGACCCGCGGCCTCGGTCGACCGCGAGGCTCGTGATAGAGGTCCCGGGTGTGAGCGGGCGGCGGGTCGCGGCGCCAGTCGTGGCCGATATCCCAGTGCTGATTCATCCGGGAGCGCCAGGGCCATGAGTTCCAGGCCTCGACGCGCAAGCCCGCGCCCATGACGTTGTCGGCCGTCCAGGGCTCACCGATGCCGTAGCAGCTGTTGTCGTCACCGACGCGACCGTATCTATCTGGATGGGTCAAGCAGGCTTCCGTGAAGCGGTGGACGTGCGCGAGGCCGATGTGGTGCCCCATCTCGTGGGCGATCGTGTGCGAGCTCGAGAGGAACTCCTCGTCGTCGAGGGTCATCTCACCGTTCCCGGCGGAGGACCGAAAGTCGACAGAGGTGTTCACGCGCTGGACGACATTGATCGTCAAATGCGGTGTTGCCCCTTCCGGGCACGGCACGACGAGCAGAACGCAGCGAATGAATGGACAGATGGCGCGGGTGCGGTCGGCGCGGAAGACGTGATGAAACTCGAGGGGCGGGTCCGGAATCAACCAGAGCTTGTCGTTCCAGGTGGACTCCGTCTTTTCCTTGATGAGGTCCCAGCGCCTCGCCACATCGCTTTCGCTGAGCGGGACGGCCCGGTGGGGGACGTGATCGTAGTCGTGGGCGATGTTGCCAGGCAATAGCGGGCAGGGCTGGACCCGCGTCCGTACCTTGAGGACGAGCTCGGCGTTGCGAGTCTCGCTCACGATGTCCGTATCGAGGTTGGAGTCGAAGCGGCGCCCGGCGACCCTGCGCGCGATGAGGCTACCCATGGGCGCCGCCTGGATTGGCGCTGGCGTGAGCGAACGGGACTATCGTCATGACTCGACCTTGGGGTCGCGCGCGGCGATGCGAAACGCAAAGACGCTTGCGGTGGGTGATGGAGACGTTCTCCGCAAACCTGTTTGCGTCGCCGAGCGCTTCGCCGGTGGCTACCTGTTCACGAACCAGGCATGACATTCGATCCCAGCTTCCTCTCCACCCACTCCACGGACCGACCCAAGGTCGCTTTTGGCGTCGCCCCCTTGGGCTGGGAGGCGTTCGACGTGGCGCGCTTTCACCTCGTGGAGGAGATCTCGACCCCGTATCGAGCGGACGTCGCCCTGGTGCGGCCCGCCCGCCTCGGCCCGGTCGATCTCGGCGCGCTGCTGGGGGCGAGCGCGACGCTCGCCATCGCGAGCGCCACCCATTGGAAGCTCGTGCACGGCATCGTGGTGGAGGCGGAGCGGGTCGGGCGCACCGCCGATCAGCTGCGGTACCGCGTCGTGCTCGCCCCGGCGATCCACCGGGCCCGGCTCAGGCGGCGCTGCCGCACCTTCGTGGATCGCACCCTCCATGAGGTGCTCACGAGCGTGCTCACCAACGAGGACCCGAGCTCGGGAGCGGCCGACGGCGGACTCTCGCTGCTCGATGGGCCGGGCCTGCCCGCGCTCCCCGCCCCGGTGCCGGCGCTCCCGATTCTCCACCGCTGGCATTACCGATTCGCGGTGAGCGACGCCTCGCGGCTCCACCACGCGAGCCTGCGGAGCTACGTCGTCCAGTACAACGAATCGGACCTCTCCTTCCTCGAGCGCCTGCTCGAAGAGGAAGGCCTGTCCTACTTCTTCGAGAACGTCGCGGATGGGGTGGTGATGACGATCACGGACCGGCCGGGATCGATCCCGCTGTTCGCGTCCGATGCGGTCGCACGCACCCGCGCCTCGTCGATCGGGGGTGACTTCGACGCCGAGCTCGTCGAGCACATCGCGGAGCGCGCGAGCCTCGGCGCCAGCGTGGTCGCGATGGGGGACGATTCGTGGGCGCGCCCCGGCGACCGGCTCGAAGGACGCGCGGAAGCCGAGGGCGCGGCGACGGGATCGGCGGATCAGCACTACGAGTTCCCCGCTCGCGACGAGGCGATCGCCGAAGCTCCCGCTGCGGCCCCTGCGCGCTTCGTGCTCGAGGGGCTGCGGGCGGCCGACCACCTCGCGGAAGGGCGCAGCACGATCCGCTCCCTCACCCCGGGGTCTCGCCTGCTCGTCCAGGACTTCGGCGTCGCGGACCACGACGTCCTCGTCGTCCGGGTGGAGGCGAGCGGCTCACAGCTCGAGGATGGCCTCGATGGCCACGAGCCTTCGGCCGGGCGCGAGCGGAGGACGTACGCGAATCGGTTCTGGGTCTTGCCGATGACGGTACCGTTCCGCCCGCTCCGGCGCGCGGCGCGCCCGCACATCGACGGGGTGCAGACGGCGACCGTGACCGCGGAGGAGCACGGAGGCTCGACGCCCGAAGTGAACGCGGACGCCCACGCCCGGGTCCGGGTGCGATTTCCATGGGACCAGCGCGCGGTCGGGCCGGGTCCGAGCTCGATATGGATCCGCGTGTCGCAGAGCTGGGCGGGGCCTTCGTTCGGCGCGCTCGCGATGCCGCGCGTCGGGCACGAGGTGCTCGTGTCCTATCTGCAAGGCGACCCGGAGCGGCCCGTCATCGTGGGGCGGGTGTACAACGCCCGCTGCCCCCCGCCCTACGACCCCGCGGCCAAGCCGGGCGTGAGCACGATCAAGAGCCGGAGCACCCCTTCCTCGGACGGGTACAACGAGCTCCGCTTCGACGACACCGCCGGCGCGGAGGAGGTGTTCCTTCGCGCCGAGCGCGACCTGACGGAGCACGTCCTCGTCGATCGGCGCACCGAGATCGGAGGGGCGCGCTCGGAGCAGGTGCGGGGCGACGACACCCTCACGGTGACGAACGGAAGCCGGTCGATCTCGGTCGAGCGAGGCGACCTCACCGTCCACTGTCCGAACGGGACGCTCAAGCTCGACACCGGTCCGGGCTCGATCGTCATGCGGCGCGACGCGATCGTCATCGACAGCGGCGCCGGAGCGAAGATCACCGTCCGGGGGAGCTCGATCAAGATCGAGGCGGCGGACATCGTGGCCGTCACCCCCGATGGGACGATGCTCGAGCTCGTCGGACCACGCGCCGAGCTCAACGCCGACGACGTGTTCTGGAGCGCGAACCAGCAGCTCGAGCTCACGAGCCAGCTCGTGACCGTGATCAGCGAAGGGGCGTGCGACGTGCACGGAAACCCCATCCAGCTCAACTGCCGGTAACCGTGGCCCGACCCGGCTAGAATGCGGCCCTTCGACGATCGAGGGGGGTGAGCGTGGACCCGAGACAAAGGAGCATTCGTAACCAGGCGCGCTCGCTCCTCGCGCTCGCGCAGGCTTCGAGCGACGACGAGCTCGCACGCTGGAGGCGAGACCGAGGCGGCGATGATTCGCTCAGCGCCGACGTCGTTCGGTCGACGCGCGATCTTCTCGTCGCCCTGTGCGACATGATCGATCCGAATCACGGCTCGCCCGAGCATCGGGCGCGCATGCGGGATCGGGTCGCTGGTGCGCTCGCCTTCTTGCAGGTCGACGTGACGACCGGCGGAGCGACGAGCGCGGACGTTCCCAAAGAGGTGGTCATCGTGTCCACGAAGCTCTCCATCGATCCATCGCTCCCCGCTCTGCCCGCGCGCGTCGATGCCGCTCCCATCTCGCTGGAGGCGTTGAGGAACGCGCCTCCCGCGCCACCTCCAGACGTTGCCGCCGCGCCGGTGGAGCCGGTCGAAGCACCCATCTCCAAACCCTCGCCGTGGGCGGGTCTCGCGCCTTCCGCGCGCCGTCTCGAGCCAGAGCTTGCACTCGGGGCGACCGAGAACGCCGTCGCTCCCGCACCCGGGCCCGCGTTGCCCTTCGTCCCCGCGAGCAACGACACCCCTCCCCCCGCACGGGCGGTCTCCCTCGAGCCCTCCCCTTCCATGGGCGCGACCGTCGACGCCGCGCCGGGAGCAGAGAAGCGGCCCGCCCTCCCCTTCCGGATCGATCCGAACACCGCCTCCGCTGCCGAGAGCCTCGAGCACTACACGTGGTTGTGCGCGCGCACGCCCCCGGGCTCCAGTCGGGCCGAGACTTCGGGCAACCCCCAGCTCGACCTCGTCTGGTCGCAGCGGTTCAAGGCCGATCTCCAGCTGCTCCGCGCGTTCCGAAAGCTCCTCGTGGAGTACCGACAGTGGATCGGCCAGCGCGGAGGTGCGTAAGCCGGAGCGAGGGTCATGGCGCTTCGAGCCGGATCCATCCTGCGCGAGCAGATCGTCCTCGACCGCGAGCTCGGGCGCGGCGCGATGGGCGCGGTCTGGCTCGCGACCCATCGCGCCCTCGGCATCGAGGTGGCGGTGAAGGTGCTCTCCATTCAGGGAGAGGTCTCGACGCCGGCGCGCATTCGGTTCGAGCAGGAGGCGCGCGCGCTCGCCCGCATCGACAGCGTCCACGTCGTCCGCGTCTACGACGTCGGGACGAGCGAGGGCGAGCCCTACATCGTGATGGAGCGGCTCCGCGGTCAGGACTTGAAGAGCCGCCTCGAAGAGGTGGGCGCGCTGCGACTGGACGAGACCACCGCGATTGTCGCGCAGGTCGCGGAGGCCCTCGAAGGTGCGCACACGGCCGGCATCGTGCACCGGGACCTCAAGCCGGCGAACATCTTCCTCGCGGACGGTCCACGCACGCTGGTGAAGGTGCTCGACTTCGGGGTCGCCAAGCTCGAGGCGAGCGCGACGCTCGGGCTCACGGGGACGGAGGCGATCGTCGGGACGCCGTATTACATGAGCCCCGAGCAGTTCGTCTCCCCGCGCGACGTCGACCACCGGACGGACTTGTGGTCGCTCGCCGTCGTCGCCTACGCGTGCCTCACCGGCCGGCTCCCGTTCGTCGGCGACACGGTGGCGGCGCTCGCCCTCGCCGTCCACTCGGGGGAGGTCACCCCGCCGAGCGCCCTCGTCGCCGGGTTACCGCCCGCCCTCGACGGGTGGTTCGTTCGCGCCCTCTCGCCCGAGCCCGAGCAGCGGTTTGCGAGCGCTCGCTCCCTTGCCGAGGCGTTCGCGGCCGCGGCGGCGGGCGCGGGCCCCACGACCTCGCTCGACGCGAGCTCTCCGGCTGCGACGATGGAGCCTCCGCGCGCAAAGCCTCCGTCGAAGCGCCGCGCGCTTTGGATCGCCATCACGGCCGTGCTGGTCGTGGCGGGCGCGGTTGGAGCGAGCGCCTATGTCGTCGGCGCCGTGCGCGGCCGCGGTCCTCGCGGAGGGGCGTCCGAATCGGCTTCCGCATCCGCGAGCGCGCCGGGGTGTGAGGTCGGTGCCCTCGCGAGCGCGCCCGCGCCATCGAGCGCGATCGTGGCGTGTGAGCGCGCATGCGGCGAAGGAAGCACGCCCGCATGCAACGCGGTCGGCACCGCGCTCATCGCCGTCTCGCCCCCGGAGCTCTCGCGCGGCCTCCTCGCCTTCGAGGGGGGCTGCAGCGCCGGCGACGGGGCGGCGTGCGCTCGCGCGGGCCAGATGATCGCGCGGGGCAGCGGCACGACCGCGTCGCGGACGGAGGCGGTGAAGCGCTATCAGCGAGGCTGCGATCTCGGCTCGCAAGAGGCCTGCGTGCGTCTCGCGCGGGCATATGCGACCGGGCGTGGCGTGCCGAAGGACCGGGCCAAGGGGACGTCGATGCTCCGCGCGAGCTGCGACGGTGGAGGCCTTCTCGCCTGCGTGACCCTCGGCGAGCTGATGCTGACGTCGGTCGGTGAAGGCGACCAAAGCGCGAGCGCGGTCGCGCTGTTTCGAAGAGCTTGTGACGGCGGGGTCCGAGAGGGTTGCCACTGGCTCGCCGGGCTGATGGGGATCGGCCGCGGAGCTCCCCGCGATGTCGCGGGCGCGATCGCGCTCGCGAAGGGCGCTTGTTCGGGGGGGGACATCAACGGTTGTGCGGTGCTCGAGCGCCTCGCCCCGTCCGAGCACACGCCGGAGCTCGACGCGCGCATGAAGGCCAGGCTCGAGCAGGCGTGCGCGGTAAGAGATCCCGAGGCGTGCCGGTTCTTGGGTTGGAAGTACCACGTCGGCTCCGGCGTTCCGCGGGACATCGCGCGCGCCCAGTCGCTCTATCGGATCGCGTGCGAAGCCGACGACGATCAGGCGTGCTTCAACCTCGCGGTGATCCAGTACGAGGGCTCGGATCCCGCCTCCGGCTGCGACATGTTCCGTCGCCTTTGCGCCGAGGGGACGTTCGGCTGCCTCGAGCTCGGGCGCGCCTACGAAGAAGGTCGCGGGGTCACGAAGGACCCTTCGATGTCGCCGTCCTTGTTCTCGCGCGCGTGCGACGCCGGCCTGACCGAGGGCTGCCTCGAGCTCGGGCGACTCCACGAGACGGGCGTCGCCGTACCCGAGAATTTCACGCGCGCCGCCGAGCTCTACCAGAAGGCGTGTCGCGCCGGAGACTGCCGCGGCTGCGACGCCCTCGCGGGCCTGATGATCGCCGGTCGTGGCATGGCGCGAGATCCGGTGCAGGGCAGTCGGCTCCTCACCGCCGCTTGCGACGACGAATGCTTCCCGGCGTGCGTCCATCTCGCCGAGCAGCTCCGGTCCGGCACCGGCGTCCCGCGCGATCCCAAGCGCGCCGACGAGCTCCTGAGGCGCACGTGCGAGCGCGGTCACGCTCCTGCTTGCGAGGCGCGCCGGCGGTGAGCGCCTCCTCGCCGATCGTCCCGGGCGCCGTGCTCGCGGGTCGCTTCGTCCTCGAGCGCGAGCTCGGGCAAGGCGCGAACGGGGTGGTCTGGGCCGCGCTCGCCGGCGCGCAGAAGGTCCCCGTCGCGGTGAAGCTCCTCGGCGCGCGCGCGTCGCAGGCGGCGGTGCTCCGCTTCGAGCGGGAAGCGGCGGCGATGGCTCGCCTCAGGCATCCGAGCATCGCGCGCGTCTACGAGGCAGGCGCGCTGCCGGACGGCCGCCGCTTCATCGTGATGGAGCGGCTCGAGGGCTGGGACCTCGCGGCCGAGCTCGCGCGGTCGGGGCGACTCCCGCTCTCGCGCGTCGCGCTGCTCGTGCACCAGATCTGCGGCGCGCTCGAGCACGCTCACGCTGGCGGGGTCATCCACCGGGATCTGAAGCCCTCGAACGTCTTCTGGGTCACCGCGCCGACGCCGATGGTGAAGGTCCTCGACTTCGGGATCGCGAAGCTGCTCGACGACGAGGGGCTCGCCCTCACCGCGACGGGGGCGCTCGTCGGGACGCCCCACTACATGAGCCCGGAGCAGCTCGTCTCGCCGCGCGGCGTGGATGGTCGCGCGGACCTCTGGTCGATCGGGGTGCTCGCGTACCGCGCGCTCACCGGAGAGCTGCCCTTCACGGGCGAGACGGTGGGCGCGATCGCGCTGAGCGTTCACAAGCCGTTCGTGCCCCCTTCGACGCGCGCGCCCCTCCCCGCGGGGATGGACGCATGGTTCGAGCGAGCGCTCGCGCCCAGGCGGGAGAGCCGGTTCTCTTCTCCGGCGGAGCTCGCGCGCACCTTCGTCGAGGTCGCCGCTCGACCGGTCCCGACGTCCGTCGTGCCGCCGAGCGCTCCGCTCCACGTCGACCCGAGCCTCCATGCTTCGACCGCGTCGCCCGCCGCTTTCCCGGTGGCGGGCGCGCCGCGCGCGCGCCGTCGCTCCGTCGCGCTCCTCGTAGCCGTGCTCGTGGCGCTCGCCGCCGCGGCGGGAGGAGCGGCCTTGCTGCTGCGGCCGCGCTCGCATCGAAGCGCCGCGAAAAAGCCCGCCGCGTCCACGACGACCCCGAACGGAGCCGCCCCGGAACGCGGTTGCTCCGAAGGCGCGAATGGCGCGGCGGACCTCGCGGCGTGTGAGCGCGACTGCGCCAGCCACGTCCGAGAGAGCTGCTTCACCCTCGCGCGGGTGCTCAGCGAGCGCACCGCCGAGCGCGACGACAGCCGCGCGCTCCAGCTCTTTCGCGCCCTATGCGACGAGAACGATGGTCGCGGCTGCGGTCGCGCCGCCGAGCTCGTCGCTCGCGGACGAGGGACGAAGCGCGATCTCGCAGAAGCGGTGAAGCTCGACGGCCGAGGCTGCGATCTCGGAGACGGTCCCTCGTGCAACGCCCTCGGACGGGCGCTGTCCTCGGGCGCCGGCATCGCTCGCGACGCCGTCCGCGCCGCGCAGATCCATGCCCGCGGCTGCGACGCGGGACGATTGGAAGAGTGCAACAGCCTCGGGCTCCTCGCTCTCCTCGGCGCAGGCACCCCGAAGGACCCCGCGCGCGCCGTCGCGCTCTTCGAGCGAGGATGCGCGGCGGGGGTCCAGGCGGCGTGCTCGAACCTCGCCGTCCAGCTCGAGCGCGGCCGCGCGGTGCCGCGCGATCACGATCGCGCCGTCCGGCTCGTTCGCGGCGCGTGCGCGAGCGGCTTCGTGCCTGCGTGCGCGAACGTCACCCAATTCGGAGGGGTCGCGGTGGGCTCCGACGAAGGCAAGCGCGCCTTCGAGGTCCTCGACCGCGCGTGCGCGGATGGAGAGCCAGACGCGTGCCAGTACCTCGGTTGGCGGTACGAGGGCGGGGAGGGCGTCCCGCAAAGCGACCAGAAGGCGGCGGAGCTGTTCGGCTTCGCGTGCGACGGCGGCGCGCAGGGCGGTTGCGTGAACCTTGGGCAGATGCTGATGGGCGGGCGAGGCGTTCCGTTCGATGCGGCGCGGGCGACGAAGCTCTTCGAGGCGGCGTGCGCGCGGGGGAACGGAGCGGGCTGCGAGAACCTCGGAGGTGCGTACGAAGGAGGGCGCGGTGTGGCCGCCGATCCGAAGCGCGCGGCCGACGCGTACCTCCTCGCGTGCGAAGCGGAGATGCCGATCGGTTGTTACAACCTCGGCGTCTGCTTCACCCGCGGTACGGGGGTGGCCCAAGACCACGGACGGGCCCACGCGTACTTCGAGCTCGGCTGCAGCCTCGGCGCGCCCCAAGCGTGCACCGGCGACGCGTTCAGCCACCTCGAAGGTCGCGGCGTCGTGAAAGACGAGGCGCTCGCGGCGAAGAAGCTCGACGAGCAATGCGCGGCCGGCAACATGATGAGCTGCGCGTGGCTCGGGCACCTCTACGCGCTCGGTCGCGGCGTCCCCAAGGACGCGGCGAAGGCGAAGACGCTCTACGAGCGGGCGTGCAGCTCCGGGGATTCGGCGGCTTGCGCGGAGACGTCTACGTCGAGGTGATCGACGCTGGTATCGTCACGCGGTGGCGATCGATCCCAAGCGCTCGCTGGATGCCTCGACGGTGGACGCACCGAAGCGGACCGCCCCGCGCGCGGCGGTGCCGACGGTTCGAGTCCTCTTCCGTCCCGGCCAGGGGATCGTCTCCGAGCCTCCGATCGAGCTTCGACCCGGCGCGACGATCGCGGGCCGGAGCGTAGGGGCGGCAGGGATCTCGCTCCAGGACGACGAGCTCTGCTCGCGAGAGCACGCGACCTTCCACTTCGATCCACAGACGGGCGAGGTCGAGATCGTCGACGCGGGGAGCCGCAACGGCATGAGCGTCGCGGGCATGCGGACGACCCGCCACAAGCTCGCCGACGGCGACGTGATCCGGATGGGCGCGACCTTCCTCTCGATGCGCCTCGAGGACCCGCGGCAGATCGACGTCCCGGTGCCCTCGATCATCGGCGTCTCGCCGGCCGCGCGCTCCCTCCGCGTGGCGGTGAAGCGGGTCGCCCGGAGCGACGCGTCCGTCCTCCTCCTCGGCGAGTCCGGAACCGGCAAGGAGGTCGTCGCGCGCGCCATCCACGATGCGAGCGGAAGGAGAGGTCCCTTCGTCGCGCTCAACGCCGCCGCGATCCCGGAGGCCCTCGCCGAGAGCGAGCTGTTCGGCCATGTCGCGGGGGCGTTCACGGGCGCGACGTCCGATCGACCTGGCCTCCTCCGCGCCGCCGCGAACGGCACCCTGTTTCTGGACGAGATCGGCGACATGCCGAAGGCCCTCCAACCGAAGCTCCTGAGAGCCCTCGAGACGCGCGAGGTCGTTCCCGTGGGCGCGGTGACGCCCTTCCCCTTCTCGGCGCGTCTGATCTCTGCGACGAACGTGGACCTTCGCGAGGCCGTCGCCCGGAGCGCCTTCCGCGGGGATCTCTACGCGCGGCTCGATCAAGCGCGGCTCTCGATCGCGCCCCTCGCCCAGCGGCGCGAGGACGTTCTCCTCCTCGTGCAGCACCGCTTGGGCAAAGACGCGCCCTCGCTCTCCGCCGATCTCGTGGAGGCGCTCCTCACCTACCCGTTCCCGTTCAACGTGCGCGAGCTGTTCTCGGTCGTGACCGAGCTTTCGATGCACCCATCGGGCGGGCGGCTCGAGCTCGATCCGGTGAGGGATCGCCTCGCCGTCGACCTCCCCGCTTCGTCCGAGGAGCAGCACTCCCTGGAGGCGTCCGCGCGAGAGCTGCCTACCCGCGAGGAGCTCGAGTCCCTCCTGCGTCGCCACGACGGGAACGTCGCCGCGGTCGCGCGCGCCTCCGGTCGCTCACGCACCCAGGTCTATCGCTGGATCGAGAAGCTCGGGATCGAGCCGGAGCGCTTCCGTCGCCCGGACGGCTGAGCCGGTGTCCGCGGACGTCCGGGGCGCCGTCCCGGACGCGTCCGCGGACGGACGCCCCCGGTCACTTGCCGCAAAAAGACGGGCAC
>WBZX01002379.1_pt1 | contig 12778 bp, 10 predicted proteins | sample 5204211 | NCBI WGS metagenome assembly WBZX01 (sample SAMN12344362, study PRJNA552823) | activated sludge metagenome | biome: Activated sludge suspended growth; feature: Nitrification reactor; material: Wastewater; isolation source: activated sludge from nitrification reactor of wastewater...
ACGGCCCTTACCGGGAGATCCTTGCCGCCGCGCGCAGGAAGCAGCCCAATCCCGAGCCTTCGTCCCTGAAGATCCTGCGCAGCCCAGCGCAGTACGCGCAGTGGATCGCCTACTACGAAAGCATGCTGGACTGGCCGGAACGCCAGGCCCTCACCAGCATCTCATGCCCGCGCATGGTCTATTTCGGTGAAGAGGGCGACCTGATCGAGGCCGGCATACCGGTCACGATCGCGTCGAACATCCGGCGCCATCGCGGCACGCTGCAAGACCAGGGCTGGACCGTGCACGAGGTGCCCGGCCAGGGGCATGGCGTTTGCATGGTGCCCGAACTCGTGGTGCCGGCGGTGCGTGCCTTCCTCGACAAGGCGCTTGCGTGATGACGTGGGACGCCGCCGCCCTCGACGAGTTGGCATCGTATTGCCGCAGCCAGCGCACGACCGGCCTGCTGCTGGTGCAGGACCGATGCACGGTGCTCGAACGGAACTGGCCGGTGCCGGCGGGCAGCGAGACGTTCGAGCGGCGCTACCTGCATGGCGCCGCGCGCGACGGCGCGCTGCGAGAAGACGTGGCTTCGCAGCAGAAGAGCCTGGTGGCCCTGCTTGCCGCGATCGCCGTCGACCAGGGGCGGCTCGACCTGGAGCGCCCTGTTTCGCACTACATCGGCCGCGGGTGGTCGCGTGCCGAGCCTGCACGGGAGGTTGCTATCGTCGTGCGCCACCTGCTGGAGATGTGCTCGGGCCTGGACGACGCGCTGGGTTTCGAGGCCCCGGCCGGTGCCCGCCACCACTACAACACCCCGGCGTATGCGCAGATGTTGCCGGTGCTCGAAGCGGCCGCCCGGCAGCCGATCGAGGCGCTGACTCAAGCCTGGCTGACCGGTCCGGCCGGCATGGCCGACACCGCCTGGTGCCGGCGCAGCGATGAACTCGCTTCCTTCCTCGGAAACCCGCGCGGGCTCGTGACGACGCCGCGTGACCTGGCACGCCTGGGCCAGATCGTGCTCGACGGTGGTGTCGCCGAGGACGGCGCGCGCCTCGTCAGCCCGGCAGGGATGGCGGCGACGTTCCAGCGCACCGCCCTGCATTCCGCGTACGGTCGCCTGTGGTGGCTCAATGGCGGCACCCGGTGGATCATGCCGAACCGAGGACAGGGCGCCGGCAGTCTGGTAGCGACCGCACCGGCCGATGCGGTGTTCGCGCTCGGCTCCGAGAACCGCGTCCTGATGGTCGTGCCGTCGCAGCGGCTGATCCTGGTGCGTCTCGGCCAGCAGGCACCGGATGCCGATCTGCGCGAGAAGCTGGCGAGTGGCGTGGCACGCGCGATGATCGGGGGTGCCACTCGATGAGCACGGAATCCACTGCTGTTCTCTTGCCTGACGCCCAGGCGCTGCTCGCGCCGTGGCCGAACTGCGGCGTGCCGCACCTGGGTGGCCTGCCACCCTACGAACATGCCACACCGGCCGCGCTCGAACAGGCGCTTCCGGTAGCCATCGAAGCCAAGCGCAAGGCCGTGCGAGCGATCGCCGACAACGATGAGGCCCCCAGCTTCGAGAACACGGTAGCCGCGCTGGAAGACTGTGGCCGCGCCTTGCGTGACCTGCAGGCGCTGACCATGGCTGTCGCGTCCACCGCCAGCGTGGGTGAGATGCCAGCCGTGGCACAACGCCTGGCGCCGATGGTGCCCGCTCTGGAGGTCGAGATCGCGCACGACCCGGCGCTGTTTGCACGCATCGATGCGGTCTGGCGTGCGCGCCACGAGTCTGAGCTGGACGCCGAGCAGGTCCGGCTGGTCGAGGTGCTGCGCGAGAAAATGGTGCATTCCGGCGCTGCGCTGGCGCCCGAGGCCAAGGCCCGGTTGAAGGCCATCAATGCGCGTCTGGCTGAACTGTCGTCGCGGTTCAGTCAGAACATGCTGGCCGAGCAGGCGGCACAGGCCGTGTGGCTTGAGTCCGAAGGTGACCTCGCCGGCCTGTCCGAGTCGCAGCGCCAGGGCGCCGCAGCGGCCGCCAAGGCACTCGGCCGCGAAGGCGTCTGGGCGATCCCGAACCAGCGCCCGGCGGTCTGGCCGTTCCTGATCCACTCGACGCGACGCGACCTGCGAGAACGTGTGTGGCGCATGTGGAACGACCGCTGCGACAACGGCGGGCCGCACGACAACAAGCCGGTCATCGCCGAGATCCTGAGCCTGCGCGGCGAACGCGCAAGCCTGCTCGGCCATGCCAGTCATGCGCATTGGGTGCTGGCACTCCGGATGGCGCGCACGCCCGACACGGCGATGGCCGTGTTGCGCCGAACCTGGGACGTGGTGCTGGCGACCACGCAGTGCCAGGTGGCCGAGTACCAGGCCGTTGCCGATGCCGAAGGTGCGGACTTCCGCCTCGCGCCCTGGGACCGTCTGCACTACGCGGAGAAGCTGCGCCGGCAGCGCTTCGATCTCGATGGCGAGCTGGTCAAGCAGTACCTGCCGCTGGAGCGCATGCTCGAAGCGATGTTCTGGGCCGCGCGGCGGGTTCATGGGCTGTCATTCGAAGAGCTTCAGGACGCCCCCAGGCTGCACCCGAGCATCCGCGTCTTCGAGGTGCGCCGCGGTGACGAGCCCGTGGGCGTTCTTTACGTCGACCTGTTCCACCGCCCCGGCAAGGCGCATGGCTCGCACCAGCATCAGATGCGCAGCGCCGAATCGTTTCGCGGCCGCGTGCTGCCCATCTCGAACATGGTGTCCGGGCTGCCCCCGCCCGCACCAGGCGAGCCCATGCTGCTGCCGTGGGAGTACGCCAACGTGCTGTTCCACGAGTTCGGCCACTCGTTGCACATGCTGCTCAACCGCGCGCGCTACCCGTCACTGGGCAGCCTGCAAGTGGCCTGGGATCTGGTGGAACTGCCTTCGCTGCTCAATGAGTACTGGCTGCGCGATCACGAGTTGCTCGCACGCTTCGCGCGCCACCATGCCACCGGCGAGCCGATGCCACCCGCGCTGATCGAGCGCCTTGAGGCGGGGCTCCGGTACGACCGCATCTTCAGCGTCAACCTCGACTACCTGGGCGGCGCCATCGTCGACATGAAGCTGCACCTGATGGCCGATGGCAGCGGCCGCGAGATCGACGCCGTGGCGGTGGAGCGCGAGACCCTGGCCGAGTTGGGCATGCCCGATGCGTGGGACCTGATCCTGCGCGTGACCAACAGCTTCCACGCCTTCGCTGGAGGCTACGACGCAGGTCTTTATTCGTATCTGTGGTCGGACCTGATGGCTGCCGATGCGGCCGAGGCGTTCCTTGCGTCGCCTGGGGGCTTGTACGACGCGCAGGTGGCCGAGGCCTGGCGCGAAACGATCCTGACCGTCGGGCATACCGCGCCCGCTGAGCAGGCTTTCCGAAGCTTCCGCGGACGCGATCCTGACCCGGCTGCACTGTTGAGGCGCTTCGGCCTTGTGGCAGCCTGAACAGGGAAGGGCGCGGTTTGCCCGCGCTTGCGGCCCCTCGTCCGCGGGTGGTGTCCGTCCTGAAACGGCTCAGTCGATCACCCGACTTCGCGGGCGCGCACCAGGCACGCGATCGCATCGTTGGCCGGGGTGGCAACACCATGGCGCTGGCCCATGCGCACGACGGCGCCGTTCAGGTAGTCGATCTCGGTCCGGCGCCCGGCCTCCACGTCCTGCAGCATGGAGGACCGGTGCGCCGCCGCCTTGGGCAACACGAAGGGTGTCAGCGTCTGCTCGACGTAGCTGACGCCGTCAACGGCCACTTCGGCCTGCCGCTCGGCCTGCACGACGCGGATGGTTTCGTCGGCCACCTGCTTGATCAGGTGCCGCGTATGCACGTTGCTGACCAGTTCGCCGTAGGTCATGCGCGTGATCGCACCGATGGCGTTCAGGCAGGTGTTGAACAGGAACTTGTTCAGGATCGCCGGCTCCACCGGATGCTCGTAGGTGATGGGCAGGAAGCCCGCCTGGCCGCGCTGCACCGCGTCGCGCATCGACTCGGGCGCCGACTCGAACAAGGTGCCGACGCGGATCGGGCTCGCCTGGACGTTGACGTTGACATGGGCCGGGCTGCGCCGCTCGATGCCGATCATCATGATGCTGCTGAAGACGGGCACCCCGGGCGGCAGCACGGCACGGGCCTCGTCGGCCGAGCCCCAGCCGTTCTGAAGCAGCAGCACGGCCTTGGGAGCCGGCGGCGGCATCGTGTCCCGCGGCGCATTGCGCAACAGGCTCGTCAGCGCCTCCTGGACCTGATAGGCCTTGGTGGCCACGATCAGCACGTCGCAGGCCACGTCCTCGGCGTCCGGCCTGTCGGCGTCGCACACTTTCAGCCGCTGCGGGTCGATGCGGTGATCGCCGCACACGCCGGTGACCAGCACGCCCTCGCTGCGCAACTGCGGCACCGCCTGCCCGCGGGCCAGCAGCGTGACGCGCTGCCCGGCGTGGGCATAGCTCGCTGCGACGGCCAGGCCCACCGAGCCGCTGCCCAGCACGGTGATGCGAAGGGGCATGGTGGCGGTCATGGGGCTCCTTCAGTTGCCTGGCGCTGGTGCCGACTTCCAGGATAGCTTGTCGAGGTGGAAGATGAAACTCGCATTGAGTGAGGCTCGCCCATGGACTGCGCCGCAAGGACATCCAGCAAGACCGCGCCTCCACTCACGACCTGGGCGGCGCCTTCCGCGCCATCCTGCACGTCAGCCCGCGCAACACGTTGGCCTGTGCCGATGCGCTGGTGGACGAGATGTTGGCCGCGGGCCAGGCGCTTGCGGCAGCGCCCAGAGCCCGGCAATGATCGACAATGGTTCGCCCGATCGTCGTATCGTCGGACCGTCGCGATCGACACCGGCAGACCCCACAGCCCAAGACGAGGAAGTCACGGACATGAAGAAGCAACCCACGGCCGCCAAGGCCCTGCTGGTTTCGGTGGCGGCGCTGCTGCTGGCCGTCCCGGTGGCGGCGCAGACCTTCCCCACCAAGCCGCTGCGCTGGATCGTGCCCAGCGCACCGGGCGACGGCTCGGACATCACCGGCCGCATCATTGCCGAGCGGGTCTCGCGCGAGCTCGGGCAGCAGGTGCTGATCGACAACAAGCCTGGTGCCGGTGGCGTGGTGGGTTCGGAGGCCGCGGCCAAGTCGCCCGCCGACGGCTACACCATGATCGTGGGCAACGCCGGTTCGCACGGCATCAACGCGGCGATCTACACCAAGCTCAACTACGACGTCGCGCGCGACTTCGTGCCCGTGGCGCTGTTCTGCACCGCGCCGAACGTGATGGTCGCGAGCCCCGGCACTCCGGTGAAGACGGTGGCCGAGTTCGTGGCCTATGCCAAGGCCAACGCCGGCAAGCTCAACTACGCCTCGGGCGGCATCGGCAGCTCGTCGCACCTGTCGGCCGAACTGCTCAAGAGCATGGCCGGCATCGAGATGACCCACGTGCCCTACAAGGGCGCCGCGCCGGCGGTGAACGCGGTGCTTGCCAACGAGGTCAACGTGATGATCGGCAACCTGCCGCCGTGGCAAGGTCACCTCAAGGCCGGCAAGGCGCAGGCGCTGGCCGTGACCACGGCCACGCGCCATGCCGGCCTGCCGGACGTGCCCGCGCTGGCCGAGACCTTCGCCGGCTTCGAAACCGTGGCCTGGTTCGGCCTGCTGGCGCCCACGGGCACGCCCAAGGCGGTGGTCGACCGCGTCAACCAGGCCGTCAACACGGCCCTGGCCGACCCCGTGGTGCGTGATCGCATCGCCGCCACGGGCTGCGGCCCGAGCCCGATGTCGCCCGACGCCTGGGCCACACGGGTGCAGGGCGACATCGTGCGCTGGAAGGCACTCGCCAACGAGCGCAACATCCGCGCGGACTGAGCCTCCTCGGGAGCCTGCGGTGCCCGACACGCTTGCTTCGCTTCGCTGCGAAGTCTTCAACGTCTCGCCGAAGACGAACTGGACCTTCATCGCGCTTCGGACGAGCGACGGTGACCAGGCCTGGGGCGAGGCTTCGCTGAACGCCTGGGAGCCGATGCTGCGCGGCGCGGTCGAGCTGCTCGAACGCCAGCTCATCGGCCTGTCGCTGGACGCCGCGCAGGCAGCCCTTGCCGTGTCGCCCTTCGGCCCCGGCGGTCTGGTGCAGGCCACGGCCGTCAGCGCCGTGCAGCAGGCCTTGCTGGAGCTGACGGCCCGCGCACGCGCGCAGCCCTGGCACGCCCCGCTGGGGCCGTTGCAGCGCAGCCGGCTGCCGGCCTATGCCAACATCAATCGCGCCACCGTCGTTCGCACTCCCGCGGGCTTCGTGGCCACCGCGCAGCGGGCGGCCGCACTGGGTTTTCGCGGCTTCAAGGCGGCCCCCTTCGACGGCGTGACTCCCGCCAACTGCGCCAGCACCGACGGCCTGCAGCGCACGCGGCACGGCATCGACTGCCTGTTCGCGTTGCGAGACGCCATCGGCCCCGACGCCCGCCTGATGGTCGACTGCCACTGGCGTTTCGACGAGGCCCGCGCGCTGGACGTGCTGCAGGCGCTGGCTCCGGTACGCCTGCACTGGTTCGAGTGCCCGGTGCCGGAGACGCCGCCGCATTGGCCCGCGATGCAGCGCCTCCACCGAGCCGCTCGCGAGCAGGGGGTGCTGCTGGCCGCGGCCGAGACTCAGATCGGTTGCGCCGGCTTCCAGCCGCTGTTCGACGCCGACCTGGTCGACGTGGTGATGCCCGACGTGAAGTACTGCGGCGGCCCCTGGGAGATGCTGCGCATCGCCGAGCGTGCGCACGCCGCGGGCGTGCAGTTCTCGCCCCACAACCCGACCGGGCCGCTGGCGTCGCTGCACAGCCTGAACGTGGCCGGCGTCGCACCCGCCTGCGACATGATCGAACTGCAGTTCGACGAAAGCCCGCTCTTCGAGGCGCTGATGCCCGGGCTGCACCCGGTGTTGACCGACGGCTGCTTTGCCGTGCCCACGCAAACCGGCCTGCGCGCCGGGCTGCAGACTGAACTGCTGGCCCTACACCCCTACCGGCCGGTGCCGCCCGGCGTCGAGGCGCTGGCGGCGGGTTGACCCTGGATGCGAGCGCTTCTTCGCCGGACAGGTCCCGCCTGCTGACTCTGGAACTGCTTGCTGCGGATTCCAGTCGCAGCGCAGCGCTTCAGAAGAGGGCCGTCACGATGACGGAGTCTTCGTCGCGCTCCACGGAGATGTTGCCGTCGCCGGCCTTGGCCAGCGCCAGCATGCGGGCGTTCTGCGGCAGGATCTCCGCTGTGAAGCCGCGAAGACCGCGGGCCCTGGCGTGCTCCGCAAGGCGCCGCTGCATCGCGCTGCCCAGGCCGCAGCCCTGCCAGGTCGCATCCACGAGGAACGCCGTCTCGGCAGTGTTGGACGAGGGGTTCACGAAGTAGCAGCACTGGCCCACGATGACCTCGTTCTCACGCGGGCCCGTCACAGCCACGAAGCCGACCGAGTTCTCCTGGTCGTAGTTGCAGAGCCGGCGGATGTCCTGCGTCGACAGCGCACGAACGCGGCGGAAGAAGCGCGTGTAGATGTCGTCGTCCGGCAGCTTGAAGAACAGGTCGCGCACGCCCGCCTCGTCGGAGGCGCGGGCCGGACGCAGCATCACGGTGCGGCCATCCTTGAGCTGGGCATGGCGCTCATCCTCCACCGGGTAGGCACGCATGCTCTCCAGCGTCTGCTCCGCCGGCAGGTGCCCCAGCGCCTTGGCCTGCTCCAGCAGCCACGGCCTGAACTTGGGGTGGGCCAGTTCGATCAGCGCCACGGCTCGCTCGTCCACCGACTTGCCGAACAGGTAGGCGATTCCGTACTCCGTGATGACGTAGTGCACGTCCGTGCGTGCAACCGAGACACCTTCGCCTTCCAGCAACTGCGGGCGGATGCGGGAGACACTGCCGTCGTCGGTGGTCGAGGCCAGGCAAACGATGGCCTTGCCGCCCGGCGATCGCGAGGCGCCGCGAAGGAAGTCGGCCTGTGCCGCGATGCCGCCATAGAACTCGCCGCCGAACTGGTCTGAGCAGGCCTGGCCGGTGAGGTCCATCGCGAACACCTGTGTCACCGACACCATCCTGTGTTGCGCGGCGATGGTCGCCGGATGGCACACCGAGTCGATGGGCGCGAAGGAGAACAGCGAATTGCGGTTCACCGTCTCGTACAGCCGTCGCGAGCCGAAGGCCAGGCTGCAGACGATCTTGTGCCGCAGCTGCGACTTCTGCGCACCGGTCAGGATGCCCTTTTCCAGCAGAGGGAGCACGGCATCGGTGATGACGTCGGAATGGATGCCCAGGTCGCGGCGGTCGTCCAGGTAACGCAAAGCCTCCTGCGGTATGCGGCCCATGCCGATCTGAAGCGTGGAACCGTCCTCGATGGTGCCGGCGATGTAGCGCGCGATGCGTTGCACCACCGCGTCCTCGGCCGACGGGTGACGGTACTCGGGCAGATCGGCCGGCACGTCCACGAAGGCGTCGATCTTGCTGGCGTGCACGGTGGCATCGCCCAGTGTCCAGGGCAGGGCGGGGTTGACCTCGGCAATCACCAGGCGGGCGTTCTCGATGGCCGCAGCCACGATGTCGACCGAGACGCCGAGGCTGACGTAGCCGAACGCGTCCGGGGTCGTGACCTGCACCAGAGCGACGTCCACGCGCACGCGGCCGTTGCGCATCAGCTCGGGCACGCGCGTGATCGGCACCGGCACATACCGCGCCACGCCTTGCCGCACAGCGTCGCGCATCTCCGCACCGACAAAGAAGCAGCGGTGGCGGTAGCGCGTGGCGGCACGGCCGTCTGGCCCGTAGACCATCGCTCCGTCGGTGAGGAAGTGGATCAGCTCCACATCCGCTGGAGGGCTGCGAAGCGCCTCCAGCGCGCGCACCAGCGTGCGCGGAGTGGCACTGGCCGTGCCGACGAAGACATGGTCGCCAGGGCGCACCATGCGGACCGCCTCGTCGGCCATGATGCGCCTCGGCATCTCTGCCCCGGTTTGCAAGCTGGACATCCGCTTCTACCTGTTGTTCGCCACGGGCTCCCGCAGCCCGAGTGGGTCTCAGTATGGACCGGCCCGCCTGGAACGCGAAGGTCCGCAGCAGGCCCAAGCCCGGGCCCTGGGCGACAGCGGCTCGCCAATGAAACGAAGCGGGCCCACGAAGGTCGCGATCAGGCTTGGGCAGTACCGAGGTGCGGAAACATGGCTCGGCGGGCTTCGTCGTCCATCTCGGTCTTGAAGCTGTGCCTGTCCTTCAACAACGCGGCGCGCTGCGCGGCAGGGCGCTCGTTCACGGCGTCGAGCAGGCGCTTCACGTTGGGCAACTGCGCCCATGCGTCGGCGCCGAGCGCGAACGGGATGGCGCGGGCCCATCCCCACACCGCCATGTCCAGGACACTGTAGGTGTCGTCCAGCATCCAGGTCCTGCCTGCAAGGTGGGCATCGACGATCTTCCAGTGCCTCCAGGCCTCGAAGTCGTAGCGCTTGAGCGCGTAGGGCACCGGCTCCGGCGCGTAGTGCCGGAAGTGCACACACTGACCGGTGAAGGGGCCGACGCCGGAGGCCACGAACATCATCCACGACAGCAGGGCGCCGCGACTGTGCTGCGGGGGCAGGAACTGGCCTGTCTTCTCGGCCAGATACAGCAGGATGGCAGAGCTGTCGAACACCGTGGTGGCGCCATCGACGATGACGGGCACCTTGGCGTTGGGATTCAGCGCGGTGAAGGCCGGCAAGTGCTGCTCGCCCTTGCGCGTGTCCACGGGGACCGCCTCGTAGGACAGGCCGGCCTCCTCCAGGAACAGCGCCACCTTCATGGGGTTGGGGGCGAGCGAGTAGTAGAACTTCAGCATGGAGGCGACCTATGAGTTGGGGGCGGCCCCCATTCTGTCGCCTTCGTCCGCGTCTTGCAGGCCGCGACCGCAGCGGCCGGCCGAAGGGCGCACGGGTGCGGGCCCGCCGGCCCCTCCACTCCTCGGGCCGCGAGGACGTTCTTGGCGAGATCGATGCTGACACAGACAATTCCCACGGACTCCCCATTTCTGCGTCAGTCAACGCCAGCCCCTCCCATGTCTCACCTCCAGGCCCTGTCCCTCGTCGTCGGCGCTGCCTGCCTCGCAGTGGCCATCAACGCGTCGGCGCAGCCGGCGGATGCCGAGGCAGCGGCAGCCGAGGCCGCGGTGCGCTCGTTCCACGACGCCCTGCGCCGTGGCGACGCGCCGGCAGCGCAAGCTCTGCTGGCGGCCGATGCAGTCGTCCTGGAAGCCGGCCACATGGAGTCGCGGGAGGAGTACCTGAAGCACCACCTCGGCGCCGACATCGAGTTCGCCAGGGCGGTTCCATCGAAGACCACCCGATCCGAAGTGACGGTGTCCGGGCAGACCGCCTGGGTTCGCTCCGCGACGTCCTCGCAGGGCAGTTTCCGCAATCGCAGCGTGAAGCTCTCGGGTGCCGAGCTCGTGGTCCTGACCCGTACGTCGTCCGGCTGGGAGATCCGGGCCATCCACTGGTCGTCGCACGAGGTCAAGTGACGCGGCTCGACAGCGGCGATGCGGTCGATCGCCGGCTGGTACGGCTTTACGCGCGGGCGCCGGCGGCCCGCCCGATGGACCCGGACCGCGGGCCTTCCATCCGGCACACTCGTGCCCCATGAGCCACGCCGAGCCCGCCGCGCCGACCGGCTTCTCCAGCCTGCTCGCCTCGCTCGTCCCTGACGACGACCGGTTCACCGTGACCCTGCCTGCCGACTGGCTGCAAGGGCGCACCGCGTACGGCGGTTTGTCCGCGGCCCTGTGCCTGCAAGCCACCTTGCGCGCGTTTCCAGGCCTGCCGCCGCTGCGCTCCGCGCAGTTCGCCTTCGTCGGGCCGGCCACAGGCGAGCTTTGCATCGCGCCGCGCATGCTGCGCCACGGCAAGTCGGCCGCGTTCGCCGGCGTCGACCTGGAAGGCGACAGCGGGCCGGCCGTGCGGGCCACCCTGTGCTTCGGCGCCGGCCGCGACCTGCCGCACGACCATGGCAAGTACACGATGCCCGGCACGCCACCGCGGGAAAGCTGCCCCGCCTTCTACGCGTGGGACAACCGGCCGAACTTCATGTCGCACTTCGACGGCCGGCTGGCGGGCGGCAGCCTGCCGATGAGCGGCGGCCCGTCGCCGCAGATGCTGGTGTGGCTGCGGCACCGGGACTCGTCCGTGTCTGCCGACCTGGTGAGCCTGGTCGCCCTGGCGGACGCGCTGCCGCCGGCGTCGTTCGCGTCGTTCGCGCAAGGCGGGCCCGTCGGCGCCATCAGCACCATGACCTGGTCGATCGACATGCTGGACGCCGCATTCGACAACCCGGCGGGCTGGTGGCTGCTCCATGCCGAAGCCGAGACCATCCGCGACGGCTACTCGGCCCAGACCACGGTCGTCTGGCACCCCGATGGCCGGGCGGTGATGGTGGCCCGCCAGACCGTGGCGATCTTCGGCAAGCGCCCGGCGACGGACCCGGCGCCCCGTTCCTGAGCGGCGCGGCTGCTGGCGTCAGGCCCCGGGCCGCCTCAGTTCGACGCCGAGCACCTGGTACTGCAGGTGGAACAGGTTCGACTGCACCGCGTCGACTTCGAGCCCCTGCAGCAGCGTGTCGGACACCAGGGGGTGATCGGCGGCGGCGTCGCTCACCTGCGCGCCGAACTCGATCATCAGCGTCCACGCGGCCGGGCGGATCTGCTTCTGGTCCTTCTTCTCGACCGACTGGATGGCGCTGGCGTCGAACTTGGTCGCGCACAGGTGCACGCCGACGACGCCGTCCGCAAGCCGGATCGCCTGCAGCCGATCGATCAGCCGCGCGCGGACGTCCGGCGACTCGCCGTGCACCAGGTCGAAGCGCAGCACGCGCAGCGCGGCGCCGTCGCCCGTCGCGCGGGTGTAAGCCACCTCGGCCAGCGCACGCGACAGGTTGGTGAACGCGCGGATCGACTCGACGGTCCACGGGGTCGGGGCGTTGAGCCGCTCGAGATACTCGCGGCTGGTCAGCACGTCGGTGTCGAGCGTTTCGTAGAGCGTGAACAGCTCGCCCGGCTCCTTGAGGTCGTGGTAGCGGCGCCCACGCACGAAGCCGCGGATGCCGGCGCGCTCGGGCATGTGCTCGCCGTTGTGCCACTCGTAGAAGTTGAGCCGGCCTTCTTCCTTCAGGCCGTGCCAGATCGCCACCACGCCGTTGCCGAGCAGGCTCATGCGCGCCTCACGCCAGGTGTGCGGCCTTCTTGGCCGCGGTCAGTTGCACCATCTCGGCGGACTTCTTGTAGTGCGTGTCCAGCGGGTAGCAGCCCGACACCAGGCCGTTGCGCGGCGCCGTGGTGCAGTCGCTGAAGGTGCGGCACAGGCGCTTGCGCTGCACCGCCCGCCCCGCCAGCACGTCGGCCGGCAGCTCGGGGTAGGCCAGCACCATGCGGCCCAGGCCGACGAAGTCCACCCAGCCCTCGCGCACCACGGCCTGCGCCACGTGGGGCAGGAACTCCTGCAGGTAGGTGTAGCCGCTGCCCATGAAGGCGAGGCCCGGAAACGCGCGCTTCAGGTCGCGCACCGTCTCCAGGTGGCGCATGACGCCCAGCAGCGGGTCCTCGGGCGGCTTGTAGCCGTCGGACGGCGGGTACAGCGCCGGCCGCGTGAGGTGCGGGTTGTAGTACGGGCTGCCCAGCGTGATGTTGATCAGGCCGATGCCCAGACCCTGAGCGATGCCCAGGAAGGCGCGCGTCTCGGTGAGGTCGGCGCGCGTGGGGTCGGCCTCGTCGGCGCCGAAGCCGTAGCGGTAGGGCAGGCAGGCGGCGTGATCGTCGGGGATGCCGGGG
>WBZX01002380.1_pt1 | contig 12776 bp, 6 predicted proteins | sample 5204211 | NCBI WGS metagenome assembly WBZX01 (sample SAMN12344362, study PRJNA552823) | activated sludge metagenome | biome: Activated sludge suspended growth; feature: Nitrification reactor; material: Wastewater; isolation source: activated sludge from nitrification reactor of wastewater treatment...
GAACCCGTTGAGTTTGCGGATGCGCAGCAGGTACCTGTCCGGGCGCAGGTTGCTGAGCCGTATGACCGCTTCGCTTCCGGTATTCACCGGTTTCCAGTTCACGGTATCATTGAGCTGGTAATCGATATATATATTCTCTTTGTTGCACCAGGCCGGGAAGCCGAGTTGAATCATCATGTCCTGGGTTTGGGGAGAGAGTTTTTTATACCGGAGCGAATCGCTGTTGATCTTTTCGCCATTCACCCGTATCTCATCGATGAATACATCTCCGGTGGGTAATACCGGCTTTGCCGTTTCCGGCTTCACCCACAACAGGCCGTCCATCGTCGGGAATGAAATGGTATTGTCATTCAGCCGGAGTGCGCAGGGTGTGCAGCCGCCGTTGAGTTCCGTCATCTCCATGCCGTCTTTCTTGCCGAAATAATGATAATAAACGGAAGGCCTGTTGTTTTGATACGCGTCGATCAGTTCGGGGAGGCTGGCTTTGAACAAACCCCGGTTCGTACTGATCCAGCAATAATTTTCCGCATCGGGTACAAAGCAATGCGGGTAGAGCAGGTACCTGTTCTTATCGAGGGGCATGCGGCGGAATGATCCGTTCCGGTATATGTAAAAGCCGCCGCCGTAGGTACCGAAGAATACATAGTCTTTGTATTTCCAGATGCTCCGCACGCAGATATTCTCCTGGGAGAAGATCGTATCGAGTCGTTGCTTGCGGATATGATAACGCAGGAGCCCGGCGCAGGTGGCTACCGCCAATTCCTCGTTGTTCAGCGGGGTGAAGTCGAACGTGACCGTTCCAGCCAGTTCTTTCGGATAGCGGTACAGGTAGCGGAGCGTATCGGCATCGAGCAGTCCGATGCCATAGAGGTCGGCCATGTATATCCGGCCCCCGAGCTCGGTGACGATATTGCTGTTGGTGATGGTGGGATAGGTTTTGGTGGCGCCGGTTGTATAGTTGTATTCGTACAGGCAGTTGTGCCCGACCCTGGCGTTGTTCTGCGAATACCACAACGAGCCCCCGCTGGTGAGCGATACATTGAAATTGAATTTTCCTTTGATGGGCAGCATGCGTTCGTCGGTTGGCCGGTCGCCGATGACGTCGCTTTCATTGGTGAGTATGTTGCCGTCGGGCAGGGCAACCTGCGAATAATAGGAATTGCGGTTCTTGGGATTTGCCCGGGATCTTTTTTTCGACTGCACCCGGTTGCGGCTGATCACGAAGAGGCCCTTCGATTCGGTACCGATGAAAAGCAGGTTGTTTTTTTCGCTGTATTGTACCGATTTGATGAAGGCGTCGGTAGGTATGTTGTTGCTGATCGGGGTGGCGTTGATGGAGCGCCCGTCGTAAAGGATCTGCCAGGCTTTTTCTTCCTCGATGAAGATCGGGTAATCCATGCCTGTTTGCCAGGAAAGCATGGTGCCTTTATTGGTTTTTTTCAGCAAGGCAATGCCGCTGCCGGTTCCGGGAACCGGGGCGATCGTTCCCGTTACCGGGTCGAGCAGGAATAGTTCTCGTTGCAGGTTCATGATAAAGAAACGGTCCTTTATCATGAACAGGGTGAGCAGGTTATTCGCCAGAACGGGTAATGCAACCGGCGTATCCTGCGCAACGGAAAAATAATAGAGCATGGTGCCGTTCTGGATGAAGCAGGAGGTATCATTGATAACGGCCACCCGGTTGTTGCCCGAGGTAAACCGGCGGGGCATGGGCTTGGCTACCTGGCTTTTGAAAAAAATATCCGACACACTTAAGAGGTAATACTGGCCGAGCTGCGGGTTGGTATTACCGGTGGCGGGGGCTGCCTTCTTCCATAATACGGGCCGGCTCTTGTCGATCAGGAATACATTGCCCGGCTGGTCGGATGTATAGATGCTGCCCGAGTTGTTGCGTACAATGAAGAGCATGCGTTCGGATCCGATCTCGGGCATGTTCTCCTTGGTGAAGGACTTGAAGTCGACTCCGTTGAAACGTACGATGCCCGCCTCGGTCGACATCCAGAGGAATTCCGTTTTCTCATCCCATTGCAGTCCCTTGATGCCGTTGGAAGGAAGCCCGTTGTCGGTGGTGTATTGCTGTACGTTGGTACCGGGGATCGCCTGGGCATAAGCGGCGGCGCACGACAGGATGAAGCAGGCGGTATAAAGCAGGAATCGCAGCATGCGTATTTTGCTGCAACAAGTTACTCTTTCCCGTTCAATAATTGACATTGTACAGCGTGGCCAGTTCCATCAGTTCCTTGATATTACCCGCCGTGGTTTTTTCGAAGATGCGGTTCTTGATGGTGGAGATGGTGTTCATCTTGAGGTTAAGGGTATCGGCGATCTCCTTGGTGCCGATTCCCTTGAGGATATAATGGAGGATCTCCAGTTCGCGGGGAGCGAGTGCGGTAAAGGGATTGTCCTGGTGCTGGATATGGCGGCGGACAGGTTCTTCGTTGTGCAGGAACTGCTGCAGTACCTGCACCATCTCTTCTTCACCGATCGCCTTCGACATGTAATAATGAATACCGTATTGCTTGAGCGCCTCGCCGTAGATCTCGGCCGGCTGCATCGAGAAAACAAGGATGCGCAGGTTGGGGTATACCCGCCGGATATTGGGGATCACTTCGAGTGTGCTTCCATCCGAAAGAATGATGTCGAGGATAAGGTGCGTGTATTTGTTCCGCACCAACTCCATCATCAGGTCGTGGCAGGTACCCACTTCGTGAATGTCGGTATAGCCGAGGGTCAACTGCATGTGCAATTTCAATCCTTTGCGGATCATGCTGTGATCGTCGGCGATGAGTATCTTCGGATGCATGGTAGCTGGTTGCTCAGATCGTTATTACGAATTTCGAAATTTTATCGCTGCGTTTTGTAGAATTTATTCTGCGTTACATGGTCAGACGGAACGTCAGACCATGTAACTTCTTACCGGATCAGAATAAAACTTCCTTTCTCCACCTGCGCTGCCGGGTAATTGGGTGCGCTGTACGTAAGGATATAAACGAAACCGCCGGTGGGCAGATCTGTACCCTTGCGTTTTCCATCCCATCCCTGTCCCTTGTCGTTTGTTTCAAATACCAGTTGCCCGTACCGGTCGAATATACGCAGGTTAAACCGGGTAACCAGTTCGGTACCCAGCACCCGGAACAGGTCGTTCTTTCCGTCGTTATTCGGCGTAAATGCGTTTGGCACCTGCACAATGCTGATCGGTTTAATGACCATGCTGTCGGTATTGGCGCAGTGCGTGGCTTTATCGGTTGCGGTGATGTAATAGGTCATCCGCCGGTCGGTTAACGCCGTCGGGTTGAGCAGGGTGGTGGTATTCAGGTAGGTGCCCGGCGTCCACACAAAATCATAATTACCGGGATTGGATATGCTGGCGTCGAGCGTAACGGAGCTGCCAATGCGGAAAAACTTATCCGGTCCGGCATCGATGTCCGGCATTGGATTGATGATCACCGTATTGACCGCTGGCTGTGAACCGCAGCCATTGACATCTTGCACAATAAGCGTAACCGGGTAGGAGCCGGGCTTGCCGAAGGTATGTGTAAGCGGCGGAGCTGCCGTGCTTGTTCCATCGCCGAAATTCCAGACCCAGGAACTGATGCCTGTAAGCGTCGCGTTGAATTGAACGGGCTTTAGTTCACAAAGTGTATCCGCAACGAAACTGAAGGATGCAACAGGATTCGCATGAATGACGGGTATCGAATAAAGCACGGTGTCGGTACCACAACCCGTACTGAAGCCAACGGCATGACGAACCTGTATCGGTCCCGCGTTGGCAGCATAGCCATGTGTTGCGGTATTGCCGCTGGTGATAACGGTATTGTTGCCATCGCCGAAATCCCAATACCAACTGGGTGGGTTGGCGCTGTTGGCTGGTATCGAAGAGGTGAATGTAAACAGGCTGTCGGAGCAGGCTTTGCCGCTCGCCTGTACCGAGAGGCTGACGGGATTTCCAACGCTGACAGGTTTAGTAGTATCGCCGATACAACCATTATCCGCGTAAATGCGGTAGCGTACGTTATACGTTCCGATCGCGGGGAATGCCTTGCTCGCATTCACGGTTGTTTGTGTTGTGCCGTCGGGAAAATTCCACAGGTAGCCGGCCATGTTGAAACCGGTTGTGGTAGAAGCGCCGGTGAATGTGATGGATTGATTAGGGCAGGCGGAACTGAAAGTGAAATCAGCCTTGGGTCCCTGTTTCACCAGCACGGTTACCGTTGCATATTCGGTTTGATTGCAGTTGGGGATGAGGGCGGCTGTGTAAGAAACCGGGATGATGTACGTACCCGGCGCCGCGAAGGTGAAATCCTGCTGCAGCGAATACACGTAATAAGTACGGCCATTGATCGATTCGGTATTGAGCAGTACAGGACTGTTGATGACCGAATCCGCATTGGGTGTGATACCACTCACCTGGCTGAAACGCCAACGGATGGAGGTGGCCGGGTAGGCCAGTTTCACGAATAAACGCACCGGCGTGTTTTTGCAGGTGAACGTATCGATATTGCCGCTGCTGTTAAGCGTATTCCTGATGGCGCTGTAATTATTCAGGTTGTTGATATTGGTGCCTACATTGTATCCATAGCTTTCAAAGAAGCCAAGTCCGTACACGGTAGCGGTAAACGTGGAGTCGCAAACAAGCCGGTGTTGCGCCGCCGCGCCGGTGATGCGGGCAACGGCCACCGAGAAGGCCGGGTTGTTCGGGTGTGTTTTGATATTGACCGGGTCGAAGGGATTTCCATCCAGTCGCAGGGAACCGAGGCCGGCAGTGGGAACGATCACGTTCAGGTAATTGTAATCGATATTCTGTTTGCGGGTAGCGTAAAAGAGTACATCTTTTTTACCCTGCTCCACCGGGCTTAAATAAAACATCTCCGGATCGCCGTAGGCGAACTGGCTGGCTAAATAGCAGCGGTTGCCGCCGGGTGTGTATTGCGCCACCAGTACGGGTTTGTCGGCTTCAATGTAATCGCCGCCGGTACTGTCGAGGAATTCGTAATAGAAATTCCTAGTCAGCCCGGTGAGCGGTACGCCATTTCGTTTTACAATGGTGGTGGGATCGGCAACAGCTACCCGGTAAAAATTCTTGAACGGATCGTTGATATCGGTAGCGGTATTGTTGAGCGTATGATAGGTAAGGTAGCGGGTGCCCCATGCCTGGGTGGGAAATACCTGTTGCTGCATGTTTTCGCCGCCGTCGTTCTTGCAGAGCCGGATGCCGCTGCTTCCGGAGAATAAGGCAAAGGGATGGCAATTGCCATCGGCGCCCTGTACCGCCACCACCTTGCTGCCTGTCATGTCTTTACTGGCGGCCCAATCGAGGTTGCCGCTTCCGAGTTTTCCCATTACCGTATAGATCTCGCCCTTGTTGAGGTTAACCGTATAGGTTTGATTGGGAAGCCAGCCATTCCGGGTGGTATCCGCGGGAGTGATCTGTAACCGGGTGTTGTCTTCGGATGCGATGACATAGAACCACGAATACCAATCGGGTCCATTCTGCGTGGTGTTGATCGGGGGCAGGGGCGGACTGGAGCCCGATTGCGCCTGCGAGTAGTTCAGCGAATAGTATAAGAATCCGTAGGTCTCAACCGGCATGAGCATGGTAGCGGCCGAGATCATGCCGTTATAGGTATGTGCGTATACCACGATGGGCGTATCGCTTACAATATGTATCGCCCGGTTGGTTTGTCCTTCCACGAATATGCGTGCGTCATCGGCTCCGGTCTTTGGTATGAGGATCGACGCGTCGACGGTATTGGCGGGTATGTTCACCGTCTGGCTCCAGGAAGTGTTCGCGATGGAAACGGTAACGGTTGCCGGCGCTTCGGCACTGAGGTAAAGTACCAGTTCCTGTGTATTGAGCGGCGCTTCGGATGTGAAGTTCCAGCAATAGCCATATCCCAGCCAGAATTCCTTGCCTTTATTGGATTTGTCCTGTGCCGTTGCACCGAACAGGCTGGTACAGCAGAGCAGTAATAGAATCAGTCGGTTTGGTATACAGCCTTTCATGATGCAATATTCCGGCGGAGCGAAAAAAAACCGGATAGAATTAATTCTACAAACAGCCCTTTGGGTTCACTGTAACATTGCTGCCTCAATCAGCACAAACCAAAACGAAAACCAAATGAACAAGCACTGCAATGGGAAGATGTGGAATAGCCTGCTGGCGGTTCTGCTTTCCTTTTCATCCCTGCTGGCAACAGCCCAAAGCTCCTATAACACGACCAACTGGCGGTTCAGCAATCCGAAGCAATTCGGATTTACCCCGATCGATGTCCAGTTCATTGATAACAACACAGCCATTGCGGTGGGATCGGATGGCAGTATTGCCCGTACCACCGACGCGGGTAATAACTGGGTGTATGGTTGTTTTACCTTCCTGAGCGCTGCCGGGGCCACGGTAAAACCGGCTTTTTCGGATGTGCATTTTGTTACTCCTACCACGGCATACGCGGTGGGTAGCCAGGGGGCGATGGTAAAAACCACGGATGGCGGTATTACCTGGACCCTCGTGAAAACACCCTTGTACGCAAACGCCAAGAACATCAATGCCTGCTGGTTCATCGACGCCAACAAAGGATATATTGCCGGGCAGAACAACAACACGATCGACTCGCTGCCTAAATTGTATGTAACGCTGAATGGCGGCGCCACCTGGGATTCCATCGCGGCTCCCCCGGTAAATGGTGTAACCCGCGTAGGCTATATCAACAACCCGAACGTTCCATCCCGGCTTTGGCCGGTGGATGCCAAATTGAAAGAAATATACCGGATCGAATTTACGCCTTCCGGCGTTGGATATATCTGCGGACAGGCAAGTCCCTTGTTTCCCGCAGTGAGTGTGAATGCCAGTTCCACCACCTGTTTGCCGGGTACCGGTACCTTAACAACCGGCGCTCATACAGCCGCCTTGTTGTGGAAGTTCGAAAACGGCGTTTTAACCGATTATTCCATCAGTAAGGAGCGCATCGGTTATTCCGGTATCAATACCAATACCGTTACCTGTACCACCGGTTTCGCGAACCTGACGCCTGCCGCCCAAACCTACCGGGCGATGAGTATAATCAATGATTCGCTGGTTGTATTGATGTCGTTTAATAATAACACCGTAGTGCGTGTAAGCACCGGCGTTAACGACTTTACACCGAACCTGAACGCGTCGAACGCGTTGGAGAAAGGGAAATACACGGTATTGAATTTCCCGTTCCCGCCAACCGGTGGCCCACAGGCAGGTCCGCCAATTCCTAACCCGAATGTATTGCTGGCTTCCAATCCCTATGTGATCAAAAAAGCGGGCAACGGAAAATTATATGCATCCGGCAACTTCGGCCGCTTCTGGTCTTCTGTTGATACCGGAAGAAACTGGATACAGGTAAACAGTTTGCCGCAGGGACAGAACTACAGCAACAACGGAACCTGGGCGCTCGACATCGCACCGAATGGCCGTTTCCTTACCCTTGGTACAAACGGGGTAGTGGCCGATTCCATTGCCGGATCTCCGTGGAAGAGTAATTACAACATCGTTTCTCCGGGGGCCGGTTACAACAAGATCGATTTTGCCGATTGCAACAACGGTATGGCTGCCGGTGGCGGAACCATTACCGTTACCAACGATGGAGGCAAGACCTGGTTCGACCGGACAAGAACCGACTTCGTTTCGCTCAATATCAATATCACCTCGCTTACCTATGCCAATGGCAATCCAGCAGTGGCCTACTTTGCCACCAGCGTGGGTACCATCTACAAATCGATCAACATGAACGTGGCACCACCTGCCACACCAACACTCGACCCGGTTTTCGCTAATGGCAATGAACAGGTGAACGATGTGGCTACCGTGGGTAACGACAGCGTTTGGGCTTGTGGATACAGCGGGTTTTCGGTTCCGGCGGCCAGCCGGTCTCCGAAGATTTTCCGCTCGTTTAATGGCGGCACCACCTGGACAACCGTCAGCAGTTTCCCGGCCGGAACCACTTCACAAACATTCACCGACATTGAATTCCCCAGCCGCCAGGTAGGCTATGTTGCCGGCAGCAGGGATACGATATGGAAAACCACCGATGCGGGTGTAACCTGGAGTAAGCTTCCCTTACCTACTCCGGGTGTTACGCCGCAGATCACGTACACCGATATGTATGCGCTCGATAACAACACCGTATTCTTAACCGGTAATGGATTTCCGCGTAAAGTGGTTTTCCGGACAACCGATGGCGGCGCCACCTGGACGGATATCACCAGCAACATCTTAACGCTCGGTGGCGGTAACCTGAACGGCGTTCTGTTTCACGACGTCAATAATGGATATGTGGTTGGCCCGGGTGGTGTCATGTATGTGACCAATAACGGGGGAGCCACCTGGCGACTGGATATCGCGGCCAGCAGCAACCTGTTCTCCACCATGGCCTTTGCACCGGTGAAGGTTCCGGCGGGTACGCCGTTCGCCAACCGGCGGATCTTTGTAACCGGGCCATCATTGCCTAACTCCACCAGCCATATCCTTGAGTATGGTAATTTCTCACTGGTCAATGTTTCTTCTACCGAAACCGTGGTTTCCAGTTGTGCCAACGCCGCACAAGGTTCTATTACGGTGAACGCGGTGGGCGGACTAGCGCCTTATACCTACAGCATCAACGGCGGACCGGCGCAGCAATCGAATGTGTTCACCGGCCTCACACCCGGCACCAAGACGATCACCATCCGCGACTTCGGCTGCAACGTGTATACAAAAACGGTAACGGTTCCCGTTCGCCCGGTTCCGAGCGTAAGCGCCGGAACGGATAAGACGATCGTACAAGGCTATGACGTGATGCTGAATGGAAGCAGTGCGGCTACCAGCCCCACATCCATCGCCTGGACACCCGCGAACAGTGTGCTGTACGGACAGGGTACGTTCAATATCTGGGTGAAACCACCGGTTACCACCACGTACACACTTACCGTAACCGATGCGAATGGTTGTATTGGTACCGATGATGCCGTGGTAACAGTGATCCCGGTTTGTATCAAAGTGATGAATGCCTTTTCACCCAATGGCGATGCCATCAACGACAGGTGGCTCGTTACCAACGGGGGCTCCTGCACCCGGCAGATCGCTGTGAAGATATTCAACCGGTACGGCGAACTGGTATACAGCAACGATAACTACAACAATGAATGGGATGGAACCTACAAGGGCAAACCGGTTGCCGATGGAACCTATTATTATACCATCCAGTTCCACCTCATTAACGGAACCATTGTACCCGCGAAGGGCGATGTAACCATTTTACGCTAACCAGATAATAAACATAATTATGAAATACAAAGTATTCATCACAGCACTGTTCACCGGCCTTGTCTCGGGCGTGGCTGCACAGCAATTGCAATCTTCGTCGCTGTACGATCTGCAGGGAATGATCCACAACGCGTCGGTGGCCGGCACCCAGGAAAACAATATGGTTGGATTGAGTTATCGCAGCCAGTGGTCGGCCATCAGCGGCAGCCCGAAGACGGCCACCGTTTTCGGATCGTTCAATGTGGCCCGCTTTGGCATCGGTATCGGAGCCGTTGTGTATAACGATAAAACCGGGCCCACCTCCCGCACCGGAGCATCGATCATGCTTGCCAAGCATATCCGGGGCAATAATGGCGGTGTTTTCTCCATCGGTATCGAAAACCGTATCCAGCAATACGCGATCGACAAGGCCAAACTGAGTGAATCATTGGGATCGGATCCCGTGTTGGGAGCCAGCGACAGCCGCTTTAAGTACGATGCCGGCTTCGGGATCTCGTATACAAACAAGCGGGTGCAGATCGGCGCATCCGTATCGCAACTGGTACAGTCGAAGCTGAATTTCTACAGCGGCAATCTTACCCGTTCGGAAGAAGCGAGGCTGTACAGGCACTATTATCTTCATGGATTGTACAACTGGTATGTGGATGGTACTACGGTTATCACACCCAATGTGCTTTTCATTTACCTGCCCAACGCACCGCTCGACTACCAGGTAGGGGCGCGGGTGGAGTTCCAGGACCTGTTCTGGTTCGGCGGCGGTTACCGTTCGCACCAGAGTTTCATGCTCTCGGCCGGCATCCATATCGGCAAGAAACTCACCCTGGGATATGCCTATGATAATTATATAGCCCCCATCAGCAAATTCGATAACGGTGCCGATGCCCACGAGGTATTGCTCCGCTATACCTTCTCGAAAAAATAGTTCAGGCGTTTAGTTTTAGTTTTGGCAGCTTACCCCGTAAGCTGCTTTTTTTTGCCCAAAATATAATTTCTAAAATTTTCAAAAATTATTGAAAACATTGTATATTTGCGGAGAAAATCGCACACCATGAAACTCGTAATACTGGGCGGTGGTTTTGGCGGCCTGAGGCTGGCACAGAAACTCAGGAACAAACCGGGCTTCGAGATCACCCTGATCGACCGGTTCAATTACCACCAGTTCCAACCTTTATTTTACCAGGTGGCCACGGCCGGACTGGATGCCAGCAACATCTCGTTTCCGCTTCGCAAAGTGTTTCACAAGAGCCGCAACGTTCGCTTCCGCATGGCGGAGGTGAAACAAATCCTCCCGTCCGAAAAGAAAGTGGTTACCGACTCCGGGGATTTCAGCTTCGATACACTGGTGATCGCCACCGGCGCCGATACCAATTTCTTCGGCAACCGGGCCCTGGCCGAAAACGCGTTCCCGATGAAGAGTACCGTGGAAGCCCTGCAACTGCGCCACCGCCTGATCCACAACTTTGAAGACGCCCTGCATGTGACCGACCCGCTCGAACTGCAACGGCTGATGAACATCGTGGTGGTTGGGGCCGGGCCTACCGGCGTGGAACTGAGCGGCGCCATCGCCGATATGAAGCGTTACGTGCTGCCAAAAGATTATCCCGAACTGGATTTTTCGAAGATGAAGATATACCTGCTCGAAGGCACGGGGAAAACATTGGCCGCCATGAGCGAAATATCCAGCAAACAATCGAGGCAGTACCTCGAGAAACTGGGGGTAACGGTTCTTACCAATACCCTGCTCAAGGATTTTGATGGCAAAACGGTTCAGTTGCAGAATGGCGACAAGATCGAATCCTCGCTCGTGATCTGGGCGGCTGGCGTCAAGGGCAATGTACCGGAAGGTATCAGTCCGGAATTGATCGCAAGGGGTAACCGCATCAAGGTAGATCGCTATTGCCGGGTGCATGGGTATGAAGACATCTATGCCATCGGGGATGTTGCGTATATGGAAGAGCTTGCCTATCCAAACGGGCACCCGCAGGTAGCGCCGGTAGCCATGCAGATGGCCGACCTGCTGGTAAAGAACTTCCGCGCTGTTCCGGAGAAAAAGGAATTCAGCTACTACGATAAAGGCAGTATGGCAACCGTGGGCCGAAACCTGGCGGTGGTGGATATTCCAAAGCCCAAACTGCACTTCGGGGGTTTCTTTGCCTGGATGATCTGGATGGGATTGCACCTGATGCAGATACTGGGCGTGAAGAACCGGTTCTTTGTATTCAGTAACTGGCTATATAATTACATGACCTACGACCAGAACCTGCGGCTCATCTTTAAACAATTCTACCGGGAAAATAAAAAAGCAGGTTAACCATGGCTGCCACCTTTCTTACCGCGAACTGGAAAGACCTGGTCATGGCGAATTACATCATCGACCCGACCATTCTGGAACCCTTTGTTCCGATCCGGACCGAGCTTGACAGCTTCAATGGGCAGGTGTATGTTAGCCTGGTTGGATTCATGTTCACCGATACCCGCCTGCTGGGATGGCGAATTCCCTTTCATGTGCATTTTGAAGAAGTGAACCTGCGGTTCTATGTACGCCACAAGGACGCAGGCCAGTGGAAACGCGGTACGGTATTCATCAAAGAGATCGTTCCCAAACCCGCGATCAGTTTTGTGGCCAATACGATCTACCACGAGAAATATGCTACCCATCCGATGAATCATTTCCTTCAGGAAGAAGAAGACTTCCGTTCGCTGGGCTATAGTTGGAAACACAAAGGCAGGTGGAACCGTATGGAGGCGGTCACTGAAAAGCATGCTTCCCCCATGCCGCCCGGCAGCGAAACGGAATTCATCGCCGAACATTATTGGGGATATTCCCGTTACAACGCCGCTACTACCTTTGAATACAACGTGCAGCACCCGGCCTGGAGGGTTTACAAAGTGAACAAATACGTGGTCGATTGTGATTTTGCTGGTCTGTATGGAAAATCCTTATCTGTATTGGATATCGCAACGCCCAACTCGGTATTTGTTGCCGAAGGATCGGCGGTATCGGTATTGAAAAAACGCCGGTTATAATAGATCGATCTGCTTCAGTACTTTCTTCGCACAACTCCGGAAACCGGCGGTCTGGTTTGGCAACTGGTCTTCGATGAGCAGTTTCAGTTCGGGGCCTATTTCGGGATATTGCCTAAGCATCCGGCCCAGCACTTTCATCGAAAATACTTTCACTGCCAATGGCTCGTTGGGTGATTCGAGGTATTGAAAACAGATGTTCATCACTTCTCCCTGGTATTTCTCGGGTATATCGATATCCTGCATCAGGCGTATGCTGTTGCGTTTTACCGCGTCGTGCAGGTTGGGCTTCTGCAGGTTCTTCAGCAATGGCTTCCAGTGTTTGCCGATGAGGGATGGGTGATCCATCACCGCATAGCTGATGGGCCAGGCCGACCGTTGCACCACCCGGTATTCATCATGGAGGAAAAGATCAAAGAGTTCGTCGAAGCGTTGCTGGTTGCCGCCCACCCATTTCACGATCTTTTCGCATTGGGCTTTGGAA
>WBZX01002381.1_pt1 | contig 12775 bp, 12 predicted proteins | sample 5204211 | NCBI WGS metagenome assembly WBZX01 (sample SAMN12344362, study PRJNA552823) | activated sludge metagenome | biome: Activated sludge suspended growth; feature: Nitrification reactor; material: Wastewater; isolation source: activated sludge from nitrification reactor of wastewater...
CTTGTTGAGCTCCTCGATGCGCTCGCCGCTGCCGGGGACCAGCGGCGCGACCGACGGCCGTGCCGCCGGCCGGGGCGCGGCCGGGACCGACGTCGGCGCCGGTGCGCGCGTGGCGGCGGGCGCACCGCCGACGGCGGCGCGTCGGTCGATCTCGGCGAGCACGTCGTCGCGGGTGAGCCGTCCACCGACACCGGTGCCGGTCAACGACGCCGCGTCGATGCCGTGCTCCTCGACCAGCCGGCGCACCAACGGCGAGAGCAGCGCGGCGGGTGCGGCATCAGCTGCGGCCGCCGCCGGAGCGGGGGCCGGCGCTGTCGGTGCGGGCTCGGCGGCCACGGGAGCGGGCGGGGCGGGTGCCGCCGGCGCGGGCGGTGCAGGTTCGGGTGGCGCAGGGGCAGCGGGCGCCGGTGGCGCGGTGGCCTCGACCTCGGCCGCCGCGGGCTCGAGCGCAGCTGCCGGAGCGGCACCACCTGCGGCGTCGCCGACGACGGCGAGCACGGTGCCGACGTCGACCGTGTCGCCCTCGGGCACGCGGATCTCGGTGAGCACACCGGCGGCCGGCGCGGGCACCTCGGTGTCGACCTTGTCGGTCGACACCTCGAACAGCGGCTCGTCCTCGGCCACGGCCTCGCCCACCTGCTTGAACCAACGCGTGATCGTGCCCTCGGTCACGGACTCGCCCAGCTGGGGCATCACGATCTCGGCCATTGCGCCATCCCTTCGATGCGGTCGGGTTGCGACAGCGATGCGGGCTCGCCGAGCCCGTCCGACCGACAGACTACTTGTCTCCAACTTGTCTCGTGCCTCGCCCCGCGGGCACGTGTCCGCTCAGCCGTGCAGCGAACGCCCCGTCATTGCCAGCACCGACTCGCCGAACAGCTCGGTGAGCGACGGGTGCGGCTGGATGAACTCCGCGATCTCGTCGACGGTCGCCTCCCAGTTCACCGCCAGGTAGCCGCCCGAGAGCTGCTCGGTGACCCACGGGCCCACCATGTGCACCCCCAGCACGCGCCCTCCGGTGCCGTCGGCCTTGCGCTCGGCGATGATCTTCACGAGCCCGTCGGTCTCACCCAGGATCATCGCCCGGCTGTTGCCGGCGAACCGGTGCTTGGAGACCAGCACGTCGTAGCCGGCCTCCTTCGCGGACGCCTCGGAGTGGCCGGCGAACGCGACCTCGGGGTTGCAGTAGATGGCCCACGGCACCCTCGAGTAGTCGATCGCGGCGGGGTGCTCGCCCAGCAGGTCCTTGATCACCAGGATCGCCTCGGCGAACGCGACGTGGGCCAGCTGCGGGGTGGCGATCGCATCGCCCACCGCCCACACCGACGGCTCACCGGTGCGGCACAGCTCGTCGACCTCGATGTGGCCGCGCTCGCCGATCGTGACCCCGGTGCCCTCGGCGAGCAGTCCTTCGGTGTAGGGCACCCGACCGACCGACACGACCACCAGGTCGGTCTCGATCGACTCGTCCTCACCGAAGCTGACCACGGTGCCCACGCCGCCCTCGCCGGTGCCGGGACCGCTGTGCCCCTTGACCGCGACGCCGCTGCGGACCTCGATGCCCTTCTTCTTGAACGACTGGAGCACCGCTCGGGTCACGTCCTCGTCGCAGCCGGGCAGGATCTTGGGCAGGGCCTCGAGGATCGTGACCGAGGCGCCCAGGTCGGCCAGCGTCGAGGCGAACTCGCAGCCGATCGCACCGCCTCCGATGACGACGGCCCGGCGCGGGTTGTGCCCGATGTGGAAGAACTCGTCCGACGTCACCACCGTGTGGCCGTCCGGCTCGAACCCGGGGATGACACGCGGCACCGATCCGCTCGCCAGCACCACGGCGTCGCCGGTGACCGTCGCCGTGTCCCCCTCGGCGCCACGGATCGTCACGGTGCGGTTCGGGCCGAGCGAGCCGTAGCCGTTGAAGATCGTGACCTTGCGGTTCTTCAGCAGACCGGTGACGCCACCGGCCAGCTTGTCGATGACGGCCTGCTTGCGGGCGAGCGTGGTCGCCCACTCCACCGACCGGGGCTCGACGATCACCCCGAAGTCGCCCGCGTGCTTGACCGTCCGTACGATCGCGGCCGTCTCGAGCAGCTCCTTCGCGGGAATGCAGCCCCGGTGCAGGCAGGTGCCGCCGATCTTGTCGAACTCGACGAGCCCCACGTCCAGTCCGGCGGATGCGCCGTACAGTGCCGCCGCGTAGCCGCCCGGACCACCCCCGATCACGACGAGATCGAAGTTCTGGGGTCCGGCGTCGGTCGATGCATCCACGTGGCGAGCCTAGCCATCCCCGCAGGGGCCTCCGGGCGCCCCGCGGGGTGGTGGTCGGCATCCGTTGCTCCACCCGACGGCCGGACCGGCCGATGATGGAGCGACGGACCAGCGCGCCCCGGACCAGCAGAGGAACGACACCATGGAACAGATGCGAACCCCCACCACCGCAGCGACCCACCGGTCGACACGGCCCGGCGCACGGCGGGTGGCGATGGTCGCCGCCGGCGTGCTGCTCGTCACGGCGGTCGGCTGCGGCGGCTCGGGCGACGAGGACAGCGCCAACACCGCAGCGGACGAGCTCGCCGAGCAGATCGCCGAGTCCGGCGGCGGCAAGGACACCGACGTCGACATCGACTCGGAGTCCGGCCAGATCGACGTGACCACCGAGGACGGCGAGATGTCCTTCGGTGAGGCGACCGAGCTGCCCGGGGACTTCCCCGTCGACGACGTGCCCCTGCCCGACGGCGCCCAGCTGACCTCGGCGATGAGCTCGGGCAGCGGCGACTCGGCGGGCTGGACGGTGATCGGCGACCTTCCCGACGCCACCGACAGCACCTACGACGAGCTCGTCGCCAGGTTCACCGGAGCCGGTTGGACTACGACCTCCGACTCGAGCAGCGACACCGGCGGCGGCACCGCCTCGACCGCCATGCTCGACAACGGGACGTGGCAGGTCGTGCTGTCGGTCCAGGTCGGGGTCGAGGGCACCCCGGACTCGTTCAGCTACCTCGTCACGCCGGCCGCCGGCTGAGCCCGGCACCGGTCGGGCCCACCCCGTTCAGATGAGCTGGGCGGCCTGCACCGCGAACGCCACCAGGATGGCGAGCCCGCAGACGAGGGCCAGGATGATCAGCATGCGGGTGCTCACCGCACGCAGGCTACGCGCCCCGACCGTCGGCTCCCATCCCACCCGGAGGTAGCCTCGGTCACGGTCGTCACCGTGGATGGCCGGGAGCGAGGCAGGGCTGCGGCCCGAGGGGAGACGAAGGTGCGCGACGCACTCGGAGAGGTCCAGTCGGTTCTGGTGCTCGGGGGCGGCTCCGACATCGGCCGGGCGGTCTGCCTGCAGCTGGTGCAGGGACGCTGCCGCACCGTGATCCTCGCGGGGCGACCCGAGGACGAGATGGAGAAGGTGGCCGACGACGTCCGCGCCGCGGGCGCCGATGTCGAGCTGCGCCACTGGGACGCCACCGACGTGGCGAGCCACGCCAAGGTCATCGGCGACATCTTCGACGAGTTCGGCGACATCGACCTGGTGTACGCCCCCGCCGGCATCCTCGGGAGCCAGGAGGCGTTCGAGGCCGACCCGGTGTTCGCGGCGAAGGCCGTCGAGATCAACTACGGCGGCCTCGTCTCGGCCAGCCTGGTCGTCGCGGACCGGCTCCGCCGACAGGGCCACGGCGTCCTGGTGCTGATGTCCTCGGTGGCCGGCATCCGTGCCCGCAAGGACAACTTCGTCTACGGCTCGACCAAGGCCGGCCTGGATGCGTTCGCGCAGGGCCTCGGCGACTCGCTGGTCGGCACGGGGGTGCGGGTCATGGTGGTCCGCCCCGGGTTCGTGCGCACCAAGATGACCGAGGGCATGGAGGCGGCACCGTTCTCGACGACCCCCGACAAGGTCGCGCATCTGATCGTGGACGGCCTGGCGAAGGGTACGGAGACGGTGTGGGCACCCCCGGTGCTCAAGTACCCGTTCTTCGCGTTCCGACTGCTGCCCCGCGCCCTGTGGCGCAAGGTCAGCGAGAGAGGCTGACCCACATGGACATCGCCGTCACCGGATCGACCGGCCTCATCGGGACCCGCCTGGTCCGAGCGCTGGAGGGTGACGGCCACCGTGTCCTGCGCATGGTCCGTCCCGACAGCGTCTCGGCGGGGAGCGACACCGCCGCGTGGGACCCTGCGCGGGGCACCATCGACGACGGCGCACTCGAGGGCATCGACGCGGTCGTGCACCTCGCCGGTGTCAGCATCGCGGACTCGCGCTGGACCGACGACCAGAAGGGTCGGATCATGCGGTCCCGCACCGCTGGCACGACCCTGCTCGCCGACACGCTCGCCCGGCTCTCCTCGGCCCCGGCCGTGCTGCTGTCCGGCTCCGCCATCGGGTACTACGGCGACCACGGCGACACGACCATCGACGAGGCCGTCGGACCCGGCGACGACTTCCCCGCCCGGGTGTGCATCCAGTGGGAGGCCTGCGCCGCACCCGCGGCGAGCGCCGGCATCCGCGTCGCCTTCCTGCGCACCGGCATCGTCCAGGCGACCGAGGGCGGGGCGCTGGCCAAGCAGCTGCCGTTCTTCAAGCTCGGCCTCGGCGGCAAGGTCGGCTCCGGTCGGCAGTGGGTCAGCTGGATCTCGATCGACGACGAGGTGCGAGCGATCCAGTTCCTGCTCGACCACGACGTCGCCGGCCCGGTCAACCTGGTCGCCCCCGAGCCGGTGACCAACGCGGAGTACACGCGCACCCTCGGCAGGGTGCTGCACCGGCCCACCACGATCCTGCCGATCACCGGCCCACGGCTGCTCTACGGCCGCGAGCTGGCCGACTCGCTGCTGCTCACCTCGCAGCGGGTCGTGCCGTCGGCGCTGACCGCGGCGGGGTTCGAGTTCACCCACCCGGACCTGCGTGGCGCCCTGGAGGACCTGCTGGCCTGACGCAGTTCGGCATGCGTCGGCCACGTGGGTCAGGATGTCGCACGGCGCCGCCACCGGCGCCACCACCGTCAGCCCACCAGGAGCACCGCATGAGCGACACGGGAACCGACCGACAGGTCGCCGCCAGCCGGGTCATCGCCGCCGACGCCCAGAGCCTGTTCGACATCGTCGCCGACCCCACCCTGCACCACGTCATCGACGGCTCGGGCAGCGTCCAGGGCGTGCGCGGGGGCAGCCGCAAGCTGGCCTTGGGCGACAAGTTCTCGGCGAAGATGCGCATCGGCGTGCCCTACCTGATCACCAACAGGGTGGTGGAGTACACCGAGGGCCGTCGGATCGCGTGGGCCCACCTGGGCGGCTGGCGCTGGCGCTACGAGTTCGAACCGGTCGAGGGGGGCACCGAGGTGACCGAGACCTTCGACTGGTCCACCTCGAAGGCGGGCTTCTACATCGAGATGATGCACTGGGCACCCAAGAACCTGCGCAGCATCGAGCAGACCCTGGCGCGCCTGGACGCGTTCGCGACGAACACGTCCTCCTCGCTCTGAGCCGCACGGGCATCGCGGCATGACGAGCGCACCTCGCCGCGTCGCGGCGTTCGACTTCGACGGCACGCTGTCGCGGCGCGACACCCTGGTGCCGTTCCTGGCGCAGGTCGGCGGCCGGCGCCGCTTCGCCCAGATCTGCGGACGCCTGGGGTTGGCCGGCGCACGTCGTGACGTCGACCTGCGTGATCGCGACGGCGTGAAGGAGCAGCTCCTGCGGGAGCTCTTCGTCGGCCGCGACGAGCAGGAGCTGCGCCACCTGGGCACCAGGTACGCACGGGACCTGCTGTCGGACCAGCTCCGCCCCGAGGTCCTGTCGCGCCTCGAGGACCACCGTCGGGCGGGGCACGAGGTGCTCTTCGTCTCGGCGTCGCTGGTCTACTACCTGGAACCGCTGGCGGAGCTGCTGGGCGTGCACGCGGTGCTGGCCGTCGAGCCGGCGCAGCGCGACGGCCGGCTGACCGGCGAGCTGGTGCGACCGAACGTGCGCGCCGAGCAGAAGGCGCTGCGACTGCGCGAGTGGCTCGAGGTCCCCGCGGACGGCCCCGTCGAGGGTGTGCGGATCTACGGCTACGGCAACTCCTCGGGCGACCACGCCCTGCTGGCCATGTCGGACCACGCGTACTGGCTGGGTCGGCCCAACAAGGTGCCGAGCGGTTGCTCTGTCTTCCTGCCCGGCCCCATCCCGGACTGAGCCGCTCGACGGGTCGCCGAGTGCCGCGGCCGGCCGCGCGGGTCCTAGGCTGGTGCCAGGACACAACGGAGGAACCGTGAGCATCTTCGAGAACGACCGACCGCTGGGCTACGACGAGGAGAAGGACGGCGAGGCACGGATCCACCCCGAGCCGCTCGGCGAGGCCGAGAAGCTGGCGATGGATGCCAAGGACGTCGAGGAGTTCGTCGAGCACTACGGCCAGGAGACCACGCCGCTGGAGGGCGAGCAGGGCGCACCCTGAGTCGGGGCCACGCCGGTTCGACATCGAGCAGACGCGACGGAGCCCCGGTCGGTGACCGGGGCTCCGTCGCGTCGTCGGGGCGGTGACCGCCCGGGACGTCAGCTCACTTGGGCTGCATGCGGGTGCCGGTGTCGATGCGCACCGACTCGCCGTTGATGTAGCTGTTGGTCAGCAGCTCGAGGGCCAGCGAGGCGTACTCCGCCGCATCGCCGAGGCGCTTCGGGAAGAGGGTGTCCTTCTTCAGGTGGTTCTTCATGTCCTCGTTGCCGCCGTAGATCGGCGTGTCGAAGAACCCGGGGATGATCGTGTTGCAGCGGATGCCCGCCGGCGCCAGGTCACGGGCGAGCACCAGGGTCATGCCGACGATGCCGGCCTTCGAGGCGGTGTAGGCGACCTGTCCGACCTGCCCCTCGAGGGCGGCCACCGACGCGGTGTTCACGATGGCGCCGCGGGCGCCGTCCTCGTCGACCGCATCGGTCTGCGACATGGCGGTGGCGGCCAGGCGGGTCACGTTGAAGGTGCCGACCAGGTTGATGTCGATGACCTTGCGGAAGAGCTCCAGGTCGTGGGCCGACTCGTAGGTGCCGTCACGACCGATCGTGCGCGAGGCCCAACCGATGCCGGCGGAGTTGACCACCGCGCGCAGCGGGCCGAGCTCCTTGGCCGCCTCGACCGCGGCGATGACCTGCTCGGCGTCGGTGACGTCGGCGGGTGCGAACACGCCCCCGGTCTCCTTCGCGAGCGCGTCGCCCTTCTCCTGTTGGCGGTCGAGGTCGAGGATGACGACCTTGGCGCCCCTGGCCGCCAGGGCGCGCACGGATGCCTCGCCCAGGCCCGAGGCCCCACCGGTCACGATTGCAGATGCACCATTGAGTTCCAGCATGGGGCCGACTCTATTGACCGAGCGGTCAAGTGAGCCAGCCGGAGCAACCGTCGCGGCCCGAGGCCCCCGAAGTAGCGTGCCGACATGCGCAACACCCTGCTCGTCCTGCACCTGATCGGCGTCGCCATCTGGCTCGGCGGCAACGTCACCCTCGCGTTCGCAGGGCCCCGCACCGCGGCGGCGCCCAAGGAGGCCCGACTGTGGTGGGCACAGACGCAGGGGGCGATGGCGAGGGTGCTGTACAACGTCGCCGGCATCCTGGTGCTGCTCACCGGCGTGGGCCTGGTGCTGCAGAACAAGGTGATCGAGTTCAGCGCCACCTTCGTCACGATCGGCTTCCTCGCGGTGATCATCGGCGCGGTGCTCGGCATGGCGGTGTTCGGCCCCGGGTCGCGCAAGCTGGTCGCCGCGATCGAGGCCGGCGACGAGGCCGAGGAGAAGTCGCTGAACAACCGGTTGGCGGCCTTCGGGCTGCTCGACACGCTGGTGGTGGTGTTCACGATCGCCGCGATGGTCGGCGCGTGGGGCATCGGCTGACCCGATGACCGAGCCGACCGCCCGGTACGAGCCCACCTGGGAGTCCGTCGGCACCCACCCGCTGCCGCAGTGGTACGACGACGCGAAGCTCGGGATCTTCCTGCACTGGGGCCTGTACTCCGTGCCGGGCTGGGCGCCGCAGGTCCCCGACATCCAGGAGCTGCTGCACGACCACGGGCCTCGCACCATCCTGCGCAACAGCCCGTACGCCGAGTGGTACCTGAACTCGATGCAGATCCCGGGCAGCCCGACCCAGCGCCACCACGCCCAGGTCTACGGCGCCGACACGCCCTACGACGCGTTCCGCGAGCCCTTCGACGACCAGAGCGCGACGGCGGACCTGGACGCGCTCGCGCGGCTCTGCGCGGACGCGGGTGCGCGCTACGTCGTGCTGACCACCAAGCACCACGACGGCTTCACGCTGTGGCCCGCCACCCGGTCCCACCCCCGCAAGGGCCGGTACCACGCCCGCCGCGACCTGGTGGGCGACCTGACCGGCGCGGTGCGTGCGCAGGGGATGCGCATGGGGCTCTACTACTCCGGCGGGTACGACTGGCCCTACAACGACGCCGTCATGTCCAACCCCGCCGATGTCATCCTGGCGGTGCCGACCGACCCGGGCTACCGCGAGTACGTCACCGACCACGTGCGGGAGCTGATCGAGCGCTACCGGCCGTCGGTGCTGTGGAACGACATCTGCTGGCCGGCCGGCGGCAACCTGGCCGCGCTGTTCGCCGAGTACTACGACGTCGTGCCCGACGGGGTCATCAACGACCGTTGGCTCGAACCGACCGGGCCCCGCAACCGAGTGGTCGACGGCCTGACCCGGGGCGCGGGTGACCTGGTCCAGATGGGGTGGCGCATGCTCCCGTCGAGCTGGAAGTCCCTCACCTTCCCGAGCGCGCACCACTACGACATCCGGACACCCGAGTACACCTCGCCGGACGGGATCAGGACCAAGAAGTGGGAGTCGACCCGGGGCGTCGGGCACTCGTTCGGCGCGAACCGCAACGAACGTCCCGAGGACATCGTCACCGCGACCTCGCTCATCCGCGGCTTCTGCGACATCGTGGCCAAGAACGGCAACCTGCTCATCGGCATCGGCCCCAACCCCGACGGGACCATCCCCGAGGAGCAGCAGGTGCCGCTGCGGGGTCTGGGCGAGTGGATGCGGACCAACGGCGAGGCGATCTACCGCACCCGCCCGTGGGACGTGCCGGCCGCGCGCACCTCCGAGGACACCGAGGTGCGCTGCACCCGAGGCGACGGCGTGACCTACCTGCTGCTGGTCGACCCTCCCGGCCGTCGGACCTTCCACCTGCGCGGGATCGACGGCACCGGCGTCGACGCGGTGCGCCTGCTGGGCGCGGACGGCACCGTGGAGCACGACACCGTGGACGGCCAGCTCCGGGTCACCCTGCCCGAGCGACTGCCGGTGTCCGCGGTGCACGTGCTCGCCGTCGACGGGACCCTGCGGCCGGGGTGAGCCGTCCCGCGCGCGGCGCAACGCGTCACGCCGAGGTGGGTGGCCCCCAACCGCCCCCGCCAGGGGTGCGCATCCTGATCACGTCGCCGGCGCGCACCGCGACGGTGCACTTGTCGGCCAGCCGCTCGGCGCGGGACTCGTCGCCGCCCGGCAGCAGCCAGTTCTCCCCCACCGCTCCCGGTCCGCCGCCGGCGAGACCCCACGGCCCGGCGCTCCGACGCTCCGTGATCAGCGACACCGTCGCGTCGCAGAGCACCTCCAGGTCGCGCTCGATCCCCTCGCCGCCCGGTGCCGCGCCGGCGCCGCCGCTCCCGCGTCGCAGCGTCGAGCGACGGACCCGCAGCGCGAACGCCCGCTCCAACGCCTCGACCGGGGTGTTGAGCGTGTTGGTCATGCCGGTGTGCACGCCGCTCATGCCCGGCATCGGCGCCGCACCCGGCGACCCGGGACGGGGCGGCCGACCACCCTGCCCGCCGGCGACGGTCTCGTAGTAGACCCACGTGCCCGACGGGCCGTCGCCGCCGATGAGCAGGTTGTTCATCGTTCCCTGCGAGGCCGCACCGACCCGCTCGGGCACCGCCGCCGCGAGTGCCCGGGCGGCGACGTCGGCGACCCGCTGGCTGACCTCCACGTTGCCGGCGCCGACCGCGGCCGGATAGGTCGCGTCGATGATCGAGCCGGGGTCGGTGCGCACCGTCACAGGTGCCATGGTGCCGGCGTTCGCGGGAAGGGTCGGATCGACCACGGATCGCAGCACGAACGCCACCGCCGACACGGTCACCGCTCGCACCGCGTTGGTGTTGCCCGGCGACTGGGTGTCGCTGCCGGCGAAGTCGAACTCGATGTGCTCACCGTCGATCCGCACCGAGCAGCACAACCGGGCGGGCTGCTGCTGTGCCGCGGCCGAGCCGGTGGAGTCGAGGTGGTCCTCGGCGGACCACTCGCCGTCGGGCAGCGCCGCGAGCGCCGCACGGCACCGTCGTTCGCCGTAGTCCACCACCTCGCCGAAGGGCTCGTCGGCGAGCAGCGCGAGGCGCCCGACACCGACGACGTTCGCGCCGACCTGCGCGTCCAGGTCACCCGCGCGCTCCGCGGGGGTGCGCGAGTTGGCCAGCACCAGCCGACGCACGTCGGGGGTCAACCGCATCGGGGGCAGCCGCAGCCCCTCCTGGTGCACGTCGGTCGCGTCGGCGGGCAGCGACCCGGGCGCGGCGCCGCCGAGGTCCGCGTGATGGGCGCGGTTCGCGACCCAGCCGACGAGCCGTCCCGAGTGCCAGCACGGCGCCACGACCGTGATGTCGTTCAGGTGGGTCCCGCCGGCGAACGGGTCGTTGACGATCGCCTGCTCCCCCGCCACCAGCTCGCCGAGCTCCTCGATCACCGCCCGCACCGAGGCGGGCATCGAGCCCAGGTGCACCGGGATGTGCTCGGCCTGTGCGAGCAGCGCGCCCGAGGCGTCGAACACCGCGGCCGAGCAGTCGGCGCGCTCCTTGATGTTCGGACTGAACGCGCCACGACGCAGCACCGAGCCCATCTCCTCGGCGATGCCCGACAGCCGGGCGATCAGGACGCTCAGCGCGCCGGGGTCCAGGCTCACCGCCGTGCTCCGTCGCGTGAGAGGACCAGTGATCCCAGCGGGCCGGGCCGGCCGGACCAGCCCTCGGGCACCCAGATCGTGCAGTCCTCCCGAACGACCACCTGGCGCCCCTGCACCCGGTCGGGCACCGCATCGGCCCAGCTCGCCAGGACCTCGTCGATCGTCGCGGGCGCGGGGGCTTCGGCCACGGCGCGCAGGGCGACCACCTCGATCGGCGCACCCTCGGGCACGTAGCCGTTCTGCGCCAGGTGCTCCGCCGGCAGGTCCGCGACCCGGGGAACGCGCAACTCGTGGCTCTGCCCCGCGTACCGGCAGTCGAGCGAGGTGCTGACGCGCACCGGGACGCCCTCGGGCACACCGAGCTGTGCGACGGCGTGGTCGGCCAGCTGCGCGAGCGCGCCGGCCAACCCGTCGTGGTCCAGGGGTGTCGGCCACGACCTGACCACGTCCCGGCGCTGGGGCGAGGTCAGCAGCCCGACCGCCGAGAGCACCCCCGCAGCCGCGGGCACGATGACCTCGGGGATGCCGGCGGCGTCGGCCAGCTCGCAGGCGTGCAGCGGACCCGCGCCGCCGAACGCGACCAGGGCCAACGCGGACGGATCGACCCCGCGCTCGACCGAGACGACCCGCAACGCCTGTTCCATCTGGGAGTTCACGACGTCGACGACGCCCTGGGGGTCGACGCCGGCGTCGGCCAGCGCGGCGACCGCAGCGGAGCGGTCGAGCACGCCGAGGCCCGGGAACGCCGTGTCGGACGGGATGCGACCCAACACCAGGTCGGCGTCGGTGACGGTGGGACGTGTGCCACCCCGTCCGTAGCAGGCCGGGCCCGGCACGGCACCGGCGGAGGCCGGACCCACCCGCAGGGCGCCGCCGGCATCGACCTCGGCGATGCTGCCCCCACCCGATCCGATCGTGTGCACGTCCAACGACGGCAGACGGATCGGCAGCCCGTCGACCTCTCGCGCCGCGGCGGGCGCCGGCTCGCCGTCCAGGATCAGGCAGACGTCGGTGCTGGTGCCGCCCATGTCGAAGCTGATGGCATCGGGCCGACCGCAGGCCACCGCGACGGCGGCCGCCGCACGCACCCCTCCGGCCGGCCCCGAGAGCAACAGGGCCGCCGGCGTCTCGGCCGCCGTGCCGATGTCGACGAGTCCACCCGCCGAGGTCATCACCACCACGCGCCGCGCGGCGTCCGCCAGGCCGTACAGGTACGGCCGGCAGACCGGCCGGAGCGACGCGTTCACGACCGTCGTCACGATGCGCTCGTACTCCCGGAACTCGGGGGCGACCTCGTGCGACGCGCTGACGTCGGCACCGACGCTCCGCAGCGCCGCGGCCACCTGCTGCTCGTGGCGGGGGTCCAGGTCGGCGTGCAGCAGGCACACCGCGACCGCCTCGACACCGTCGGGCAGTGGCGCCATCGTGGCCAGGTCCACGTCGACCACCACCTGCCCGAGCGCGTCGAGCCGCTCCCGCACCTCGAGCCGGTGGGCCCGGGCGACCAACGGGTCCGGTCGGTCCTGCCACTGGTCGTAGAGCGACGGACGGGCCTGGCGGCCGATCTCGACGAGGTCGGCGAAGCCCTCGGTCGTCACCAGCGCCACCGGAGCACCGGACCGCTCCAGCAGGGCGTTGGTGGCGACCGTCGTGCCGTGCGCCAACAGCGCCGCCGCTGCGGACCCACGCAGGGCGGCGACGCCCTGGCGCACCGCCGCACCCGGGTCGCCGGGCGTCGACGGGATCTTCAGGATGCGCCCGTCGCTGCCGACAACATCGGTGAACGTCCCTCCGCTGTCGGCACCCAGTCGCACGGACGGAACGTACCCGATGCCGTTGAATCCGCGG
>WBZX01002384.1_pt1 | contig 12766 bp, 14 predicted proteins | sample 5204211 | NCBI WGS metagenome assembly WBZX01 (sample SAMN12344362, study PRJNA552823) | activated sludge metagenome | biome: Activated sludge suspended growth; feature: Nitrification reactor; material: Wastewater; isolation source: activated sludge from nitrification reactor of wastewater...
CCACCACCGACGCAGGTTGCAGTGCAGTGGTGGTGCCTTCGGACAGAGGGCACATTCGCGTGTGGGTTGACAGCGGCGAGGGCCAAGGCGGGACAAGAGAGCGCAGGTGCGACCGGGGGCACGGTGCAGGTCCGCGAGGAGCCCGTTGGCCGAAGGCGCCGCCGCTGCGCTGCTGCAGCCGAAGCTAAAAACCTGGATGCCCGCCTGCGCGGGCATGACGGAGTGGCCGTGCGCTGGCATGACGGCGGTGGTGGCGGCGAGGGAATGACAGCTATGCGCCGTCAGCGCACATTCCACACGGTCACTGTCAGCGCTGGCCAACTGGGGTGGTCACCGGCGCGCCCTCGTGCATCAGCGAGGCCACCACGTCCGACTGGGTGATCACGCCCACCAACTTGTTGCCCGGCCCGATCACCGGGATGTGGTGGTGGCCGGTGCTGGCGAACACCGGCACCAATTCGTGCAGGGGCCGCTCGGCGCTCACCACCCGCACCTGGCGGGTCATGATCTGCCCCACCACCTCGGGCTTGTTCGAGGTGGCGCCGGGCGTGGGCTTCAGCAAGGCGCGCAGGCGCTGGCCCAGGCCGTTGCGCAGGTCCAGCCCGGCGTGGCGCAGAAAGTCCGCCCGGGTGACGATGCCCACGATGTGGCCAAAGCGGTCCACCACCGGCAGCGCCTTGATGCGGCGCGACTGCATCAGCAACCAGGCCTCGTCCAGCGCGGTGCCGAACTCGATGGCGATGGGCTCGCGCGACATCACGTCCTCGCAGCGCAACGCCCGCAGGCGCCGGCCATGGGCCTGCCATTCGCTTTGCTCCAGCAGGCTGCGCAGGTCGTCGCGCGGCACGTCCAGCACCTGGTTGTAGCGGGCCAGCACGGCGTCCAGATCGGCCTCGGTGAAGCCGGCGTGCGTGGCACTGGCCACAGGCTGCGGCGCCGCCCTTTGCGGGTGCGGGTAGCGCCGGCCGGTGGCCGGGTTCCACACCATGCCGGCCAGCACCAGCAAGGCCGAATTGAGCGCCACCGGGGCCAGCGCCACCTGTGGGTCGTGCGCGTGGGTCAGCACCATCAGCAAGGCCACCGCGCCGCCGGGCGGGTGCAAGCAGCGGCCCGCCATCATCAAGGCGATGCCCGCCGCCGGCGCCAGTGCCGCCGCCAACACAGGGTTGGGCAGCCAGGCTGCGCAAGCCAGGCCAGCCAACGCTGAAAGGGTGTTGCCCGCCACCACCGCCCAGGGCTGGGCCAGCGGGCTGGCCGGCACGGCAAACACCAGCACCGTACTGGCACCCACCGGGGCCATCAGCCAGCGCGCGCCCTCGTCACCCACCCACAACAGGCTGAGCAGCGCCATGAAGGCGACGCCCAGCACGGCCCCCAGCAGCACACGGGCACGCTCCCGGGCGTCGATCGTCAGCGGCGCAGGGCGCAGCGCGGCACACCATTCGGCCACGCGGGGCCAGCGTTCAGTCCAGGGCATGGGGGCGAAGGCTAAAGCAAAAGCCCCCGGAGTTTATAAGCTCTATCAAAAATATTGCTTATCAGCAAGCCCGCCGCGACAATTGCTATATCCGCCATACATGTTCAAGGCCCAATCCCCATGAGCAGCATCCCGCTGCGGCTGCAAGAGCCCGCCCCCCGCCCTGCCCCCCACCACCTCGCGCTGTGGGACCTGGGCTTCCGCCCCTTCTACCTGCTGGCCGCCGCGTTTGCCGCGCTGTCGGTGCCGCTGTGGGCACTGCAGTTTTCGGGCTGGGTTGGCAGCGCCTGGCTGCGCGGGCCGCTGTGGCATGCGCACGAGATGGTGTTTGGCTACACGCTGGCGGTGGTGGTGGGGTTTCTGTTCACCGCCGGGCGCAACTGGTCGGGCCAGCCCACACCCACCGGCCGACCGCTGATGGCGCTGGCCGCGCTGTGGGTGGCGGCGCGTGTGCTGGTGCTCACGCCCTGGGGCGTGGCGGCGGCGCTGGCCAATGTGGCCTTCCCGCTGCTGGCCGCCTGGGGCCTTTGGCGCGCGCTGCGGGCCGGTGGCAACCAGCGCAACTATTTCTTCGTGGGCCTGCTGTGCGTGCTGGCCACCGCCAACGCGGCCCTGCACCTGGCCCAGCTGGGCTGGCTGCAGTTGCCTGCGGCGCTGGGCGTGGTGGATTCGGTTTCAGTGGCGCTGGACGTGGTGCTGTTCATCATCGCGGTGATGGCCGGCCGCATCCTGCCTATGTTCACCAACAACGGCGTGCCGGGCGCCCAGGCCCGGCGTGACGACCGCGTGGAAAAAGCCGCGCTGGGCAGCGTGCTGGCCCTGCTGGCCGCCGACGCGCTGCACCTGCAAGGCGGCGTGATGGCTGCGCTGGCTGCCGTGGCCCTGGTGGCGCACGGCGCCCGCTGGGTGCTGTGGCAGCCCTGGAAGACCTTGCGCACGCCCCTGGTGTGGGTGCTGCATGCCGCCTACGCCTGGCTGCCCGTGCACCTGGCGCTGCGCTGCGCCGCCGAGCTGGGCTGGATCGCCCCCAACCTGCCCACCCACGCCCTCACCGTGGGCCTGATCGGCGCGCTCACGCTGGGCATGATGACCCGCACCGCGCTGGGCCACACCGGCCGGCTGCTGCGCGCCGGCCGCATGGAGGTGGCCGCCTACCTGGCCGTGCTGGCCGCCGGCCTGGTGCGCGTGTTCGTGCCGCTGCTGGTGCCGGCCTGGTTGCTGCCGGCGGTGGGTGTGTCGGCCGCGCTGTGGTCGCTGGCCTTCGGGCTCTACCTGGTGCGCTACACGCCACTGCTGCTGTGGCCACGGGCCGACGGCCTGCCCGGCTGACCCATTGGCAAGAACACGCCCACAAGAACACACACACCGGGAGGACGCCCATGCGTCTGACGACCATGACCGACTACGCGCTGCGCCTGCTGCTGCACGTGGGCCAGCACCCCGAGCGGCTGTGCACCATCGCCGAAGTGGCCGAGGTCTACGGCATCTCGCAGGCCCACCTGATGAAGATCACCCACCAGCTGGGCCTGGCCGGCTGGCTCACCACGGTGCGTGGCAAGGGGGGCGGCATGCGCCTGGCCCTGCCGCCCGAGCAGATCAACCTGGGCGAGGTGGTGCGCAGCATCGAGCCCGACTTCTTCCTGGTGGAGTGCCATGCCGACGACAACGTCTGCAGCATCACTGGCCGCTGCGGCCTGACCCGCATCTTCGACAACGCCCTGGGCGCCTTCATGCAGGAGCTGAACGCCCACACCCTGGCCGACATCCTGCCGCGCCCCCGGCGCACCCACACCGTGGCCCCGCCCGCGCCGCGCCGCCTGAAAACCGCCTGAAAGCAACCTCGACCTTGAGCGCTCCCCACATCCCCATCACGCCCGTCGACGACAAGGGCACTCGCCTCTACGTGGCCGAAGCCAAGGTCTACCCTCGCAGCGTCAAGGGCGTGTTCGCCAACTGGCGCTGGGTGGCCGTGTGGCTCACCCAGCTGGTCTTCTACGGCATGCCCTGGCTGCCATACAACGGCCGCCAGGCCCTGCTGTTCGACCTGGACGCCGGCCGTTTCTACGTCTTCGGCCTGGTGCTGTACCCGCAAGACTTCATCTACCTCGCGGCGCTGATGGTGATCGCCGCGCTGCTGCTGTTCTTCCTCACCGCCATCGCCGGGCGCATCTGGTGCGGCTACTCGTGCCCGCAGACGGTGTACACCGAGATCTTCATGTGGTTCGAGCACCGCATCGAGGGCGACCGCCAGGCCCGCATGCGGCTCGACGCCGCCCCCTGGAGCGCCAACAAGCTGCTGCGCAAGGGCGGCAAGCAGTTGGCCTGGTGGGCCTTTGCCCTCATCACCGGCTTCAGCTTCGTGGGCTATTTCGTGCCCATCCGCACGCTGGCGGCCGAAGCGGTGAGCCTGGCCTTCACGCCCTGGGAGTGGTTCTGGGTGCTGTTCTACAGCGGCGCCACCTACGGCAACGCCGGCTTCCTGCGCGAGCAGATGTGCAAGTACATCTGCCCCTATGCGCGCTTCCAGAGCGCGCTGATCGACAAGGACTCGCTGATCATCACCTACGACGTGGCCCGTGGCGAACCGCGCGGCTCGCGCGGGCGCGGGGCTTCGGCCGCCGAACTGGGCCAGGGCGATTGCATCGACTGCACGCTGTGCGTGCAGGTGTGCCCCACCGGCATCGACATCCGCAAGGGCCTGCAGAACGAATGCATTGCCTGTGCCGCCTGCGTGGACGTGTGCGACAACGTGATGGACAAGATCGGCTCGCCGCGCGGCCTCATCCGCTACGCCACCGAGAACGGCGTGGCCCAGCACTGGACCCGCGCCGACATGCTGCGCCGCGTGCTGCGCCCACGCGTGCTGGTGTACGCCGCCGTGCTCACCGCGCTGTGCACGGCCTTCGTGCTCTCGCTGGCGCACCGTGGCGCCTTCATGGTCGACATCATCAAGGACCGCAACACCCTGGCCCGCGTGGTGGAGAACGGCCAGATCGAGAACGTCTACCGCCTGCAGATCCACAACCGCACCGAGGCCCCGCTGCATGTGCGGGTGCGGGTGAGCGGCCTGCCTGGTCTGGTGGCCGAACCCGCGCCCGAGATCACCCTGGCCCCAGCGGGCATCGACGCCCTGGCCGTGCAGGTGCGCCTGCCGTTCGAGCAAGCGCAGTCAAACGCTGGCAGCTCGCACCCGATCCAGTTTGAGTTGCAGGCCGACCCCGCCGCGGGCCAGAGCACCGGCACGGTGGCGCGCGAGGCCTCCACGTTCTTTGTGCCGCGCTGAGGCGGTGCACGGCGCAACGCCGTCAGAACGTCGGCTCGGCCAGGTCCAGGCGCAGGCTGCCCTGGCCCAACGGGCTGGTGGTGGGCTTGAGCGCCTCGGCGGGCACGGCCACCTGGGTCTGCGCGGCGCTGCCCACGATGCGCGGGGTGATGACCACCACGGTCTCGGTCATGGTGCCGGTTTCTTCCTGGCTAGAGAACAAGCGGCCCAGCATGGGCACGTCGCTCAGGCCCGGCACGCCGGCACGGCGCACAAAACTGTTGCGCTTGATGAGTCCGCCAATGAAGATGCTCTGCCCGTCCTCGCACAGCAATCGCGTGGTCACCTCGGTGCTCTTCTTCGACGGAATGCCCGCCGTCATCGTGGCCGAGCTCACCTCGGGGTGGATCTGCATCATGATGCGGCCGCGCTGGTCCACCGTGGGCGTCACCTGCAGGATCACGCCGGTGTCCAGGAACTGGATGGTCTCGCTGGTGACCTGGTTGATCGTGGTCGTCACCTTGTAGCCCACGCGGTCGCCAATCACGGCCGAGGCCTGTTGGTTTTCCAGCGCCAGCAGGCGCGGTGTGGACAAGGTCTGCACCCGGCCCTTGCTCGACAGCGCCGAGAGGTAGAGGTCGAGGTTGCGGTTGACGATGTTGAAGAACAGGCCCGCGCTGGTGGGCGACGACAGCCCCTGCGTGCCGCCCTTGCTCTTGTTGCCGGCACCAAAGACCTGGCTCCAGTCGACGCCAAAGGTCTCGCTCTGGTCCAGCGTGATTTCGAGGATGCGGGCCTCGATCATGATCTGGCGCGGCTCCTGGTCGATCTCGTCCAGCAACTGCGCGATGCGGGTCTGAAACTCCGGCAGGTCTTCCACCAGCAGCAGGTTGCGCTCCACCAGCGGCGTCACCTTGCCGTAGCGCGAGACGTGCTTGGTGAGGATGTCGGCCACCTGCTTGGGGTTGGAGTACTGCACCTTGTACGAACGCAGCGTGGTGGCGCCCTGGGCCGACTCCTGCCCCACCTCCTTGCGGTCCACGATGAGGTAGCTGCCGTGGTGCTGCTCCACGGCATAGCCGGCGGCCTCGGCCACCGAGCGCACGGCCTGCTCCACGGTGACGTTGTAGAGGTTGATCGAGACCTGGCCGTCCACGCCCTTGCCCAGCAGGATGTTGGCTTTCTCCTGGCGCGACAGCAGGTCGAACACGTCGCGCAGCGCCACGTCGTGAAAGCGCAGCGTCACCAGGCCGGTGCGCTGGTCGCGGCTGGTCTGGTTCTGGCCTGGCGCAGCCTTGCCGGCCGGCTCGGGGTTGGTCTGGGCCAGCGCCGGCGCCACGGCCAGCCACAGCGCGCAGGCCCACAGGCGCTGCCAGCGGTGCAACGACGGGGTGAAAGAAGGTGTGTGTGGGCGGATCATCGTGCAGCCTTGCTCGCGCCCACGCTCAGTTCAAAGCGCCGGCCACGCTTCTTGAAGATTGCCTTGTCGGGCAAGACCTGGATCAGCCGATATCCGTCCAGTTCGTCGCCCAATTCCAGCACCTGGCCGTCCACCAGGGCCGATGACCTTGGCCCGGCCACCACCACGGCGCGCAAGGCCGGCTGCCAGGCGGTGTCGGCCGGTGCGGCGCCAGCCACGCCGCCGCTGGCCGTGGCCGCCGGGCGGGTGAAGGGGTCGTGCCGCAACACCAGCGTGGGTGGCTCGGCCGCCCAGGCGGGCGCTGCGCAGGCCAACGCGGCGAACCAAAGATGCCGGTGCGCAAAAAACTTCATGGTGTGGCCCCCGAGGCAGATGCCGCCGTCGCCACGGGGCGGATGTCGGACAGGCGCAGCGTCAGCTCGATGGTGTCGGCGCCGTTGAGGGCGTGGAAGTTCAGCTCGGCCAGCGTCAGCGGTGCCAGCTCGGTGGCCACGCTGGCCAGCCAGGCGGCCAGTGCCGGGTAGCGGCCGCGCGCACTCACCTCGTGGTCGGTTTGCAGCAGGCCGGCCATGGGCACGCGGCCGGCCGGGCGCACGGTGCCCAGCAGCACGCCATGGCGCTGGGCCAGGGCGTCGAGCCGGCCCATCAGCGGCATCAGGCCAGACTCGGGCTCGGCGTCCAGCGCGGCGGGGGGGCCCAGCTCGGCTTGCAAGCGCTGCAGGGCCTGGCGTTTGCTGGCCACGTCGGCCGCGCTGATGGGCTGGGCCGCTTCGGCCAGCGCGGCGCGCTCGGCGCGCAGCGTGCGCCACTGCTGCACCGGCAGCCGCAGCGCCAGCAGCCAGCACTCCAGCGCCACCAACAGCACCCCCAGTGGCAGGGCGATGCGCAGCACCTGCGGGTTGGCCGCCACCAGGCGGTTGACGAGGCGCTTCATGGCGCGGCCTCGCGGCCCAGTGCGGCCCGCAGCTCAAAGTCCACCACGTCCAAGCCCACCGCCGGGTTCAGGCTGGATTGGGTCAGCCGCAGCTCGGCCAGGCCGGGCTGCGCGCCCAGGGCTTGCACAAACTGGCCCAGCGCGGCGTGGTCGGCCGCATGGCCGCGAATCTCCAGGCGCGCGGCACCGGGTTGCGAGGCGGCCGGCGCAGCGGCCAGCACCTGGATCTGATCCAGCCACAGCCGGGGCTGGTAGGCCTCGTCCACCGCCTGCAGCGCAGCCGGCCAGGCGGGGCTGCTGCGCCACAGGCGCAGGGCCTGCAGTTGGGCTTGCAGCTGGGTCTCGCGCTCGCTCAGGGCCATCAGCTCGGTCTGCAGGGCCTTGGCCTGGCGGGCCTGGTCTTGCAAGGCCGCCAACTGTGGGCCGTCCTGTGCCAAGCGCCGCTGCAGCACCACGCGGGCGCCGGCGGTGGCCAGCAGCAGCCCGGCCACGGCGGCCAGGGCCCAGCCCCACCAGCGGCGTTGCCGGCGCAGCTGCCGGTGGTCGGCGGGGATCAGGTCGATGTCATGCATGGCGCGGCGCCTCGCGCAAGGCCAGGCCGGCCGCCAGGGCCATGCCCGCCACCGGCCGCAACCGGGCCCGGGCCGGCGCGTCCAGCGCACCGGCGAAGGGGCGCAGCGGGTCAAGCAACTGCACCGGCACCTTGAGCTGCTGCTGCAGCAAGCTGTCCAGCCCGGCGTACTGGGCCACGCTGCCCAGCAGGTAGATCTGGTCGATGGCCCGGCCACGGCTGCGCGAGGCTGTGTAGACCAGGGTCTTGTTGATCTCGGCCAGCAGCAGGTTGATCTCCGGGCGCAGCACCTCGGCCAGGGTCTGGGCCAACTCGTCGTCGTCGGCGGCACCCTGCGGGCCTGGGGCATGGCCGCCCAGGCCCTTGGTGGCCAGCAGGCGCAGCGCCATCTCGGGGCCCAGCTCCAGCACGCTGGCCACGCGCTGCACCAGGGCGGCTTCGGCAAACTCGATCTGGCGGTCCAGCACCAGGCGCCGTCCCCACACCACGCTCACGTGGCTGCTCAGGCGCCCGAAGTTGATCACCAGCACATGCGGAAAGCCCTGCTGCCCGTCGGCCTGGTTCACAAACGCCATCAGCCGTGCCAGCGCGCCGGGGCCCACTTCCAGGGCCACCGGGTCGAGCCCGGCCACCTCCATCAGCTGCAGGTGGCTCAACACGGCCTCGCGCGGGGCCACGGCGGCCAGCGCGTCGGCGTGGTCGGCGCTGCTGTCGTCGCTGCGGATGGGCAGGTAGTCCACCACCGACTGGGCCAGCTCGCCCTGCAGCCGCTCGCGCAGCGCCTGGGTGATGGCCGCCTGGGCGTCCTGCCCGGGCGCCAGCGTGCAATGCACCGGAAAGAGCTGCACCACGCCGCGTGGCAGGCAGGTGACCACGCGCCGGCCGGCAAAGCCGTGCTGGCGCAGCACACCCCGCACCCAGCGGCGCCAGGCCTGCGGCCGGGCCAGCAGTTCGTCACGCGGCTCGGGATAGGCCTGCGAGGTGGCAGCCTGCAGTTGCAGTGCCCCCGCTGTGCTGGCGAACTGCACCAGGTTGAGCCGCTCTTCGCCCAGGTGCAGGCCCATGGCCATGGGCTGGCCCTGGCTGCGCAGGCGGGCCCAGGCTTGGGTGGGAAGGGTCAACCAGCGCATGGTCAGGGGATGGTGTGGCGGGGCTGTGGCGAGGTGGTGGGTGCGCAGGCGGGCACCCAGGGCACACCCGCCGCACCCTTCGTCTATCGGCCTGCCGGGGTGGAACTTGACCTCCAGCGCTCAGTGGTAGCTCACCACCAACTGCGGCGGGTTGGCGGCGTTCTCGCGGCTGTTGAGGATGAACTGCACCGTCGCCAAGTTCTTGACCAGCAGCAGCACGCCGTTGTTGGTGGTCTTGTCGTTGGCCCATTTCTGCGCCAGGGCCGTGATGTCGAACTCCAGCCAGACCCCGGGGGCGGTGTTGGCCGGCAGCGTCAGGCTGGCGCTGACCGTGGACGAAAAATCGCCACCCTGGGATGACCAGTTGGTGGCCAGCTGGCGCACCTTCCAGGTGGCTTCCAGCTCCTTCCAGACCTTGGTGATTTCATGCGCCTCGAGCGTGGTGACCACGCCTGTTTGCGCCGGCCCGTTCAGGCTTTGCAGGTAGACCCGCAAGATGGCGCTGCTCACCGTCTTGCCATCAAAGCCCGCCTGGTCGAACTTCAGCAAGGGCCGCTCGTCGGCACCGTCCTTGGAGAGCCACAGGTCGGACAGGTTGCCATAGTTCAGGGTCGCATTGAGAAGGAAGGCTTCGATGTCGGTGTCGGCCAGGGGGGTCAGGGTCAGCACCGTGTCGGGCGGCGTCCAGCCGCAGGGCGGCAGAAAGCTCAGCACCAGCTTGGGCCGGTAAGAGCTGGTGCTGTGGTCGCTGCTGGCCAGGGTCATGCCCGAGATGCCCGCCGGCACCCGCACCTGCACGCCCTGGTTGGGCAGGCTGCCCTTGCTCCATTTGTCGGCCAGCTCGGTCACGTCCCAGCTCAGCCAGGTGCCGGTGCCGGCAAAGGCAGCCGTGGCCACGGCACTGGGGTGCACATCGCCGCCGGCGGTGGTCCAGGCCGCCGTGCCGTCGGCGCTGGCCCAGGTGGCACCGGCCTCGGTCCAATCGCGCGTCACGCGGTGCAGCGCCACATTGCCGCTGCCGCTGCCGTTGACGGCGTACATGCTCAAGCCGGCCGAGACGATGTGCGCGCCAGCCGGCACGCTGGCCAGGTCAAATTTCAGCAGTGGCTGGGCACTGGCATTGACGGCGTTGAGGGTGGTCTGGGTGGCGTAGTTGCCACTGCCACTGGTGGACAAAAAGGTGTCGATGCCGGCGGTGCCGGGCTGCAGAATCAGCGGCACCGGGGTGGCCTGGTGCATGGGCACATTGCTGCGGGTGAGCGTGACCGACGCGCCGCCGTAGGTGCCCACCGAGGTGACGTCGATCGGCGAGCCTGAAAGCGGCCAGGCCGACGCTGCGTAGGTGGCGCCGTCGAAGGCCGTGTCCTTGAGCGCGCCGATGATGGGGATGGGGTAGGTGCCACCGCAGCCCTTGCTGTGGGCCTGCACGATCACGCGCTGCAGCCCGGCCTCGGCCGCCAGCCTGGCCTTGTCGCGGTCCAGGGTGTTGCTGGCCATGTCGGCGTTCAGGCCCAGCTCGCGGTTGGCCAGCCAGGCGCTGGCGCCCACCACGGCCAGCAGCAGCACCACGGGCAGCAGCACATAGCCGGCGGCACGCCGGCGCAGGGCATGGCGCAGGCTCATTTCAGGCCCCCGCCCAGGCGCATGCGCTCGCCCAGCGTGATGGCGCCGCCGCCGTCTGGCCCGGTGAGGGTGAGGCTCACCTCGGCCACCTCGCCGTCGCTGGCGCCCGCCGTGGCGGGCACGGCCACGCTGAAGGCGCTGACCCGCTCGGCGATCACCGTGCTGCCGGTGCAAGCGCTGTCGGTGGGAACGGTTTCGACCAGGCTGCCGGCGGTGTTGACGCAAAACATCACCGTGCCAAACCAGTTGCCGCTGGTCTTGGCCGCCGGCGTGAGCAAGGCGGCTGGCGCGGCGGCGTCGGCCGCGGCGTTGATGCGCTGCATGGCGAACTTGCCCTGGTACAGCGCCTCGCCGCTGTCGCGCAGCGGCGCACGCACCTGCTCGCCCAGGCGGGCCACCTGCGCCAGCGCGGCCAGCAGCAGCGCGCCGATGGCGCTGGCCACCAGCACCTCCACCAACGTCATGCCGCGCTGGGCGCGGGCCGGGCGGTGCATCAGAACCATTGGGACCTCAGCACTTCCAGGCCCAGGCCGCCACTCTCCCAGGCCACGCGCACGCGCACCAGGCCCACGTCGCCGGCGGTGAGGGCCGTGCCGTCCCAGCGGTAGACGATGACGATGCGCCGCGTCGGCCCGGCGGCATCCGACAGCGCCGCACTCACCGCCGTGGTGGTGTTGGCCCCGGCCACATAGGTTTCGGCGTTCAGCGTCGCGAAGGGCTTGGACAGCACCTCTTCCATCTTGGCGCGCAGCTGCGCGTCGCGCGAGCCGGCGTCGGCCAGGGCCTGGCTGTTCAAGCTGGCGCTCTCCAGCGCGTCCAGCGCCGGCACCAGGGCCATGGCCACCAGCACCACGGCCACCAGGGCCTCGACGTAGGCAAAGCCGCGCTGGCGCCGCATCAAGGCCCCCAGACCCGGCCGGTGGTGGGGTCCACCGACACGGCCAGTTGCTGGCCACCGTAGACCAGCAGCACCTGGCTGCCGGCCTGCAGCGCGCCCTGGCTGTTGCTGCCACTGATCTGGCACACGTCGTTGGGCACGCCCGTGCTGCCAAACACCAGCCCGTCGTAGGCCGTGCCGGCAGCGAGAAAGCGCGGTGTGAGGGTGACGCCGCCCGAGTAGGGGCCGCCGCTGATGTCCACGTCGAAGGCAGACTTGCTGCGCGGGTCGATGATGGCGGTGGTGGCCGAGGTGCAACTGGTCTTGTAGAGCTTGACGTGGCCCGTGGCCGAGCCCATGTCCACCAGCACGTTGGTGTTCAGCCGCAGGGCTTCAGCGCGCGCCAGGCGCAAGGCGTTGCGCACCTCGGCTGCGGCCACGGTGAGCTTCTGGTCGTCGAGCGTGCCCAGGCTGGGCAGGGCCACGGCGGCCAGGATGGCCAGCAGGCTCACCACCACCAGCATCTCGGCGAGCGTGGTGCCCTGCGTGGCGCGGTGGCGGCTGGCCATGGTCTGGCCCAGGCGGTGTGTGCAGGCAGGCCGCTGGCCCACGCTCGGTGCGTGGCTCAGTGCGTTGAATAGGCCTTGGACTTGCTGTCGGTGGCGTTGCTGTTCATCACGATCTGGCCCGACTTGGTGTCGTAAGCCCAGCCGCCGGTGGCCGCCGCCGGCGCCAAGGGCGCGCCGGTGCTGGTGACCGTGATCTCGCCCACCAGCGAGCCCTTTTGGGTGATGGCGTCGTTGGGCACCGCCTTGCGCAGGTAGGGCCCGTACTTGTAGGTGGCGTCGCCCAGGCTGCAGGTGTTGCCAGCAGTGTCCGAGTACATCAGCAGGTGGTCCAGAAAGGCTTGGGCACCGGCCGCGTTGGCCGAGCCCTTGGTGGCCGTGCAGGTGCCGCCATTGGTGGCCACGGCACCCGGGTAGGTGGCGTGCTGGGCCTTGTACAGCTCGATGGCGTTGCGCAGGCCACCGAGGTTGGAGTCGAGCGCGGCTTCTTGGGTATCGGTGGTGGCACTGCTGAACTGCGGGATCACGATGGCCGCCAGGATGGCCAGGATGATGACAACGATCAGCAGTTCCACCAGGGTGAAGCCTCGCTGGGCTGCGGCACGTACGGACGGGGGCATGTTTCTCTCCTGAGGGGCTCTGGGCGTTCGAGGCGAATGTGAATGGACTATCGGCAGCCTGGAGGGCTGACTTGAGGGCGCCCGGCAGCCTGTTTGCGTGAACGATTGCGGCGGGCCATTCAAGAACGGGGAAACACCGCCGCGCCAGATGGCTGTCTTCGGCGCATAGCCGTCATCCCCGCCACCGCCGTCATTCCCGCGTAGGCGGGAATCCAGGCTTTCTGGCTTGGTGTGCGCCCGCGCCAGGCGGCCAGCCGGGTCTGGCTCATGCTGTGGCGGCGCGTCG
>WBZX01002388.1_pt1 | contig 12752 bp, 6 predicted proteins | sample 5204211 | NCBI WGS metagenome assembly WBZX01 (sample SAMN12344362, study PRJNA552823) | activated sludge metagenome | biome: Activated sludge suspended growth; feature: Nitrification reactor; material: Wastewater; isolation source: activated sludge from nitrification reactor of wastewater treatment...
CGCTCTTTCAGCTCTTCTTTGCCGCCCACGACGTCGAATTTGCCGCAGCCCTCGCAGACGAAGATCGGCAGGGCGAGGCCCCAGTACCGCTTCTTCGAGATCATCCAGTCATCCATGTTGTGGAGCCAGTCGAGCTCGCGATCGAGCCCGTAGCCGGGGATCCACCGCGCCATCTTGGCGGAGTCGATGATCTGGTAGCGGAGGTTCTTCTCTTTCTCCTCCTCGGTCACGTCGTCGTCGGGCTTGTCGAGCTTCTGGCCCATGTGGATGAACCACTCGTCCACCAGCCTGAATACGACCTCGCTGCTGCACCGCCAGCACACGGGGTAAGAGTGCTTGTAGTGCTCCTGCTTGTAGAGGATGCCGCGCTCTTTCAGGGCGGCGACGACGCGCTGGGCGACCTCGCCCGCCGCCTTGCCGGTGAACTCGCCGAAGTTGGGGAGGAACTGGCCGAGCTCGTCGAGCGGCGCCACCACGGCGAGGCCGAGCTCCTTGCCGAGCTGGAAGTCCTCCTTGCCGCAGCCCGGCGCGATGTGGACGACGCCGGTGCCGTCCGTGTCGAGGACCTCCGTCCACGCGACCACCTTGTGGACGATGCCCTGTTGGGCCGGGAGATCCTCGAAGGGGGACTCGTATTCGAGGCCGGCGAGGGAGCTGCCCTGGACGCGATCGACGATCTCGTAGGGGCCCTTTTCCTTGAGGATCGCCTCGCGGGCGGCCATGACATAGACGATCTCGTCACCCTGCTTGACCTTGAGGTAGGTCTTGTCCGGGTGGACGGCGGCGGCCACGTTGGAGGTGAGCGTCCAGGGGGTCGTCGTCCAGGCGATCAGGGACTCTCCCGGGCGGGCCTTGAGCTTGAATTTGACGTACGGGGAGAGGTGCGTGATCTCCCTGTATCCTTCGGTCGCGATCTCGTGCTGGGACAGGCCGGTGCCGCAGCGGCCGCACCACGGCATGACGTCCGTGCCCTTGTACACCCACCCGCGAGAGTGGCACTCCTTGAGGAAGGCCCAGATGGTGTAGTTGTTCTCGTCGCTCATCGTGTAATACGAGTCGGACCAGTCCATCCAGTAGCCGAGTCGGATCGACTGCTGCGTCTGCACGGCGGCGAACCGCTTCGCGCGCTCCTTGCATTTGTCGACGAAGGCCGCGATCCCGTAGGTCTCGATGTCGCGCTTGGACTTGAACCCGAGCTCCTTCTCGACCTCGACCTCGACCCAGAGTCCCTGGCAGTCGAACCCGTTCTGATACCGAAGCTCGCGCCCGAGCATGGCGTGGTAGCGACAGAACATGTCCTTGTAGGACCGGCCCCAGGCGTGGTGAACGCCCATGGGGTTGTTGGCCGTGATCGGCCCGTCCAGGAAGGACCACGGCGGCTTTCCGCGGTTCTTTTCGACGAGCTTCTGAAAGGACTGGTTGTCCTCCCAGAGCTTCAGGGTGCGCTGCTCCAGCGAGGGAAGGTCGAGCTTGGCGGAGACGTCACGGTAGCGCATGGCGGCCCCTTGGTAGCACCACCTCGCCGCGGCGCGAAATGGCGGCGGTGGCGTCGCCCCGTTTCGCGCGTGCGTGTAGCATGCGCGCCACGATGACCCGACGCAGCGCCTACCGAGCGGCCGTGCTCTCCGGATTGACCCTCGCCCTGGTGATCGGCCCCGGCGCCGTGAGCGCGCAGGCGCCCGCGGCAGGCGCGGCCCCCTCGGGGATCCGATGGACCGCGGCCACGCCGGACGAGATGATCGATCAGGCGCTCGCGCGCGCGAAGGCCGGCGGGGACGACGCGCTCGCGGCGCTGGTGACGGCCTCGTTCCTCGACGAGCGCGGCGCGTTCGGGCGGGCGCGGACCGGGCTCGACGCGATCGCGGGATCGTCGTCGGCGCTCGCGGACGACGCGCGGTGGTTGTCGGCGCGGCTCAAGCCGGATCCGAAGCCCGCCGTGTGGCCGGGCGCGCGCGTGGTGTCGTACGACGCGCCCGCGAACGCGACGGGGCTCGTGACGGGGCTCGCCGTGCTCGGGCCGTTCCAGGACACGGGCGGCGTCGGGCTCGACAAGAAGGAGGGCCCCGAGGCGCCGGGCGAGAGCTTCGCGGACATGGGCGCGCGGTACTCGTGGGGCGTGTACGAGGTGGCGTGGCGCAAGGCGATCCCGGCGTCGGTGACGGCGCGCGGCCTCCCGCTGGACCTCTACATCTACCCGCGCACGGAGAGCTGCACGTACGTCGCGTCGAAGGTGTCGTTCCCGTCGGGCACCAAGAAGGTGCTGCTGTTCGGCGCGGCGTCGGGGACGGTGCGGCTGATCTGGGACAACAAGACGATCACGAAGAGCGACGACGTCCACCCGAAGCTGGTGCTCGATCGCGCGGCGGCGGAGATCGACGTGTCGCCCGGGCCGCACCTCGTCGCCGCGAAGGTGTGCACGTCGGCGGTGAACGACGAGGGCCGCGTGCGGCTCCGGTTCACGGACGAGGCGAGGAAGCCGATCACGGTGAACGCGTCGTCGGATCTGCGCGGGCTGGTGCTGCCGGCTAACGAGGATCCGAAGAAGGCGGCGGCGGACGCGGACGCGAAGGGTGGCGCGAAGGGCGCCCCGGCCAAGGGCGGCGCGAAGGGCGCCCCGGCCAAGGGCGCTCCGGCAAAAGGCGGCGGCGGCAAGCCGGACGCGACGGCGAAGCCCGCGGATCCGAAGGGCGGCAAGCCGAAGGTGAACTTCGCGGGCGGCGGCAAGCCCGTGGACAAGCCGGCCGTCACGCCGCCGAAGGGCGGGGCGAAGGGCGCTCCGGCCAAGGGCGGCGCGAAGCCGGCCCCCGCGAAGCCGGACGCGACGGCGAAGAGCGAGCCGCCCCCGCCCGTCGCGCGGCCGATCGAGACGTCGCTCGAGAAGGCGCTCAAGCTCGGGGACGGCGCGACGCCGCTCCAGGTGCTCTCGGCGGCGATCCTCCGCGTGATCGGCGGGGCCGAGAACGCCGCGTCGCCGCGCGCGCCCGGGCTCCTCGATCGCGTCACGGCGACGGCCGGGATCGCGGTCGACACGCTCGCGATGGCGGGGTGGATCGCGACGAGCGGCGCCAACAAGAGCGGCTGGCTCAACCTCGCCTACGCGCGCGGCCTCGTGGAGAAGGACCCCGCGTCGGTGGCGTTCGCGCAGCGGCGCCTCGCGGCCGGGCACATCACCGGCTCGTCGCCGGAGTGGGGCCTCACGTCGATCGAGGACGAGCCCTTCAAGAGCGCGAACGACCCGGAGGCGCGGCTGATCCGCTCGATGGCGAAGCGACGCCTCGGCGGCGCGGGGCTCCAGCGGACGGCGCTCGAAGAGATGCAGGCGCTCGCGACGGAGCTCGCGGACAAGGCGCCCGTGAGCCTGTGGGACGAGATCGCGTCGGCCAGCTACACGCTCCCGGAGGTGCGCCTCCGCGCGGTGCAGAAGCTCGCGGAGCTGCGGGCGGACGCGCGCGGGCCGATGTACGTGCGGGCGTTCCGTCCGTCGGGCGGCGCCGCGCTCGAGTCGGCCGCCGCGGAGGCGCTCGTGCGGATGACCAACGCCGCGGACGTCGGCAACATCGGGCGCGAGCTGTACGAGGCCGGGCGCTACGCGTGGGCCCGCGAGCTCTACTACATGGCGACGGTGCTCGGGCCGAACAGGGCCGCCGGCTTCACCGGCCTCGCCGAGGCGCGCCGCGCGATGGTCGCCCTGGATCCGAAGGCGAAGGACGCCGACGACGAGAACAAGAAGGCGACCGAGGCGCTCCTCCGCGCGCGGGACCTCGAGCCGGGCGACCCGATGATCAAGGCCGAGCTCGCGCTGCGGTCCGGCAACTCGAAGGACGCCGTCGCGAGCCGCGAGAAGATGCGCGACGAGGACTACCTGCCGAAGCCGGAGGAGTTCCTCGCGCGGGCCCGCAAGAACCCGGCGAAGAAGGGCGAGATCTTCGATCGCCAGCTCCACTGGGTGCGCATCGTCACGTACCACCCGGACAAGCGGATCTCGCAGCTCATGCACTACGCGCGCGAGGTCGTGATCGAGCCGCGCACGGACAACGATCTCTACGAGCCGAGCATCCCCTCCGAGGGCGGCGACACGGAGCTCCTCTTCGCGAAGCTCTACCGCAAGGACGGGACGATCGCGCAGCCCGAGGAGCAGTCCTCCGGCGGCCGCCCGTACGTGCGCTGGCCCGAGCTGCACACGGGCGACATCGTCGAGGTCGCGGTCCGCTCGTGGACGGACGGCCCGGTCGGTCGACGCGGCGACGCGCCGTTCTACTTCATCGACTACGTCGGCTCGACCGACACGCACCCGATCCTCTACAACGAGGTCGTCGTCGACTCGGCGGAGGGCTCGCGCCTCGCGATCGACGTGCTCAACGGCAAGGTCGAGCGCTACGACGAGCAGAAGAAGGACGGCCGCGTCATCCAGCGGTACATCTGGGAAAACCCGCCGATCGTGCCCGAAGAGCCGCTCGCGCCGAGGCTCTCCGAGATCCTCCCCGTCGTCGTCGGCTCCACGTTCGCGGGCTGGGACGAGTTCCGCGAGTGGTACCGCGGCGCCGTGAAGGGCTTCACCGAGCCGGACGAGCAGACGCGCCGCCTCGCCGCGGATCTGACCAAGGGCAAGAAGACGCGGGACGAGAAGATCCGCGCGCTCTTCGACTTCGTCGCCGACGACATCCGCTACGTGAACTACGTGTCCGGCGAGTGGTGGCTGCCGAACCGCCCGCAGGAGCTGCTCGCGCGGCGCCAGGGCGACTGCGACGACAAGGCGATGCTGCTCATCACGCTGCTCAAGGGCATCGGCATCCACGCGACGGAGGTGCTCGTGCAGACGCGGTACACGGCGGAGCCGTCGCTCCTCCGCAGCACGAAGGCCGCGATCCCCGTCTTCGATCACGGCATCGCGTACCTCCCCGGCGAGAAGGGCAAGCCCGGCATCTGGCTCGACGCGACGAGCCCGGAGAGCCGCCTCGGGCCGCTCCCGTCGATGGATTCCCGCGCCGTCGCGCTCTTCGTGGACGACGGCGACGCGAAGATCATCGACACGCCGTCGGCGTCCACGGACGACCACGGGATCGACGCGGAGTGGGCGATCAAGCTCTCGCCGACGGGCGCGGGCGAGCTCACGGCGAGCGAGCGGCACTCGGGCGACGCGGCCTTCGAGGCCCGCATGAACCTCAAGCAGGCCGACGCGCGGCAGCAGTGGGTCGAGGGCTACCTGTCGAACGGGTTCTTCCCGACGGTGCAGGTCAAGCCCGAGATCGAGTTCAAATCGGATCTGCCGAACGGCGTGATCACGCTCAAGTACTCGGCGCAGTCCGAGGGCTTCGCGCGCCGCGAAGGCGACGAGTTGGCCGTCCCGCTCAGCGAGACGCAGACGCTCACCTCGCAGCTCGCGCCGCTCTACAAGCGCACGCTGCCCGTCTCGCTCCCGCCGAACCTCGCCCCGGGGCACCAGACGCGATCCATCACGATCACCGCGCCCGCCGGCTACGCGTTCGCCGAGCTGCCCCCCGGCGGCGAGGAGAACGGCGGCGAGTTCGGCAAGGCCAAGATCACCTTCGCGAAGGGCAAGGCCAAGGACACCGTCGTCGTCACGCGCAGCGTGGCCTTCGACATGTCGATCGTGCCCGTCGACAAGTACGACAAGTGGCGCGGCTGGCTCCAGCGCACCGATCGCCTCATGCACCAGACGGTCCGCCTCGTCCCGACGGGCGACGCGAAGAAGGGCGACGCGGCGAAGGCCGACGCGCCGAAGCCCGATCTCAAGGTCGACGTGAACACCGCAAAGAAGCTCCTCCAGACGAACCCGGCCCCCAAGGGCACCGCCAAGGGGACCAAGAAGTGAGATCGCTCCGCACCTCTCTCCTCGGCGCCTCCGCGCTCGCCCTCGCGGCGTGCACGGGCACCACGCCACCGGCCACCGGCCCGCACACGTCGAAGGCGCTCGCGCCGCTCTTCGTGACGGCGCTCCAGGCGGAGGCCACGCGCTCGGACAGCTCCGGCCCGTACCTCGACGTCATCGACGAGGCCGCGCGCGATCCGAAGAACCCGGAGGCCCTCGCCGCGACGGCGGCCGCGCTGGACGCGCTCGTCTTCGGCGCGACCCCGGAGCTGGAGGTCGGCGGCGAGAGCGCCATCGCGTACCGCTCGCCGGACGCGATGAAGGCGATCGTCACGCGCCTCGAAGCCGCGTGGACCGCCGCCGGGAACGCCGCGCAAGGCGAGGGCAAGCCCCCGGCGCAGCTCCCGTTCGTGCGGGGCCTGATCTCCCGCGCGCTCCACCACCTCGCGATGTACACGGGCGACGAGCAGGCCGCTGCGGCGTGGATGTCGCGCCGCGGGTGCGCGATGCAGGCGTCGGTGCTCGGCCCGCTCGAGTGGAGCGCCCTGAAGAGCCTCGACGGCCCCTCCCCCATCACCGCGGCGGATCCGTTCCCGGCCAAGCTCCCCGGCATCGCGCCGTTCGCCGCCGCCGTCACGCCCGTCACGGGCGAGGCCGACGCGTGCGGGCTCGACGCGAAGGGCCAGAGCTACCTGCAGGGCTCGCGCGTCCTCGTCGTGGACGTCGAGAGCCCCAAGGCCCAGCGCGTCAGCGTGATGCTGGACTCCTCCTCCGCCGCGATCCTGGAGATCGGCGGCGCCGCCGTGCTCCGCCGCAGCTTCGAGGCCGGCGGCGGGGGCACCACCCGCTTCGGCGCCGTCGATCTGCCCGAGGGCTGGTCCCGCGTCGTCGTCCGCCTCGCGCGCCGCGGCGATGGCGAGCGCATCGAGCTGAACCTCTTCGGCGAGTCGGGCGAGCGCCTCCCGAGCCGCGCCCCCAAGCCCGGCGACGTCGCGCCCGGTCGCGGCACGAACGCGCAGGCCATCGAGATCCAGGCCCCCTCCACCAACGAGGCGAGCGTCGTCCTCGCGGCCTCCGGGCTCCTCGGCATCGGCGAGGCCCGCGCGGCCGAGCACCTCGTCGAGCCCTCGTCGACCCCCAAGTCCGACGCGAAATCCGCGCCCCCGCAGCGCGCCGTCGCGCTCGAGCTCGTCTACACCCGCGCGCTCCTCGCGGCCGGCGACGTCCCGTACAACAAGGCCAGCGTCCGCCTCCGCGACGCCGTCGATCGCATCCAGTCCGAGTGGAAGGATGCTTGGGAGCCCAAGCTTCTCCACGCGCGCCTCGCCGAGCGCCGCAAGGGCTGGGGCGACGGCGCGATGGAAGCGCTCACGGATCTCGGCGTCCTCGTCGCGGCCCCCGGCGATCCCGCCCGCGTCCCCGCCGCCGAGGAGACGGACCGCCTCGTCCTCGCCACGATCGCGATGATCGCGAAGCGCAGCCGGCTCTCCGACGTGGCCGAGTCCGCGTACGCCGAGCTGTCGAAATCCGCGAAGGGCTCCGCCCTCCTCATCAACGCGGACTCGCGCATGCACTTCCGCTCCGGCCCGGAGGCGATCACCGCCGCCTGCGAGAGCGGCATCGATCGCGCGAGCCTCCGCTGCTTCGACGCCCTCACCGATCAGCCCGACGTCAAGCGCTCGCTCGCCGAGCTCGACCGCGTGCGCCGCCTCCGGGGCGCGCCCTCCTCGCTCCGCGACACCGAGATCTACCAGCGCATCCGCATGGGCGATCGCAAGGGCGCGCTCGCGCTCTACGACGCGCTCCCCGCGGCGGAGCGCGGCATGCTCGACGTCCTCGGGTTCGCGGGCTCCGGGGCCAAGCCCGACCCGGGCGCCAAGGAGCGCTTCCTCCGCGATCGCCTCACCGCGCGCGACACCCCGTGGGCCCTCGGCCCGCTCTCCCGCGTGCTCGGCGTCGCCCCCGATCCCGCGCCCGCGCTCGAAGAGGCCGGCAAGAAGCTCGTCGCCGCCGACCGCGCGAACGCCTTCCTCCCCGGCGCCGGCACGGCCGTCCTCGATCACACCGAGACGTACGAGATCGCCCCCACAGGCCTCGTCCACTACGTCGTCTACGATCTCCGCCGCGTCTCCGGCACGACCGACGTCGCCTACGGCGCCTACTCGTACGGCCCCATCATCGAGGCCCGCAACACCTCGCGCCAGCTCCGCCGCCGCATCCACAAACGCGACGGCCGCGTCCTCGAGCCCGACGCCGCGCCCTTCTCTTTCCAGGGCGGGAGCGATCTCTCGCAGCTCGAGCAGAACGACTACGTCGAGCAGATCACCGAGGGCTACTGCCTGCCCAACGACATGGGCCAGCTCACGATCGACACGCCGGATCTCCTCCCGGAGCGCACCAGCGTGAAGGGCGCGACGCTGACCTTCCGCTACCCCGCGGCGCTCGGCGCCTCGATGTGGTCGCACCCGCTGCTCGGCGCCGCCGCCGAGAAGAAATCGGGCGACCAGATCGAGCGCGTCTACCGCCTCACGGACGCGAAGCCGCGCCGCATCGAGGACGGCGTCCCGCCGCTGGAGCGCTCCGTCGCGGTGAGCTTCGGCACGCAGACGTGGGCCAACATCGGCCGCGCGCTCGAGGAGCAGATCCGCTCGCTCGAAGAGACGGACCCGTTCGTCACGCGCTGGATCGACGAGGCGGCCGGCGACGACAAGAAGCCCTCGCGCGCCCTCGTCGAGCGCATCGTCGCGGCCGCCGGCAAGAAGCTCAAGATCGCGAGCGGCGGCGAGCTCAGCGACATCGCGGCCATGTACTCGGACGGCGCCCAGCGCGGCACCGCGCGCGGCATGATCGAGAACAAGCAGGGCAGCCGCACCTGGCTCGTCCACCGCGCCCTCCGCGCGCTCGGCGTCTCCGCCGACATCGCGATCGCCGAGACCGAGCCCTACACCACGGCGAAGGATTTCCCCGTCCACGGCGGCCGATTCCGTCACCCGCTCGTCGTCGCGCACCTCGGAGGCACGGACGGCGACGTGTGGATCGACGCCGACGTCGACGGCCCGCCGCTCCCGCCCGGGCGCATCAGCCCCGAGCTCCGCGGCCGCACGGCGATGCTCCCCGGCGGCAAGCTCGTCACCGTCGAGGGCACCGCCACCGACACGGTCGACGAGGTCGACGTCCGCCTCACGCTCAACGACAAGGGCGACGCGAGCGGCAACTTCACGATCCTCCTCCACGGCCGCCCCGCGCAGGCGCTCTCCGAGGCGTTCGAGACGGTCGTCGGCACCGAGCGCCGCGAGATCCTCCGCAGCGTCGTCCTCGGCTGGCTCCCGTGGGCCGACGTCGAGGACGTCGCGCTCTCGTCGACCGAGGGCTCGTGGGAGATCGCCCTCCGCGCCACGATCAAGATCAACGGCTTCGGCCGCCCCGAGGGCAAGGACGGCAAGGTCTGGGTCCTCGGCGGCCTGGAGCCCGTCCACATGGCGGGCCGCGGCGGCGTCGGCACGCTCGGCGCCACCTACGCGTCCCGCGGCGCGCGCCAGAGCGCCCTCTCGATCGGCTCGCCGATGCAGTACCACGTGCACCGCCGCATCGAGCTCCCCGCCGGCGTCACCGTCACGCGCGAGCCGGCGCTCGTCGACGTGCGCGACCCGCACCTCACCGCGTCCCGCAAGGGCACGTACAAGGGCAACATCATCGAGGAGGACTACCGCCTCAACCTCCCCACGGGCACCGTGGACGCCTCCGAGTACCAGGCGTTCGTGGAGCGCGTGCACGTCGTCGACGACGGCTTCATGGCCGGCATCCGCGTCAAGAAGTAGCCCTCGTCCGAGCTGCCCGCGTTCTCCAGCAGAGCTTGGGGGCGCGGCAGGCCTCTCTCCCGCGCCTGGCCCCCCAGCCCCGCGTCTCCGAATCGCCCCCAAGAGATCACGCCTCGGCCCTCCCGGACCTCCTTTCTCGATCGGCAAACGCTTGGTTTTCGCCCCGATCCCCATCACCCAGAGCGTCCCCCTCGCGCCGCGCACCACCCTCGGCGTCGGCGGCCCCGCGCGCGCCTTCGCCGAGGCCCGCTCCGAGGACGACGTCCGCGCCGCGCTCGCCTGGGCCAAGGAGAGCGGCCTCCCCGTGATGGTCCTCGGCGGCGGCTCGAACCTCCTCGTCGCCGACCGCGGCGTCGCGGCCCTCGTGCTGCGTGTACGCATCACGGGCGTCGATGTGTACACCGCCGGCGGCGACCCCCACGTCACCACCGGCGGCGACCCCCACGTCACCACCGGCGGCGACGCCCTCGTCACGGCGGGCGCGGGCGAGCCCTGGGACGCCCTCGTCGAGCGCGCCGTCGCCTCGGGCTTTGCCGGCCTCGAGTGCCTCTCCGGCATCCCCGGCGACGCCGGCTCCACCCCGATCCAGAACGTCGGCGCCTACGGCTGCGAGGTCGCGGACACCCTCCACCACGTCACGGCCGTCGACCGCGCGACGCTGGAGACCGTGGACCTCGCCGCCTCCGCGTGCGGCTTCGCCTACCGCGACAGCGCCTTCAAGCGCGCGTGGGAGGGCCGCTTCGTGATCACGCGCGTGGCCTTCCGCCTGCCCGTCGGCGGCGCCCCCACCGTCCGCTACGCCGAGCTCGCGCGCGCCCTCGCCTCGCGCCCGTCCCCTTCCCTCGCGGACGTGCGCGCCACGGTGCTCGCCCTCCGCCGCTCCAAATCGATGGTCTACGATCCGACCGACGAGAACCACAGGAGCGCCGGGTCCTTCTTCACGAACCCCATCGTCTCCGCGGCCGTCCTCGCGCGCGCCCGCGAGGCCGCGACAGGCATCCTCCGAGCGGGGGAGTCCATGCCCGAGTTCCCGGCCGGCCCCGGCCTCACCAAGCTCGCCGCCGGCTGGCTGATCGAGCGCGCCGGCTTCACGAAAGGCACCTTCGAGGGCCGAGTCGGCCTCTCGACCCGCCACGCCCTCGCGATCGTCAACCGGGGCGGCGCCACGGCCGAGGAGATCGTCCGCTTCGCCGCCAAGGTGAAGAGGGGAGTCTTCGAGCGGTTCGGCGTCACGCTGATGCCGGAGCCCGTCCTCGCCGGCTTCGAGCCCCACGAGACGGCGGATCTGCTGGCGACGCCGCAGGGCTAGCGCTGCTGCCGCAGATTTCTGAATTTGCGGCGGTAGGGCTGGCGGCGCGTCAGCGCCGCGGGGTCCGGGGCTTGTCCCCGGGGAGAGAAAGACGAGCACTACTGCTCGCTGCGAAGCAGCGCGCGCGAAGCGCGGCAAAACGAAGTTTGCAGCAGTCGTGCTCGGGTGGCTTCGTGGCGCGCCGTGGAGGGCTCTGGAGGGCGGGGCGCCCCGCGCGGCCCTGCGTCTCTCGATCTCCTCTTCGCGTCCGAGGCTGGCGAGAGGGCGCTGTCAGCTCCGGCCGCGACTGCCTTCCTCGATGAGCTCCACCTTGTAGCCGTCGGGATCGACGACGAAGGCGATGACCGTGGTGCCGTGCTTCATGGGGCCGGGCTCGCGCGTGATCGTGCCGCCGGCCGCGCGGATCTGGTCGCACACCTTGTAGATGTCCTCCACGCCGAGCGCGATGTGCCCGTAGGCGGTGCCGAGCTCGTACTTGTCGACTCCCCAGTTGTGCGTCAGCTCGATCTCCGCGTGCTCGGGGTTCCGCCCGTAGCCGAGGAACGCGAGCGTGAACTTTCCATCGGGGTAGTCCTTCCGGGAGAGGAGCTTCATCCCCAGGACCTCGGTGTAGAAGCGGACGGACCTGTCGAGATCCACGACGCGGAGCATGGTGTGGAGGATACGCATGGACGGGCGTTCTACCCCGGATCCGGCCCGGAGAACACCCGCCGGAGCCCGCGTCCACCCTCCGCGAGAGGCCCCCTCCACGACGCGTATGCGTCGGCGGCGACGCACAAAGGCTTCGCACCGCTCGCGCAGAGAGGACGAGGACGACTTGGTCCTCGCCTTTCCCCCAGAACGAGGACGACCATGGCGCCGCGCGATCCCCCGGCACGGCACGTGCAGAATGGATCGATGGGATACGAGGGAGGGAAGAGCGCGCGCTCTCGGGAGGGGAATTCGACAAGGCAAGAGGGAGGGGGCGCGGCCCGCCGCAAGGGAGGGGACACACAGCGGCGATGGGGAAAGACAGCGGCTCGGAGAGGGGGCGAACGAGAATGAAGGCAGGATCGAGAGCAACGAAGAGGCTCATGGACCCACCAGCGACTCCACGACACGATCGCCCGCGCGACGAGAAAGACGGCAACGACATGTATACTGGACGTATGCTCCCGTTCTCCGCCCGGACACCTCTGGCGCGCGACGTCAAGGGCGCGCTCAAGTCGCTCCGCCTCGCCTGCGCCGAGGACGCCCAGGGGCGCCGCGGCGCGAGCGAGGCCAGGCTCGGTGAAGCCGTCCGCGTGGCCGGCACCGTCGCGCTGGACCGCACCGCGTCCGACCCCGCCGGGGCCCGCCTGGACGCCGCGTTCGGCCTCCTCGCGACCGACCACACGGCGCCGTGGCCGCTCGCGTCCCGCGTCCACCACAAGGACCTCCTCCGCACCATGGTGCACCTGGCCCGCGCGCGCCTCGCGTTGATCCGGGGCCGCCTCCCGCAGGCGATGGGCTGCCTCGGCGCCGCCCGCGCGCTGCTGGATCGCATCCAGGACGCCGAGGAGCCCGTCGTGTGGTGTCGGATCGCCCTGGTCCTCCTTGCGCTCGACGAGGCCGAGCGTCGCCTCGCGGAGAGCGTGTCGTAAGAGTCTGGTGTTTTTCCAGGCTCGCTGGACCCCCTCACTCGTGCCGAGGGCGCCTTTCCGGAAGAGGCACGACTGGCTTGCTTCGAACCCTGGTGTCCGTCACGATACGAGACGAAAGAACGTAGAAGGAGGCATCCCATGGGCCCCCGCCGCATTCGCCTGCTCCTGCTCGC
>WBZX01002389.1_pt1 | contig 12748 bp, 7 predicted proteins | sample 5204211 | NCBI WGS metagenome assembly WBZX01 (sample SAMN12344362, study PRJNA552823) | activated sludge metagenome | biome: Activated sludge suspended growth; feature: Nitrification reactor; material: Wastewater; isolation source: activated sludge from nitrification reactor of wastewater treatment...
GCCGACCGTCACCATCATGACCGAGGCCGGCGGCATGGCCGCCGAGGAGGTGGAGCAGCTCATCACCTTCCCGCTGGAGACGACCATGAACGGTCTGCCCGGCGTGGAGTCGGTGCGCTCGACCTCGTCGGCCGGCCTGTCCTTCCTCTACGTCACCTTCGACTGGAGCACCGACATCTTCCGCGCCCGGCAGCTGGTGTCGGAGCGGCTGTCCTCGATGGAGGAAGGCATCGCGGAAGGCGTGGTACCGCGCATGGGTCCGATCAGCTCGATCATGGGCGAGATCATGCAGATCGCGATTCCCGTCGATCCGCAGAAGATCAGCCCGATGGCCGTGCGCGAGTACGCCGACTGGGTGCTGCGCCCGCGGCTGCTGTCGGTGCCCGGAGTCGCGCAGGTCATCCCCATCGGCGGCGAGGTGCGCCAGTTCCAGGTGCAGCCCAACACCGCCCGCATGGCGGAACTCGGCATCTCGCACGACCAGCTCGAGTCGGCGCTCAAGGGCTACTCGGCCAACACCTCGGGCGGCTTCCTGGAACTCAACGGCCGCGAGTACCTGATCCGCAACCTCGGCCGCACCTCGCGGCTCGATGACCTGAAGAACCTGGCGCTGTCGGCGAAGAACGGGCAACCGATCCTGCTGCGCCAGATCGCCGAGGTGACCTTCGCCGCGGCACTCAAGCGCGGCGACGCGGGGTTCGAAGGCAAGCCGGCCGTCATCCTGGGCATCCAGAAGCAGCCGACGGCCGACACCATCGCACTCACCAAGTCCATCGAGGACGCACTGGTGGGCCTGAAGGCGTCCCTGCCGGCCGGGATGGAGGCCCCGCGCGTGACCTTTCGGCAGGCCAGCTTCATCGAAGCCTCGATCACGACGCTGCAGGGCAAGCTGATCGGTGCCTCGATCTTCGTGGCGGTGATCCTGTTCTTCTTCCTCGGCACGCTGCGGCCGACCGTCATCGCGCTGACGGCTATTCCCGTATCGATCTTCATCACCGCGCTGGTCTTCAAGTACTTCGGGCTGTCGATCAACACGATGACCCTGGGCGGCCTGGCCATCGCCATCGGCGGCCTGGTCGACGACGCGGTGGTCGGTGTCGAGAACGTGCTGCGGCGCCTGAAGTCCGACCGGGCCAACCATCCGCACAGCCGGCTGCACCCGATCGAGATCGTTGCGCACGCCACGATGGAAGTGCGCTCGGCCATCCTCTATGCGACGGTCATCATCGTGCTGGTCTTCATCCCGCTGTTCGCGCTGCCGGGACTGGAGGGCAAGCTCTTCGTGCCGCTGGGCATCGCCTTCATCGTCTCGACGCTGGCCTCGCTGATCGTGTCGGTGACGGTGACTCCCGTGCTCAGCTTCTACCTGCTGCCTCGGATGAAGAACCTGGACCACGGCGACACCAAGGTGCTGGCCTGGCTCAAGGCGCGCTACCGCAGCAGCCTGCAGCGCGTGCTGGACCGGCCCAAGGCCGCGATGGCGGCTGCAGGCGCGGCCGTGCTGGTGGCCGCGGCTGCCGTGCCGTTCTTCCCGACGACCTTCCTGCCACCTTTCAACGAGGGCACGCTGCTGATCGGTCTGCGCTTGAATCCCGGCGTCACCTTGACCGAGTCATCGGCGCTGGCGCGGCAGGCCGAGGTGCTGGTCAAGCAGGTGCCGGAAGTGACGCACGTCGGAAGGCGAAGCGGCCGGGCCGAGCTGGACGAGCATGCGGAAGGTGTGCACGTCAGCGAACTCGACGTGGGCCTCAAGCCCACGGCCGAGCTCACGCGCAGCATGGACGAGATCAAGGCCGACATCCGCAAGCGGCTGGTGAACCTGCCGGCCGCGCTGGAGATCGGCCAGCCCATCTCGCACCGCATCGACCACATGCTCTCGGGCGTGCGCTCGCAGATCGCGATCAAGATCTTCGGCGAGGACCTCGATGCGCTGCGTGGCCAGGCCGATGCGCTGCGAGCGAAGCTGGCCGCCATCCCGGGCATCGCCGACCTGCAGATCGAGAAGCAGGTGCTGGCGCCGCAGATCAAGGTGCGCATCGACTACGCAGCCGCCGCCCAGTACGGCGTGCCGGCGCCGCAGGTGCTGTCGGCGCTGCAGGCCCTGGTCGAGGGCGAGAAGGTCACGCAGATCGTCGAGGGCGGCCGGCGCTTCGCGCTGGTGGTGCGGCTGCCGGAATCGGCGCGATCGGTCGAGGGCCTGGGCCAGATCCTGATCGAGACGCCCAACGGCCGCATCCCGCTGTCGAAGATCGCGACGATCGAGGACGGCGACGGTCCCAACCAGATCAGCCGCGACGATGGCAAGCGACGCATCGTGTTGTCGGCCAACGCCTCCGGCCGCGCGCTGTCCGAGATCGTGTCCGACATCCGCAAGGTGGTGGCCGAGACCAAACTGCCCGAGGGCTACTTCATCACCCTGGGCGGCCAGTTCCAGGCGCAGGAGGAAGCCTCGCGCCTGGTCGGCCTGCTGTCCATTGTGTCGCTGGCGCTGATGTTCGTGGTGCTGTACAGCCGCTACAAGTCGGCCGCGCTGTCGGCGCTGATCATGGTGAACATCCCGCTCGCCCTGGTGGGTGCGGTGATCGGCCTGTGGCTGTCAGGCCAGCCGCTGAGCGTGGCGGCTCTGGTCGGCTTCATCACGCTGGCCGGCATCTCGGTGCGCAACGGCATCCTGAAGGTCAGCCACTACATCAACCTGATGCGCTTCGAGGGCGAGTCCTTCGACCAGAAGATGATCCTGCGCGGCTCGCTGGAGCGGCTGAGCCCCGTGCTGATGACGGCGCTGGTCACGGCGTTTGCGCTGGCACCGCTGCTGTTCGAGGCCGAGCAGCCCGGCACCGAGGTGCTGCACCCGGTGGCCGTGGTGATCTTCTCCGGCCTGATCAGCTCGACCTTGCTCGACACCTTCCTCACGCCCGCGATGTTCTGGCTCTTCGGGCGCAAGCCGGCCGAGGCGCTGCTGGACGACAAGGACGCCGAGGCCCTGTGACCACGTTCTGACCCTTCCCAGTTCCTACCCACCACCCCGAAAGGACTCCCATGAAGACTCAAGCCCTTCTTGCTTCCATCGCCCTGGCCCTGGCCGGCTCGGCCTTCGCGGCGGGCGAACACAACCACGCTCACGAGCACAAGCCGCTGCATGGCGGCCTGGTCGTCGAAGTCAAGGACATGGACTACGAGTTGGTGGCCAAGCCGACCGTGATCCAGCTTCACCTGCGCGACCACGGCAAGCCCACCGATGTGGCCAAGGCCAGCGCCAAGCTGACGCTGCTCAGCGGCGCCGAGAAGCAGGAGGTCGAACTCAAGCCCGCCGGGGACAAGCTCGAAGCCACGGGCACCTTCAAGGTCGGTCCCGGCACCAAGGTGGTGGCCCTGGTGACCATCGCCGGCAAGCCGGCCGGCACCGTGCGCTTTGCGCTGAAGTGATCGCCATGGACAAGCAACGAACGATCCTCGTGGCTACGCTGGGGGCGGCCGTGCTGCTGGCCGGCTGCGCCACGCCGCGCGCACCCGACCCCACGGCCGAGGTCCCGCACTGCTACAGGAGCAACAAGGGCCGGGTGATTGCCTGCACCCCGACGGCGGCGCCCAGCCTGAACGCGGATGCCGAGGCCAAGCGCTTCGTGCCGGACCGCGATGCGCTGACCGTCTACGTCGTGCGGCGCAACTGGGGGGACGGCCGCAACTTCGTGAAGGTCTACCCCGATGGCGGCGCCGGCGTCGACACCCTGCCCGACACCATGGTGCGGTTCAAGTTCAAGCCCGGAAGCCACAGCGTCGCCTTCGAGTTCGATGGCAAGCGCCAGAGCACGACAGTGGAGGGCCGGGCGGGCGAGACCCGCTTCCTCCGTTTTGACGGCATGGTGTGGGCCTGGAAGAGCACCTACGAGTGGGTGGTCGAGTCCGAGACGGCGACCCGCGAGCGCGCGCTCAAGGCCCGGCTCGTTGCAGACGTTGCCGTGCTCTGACCCCGACGGCGCGCCCGTTGGCCCATGGCAGCCACACTTCAATCCGCCTGTGGCACGGTCGTCAGGTATCTGCATTAGATTGATGGTGATCAAGCCACCCAGGCCAAGCCAGCGCGCATACTCAATGTCGAAAGACTAGGCACGTCCAATCCATGTTCCGCTACCGCCAACAACTACGCCACTGGGCAGCGCTTGCGCTGTTTCTGTGGTTGTTCGGCATTGGTGCGAGCATCGCGAATGCATGTGTCACCGCAGGACCGGTAACGCCAGTCGCTGCGGCGGCCAGCCCAGTGGTGGCAGTGGCGGATGCGCACCACGCCCAGGCTGGGACTGATGGTACTGGCTGGCCTTCTCAAAGTGCCGATGAGCCATGCCATCTCGGAAGCCTCTCCCAGGCGAACTGCCAGGACTTCTGCGACAAGGCTGCGGTGTCGATTCCGCCGCTGAAATCGGCTCTGGATGATGGCCAATTGCATGCAGTGATCGCGCCGACGGCCATGACCGTCGTGCCGATGCCGGCCTTCGCGCCGGTGCAGTTGCGGGTGCCGCGCCGGGATGGCGTGCTGGCCCCGCCGATCCCCATCGCGTTCCTGCGTCTGGCGCTATAGCGCCTGACACTGGCAGACAGCCGTCCTGGCTGCTCTGACCAGTGCACTTCCGACGTCCGCTGACTGCCACCATCCGGTGGTGAGCGTGAGCGGCGGGCTCCTCCCCTTGTTCGACCCTGCCTCGCCCTTGGCGAGACGGTCCATCGAACCCCTTGCATCCATCCGTCTGGAGTTCACTGCCATGAGCACGTTCCGCACCCTCTTCGTTTCCGCCCTCTTCGCCTCTGCAGCCCTGGCTGCCTCGGCACAGACCCCGCCCGCTGCCAGCGCTTCGATGCCCATGGGCGGTGCCATGATGTCCCACGACTGCGCCAAGCCGATGGCCAAGCACGACCACGGCGCCGAACGGGGCACGCCGCGCTCAGCGCCCAAGTCCGGCCCTTGCGCGCCAGGCATGGGGGCGATGGCGCCGGAAGGCTCTGCCTCGGCAGCGCCGGCCAAGAAGCTGCCCAAGCACAACCACGGCGCTGAGAAGAACCGCTGATGCGCCCGTACCCTTCGCCGACCTCGCCTGGAGCCCTTCGATGACGACACTGAAAAAACAGGCCCCCGAGCCGCCGACTGGCGGGTCGTCGCCTCGGGCGAATGCTCCCACCCAGGTGCCCGGACGAAGGGTGCGCAAGCTGTTGTTCGTCCTCTTGGCCGCCACCAGCCTGTCCTGGCCGGTGGCGGCGCAGGAGCCAGTGCTGGGGGCAGACCTCCCAGGCCTTCTGAGCTTTGCCCGCACGCAGAGTCCGGAACTCCGGGCCATGCAGGCCGAGGCCGACGCCGCCGCACAGCGCGTCGGCCCCGCCGGCGCGCTGCCCGATCCGGTGCTGCGCGTCGAGCTCATGAACATCAACAACTACGGCACGGACGCGTCGCCCAGTCTCCTGCCAACGAAGGTCGGCGAGACCAAGTACACGCTGATGCAGTCGCTGCCGCTGTGGGGCAAGCGCGACCTCAAGCGGGACGCGGCGAGCGCCGACGCGCGCCAGGCCGACGCGCGCAGCGAGGCTGCATGGGCCGAACTCGCGGCGCGCATCAAGGCGACCTATGCCGAGTACTACCGCGCTGCAGGCAACGAGCGGCTCTCCACCGAAGTGCTGGGTCTGATGGCGCGGCTGGAACAGGTGTCGCAGGCCCGCTATGCCGGCGGCCTCGCCGGGCAGTCCGATGCGATCCGCGCCCAGCTGGAGCAGACCGCCATGCGCGCCGAGCTGATCGCCCTGGACGGCGAGAAGCGGCAGATCCGCGCCCGGCTCAATGCCTTGCTCGCTCGCGACAGCGCCGCGCCCCTGGCCGATCCGCTCGCCCTGCGCCCGGTGCCGCCGGTCACGACGGCGGACGCCGCGTCGCTGGCCGAACGCGCCCGTACCCGCAACCCGCTGATCCAGGCCGAGCTGGCCCGCGTCGCCGCAGCGCAGAAGAACCGTGACCTCACGCAGCGCAACCGCTACCCGGATCTGACCGTCGGGGTGTCGCCGTCGCAGATGGGCTCGCGCATCACGACCTGGGGCGTGATGGTGGAGATGAACATCCCGCTGCAGCAGGAATCCCGCCGCAGCCAGGAGCGCGAGGCCGAGGCCATGGTGGCCGCCGCGCGGTCCCGCACCGAGAGCCTCTCGCAGCAGCTGCTGGGCGACCTCGCCGTGAACCTGGCCGGCCTGGAGGCCGCACGACGAACCGAGACGCTGGTGAAGACCCAGCTCCTGCCGCAATCGGAGCTGGGGCTGCAGTCCGCGCTGGCGGCCTACGAGAACGGCAAGGCCGAGTTCTCGATGCTGCTGGAAGCCCAGCGGCAGATCCGCAAGGCCCGGCAAGAAGTCCTCAAGTCGCAGGTCGAAGCGCAGATGCGCCTGGCCGAGATCGAACGCATCCTGGGAGAAGACCTGTGAAGACCTCCACCATCGTGTCCGCCGTCGTCCTGCTCGGGGCGGTCGGTGCGGGCAGCTACTGGCTGGGCGCCCGCTCGCAGCAGCATCCGTCCGAGGCCTCGGTCGCCAGCGCCGCGTCCGCTCCCGCTGCGACACCCAAGCAGCGCAAGCTGCTCTACTACCGCAACCCGATGGGGCTGGCCGACACCTCGCCAACGCCGAAGAAGGACCCGATGGGGATGGACTACATCCCGGTCTACGAGGGGGAAGACGAATCGACGCCGGGTGCCGAGGCCGCATCGCCCAACCAGGTCCGCATCAGCACCGAGAAGATCCAGAAGCTCGGCGTGCGCACCGAGGCCGCCGCGATGCGACTGCTCGGCAAGACGGTGCGCGCCGCGGGCCGCATCGAGCCCGACGAGCGCCGCGTCTTCGCGGTCACCGCCAAGTTCGAAGGCTATGTCGAACGGCTGCACGTCAACGCGACCGGCCAGCCCGTCGCCAAGGGCCAGCCGCTGTTCGAGGCCTACAGCCCTGAACTCGTCGCCGCCCAGCGCGAGTACGCCATCGCGATGCAGGGGCTCGAGGCGATGAAGGACGCCGGCGCCGATGCACAGGCCAGCATGCGGCAGCTCGCCGACTCCAGCCTCGCGCGGCTGCGCAACTGGGACCTGTCGCCTTCGCAGGTGACGGCGCTGATGAAGTCCGGCCAGCCGCAGCGCACGATTTCGTTCCCGTCGCCCGTCTCCGGCATCGTCTCGGAGAAGAAGGCGCTGCAGGGCATGCGCTTCATGCCCGGCGAGATGCTGTACCAGGTGACCGATCTGTCGTCGGTCTGGGTCGTTGCCGACCTGTCGGAACAGGACATCGGCCTGATCAAGAATGGCGCGAAGGCGCGCGTCACGACGACCGCCTACCCGACGGAGACCTTCGAGGGACGCATCACCTACATCTACCCCACGCTGAAGGCGGAGACGCGCAGCATCCCGGTGCGGGTGGAGATGGCCAACCCGGGTGGCAGGCTCAAGCCCGCGATGTTCGCGCAGGTGGAATTGGCGGTGGGCGGCAAGTCGCCCGTGCTGACCGTGCCGGACTCCGCCGTGATCGACAGCGGCACCCGGCGCATCGTGCTGGTCCAGCTCAAGGAGGGCCGGTTCGAGCCGCGCGAGGTCGAGGTCGGCGCGCGCAGCGACAACTACGTCGAGATCCTCAAGGGCGTGCGCGACGGCGAGCAGGTCGTCGTCGCCGCGAACTTCCTGATCGACGCGGAGAGCAACCTGAAGGCGGTCGTGGGCGGTCTCGGCGGCCATGCGGGCCATGGCAGTCCGGCCAAGGGTACCGAGCCTGCGGCATCGGGCGCGGCACCGGCACCTGCCGCCGCATCGCCGGCACCCGCCGCGACCCCTGCCACGACCACTGCCGCGATAGGCCACAAGGCCGAAGGCACCGTCGACGGCATCGACCTCAAGGCCGGCACGCTCAGCCTCAACCACGGCCCGGTGCCGACCCTCAAGTGGCCGCCGATGACGATGGAGTTCAAAGCGGCGAACGCCTCGCTGCTCACCGGCTTGAAGCCCGGCCAGGCAGTGCGCTTCGAGTTCGTCGAGCGCCAGCCGGGTGAATACGTCGTGACCTCGATCACCGCCGCGACGCCGGCCCGCCCAGCGTCGCCCGCAACGAGCGCGGCGGCCACCTCGCACTCCGGCCACTGAGCGAGGGACGCCATGCTGTCCAGAATCATCCAGTGGTCCGGCAGGAATCCGTTCTTGGTCCTGCTCGCCACGCTGTTCGTGGTCCTCGGCGGTGTCTACGCCGTGATGAAGACGCCGCTCGATGCACTGCCCGACCTGTCGGACGTGCAGGTCATCGTCTACACCGAGGTCCCGGGCCAGGCGCCGCAGGTCGTCGAGGACCAGGTGACCTACCCGCTGACCACCGCGATGCTCGCGGTGCCCAAGTCGAAGGTCGTGCGCGGCTTCTCGTTCTTCGGCGCCTCCTTCGTCTACGTGATCTTCGAGGACGGCACCGACATCTACTGGGCGCGCAGCCGCGTGCTCGAGTACCTGAACTTCGCGTCGAGCCGGCTGCCCAAGGGCGTGTCGCCCGCGCTGGGGCCCGACGCCACCGGTGTCGGCTGGGTCTACCAGTACGCGCTGCTGGCCAAGAGCAAGACGCTGGCCGAACTGCGCACGATCCAGGACTGGTATGTGCGCTACCAGCTCACCAAGGCGCCCGGCGTGGCCGAAGTGGCCTCGCTGGGCGGCTTCGTCCAGACCTACCAGGTCACCGTCGACCCGCTGAAGCTCAAGAGCTTCGGCATCCCGTTGATGAAGGTGTCGCAGGTGATCCGCGACTCCAACCGCGATGTCGGCGGCCGCGTAGTCGAGATGGCCGAGACCGAGTTCATGGTCCGCGGCAAGGGTTACCTGCGCAGCAAGGCCGACATCGAGCAACTGGTGGTCAAGAGCGAAGGCGGCACACCGGTGTTGATCCGCGACATCGCCCGCGTGGAGATGGCCCCCGACGAGCGGCGCGGCCTGTCCGAGCTGAACGGCGAAGGCGAGGTCGTCTCGGGCATCGCGATGTCGCGCTTCGGGCAGAACGCATTGGAGGTGATCCACAACCTCAAGGCCAAGGTCACCGAGATCTCGGCCGGCCTACCCGAGGGCGTGACGATCCAGGCCGTGTACGACCGCTCGGACCTGATCCACCGCGCCATCGCCAATCTGCAGCGCACGCTTCTGGAAGAGAGCCTAATCGTCGCGGCGGTCTGCGTGATCTTCCTGATGCACATGCGCTCGGCACTGGTGGCCATCCTGATGCTGCCGGTGGGCGTGCTGATCTCGTTCATCGCCATGCACCTGCTGGGCATGAACTCGAACCTGATGAGCCTGGGCGGCATCGCGATCGCCATCGGCGCGATGGTGGATGCCGCCATCGTGATGATCGAAAACGCCCACAAACACCTGGAGCGGCTCAAGCCCGATCACACAGTGAAGGACCGTGCCGACGCGATGCTCGACGCCTGCAAGGAAGTGGGGCCGGCCCTGTTCTTCTCGCTGCTGATCATCACCGTGTCCTTCCTGCCAGTGTTCACGCTGGAATCGCAGGAAGGGCGGCTGTTCTCGCCGTTGGCCTACACCAAGACCTTTTCGATGGCCGGTGCGGCGCTGCTGTCGGTAACGCTGGTACCGGTGCTGATGATGCTGTTCATCCGCGGGAAGATCATGCCGGAGGCCAAGAACCCGCTGAACCGCTTCCTGATCTGGATCTACCGGCCCATCATCGCCGGTGTCATGCGGTGGAAGCTGGTCACCATCGCCCTGGCCCTGATCGCGATGGGCGTGTCCTGGTACCCGGCCTCGAAGCTGGGCAGCGAGTTCATGCCGACGCTCAACGAAGGCACGCTGCTGTACATGCCGGCCTCGCTGCCGGGCATGTCGATCACCAAGGCCGCCGAGGTGCTGCAGACACAGGACAAGATCATCAAGAGCTTCCCGGAAGTCAGCTCGGTCTACGGCAAGGCGGGCCGTGCCAACACCGCGACCGACCCGGCGCCGACCGAGATGTTCGAGACGGTCATCAACCTGAAACCGCAGGAACAGTGGCGTCCCGGCATGACGACCGACAAGCTGATCTCCGAGATGGACAAGGCGCTGCAGTTCCCGGGTGTGTCCAACGCCTGGACCATGCCTATCAAGGCGCGCATCGACATGCTGTCCACCGGCATCCGCACGCCGATCGGCATCAAGGTGTTCGGCAAGGACCTGGGCGAGATGGAGAAGCTGGCCAAGGAGATCGAGGCCGTGGTCAAGACCGTGCCGGGCACGACCTCCGCCTTCGCCGAGCGCCTGACGGGTGGCCGCTATCTCAACATCGAGCCCGACCGCGCGGCGCTGGCCCGCTACGGATTATCGGTGGGCGAACTGCTGGACGTGGTCGGCTCGGCGCTCGGTGGCGAGATGGTGACGACCACCGTGGAGGGTCGCGAGCGCTTCGGCGTGACCGTGCGCTACCCGCGCGAGCTGCGCAGCAACCCCGAGCAGATCGAGCGCGAGGTGCTGGTGCCGGTGATGGGAGGGGCCATGGTGCCGCTGGGCCAGGTGGCCAAGGTCGTGGTGGCGCGCGGCACGCCCGGTATCCGGACCGAGAACGCGCTGCTGTCTGCCTACATCTTCGTCGACATCCGTGATCGTGACATCGGCTCCTACGTCGCCGACGCCCGCAAGGCAGTGGCCGACCAGGTGAAGTTCCCGGCGGGCTACTACATCACCTGGAGCGGCCAGTTCGAGGCGATGGAGCGCGCGATCGAGAAGATGAAGATCGTCGTGCCGGTCACCCTGCTGCTGATTTTCCTGCTGCTGTACCTGAACTTCCGGCGGCTCACCGAGACCCTCATCGTGATGCTGTCGGTGCCGTTCGCGCTGGTCGGCGGCATCTGGCTGATGTGGTGGCTGGGCTACAACCTCTCGGTGGCCGTGGCGGTGGGCTTCATCGCGCTGGCCGGCGTAGCCGCCGAGACCGGTGTCGTGATGCTGATCTATCTGGACCACGCCTGGGAGGCCGTGCAGGCCAAGTGCAAGGACGAAGGCAGGACACCGACCGCCCGCGATCTCTACGCGGCGGTCATGGAAGGCGCGGTCGAGCGGGTGCGTCCGAAGATGATGACCGTCGTGGCCATCATGGCCGGTCTGTTGCCGATCATGTGGGGCACCGGTACCGGCTCGGAGGTCATGAGCCGCATCGCCGCGCCGATGGTCGGCGGAATGATCTCCTCGACCGTGCTCACCCTAGCGGTGATCCCAGCGATCTACGCGCTCATCAAGGAGTTCTCCCTCAGGCGCGCGGACCTGCTGCTGCCGGCGGCGGCCTAAGGTGCCCTTAACTGAGGCCGGCGACACTTGATACCAGCTGGGGTATGAGTCATGTCTGAATCTGGTCCTGCCAATCCCGCCCGGCGCACACTGCTTTCGGGCCTCGTCGCCGTCGCCGCTTCTCAACTCGCGGCGTGTGGCGGAGGCGGTGGAAGCAGCGGAACCGGCACCACCGTGCAGACACCGCCGACCACGGGAGCAACCGCGACCGACCTGCCCATCGTGCCACTGGTGCAGGGAACGGTCGACGGCTCCGGCACGCGGGTCTTCTCGCTGCAGGTCGGTGCCGGCACAACCACCTTCCGTGCTGGTGTCGCCACGCGGACGCTGGGCTACAACGGTGCTCTGCTCGGGCCGGCACTCCATCTGCGCAAGGGAGAACGAGTTCGCATCGATGTGCAGAATGGTCTGACGGAGTCGACCACCGTGCACTGGCACGGCCTGGACGTGCCGGCGGAGGCCGACGGCGGCCCGCACCAGGTCATTGCGGCGGGCGGCCGATGGAGCGCGAACTTCACCGTCGCGAACCCGGCATCCACCTGCTGGTATCACCCGCATGCCCACGGCGCTACAGGGCGCCAGGTGGTGTCCGGCCTGGCGGGCCTGCTCGTCATCGACGATCCGGCCATCGGCAGCGCCGGTCTGCCAAACACCTGGGGTGTCGACGACGTAGCGCTGGTGCTGCAAGACAAGCGCTTCGACAGTAGCGGGCAGCTCGATTACACCTTGACCGCCACCGACCTGCAGGTCGGCTACACGGGCGATGTGCCGCTGGTCAATGGAGCGTTGGCGCCGACCTTCAAGGCGCCTCAGCAGTGGGTACGCCTGCGCCTGCTCAACGGCTGCAATTCCCGCACACTGAGCCTGCGCCTGGCAGGCAATCTGCCCTTGTCGCAGGTGGCCAACGAGGCTGGCCTGCTCGCGCAGCCGGTCGTGCGGAGCAGCGTCACGCTGGTTCCCGGTGAACGCGCGGAGGTGCTGGTGAACCTGGGTACCGCGAGCCTGGGCCAGGACATCGCGCTCTACGCGAGCTACGCCGCCACGGGGATGGGCATGGGCAGCGGTGGCAGCCAGGGTGAGGTCGCGGCAATGACGATCCGCGTCGACAAGGTGGCGCAGGTCGGCGCGATGACGGCTGTTCCTGCATCGCTGCCCGCAGCCAGCGCGATCACGGCGCCGGCCGGCGCCACCGCTCGAACCATTCGTCTGGACGGCGGCATGATGGGCAGCCCCTTCACGCTCAACGGGCGCTCGTTCGACATTGCCCGTATCGACATGACGGTTCCGGCCGCGACCACCGAGGTCTGGACCTTCACCAACACGACCATGATGGCGCACCCGATGCACGTTCACGGTGTGCGCATGAGCATCCTGACCCGCAACGGCGTCGCGCCCCGCGCCGAGGAACAGGGGCTGCGCGACACCTTCAACGTCGACAGCAT